>ERZ795054.157-NODE-157-length-108886-cov-7.278818_pt1 | contig 108886 bp, 99 predicted proteins | sample MGYA00375138_ERZ795054 | MGnify/ENA primary metagenome ERZ795054 (study PRJEB30183, sample SAMN05720215) | anaerobic digester metagenome | isolation source: active sludge of municipal wastewater-treating anaerobic digesters | place: USA | collected 2014-12-23 ... | reverse complement strand
AGGAATCCGCCAGCCAGAACAACACCGAGAACAACTGGTACATCTATCATTCAGACCATCTGGGCTCCTCGAGTTTCCTAACCGATGCCTCTGGCGATCCTACACAACATTTGCAATATTTGCCTTTCGGCGAAAACTATATAGAGCAAAGAGCCCCAACCGATTACTACACGCCGTACACCTTTTCCGCCAAAGAGCGCGATCTGGAAACCGGCTACTCGTACTTCGGGGCGCGGTACTATGATCCGAATGTAAGTGTGTGGATATCTGTTGATCCGATGGCGGACATCCTATCATGGCTGTCACCATATAATTATTGCGAATTAAGACCGCTTCGACTTATAGATCCAACAGGTATGCTAAGTGATGACCCAGAAAAACTATTGTCTAATCCTGATAATGCAACCATTCTTCCGCAATTTACGGTAAGGGCTTCTGTGTCGAAACAGTCAAGTAATGTTGCTTCAAAAAAGGAGAAGATTACAATTGGACAAAGATTGAAGAATACTTTTAAATCCATTGGAAATTTTTTCTCGAGATTGGATGATAGGTTTAAAAAGAAGGGGGGAGTGCATTTCTACTCTCAAAGTGGTCAAAGCCAAGAAACCGAAAAAGTGGGCCCAAATTCTGATGCAAGAATGGAAAAAGCGGATTATCTTGCTGCAGCAGTTGGCCTTCGTGTTCCAGGCCCCAAACCGTCTTCTGCAAGTCCAATTGAGAGTTTAGCAGAAAGTTATTCTAGTACCTATGGAGCTGCACAGGAAACCGAACAGCTTGTAGAAAATATTAAATCTGAGTGGAAAGTCAGTACCTCACTTGAAGTGTGGTATGCTAATCCAAAAGGTTTCAAAGTATCGATCCCAGTGCCCGATGATAATAAAAAGGCACAAGACTTTCTAAATTCGTGCTCAACATATTGTGGTTGGGGAAATCCATTGACAATTGAACAGTATCAACAATTAAAAAAATTACTCTGATGGCTTATAAAATTCTTTTTCTCATCACTGTTTTCATTGGCGTTTCGTGCCAACAAAGCAATAAAGACATTGATAATTTAAGGTATGTTGAGGAGGATTTCCTATGGAATGGCGTCGAACGTATCTACAAAGGTCAATTCAATAAAAATGATCTACCTCACGGTTTTGGGCAATTTTTCACGCAGAATGGGGTAAAGCTTTTTGAAGGGACTTTTGATAATGGTAAACCCAACGGCAAGTTCACTATGTTTAATGACGATGGATCTAAAACAACAATGTTCTTTTTTCAAGGGAAAAAAGGCGATCAAAGAATCGAATACTATCCCGAAGGTAACCTGAAATCTATTTATTATGTACATGATGGAGAATATAAGTATAAAAGGGATTATTTAAAATCTGGTGAAATCGACACAACATTTTATCGCGTGAACAATATTTATGGATCCAATATAAACAATACCTTTTCCATAAAGTATGAGTTTGTAGACCCTTTCTTTATAGGGGGATGGGTCGATCTTTATTTTAGCGATACGTTAGGTAATCATAAATATCAAGAAAGAATCGAAATAAACAGCAAAGATTCAGCAATATTTTCAAAACCAATAAAACATGGTTTTTATAAGGTTGTTTTTGAATTTTATTCAAAAGAAAGAAACGAATTGATGATAAGAGCTGATCATTCGCTCCCTTTATAGAACTGAAAATTAATATTCTAAATCACTATTATCCGACTAAAATAGGAATTGGTGGTTTTCGCCATTTAATGTGCTGATAATCTGTATGACTAACCTTGATGTCTAACAAATTAGTAAGTTTAATTTGTTAAACAATTGTATGTCTTCAAACCAAATTGCACCAATTGAGGTGAAAAAATAAGGTGTTGTTTGAGCAAATATAATTCAAATTCCATCGGTTACCAACTGTAGTTTTTTCCTGATGTATTTTTTCTTCGATCTCTCAGGATCTGTTGTTTGATCCGCTGCCTTTCCTTCAGAATTTTCTCACCTGTTCCGAAGTAAACATCCGCCGGGGTCAGATTCTGCAGCGACTCATGGTACCGGCGGTTGTTGTAGTAGTCAACAAACTGATCTATAGCTTCTTTCAGATCCTCGGGAGAGTAATAGTTGTCAAGCCTGGTCACGTTTTTCATGGTCCTGTGGTACCGTTCGATCTTTCCCTGGGTCTGGGGGTGGAGCGGTTTTCCATTGATGGGCTCGATTCCCTTGCTTCTCAGGAAGCTTTTCAGTTCACCCGGCACATAACAGCTCCCGTTGTCCGAAAGCAGCCTGGGGGCATTCTCCTTACTGATCCCGGTGAACCTCAGCGCCTCATCCATCGACGGCATGACATCCCGGGCCGTCATGTTGGACCTGAGGTCCCGCGAGAGGATGTATCTGGAATAATCGTCCAGGATGGTGGACAGATAATACCAGCCCCAGCCCACGATCTTGAAGAAGGTGAAATCGGTTTGCCACATCTCGCTGACCCTGGTGGTCTTGTTTTCAAACTCATCGGCGGCGCTCAGAAGGATGTGGGCGGGTGCGGTGATCAGCCCGTTGCGCTTGAGGATGCGGTACACGCTGCTTTCAGAGATATACCACCGGTGTTGGTCAATGATATGGAAAGCCAGCTCCCTGGATGAGAAATCTTCGTGCTCCAGTGCTTCTTCCACCACCCGACTTTCCTGTTCCGGCGATATCTTGTTCCAGGTCTGATGACGGCCTATGGCACGGGAGGCCAGGCCGTCATCCCCCCCCTCAAGATACCGCCGGTACCAGTTGTAGTAGGTGCGTTTATAGATGCCTAGCTCCTTCAGGGTACGGTTGACGCTCAGGTCTGACCCTTCGACCAGCCTGATGATCTCATGCTTTTCCTGCTGTGTGAACCGCATATAGGCCCTGGTTTTTACGTTTCTTCGGATTCTAACTCACTCAAAGTTTTTTTTAGCTCCCTATTCTACACGTACAGCCCGCCCAGCTCACGTTTCAGTACATCGTTCATCCTGCGCAGCTCCGTCACCTCATCCCGGGTGGCCTCACGCAGCGTATCCCCGCTCAGCCTTCGCTTCCCCGCTTCGTTGAACTCCTTGCTCCACTTGAAGTAATTGTTGGCATGGACGCCGTGCTTCCGGCACACGGCCGCTATGGTGTCCTCCCCCCGCATCCCTTCCAGCACGATCTTGATCTTTTTCTATGCCGAGAAGTTCCTCCGGGTCCTTCGCCTGATCTCCTTGACCACCTGTTCTGTGGTCTTCTTTTTTGCTTCCTTCTTTTCCATTTGAGTGTGATTTTTGTGAAACAATCCTTTTAAAACCACACCTTAAAATTACACCTTAACTGGTAAACATTTCGCTGACGATCTACACTGATAGTCAGAGAAAGACTTTCGCTGTGAATGATTCCTCTTGACTTATACTTTTTTCTTTGTACATTTACTGATTCGCTCTACGGTAGAATCAGAACAAAAATCTTAACCTAAAAATCAAGCTATATGAGGTACTTATCATCAGCTTTCATTTGCATAGCACTAATCGGCTTATCATCTTGCAATTCTGTATTTTATCAAGTGATTAGTGTTAATACTTTAGACACCACCAGCTACAAAAGATCATCAGATGCAATTACTTTTCAAGATGAGAATTGCATCTTTACCTATGATCTTTGGTCAGAGGGAGGTGATGCCGGTTTTTCCGTTTATAATAAGACAGATAGTGATATCACGATCAATTTGGACAAGACATTCTTTGTAATCAATGGATATTCAAATGATTATTTTCAAAATCGAACTTATGCATCCTCAATGAATATAAGCAGAGCCTCGGGCAGAAGTCTTGAAATGTCAGTTCCGAACAAAAATACTTACTCTTTAGGGTTTTATAATGCCGGAAGGCTTGCTAAAACGACTACAGATGAAACTACCTTTTTAGGTGGATACTCGGTCACTTTTACTGAGCCAAGAACTATCACAATACCGTCAAGGACATCCAAGGCCATTAAAGAGTTTAGGATTTTAATGCTGCCGTTTAAACATTGTGATCTCAAATTGTACCCTTCTAAAGGTACGGGTGACAAGTCTGTGAGCTTCTCCTTTATCTCAAGTCCATTGAACTTCAGCAATAGAATTGCATATAGCATTGGTTCTTCTAATAAGACACATACAGTTGAACATATCTTTTATATTGATAGGATTTGGAATTATCCAGCTAATGACATGATTAAAACCGTTTACAGAAAAGACTGTAAACACGAATATGAATCTCCTGAAGATATTTACACCCATTACGCCCCGGAAAGATTTTTTATTAAGTACATAAACCCTCAAAAAAACTGGATTAAGATTTAGGTTGAGTAAACCATAAGACAACCAAAAACCATCAAGACAGAAATAGCAGGCCATTATATGAATGCTTATTAGATATGATTAAAGGTTTGAGTGCTTCACTTTAATGAATGGATATGTTTTTCCTCGGACTACTGACTGGTATCATTCTGGGATGTCTCGCTACCTATTGGATTATGCGGAACAAATATGCTCGTGCTCAGGGGCGGCAACATAACCCAAGTAAGCCAGATGGCAGCAAGGACTCTGATCAAAATAGGAGGCACTCTCTATCAGACACCTTACAAGCAAAAAACTCACAAATCAAGGAAGATCAACCCGAATATTCCCTTCTTGATCGGGAACTGATCCTCAATAATGAGTTTTTTGGCAGGGAGGTGGTTTTTGTAGGTGAACTTTTGATGGTGGCTCACCAGGATGCGGTGATGTTTGTTGCGAAACTTGGTGCGACCGTAAAAGATATCGTTGATGCAGACACCACAGATATAGTAGTGGTGGGAGAAACACCAGATAGCAGAAAGATAGATCAGGTAAATCAGATCAACCAGTACCGCAGACCTCCCATCATGCTGATGGATGGGTTAATTTTCGTGGACATCGTTGATAAGTACTTCAAGATAGGGTTGGTATAGTTCTTCGATTCTTTGGGTGGTTAGCTTCCAATTCGGCCAGTTCATTGAAGCAATGTGCTTATTATGACGTTTTTGGTTTTTGGTTTCTGCCTCAGTCTAAGATCATGTTGACCCAGATACGCTTCTCTAAGACTTAGTACTTTCCAGATAGCTCATATCGTCACATACAATCGATATCTCTTTGTGTCTGAATCGAGATTTTTCGAGTAAATATGAAGACTCATGGATTACTCACTCTATTTTTGATATAAAAGAAAGTAAATTGTTTGCTGTCAAACTCCTATGCTTGCTGGGAGTATTGGCACCACCACTATTTTACTCAACAAATAGACAGTGATTTGGTCAATTCAATGAAATCCGTATTTTTACGGAACTAAGCTACCCGGTTTTGGCTGACAAGGTTAGCAGGGTTCGAGTCAGCGATGGGGAACAACTTACACAAGTTCTCTAAAATTACAGACATAGTACAATTTATTGCCTATGAGATCAATTAAAAAGCCCCTACCGAAGCAGGGGCATAGGATGAAATCCTTCGGCATATAGCCTTGTTGTGATAAGATTGAATTGGGATTTATCTTAACGGAGACAAAGATACGAACAAAACATTATAAAAACAATACCATGACAAAAATTTTAGGATTAGACCTTGGAACCAATAGCATTGGTTGGGCTGTTATAGACAAGGAGAAGAAGGAAATCGTCAATTGTGGGGTAAGGATATTCCAGGAAGGTGTTGTCAAAGAGACAATTGGACAAGGGGATAAAGAAATTTCAAAAAATGCAGAACGAAGAGAGCATCGGCAAGCAAGGAGGCTGCATTACAGGAAGAAGCTCAGAAAAATTCAACTACTAAACGCGTTGATTAGATATGCTATGTGTCCCTTGACCACCGAAGAACTCAAGGAATGGAAGAATTGGGATAAAGCAAAGAAAGCTGCCGGGAAGAAATTTCCTGCCTCACCAGAGTTCGTTGAATGGCTAAGGCTTAATCCTTATCTTTTAAGAACAAAAGCTATCAATGAACCAATTAGCAGGTTTGAGTTGGGAAGAATACTATACCATTTCATTCAGCGAAGGGGCTTTCTAAGCTCAAGAAAGGGAAGTGATGAAGGAGCAATTTTTAAGGGCAAAGATAACATGGAGGGTATAGATGATACACGTAAAATGATCAAGGATGAAACCCTGGGCAAAAAACTCTTCGACTATCTCCCTATTGAAGGCACACCTTATAAACGTATAATCGACGAAGAAGGAAAAGAAGTAAGGGTAAGGTCAAGGTACACGCTTCGGGAAATGTACATTGCTGAATTTGAAAAAATCTGGCAACGACAAGCTAATCATCTTGCTCTGGATACTATCACTGTTCCACTAAAAAAGGTCATAATTTTAAAAGGAGATCTGACTGGAGTCCGGAATGCCAAAAGAATTGAGAACCTAAAGCACAGGTTTGGTGAACAATCTGTGTCCATTACAGCAGACAGGATTGAGGTGAGAGCAGAAATGCCTTTGAAGGTATTCCTTGCAGGGGATATTACTTCTGACGAAGAGGGTATAAGATTCAGCAGCAACAACAGTGTGTTATTCTGGCAAAGACCTTTGCGCTCCCAGAAAGGATTGTTAGGCAAGTGTACCTTTGAAAGCAAGAAGTTTTTTGACAAGAAGTTTCAGAAATGGATAACCATTGGGTCTTCTCCTTGTCCACTATCACATCCTGATTTTGAGCTTTTCAGAGCGTACCAATTTATCAATAACATAAGATATGGGCGAAGTGGTTTGGTGCTTAATGACAGTTTCAGGCAACAAGTGCTGGATTTAATCAATAGTGAAGATAAAAACTTTGATTTTGAAAAGATACCGAAAAAGCTAAAGATGACTTATGAGCAGTTTAACTACGATAACAAGCTCAAGGTTGCCGGCAATACCACACATAAAAAACTCTTGGCACTATTCGACGAGACATTGTGGAACACCAATAAGGAAGTGATATGGCATTACTTTCATTTCTATAGTGATCCTGAATTGCTTTCAAAGAAGTTGGTAGAAAGATTTGGATTTGATGAGGAGAAAGCAAAAAAAGCATCCGCGATCAAACTGAAGGATGGATACGGGAGCGTATCCTTGAAAGCAATAAGGAATATACTTCCTTTTTTAAAAATGGGATATCAATATCCCACAGCTGTAGTCCTTGGGGGTGTTAAAAACGCTTTTGGCTCACGATGGGAATATTTCAAAGAATCTCATAATGAGATTATTAAGAAGATTGTCAATATTATAAATAATGAAAAACATAAAGAATATGGATTGATTGCAAAAATCAAAGAACTACTTGCTGACCCTGTTGAAGGATATGGTTTTTCACAAGAGGACAGAGCTTTTCAGAAATTATACCATCATTCACAAGAGATTGAGCGGAAGGAGGTAAGAAAGAGGCTATCTGAAATTCCAAATCTAAGAAATCCTATTGTGCAAAAAGGATTATTTGAAATGCGTAGGCTTGTGAATACCCTCCTGGATACAATGGATCAAAACCTAAAACATGGCCCGGCATTTCGTTTTGACCGGATACACGTTGAACTCTCCCGTGAATTGCGCAATTCTAAAACACAACGGCAGGAGATGTCTTTTAAGATTAGAGACAATGAAGCTGCAAATGATGAAGCAAGAATAAGATTGCAGGAATATGGATTAAAACCATCCAGAGAGAATATTACAAAATACAAGCTATTCAGGGAGATTGAAGAAAAACATGGTTCGGTTGTGTGTCCTTATACCAACCGTCCCATCAGTATCACTGATCTATTGGGTCAACTAAACCTTTTTCAGATTGAGCATATCATTCCTTACTCCATTTCCCTGGACGATAGCTTTGCCAACAAAACCTTGTGTGAGTCAAACTTCAATAGAGATAAAGGGGAAAAGACCCCATTCGAATATTATCAAAAAAACAGCAGCGCAAGTACCTGGGGAGCAAATTCATGGGATGAAATAGAGCAACGTACTTTTCGAATTTTGCCATATCAGAAAGCAAGAAAGTTCATTGCAAGAAAAAGTTTCCAAACTGAGGGGTTCATTGAAAGGCAGTTAAATGATGGGAGGTATATCGCAAAAAAATCCGCTGAACTCCTGACTGAAATTTGTGATGATGTAAGGGTTATGCCAGGTCAGCTAACTTCTGAACTAAGAAGGCTTTGGGGGTTGAATAACATCATTCAACCTGTGATGCCTCTGAATCTGAAAGGTATCAAGATAAGCGATGAAGACAGCATCCCGCACTATATTATCTTAGACAAGGACTCAAGTCCAATTGATGCTATCCCAATTCCCAATGAACGCCCTACTACGCAACCTAACCAGATTTTGATACCAGGGATTGTTGATACCAAAGGGGTATTTACCTCAGACAAAGAATATAGGAGCTTGAAATTTTCTTTAAAGGTTGACGGGATGCGAGAAGGGAGACATTGGATAAGGATTAATGTTTCAAAACCAATAGGTTTCACAAAAGTATTTGTTGAAAAGCCTGTATCCGCTTCAAATGAGATTGTTTATAAAGGGCGCGTAGAAAAGGGCTACTTTTCACATGACTCCATTAATAAAAAAATAAAAACCACTGAGGCTGATGGTCTCTACTGGGTAAAGTTTAATGTGGAGAAAACCAGCTTCATTGAGCCAGACAAAGATCGGCCACCAACGACGAAGAGCAATCAGGTGTTATTGTATGGGAATGTTAATGAAAACAATCAATTCGTAAGCTATATTTATCAATGTGAATCCAATGTGAACCCGGGACGATACTGGGCATTGCTTGAGATTGATTTTGATTCAGCAGATTTCACAAGAGCCATTGTTCAACCCCCAATGGAGGACAATAAACTTATTGTCCATGGTTCTATTGGAGGTGATAGTGTCTTCAGTGCGGATTGTGATCCTACTTACCAACAACAAACAACCCTTACCCCTGGGAAGTATTTCACCATTTTGGAGGTTGAAGCAATCGGTGAACTATTCCCAATTGAAAACAAACAACCACTTTTACAAAAGGGAGAGTCTCTAATTGAAGGAAGTGTATGGGTGAATCGTCAAACAGGAGAGATTATGTTTGACCCAAAGAAGAATCGTGACGACCACAGACATCATGCTGTCGATGCTATAACAATAGCTTTCATGGAACTTGGCTATCTTCAAAAACTGAGTCATTACTACGGTGCAATGAAAGCCAGAGGCAGAGGGATGGGTGACAGACCCATATTTAGCCCTCCATGGGAAGGTTTTGATCGGGATGCCAAAACCGCAGTTGAGGGGATTCTTGTTTCTTATAGCCCCAGCAGCAAGGTTCTTAGTAAAATAAGTAAAGTTGTTTCAAAAAATGGGCAGAAATTTCAAAGTGTCGGGTATGCTGCAAGAGGCAGGCTACACAGAGAGTTCTACTTTGGTCGTCATCCACGGTTGATTTCTAACCGATCTGTGGGTGCTGATTTTGAAAAGGACAATCAAGGAGATGTTGTGAATTATTATCATATCAGAAAGTCTATTACTGCAATAGACACTAATAAGCATATCGAAAAGATAGTAGATCAGGGAATAAAGAAATTAATCATTGCCAGACTTCAGGAACAAGGTATTGATGTTACCAATGCATATAAAATTCCACCCAACTTTTTCTTTGATAAAGAGGGCAATCCACTGCTGTACCTTCCAAACAAAAGAGGCGAGCCTGTTCCTGTTAAGAAGGTGCGCCTAAGGGAAACTATAGGCAATGCTGTTCAACTGAAGGATAATTTAAATCAGTGGGTGAATCCATATAATAATCATCATATGATTATCTACATTGACACTCAAGGAGAATTAAAGGAATCAATCGTTTCGTTCTGGGAGGTGATTGAGCGTATCCAGCAGAATCAGGAGGTTTACCAGTTGCCGTGTGACGGGAAGGAAATTTTGACCACAATGCAGGTGAATGATATGTTCTTGCTGAATCTACCAAGGGATTTTGCAGAAAACATAGAATTACAGACTATCAGGAATAGCATGATCAGTCATCATCTTTATCGGGTTCAGAAACTCTCAAGTATGTACTATACATTTAGGCATCATCTGGCTTCCACGATTACCAATGCGGAAGAAGAGATTCGTATTCAAAGTATGCCAGCTTGGATTAATGCAAATCCGATCAAAGTGAAAATGGATTGCCTTGGAAACTATGAATTGATCAAATAGCGATTGTTAGATGATAAAACGCACCCTCTTCTTTACAACACCGGCAAGACTTTCACTCAAAGACAATCAACTTGTCTTTCAAGGGTCAGATGCTGGTGAAATACGGACAATGCCAATTGAGGATTTAGGTTTCGTGGTTCTTGAAAACCATCAGATATCAGTTTCATTGCCATTGTTGGATGCTTTGAGCGTGTATAACGTAGGGGTTGTAATCTGTGATAAAAAACATTTGCCAACCTCGATGCTGTTGAATCTGGATAGCCATAACATCCAAACCGAACTTTTTTCCCAACAGATGAATGCGACCGAACCATTAAAGAAGAATCTTTGGAAGCAGACTGTCGAAGCAAAAATTGCAAACCAAGCAGCATTGCTTGCATTTTGTGAAAAGAAACACTCGGAATTAATTGCATATCAAAAGGATGTAAAAAGTGGCGACACAACAAATCGTGAAGGTGCTGCTGCCAGAATCTACTGGAAACGGCTATTTGGCAATGAATTTGAACGAGATCGATATGGCATACCCCCTAATAATATGCTCAATTACGGATACATAATACTCAGAGCAGCTGTAGCCAGAGCCTTATCCGGGTCGGGATTACTCCCCACCTTAGGAATACATCATCATAATCGGTACAACAGTTTTTGCCTGGCAGATGATATCATGGAACCATATCGACCATATATTGACAAACTCGTGTTTGAATTACACAAAAGCAATCCTAACATTGCAGACCTGACAGCGGAAGTGAAATTGACAATATTAGAAGTGTTGTCAGCTGATGTATTGATAGATAAGATTAAAAGACCATTGATGGTTGCTATTTCAATGACTACAGCTTCGCTCTCACGTTGTTTTACTGGTGAATCAAAAAAAATTCTATACCCTGCATTACAATCAACAGGTTATTGTTAAACAATGTACTATTCAAGTATCAACGCATATCATGTCATGTGGATATTTGTTTTTTTCGACCTACCCGTAGTGTCGAAGAAAGAAAGGAAGATTGCAGCTGATTTCCGAAAGCGGTTGATGAAGAATGGATTTTGCATGATGCAGTTTTCTGTCTATAACCGGCATTGTGCAAGCCGAGAAAGTGCCGATGTGCATATTAAAAGGATTAAAAATTGTGTGCCAGAATATGGGCAGGTAAGCATTTTGTTGATTACTGATAAGCAGTATGGTGACATTATTAACTTTTATGGTCAAAAGCCAGCACCATTACCTAATGTGCCCAGACAATTAGAACTGTTTTGATTTTAGGTTACCTTTGTTCTTTGAAATCTTGAAATGATAAACCCAGCTTTATCTTTCTGCTTCCTGTGGGTTCAAAGCATTTTTTCTTGCGAATAATTCGCTGAATGCATTGATAATACAGCCTTTTGGCAACCCAGGTTGTGGTTTGATGAAGAATTGGGATCTAAGACAACGCAAACGTGTTTGTGATCAGCCATTCATAGTTGTGGTTTGATGAAGAATTGGGATCTAAGACAACGCACCGCCGCCGTGTTTAACCGCAATAGCGTTGTGGTTTGATGAAGAATTGGGATCTAAGACAACAGCACCCGGATTTACCCGCACATCGCGCCTGTTGTGGTTTGATGAAGAATTGGGATCTAAGACAACTCAACCTGTTTGGGATCAGCGCCAACAGCGTTGTGGTTTGATGAAGAATTGGGATCTAAGACAACTACGGGAGATTGAAAAGATCAACCGCCTTTAGTTGTGGTTTGATGAAGAATTGGGATCTAAGACAACTAGTATTGTGCAAAAAGTTGTTCAGGCTTGTTGTGGTTTGATGAAGAATTGGGATCTAAGACAACTCAGAAAAGAAGTATCAAGGCTGGTACATGTTGTGGTTTGATGAAGAATTGGGATCTAAGACAACATCAGGGCATCAACCCCGTCTCCTTTGATGGTTGTGGTTTGATGAAGAATTGGGATCTAAGACAACACGCCCTTGGTGCGGCCAGCACAGCCAATGGTTGTGGTTTGATGAAGAATTGGGATCTAAGACAACGGAGACCTGGTTAATGGTAAACTTGTATCGGTTGTGGTTTGATGAAGAATTGGGATCTAAGACAACCGGGTGGTTCCCTGAGTTTGTAATCAAAGCGTTGTGGTTTGATGAAGAATTGGGATCTAAGACAACTGTGTGGCCTTTCAGATCGCGCTGGATGATGTTGTGGTTTGATGAAGAATTGGGATCTAAGACAACTCTTTTCTGTGCATACCATAGGAATGGGGGTTGTGGTTTGATGAAGAATTGGGATCTAAGACAACTGGTACCATTTGCCATGAGCAACACCGGCGTTGTGGTTTGATGAAGAATTGGGATCTAAGACAACGGATGAATGTGATGCGTGCAATTATAACAGGTTGTGGTTTGATGAAGAATTGGGATCTAAGACAACGGCACCGCCGCAGTGTTCAACCGCAACAGCGTTGTGGTTTGATGAAGAATTGGGATCTAAGACAACGTGTTTTATCCGTTCAATACTGATAATTCGGTTGTGGTTTGATGAAGAATTGGGATCTAAGACAACTGCCGTCGTTTTATATCAGAGATGTGATACGTTGTGGTTTGATGAAGAATTGGGATCTAAGACAACGCACAGTGCAAGGATGCTTACAGACATTGTGTTGTGGTTTGATGAAGAATTGGGATCTAAGACAACTTACCCGGGGAAATAGTTAAGCAGAATGAAGTTGTGGTTTGATGAAGAATTGGGATCTAAGACAACAAGCCATCGGACAGCAAAACCGTTGATTATGTTGTGGTTTGATGAAGAATTGGGATCTAAGACAACTACAACGATCATACAGGAGAGGTGATACAGTTGTGGTTTGATGAAGAATTGGGATCTAAGACAACTCTTTATTTTTAAAGGCGGTCTTATCTCCGTTGTGGTTTGATGAAGAATTGGGATCTAAGACAACACAGCCGTTGAACAGCCGTGTAACACAAACGTTGTGGTTTGATGAAGAATTGGGATCTAAGACAACTGATCGCAATAGCCGTAGTAACCTTGTGGTGTTGTGGTTTGATGAAGAATTGGGATCTAAGACAACTTCTTTCATCAGTTCTTTGGTTTTGATTGTGTTGTGGTTTGATGAAGAATTGGGATCTAAGACAACGGTATGGCTGCGCGAGTTGCCCCGCTTATGTTGTGGTTTGATGAAGAATTGGGATCTAAGACAACGTTTGCCACCGCAAAGGCCATTGCAGACAGGTTGTGGTTTGATGAAGAATTGGGATCTAAGACAACATTATTGAGTTCATCAATCGCGGCGGCGGTGTTGTGGTTTGATGAAGAATTGGGATCTAAGACAACAACGTGGTTATTGACCGCGATCCTGCCGGGTTGTGGTTTGATGAAGAATTGGGATCTAAGACAACCGTACCCGTTATACTCTGCAAACGGCATGGGTTGTGGTTTGATGAAGAATTGGGATCTAAGACAACTACGCAATATTATCGTAGTAGTGGCTGCTGTTGTGGTTTGATGAAGAATTGGGATCTAAGACAACACATACTGTGCTTTTGCTTTCAGGTTATTGTTGTGGTTTGATGAAGAATTGGGATCTAAGACAACCTATCCGGTTGTTAACATCAAAGGGTTAAGTTGTGGTTTGATGAAGAATTGGGATCTAAGACAACTCTTTTCCTCTTCTCTTATGTCGGATTCATGTTGTGGTTTGATGAAGAATTGGGATCTAAGACAACCGTACCCGTTATAATCTGCAAACGGCGGTTGTTGTGGTTTGATGAAGAATTGGGATCTAAGACAACTGAAGTGTATTGGGAGATAAGGCCGTTTATGTTGTGGTTTGATGAAGAATTGGGATCTAAGACAACTCCTTTTACTAACGCCACCGAACCTTTTGTGTTGTGGTTTGATGAAGAATTGGGATCTAAGACAACCGAGCTGTATTCCATAATCTTACTTCATCCAGTTGTGGTTTGATGAAGAATTGGGATCTAAGACAACAAACGGACTTGCAGGCGAAACCTTCGTTAGTTGTGGTTTGATGAAGAATTGGGATCTAAGACAACCGCTTCCTTGCAGCTATTTACACGATGGATGTTGTGGTTTGATGAAGAATTGGGATCTAAGACAACAAACCATCGGATAGTAAAACTGTAGATTATGTTGTGGTTTGATGAAGAATTGGGATCTAAGACAACACACCCTTCTTGCAGGGGAACCTGGAGAGTGTTGTGGTTTGATGAAGAATTGGGATCTAAGACAACTATTTCCTAAACTGCAGGATTACCCCGGTTGTTGTGGTTTGATGAAGAATTGGGATCTAAGACAACTAGGTTTGTTTTCTCTTTGCCTCTGCATAGTTGTGGTTTGATGAAGAATTGGGATCTAAGACAACACACGGCAGATTATCGCATAGAGATCAGCGGTTGTGGTTTGATGAAGAATTGGGATCTAAGACAACTGCAAAAGAATTAAATGATGGCCTGAATAGTTGTGGTTTGATGAAGAATTGGGATCTAAGACAACTGGAGGTGGTTGTGGTAAATGATGGCATCGTTGTGGTTTGATGAAGAATTGGGATCTAAGACAACTTTCAGGCTTGCACAGGCTGCACTTGAATGTTGTGGTTTGATGAAGAATTGGGATCTAAGACAACTTTATGGTAGGGCTTGATAGGTGGGCTATTGTTGTGGTTTGATGAAGAATTGGGATCTAAGACAACCGAGCTGTATTCCATAATCTTACTTCATCCAGTTGTGGTTTGATGAAGAATTGGGATCTAAGACAACAAACGGACTTGCAGGCGAAACCTTCGTTAGTTGTGGTTTGATGAAGAATTGGGATCTAAGACAACCGCTTCCTTGCAGCTATTTACACGATGGATGTTGTGGTTTGATGAAGAATTGGGATCTAAGACAACAAACCATCGGATAGTAAAACTGTAGATTATGTTGTGGTTTGATGAAGAATTGGGATCTAAGACAACACACCCTTCTTGCAGGGGAACCTGGAGAGTGTTGTGGTTTGATGAAGAATTGGGATCTAAGACAACCGCCTGTGGGATTTCAGCCACAGGAGCATGTTGTGGTTTGATGAAGAATTGGGATCTAAGACAACGTACGCTTTTCCGCATCGGCAGCACGTACCGTTGTGGTTTGATGAAGAATTGGGATCTAAGACAACAGAGCGCCACAAAGATGGCCGTTCAGGCAGTTGTGGTTTGATGAAGAATTGGGATCTAAGACAACGGCACCGCCGCGGTGTTCAACCGCAACAGTGTTGTGGTTTGATGAAGAGATAAATGTAGATAAGAGATGAATGATGATCCTTTCATGATACCCCAAATGCATCTGGTTCATATCTTAATTGCACCTAAACAAGAATATAACTACCCAATGAATCAACCCAAGGTTTCAAAGAAGCAGAAGTAGCTTGTTTAAGTATCAACAAACAGAAAGATCCGATACTTTTCAAACCCGTTGGGGAACAGTCGAGAAGATGCCATGTAAACTACATTCAGGTTTGAAGAAGAAGGTTCAATAAGATCGGTTCGGGTTATGCTATACAAGTCAAGTTGGCTTAAACATACTAATAGGTTAAATCGTTTTTTATCGGGGGCAAATAATCTCACGTAAACGATCGAGAGCACAAAAAAAATGAAAAACTTCCAAAATCGGCATTTTAAGAAGTGGCAGCTGGTTTCAGATGGAAAGATACCTCTGCATGGAGATCGTACATCCAGAGCCACGAAACAGGGCATATATCGTGTTTTTTACATATATTCATAATGTCTATATGTATCACTCTTATCGGAACACTCATAGATGATGGCAGAACCAATGGTGGAAGAAACCAAGCTGAGTATAAAAGTAAGCCCCCTCCACTATTGTGAAGGAGGCTGAACTAATAACCACTGTGGGTGTCTTCTTCTTGAATCCCTTTGTCAAATGTGCGGGACTGTTTCAAAATCTTAGTACGACCTCTTTATCTTATAGCACGCAAATTCCGGAGTAAGGATTTCATTGAAGATATGCTCTGTGGCTGCCCCATCTGACTTTCTCACGATGACTTCATTATGTACGGTAAGAAAGGGTATCCCCTCTTCTAAGAGCCTATGGCAAATCTTCCTCATCAGCCTGACTTCAAGGGATTGCATCAGAAATGCGAGGTTTGAGTGCGGCTTAATGATGTTGCGGGGGTTTGGTTTAAATTCCAACGCCTTGAACCTGTTCACCCAATGAACCCAAGCAGAATTACCGAAATATCTGGCAAGATAGTCTCCGAGCGGGGAATACAGGATCGAAAAGAACAGTTCCTTGGTAGCAATCCTGTCAGGAAGTTACGGCTTCAATATCAGAGTAAAAGCAAGGCTTCAGTTTAGCAACTGCCTTAATTCCTTTAATCTGTGGAGGTATGGTAAATAGGCTCGTTTTCCAATATTTGCCTTTGCATATTTGAGGTTGCTTTTGATATATAATGTGACATCAAAAACCTCAGACCAGGGATTCAGTTTCAATGATTGTGTCGGCAGTTTGATGTTGGTAAAAAAATCTTCAAGCTCTATAATGTCCTGTTTCCATGTTACATACTCTGATTGGTCTGTGTTGTTGAAATGGTATGTTGGTTCAATAGGTTCAAATGAGTTCACCGTTACCACTGGCTTAATGGTAGGTGGGGGTGGACTGATCATCTCAGGTTCTTGTCTTGTAAATTCTCGAAAATCTAAATTTATGAGGTAGTCAGCTATATCCAGCCCTTGTTCTCGTGCGGCTTCGCTGGCCTTGCGTTCGAGCAAATCTGATACTTTAAAGTTCGCAATATATGAAAGTTCCTGGGCTTTTCTACTCCATTTTTCAAATGCTGTAGTTTTGCCTTTTGGGGGCTTTGATAAGTCCGGAAATAGGATAACGTCTCTACCCTTCAGAATACCGCATTTACGCGCATTGAGTTCCATTAAACCGCCAACAGCAACCCAGATAAACTGAGGCAAATAAGCACTGGCAATTACTGCTGTTTTTTCGCTTTCGACAATAGCAACGGGTTTAAATTGTTCTTTGAGTAGATGTTCGCCAAATAAACACTGTTGATACTCAAATTTAGGTGGTTTTAAGAACCTATGTACCCAATGAATATGGTCGTACGGCTTTGAAACTCTTTTTTGCGTCATACGATCAAATAGCATTATCTTGCCTGTTCTTACCTTGCCACAAGTATCAATCTCCCAAAATATCGTTGCTCCATTCCAGTGTTTTGATGTTCCAATAAAATATCGACTTACTAATTCGCTGGCAATCTCAACTCCGAAAATATCAATAAGTATTTTTACAAATATGTTTGTTTCGTATGCTTTTAGGGTAGATTTAAATATTTCATCAGAAATGAACGAAACAGGCTTTATTACAGTTGTAACGGGTTTTTGCTTATACATTTTAGGTTGGGATGAATCAAATGAAGTATTATTCTCCTGAAAAAATTGTTTCGGGGGGTAATGGTACCCGCATTTATCTTCTCGGTTGCACCTGCCAACACTGGGGTGTAAATATTTCCCTGTGTTCGTATCTATGTACCGAACAAAGGTTTTTCTTTTATCTTTACATTCTGGGCAAATATATAGCGTATTCATACCTTTGTATGTCTCAAGAGAGTATTGGTATTCTGGGTTCATTTTCTTTAGTTTTTGTTTTGCACTTGTTGCACTTGTTGCACTTAATATTGCAGTTCGTGCCATAAGTGCAACAAGTGCAAGGTGCAATTCCTTAAATGCGCTTTTTATATTCGCCCCTGCTCAGCTTTATAAACAAATCTTTTTCATTGAGGAAGTATTTGAAAGTCCTTTCAGAAATCCCTAACCCCACAGCAATCTTTAACCCACTTTCGGTTGAAAATGTATCGGGCAAGGCATTGTAAAGCTCTTGTTTGCCAAGTGGGAGTACATCCAATGGATTACTATTTGACAAAATGGTATTAACCTTTACGGCTGCGTTTTTAAAATACTCAACCAGTTTCACCGCCCCTTGAACAGCTTCAATACTAACGGCCTGTTTATCGCTTTCATGGCAAGCAAAACTCATCATTTCAAGTATTAAAGCCAATCGCACAACATACATATCCATTTTGCTAAAAATACCGCAAAGCGATTCGCTTTCCTCTTCATTACATTGGTCGGTGTTTTTTTTCTGCCATTCAAGCAAAATCTTTTTGGCTTCAGGTGTAAACTTTAAAAGTACAGGTTTGGGGTTCAAAGTATCATCATAAGCAACCTGCATACCCAATAGGTTTAATACAATCCTTTCCCAATTCTCGGAAACAATGGGGGGTAGATCTGCTTCACTCCAATATTCCTTTTGTATGTTATCGGGTATTACAAAAAGTATTCTGTCAATAAACCCGTTTTGATTGCGATTTTCTTTGGCAAGTTCATTTAGTATTCCATTTTGAATAGTTCCAGCAACTGATATAAAAGGCATAGGAATAAATATGGGCTCTCCTGATTTTCGGTCAATGTTAATTGGCTTTCCGCTCCATTGACTTAACCAAAACTCCATTTCACTTCCTTTGCTGTATCGGTTGAAATTTTTAATCCAACCCGCTAACTCATCCACGTAAACCCCAATACCTCGTTTGTTAAATTTATGAACATCGGCAAGTGCTTCAGGGGTGAAATCGGATACAAGGCACTTTCGCCAAACGGGTTTTTTTGGTGCGTCAATTAATTGCTCCTGACGATTCTTTTTTGTCATGCAAATCTCCTTTTCATATTCCTGTCTCTGTTGTTCATATTGCCTGTAAGTTCTTTTATCATTCTCAATAATAGGCTGAAGAGCAAAACTTAGTGGATGGCTTTTATTTGTTCCAGTGCGGGCTACAATGGCAAGGTATATAACCGCACTTTCCTGCCAGCCTCTCATTACCTCAACTCTGTGTGTATTGCCAATTGCTATGGAAGCTGCGTAAAGCAATGAAGCTCCGATAAAATCAATAGGAAAATTTAAGGTTTCATTCGTTGCATTAATTATTTGCTGCACAGGCACCGGAAATATTTCTACTGGAAACCGGTTTATCTTTCGTTCTTGATCCTCATTAAACTGCGCGAGATGCTGTTCTGCATCGGATTTTATTTCCTCAATCCCAATACCATATTTGTCATAATCAAAAGTCACGATAACTTTTTCTGGCATTGGATGAGAATTCGTTGAAGTAGTATTTTGTTCTTGCATGGCTTATCCCCTCTCAATTTTAGTTAAAAAGCAACCCCAGACCTTAGTTATTATCTCTAAAACCATATTGTTCAACATGATAAATAGATCCAGCCCATCTGGAGAGTTATCTTGTTCGGCAATAGCATGAATACAAGATTCCTCAAAACTAAGGCTACAATAGTGCGTTAAGGCTGTAACCCGGTTTTCCATGGCATCAGTGCTTTTGGGTTGCGGATAACACCTCGCTTTCCTTGAAAAACAGCTTCTTACCAGCACTATAGAAAGGAATTTTCCCTGACTTTTTAAGTTTCCATGCAGTTGTAACGCCAATACCTAAAAACTCAGCTAATCCTTGTAACCCGTGGATGATTCGCTCCGGGGTGTAATTAACTGCAGTCGGTCTTGATTCGGAGAGTGCCTCAAGGACGGCCGCCTTAACGTCCTCTTTTGTAATAATGTAAATATGTGCCATGCGTTTATTATTTTGATGGCACTAAAGTACAATACGATGAATGTCACGCAATTGAATGAGTCACTCAAATGAGTGAATGATGAACAAGAAAATGTTATTTGATAGAAAATGAATGTTTTACAAAGGAGAACAGCTCTTTATACTTATCAATAATAACTTGCCTTCTGCACTTCTGAAAATTTGTTACAGAGTAACTAACACCAAAAAATGTTGTCCAGGCATGATGAAGTTCTTTTGCCTGATACTCTGACTTTATATATAGATTCAGTTCCGCGCACACTTCTGATAAAGCAACCATTTGGAGCGCTGGACCCTTATACTCTTCGTGCTTTAAGCCAGTCCATACAGGAGTCACGCTGTCCTCGTTGTAATCCACATAATCTTCATCTATCAATAAATTGACTAATTGACCAAGTTTTTCCTGATCATAGAAGATCTCTGACAATTGAGGTAAATCTTTCGAATTCCTGGTTTCCTCTGATTTGGGTATTTTGCTTGAGGCTTGAAGTCGTGCTTTTTTAACAGATTCCGAATGTAGCTTGTCCTTCAGTGAATTAAGTTCTGACTGAAGTAAGGCATCTATCCAATCTGCGTTATGATTAATTTCACCGATACAACGTCTCGTTCTCAAGAACTCCTCACGGAAATTTTTTCTGTAAGCCACTAATGCTATTATTTGATCTTCAGTCGTTTTATACTGCTCGCAAGTTTCCTTAATGACTTCATTGACGTGATCCTCAATTTGCCATTTGTGATAGATCTCTATCTTTGTGATATCTATTTTCATAATCAATTTTTAAGGTTAGTAGCAAGAAATATGAAATATGTAGCGGTTGTCAAAGGCTCATTTTATTCATATCAGTTTTTTTTCGTTGCTTTACCTCACCTATATAAACATCAAAACTCTTTTCTGATTGGTGGCCAGTCCATGACTTAATCACCACAGGTGCTATATCAAGCAACAGGGCATTTGTAATGAATGACCTTCTGGCTGTGTGGGTCCTGATAAGCTGCCATTTCTCGAAGGTCTCCTCAATCCTCTCATTGCCTTTGTAGTGAACCAAGGTTATTTTTTCATTGAGTCCGGCCATCTTTACCAACTCTTTAAGAAAACGATTGTACACTTGGTTATGAGGTATTGGTAACGCTTTGCCAGTTACCGCCTGGTGGTCTTTGTATTTAGCTAAAATGCTACGGGTAGTATCGTTGAACTCTATCTCAACTACCTCTCCGGTTTTGATGGTGTTAACGTGTAAGGAGTCCTCATATATGTCATTAGCTTTGAGGTTGAACAGATCTGAGTACCGTAAACCCGTCAGACATTGAAAAATAAATATGTCTCTCGTCCTCTGAAGATACTCCTTTGATGCCGGTAATTCAGTTTTAAAGATCTTGCCAATTTCTTCCATGTCAAGGTAAATCACCTTGTTACTGGTTTGTTTAAGGTTTACTCTTATGGATTTAAATGCGTCAGTTGTGTAGTCTCGTGTGACACACCATTGTAAAAACCAACGTATTAGCCTAATGTATTTTTGTACTGTAGAATTGCGGAGATCATATTCTTTTTGCCAAAACCCAATAACCTCTTCAAAGAACTTCTCATCAATTTGGCGCACATCGATTCTGTAACCGCTTTGCCATTTGCGTTTATATGTTTCAAAGGCTTCAATTTGAGACCGTATAGTCTTTAGTTTCTTAATAGTATTGTTTGTCCATGCTTTTAACTTACTTTCGGAGTTAATAAATTCCGCGAACAGATCGCTAAAAGTTTGCTCTCTAGGGCTTTTACCAACTGCCGTGTCCAGTTGCTTTTTTAACATCTCTTTTGTCAGAGGCCTATTCAACAACCTGTTTTCTCTGACAATCGTTTGTGCTTGAGAATAAAGTTTATTCAATAAGTCGTTAATCTCTCTCGCATCAGCAACATTCCTTCTTACCCTCTGCTTAGCATCATCCCATTTATTAGGATCGATCCTGTGGCCGGTAAAGTAAGTTATCCTTTGTCCAGGGGCAAAGGAGTATTTCAAAAATATAGCAGCGGTGGAGGAGGTCTCCTTTCCATCAAGATAAAACTTCGGTTCTTTGTAGGTTGTTCGTTTCATGCCCTTGTAAATTTGATACTGACAAATATACGGACAAAAACAAAAGAAACAAATAAAACTTACTGAAACTAATCAATGTGCTAATGAACTGATATATAGTTTTTAATGTGGATACATAAAAGCGTTTGATATAGGATAATAGGATAGTTGTAGAGCGATATGCTCCACAAACTAAATCAACCACTTGCAACATCAGATGCAGGTGGTTTTTTTGTTGAGGTGTTACAGCTTCTTAAACCACATATACCACGTTACCTCGCGTAACCCTTTCTTATTTTTCATCTTCTCGGCTTCTTTGACGGTAGCAGGGCTTTTCACCAGAACTTCCTCGCCGGGTTGCCAGTTGGCCGGAAGGTACACGTCGTGCTGCTCTTCGGTCTGCAGGGCAATGAGGGTCCTTTTGATTTCTTCAATGTTCCTTCCCACACTCACCGGGTAATGGAAGAATGCACGGATCTGATTTTCCGGGTCGATGAAATACACGCCCCGGATGTCATTTCTTGAAGCTGAATCAGGATTCAGTAACCCATAGAGCCTGGAAATTATCAGGTCGGGATCTGCTACCAACGGGAATTTTATCCTAATGGAATCACTTCCGGTACTTATAATGGACTCTATTGATTTCACCCATTCAATATGGCTGTTTAATCCATCGGTTGAGACCACGATCAATTGCGTACTGAGTTTTTCGAAGTCTTCCTGTGCCTGGGCAAGCGCCATGATCTCAGAGGTGCAAACAGGGGTGAAATCGGCAGGGTGACTGAAGATGATTTTCCATTCCCCGAAGTAATCATCAGGAAAGCTTAACGTTCCAAGCGTTGAAACCGCCGTAAAGGCCGGTGCTGGTCCCGAAGTAAGCGGGCCACATGGATTTTTAACCTGTTGTGCGTTAGCGGTTTGTAATGCAACTACAACCATAAGAATAAAAAGTGTAATCCTTTTCATAATATACTTTATTTAGAATAATTCTAAACAAAAATATCGTAATATTGTAAATAACAGCAAATTAATATGTTATTTACATGTTAAGGTGTCTGATAAGTCTTCCATGACAGGCATTAACCGACTATATCAAGTTGTAAGTTTATCTTTCTCAGATGCATTTTATTTTACATTTGTCCCGTGATTCTCAGGGGCAAAATACCGGCTTATGCATCGGTTGCAGTTTTGTACTGCTTCGTGATGGGGATGGTGCATGCCCATATGATGCCCGCTCAGGAAGGCAGGCTATCCGATCCGCTGAAGGAGCAGTTTTTTGCGGTAGTGGCAGGCAATCTGTGGTGCCATACCGTGCCATCTGAGACTTCTGTTTCGGGCTCCTATGTCGTTACCCCGGGCCATCCGAGAGTTAAAATGCCCGCTGTGCCGCCTGCACGGGAAATCATCGGTTTCTTTTGTGGCGAGCAGTTCAGGCAGTATGCCGTGTATTCCGGGGTTATCACAACCCACTGCTGCAAGTCAGTGCTGATCTTCCCCTTTAACTATTTCTGGTAATCTGTTCCCTTATCCAGCTGATCTGTTCTGCACCCTGCCGGGTGCCGTATTGTTGTATCTTAAAAATCAAATTATTATGGATAACGGAACGATTATTATCGGAATTGTGATCATAGCTTTATGTGTTATACCCTTTGTATGGATTACCCGGGCAAGGGTAAACCGTGAGAAGAGGCTATTTGCAGAGTTGTCGAAGTTTGCCGCAGGTTTTCAGGGCACAGTTACCAGGCACGAATTCGGGAGGGGATTTGCCATCGGGGTGGATGAAAACCAATTGGCAGTATTTTTCCTACAGAAACAAAAAGATGCGGAAAACCTGCTGAAATACGTAAATCTGAAGGAAATGCAGGGATGCAGGGTTATCAACACCACACGCAATGTCAAACATGCGGATGGGGTTTATACCACCACCGAAAAACTGGAGCTGGGCTTTACCCCGACTGACAAAAATCAGCCGCCGGTTACCCTGGAGTTCTACAATGAAGCAGAGAAAATGCAGCTGGCCAATGAACTGCAGATGGTGGAGCAATGGTCAAGGATCATCAACGGGATGATGAAGAAGCCCAAACGGTAGACCCCGTTTTTATCGGTTTTTCAGGTCTGGCAATCTGGTTTAGTAATGTCCGATTGGGTCCGGGTTGTTATCCGGGTCGTTCTGGACAGTCCCGCCGGAAACCAGATTGGCAGCGGTGGTGGTTGATTTAAGCACCAGCAGTCCGGCTATATGCGGTGCTGCCATGGAGGTGCCACTGATGGTATTGTACCCTCCGCCTTTCCAGGTGGACAAAATGCTTACCCCCGGAGCGCACCAGTCAACACCGCTTCCGAAGTTGGAAAAATAGGCCCAGTTGTCATTGATGTCCATTGCACTCACAGTAATGACAAAGGGTCCGTTCACTCTGGCAGGGGAATGGTTTGCAGCATTATCTGATTCATTTCCTGCTGCCAGGGAGAACCATATGCCACCTTTGGCGTTGGATGCATTCAGAACTGCCTGGTCAAGACTTGTTGAGATGCCACCCCCAAGGCTCATATTGGCCACATCCCCTCCGGCTGCATTGGCGGCTACATAATTCACCCCGGCAATAACCCCCGAAGTGGTACCGGAGCCATTTTTGTTCAGGACTCTCACAGAAACAAGTTCTACTCCCGGAGCCACTCCAATCACACCAATGGTGTTGTTCAGGGCTCCGACGGTACCTGCCACATGGGTTCCGTGTCCGTTCTGATCAGAAGCATTGCTTGTGCCTGTTACAAAGGTGGCACTTAAACCGGTATTCACATTGAGGTCAGGGTGTGTAAAGTCAATGCCGGTATCAATGATCCAAACCCTTTTTCCGGGTGCGGGTGGGATGCCACCACCTACCCTGGTAATTCCCCAGGGGACGGTCTGGACCGGATTATTGGGATTAGGTTTCCCTTTTCCGGGGCTCAATGCAATCACCTTATCCGGTTCAACGGATACCACCCTGTGATCCGAGGCAAGAATTCTTGCATCATTCTCAGTAAGGGTGCCGGAAAATCCAAATACCGCGGTGCCATATACATAATCAAATATTGGACTGACAAGGCGATTTTCCCTGAAGATCATCTCAGCAGCTTCGCGTACCAGGGCAGACCGGTCCCGGTCTGTGGAGGCTCCCATAAGTTTGCTTTCGCTTATGGCAGTTTTGCTGATCAGCACGATATATTTGCCGGCAATGATATCACCGTTTAAAAACTTATCGGGCACCATATCCTTCGCTTCACCCGGAAGGGTGGATCTTTCACAACCCGTAAAAAGTAAAAGTACTGTCAGGAATGCCAGTACTGAGAAAGTCAAAAACCTTGCTTTTAGGGGATTTGAATTCATGGTAATGGTTTTTGGGTTCAACAATGGAATTACCGGATAACAAAGTTACGGTCAAAATAACGAAACCCTTCATTTTTAACATTTTATTTTATTTGTTTACGTTCCGGTAACAGTTCGTCAAATCGAAGAAATGGAGTATGTTTGTCGTTGATTAAGTATCTTGATGAACAGCAACCTGAACCCGAACAGCGACCATTTGTCGCCCCAGGAGCGCGAGTTTGAAAAAGCGCTCCGCCCGCTCTCCTTCCGGGATTTCACCGGGCAACGCAACGTTACCGACAACCTGAAGGTATTTGTGCAGGCGGCAGCACAGCGCGGGGAGGCCATGGACCATGTACTCCTGCACGGCCCTCCGGGGCTGGGAAAGACCACCCTTTCGTTTATCATCGCCAGCGAACTGGGAGTGAACATCCGAACCACCTCGGGCCCTGTGCTGGATAAACCGGGAGACCTTGCCGGCCTGCTCACCGGCCTGGAGCCCAACGACGTGCTGTTCATCGACGAAATTCACCGCCTGAGTAACGTGGTGGAGGAGTACCTCTATTCCGCCATGGAGGATTTCAGGATCGACATCATGATCGAAACCGGTCCAAACGCACGTTCGGTGCAGATCGGACTGAACCCGTTTACCCTCATCGGCGCCACCACCCGCTCGGGGCTGCTTACCGCCCCGCTCCGTTCCCGGTTTGGCATCAACGCCCGCCTCAACTACTACGATAGCAGCACACTCACCCATATTGTGAAGCGGTCGGCAGGGCTGCTGAAGGTCCCCATCGACGACGACTCTGCCCTGGAAATTGCCCGCCGCAGCCGGGGTACCCCCCGCATCACCAACATGCTGCTGCGCCGTGTGCGCGACTTCGCCGAGGTGAAAGGGGATGGCCATATCCGGCTTCCCATCGTGCACATGGCACTGGAGGCGCTTCAGGTAGATAAAAACGGACTTGATGAGATGGACAACCGGATCCTGGAAGCGATCATCGACAAATTCAAAGGGGGCCCGGTGGGACTTACCACCATCGCCACCTCAGTGGGCGAAGATCCGGGCACCATCGAAGAGGTGTATGAGCCTTTCCTCATCCAGGAAGGGTATCTGGTGCGCACCCCGCGGGGTCGCGAAGTCACGGAAAAAGCCTTCCGCCACCTCGGCCGGATGCCCTCAGCCACACAGGGACGGCTGTTCTGAAGTTTTACACCGATGCAGGACCCTGACAACCTTGCTTTTCGGATAAAAACCCTGGCACAAAGCCTGGGTTTTTCTGCGTGCGGCATCACCGGTACAGAACCCATGCCCGATGCGGAAGCACGGTTTCGTGGATGGATCAGCCATGGAATGCATGCAGGTATGCGTTACCTGGAGCAGAGAATTTCCGACAGGTTCCATCCGGCAACGGTGTTGCAGGATGCCCGGTCAGTAATCGTGCTCGCATACCCTTATGGCGATGCCGCAACTGCCCGCAACAATACTACCGGCATTGCCCTGTATGGATGGGGTGAGGATTACCACCACCGTTTGCCCCGGATCGCTGCACCTCTGATGGATCTGCTGAAAGAGTACAACCCCGGCAGCACCAGCCGTTTTTATACCGACAGCGGGTATCTGGCCGAACGATCCCTTGCCGTGAAGGCCGGCCTCGGATGGATCGGGAAAAATGGCACCCTTATCACCCCCGGCACCGGCTCGATGTTATATCTGGCGATCATCCTCACCACAGTGCAGCTCCCCTTCGACGATCCCTTCGGCCACGAACAGTGTGGCGCATGCAAACAATGTTTGAATGCCTGCCCGACAAAGGCGCTGAATACGTCCGGACTGGTAGATGCCAACCGGTGCATTGCCTACCACACCAACTCTTCAAAAGAACCAGTCCCTCAGCATATTGCCGAAAAACTTGGGGGAAGAATCTTTGGCTGCGACATCTGTCAGCAGGTGTGCCCCCACAACGAAAAAAAGCGGATTACAGATGATCTGACGGCAGACTTTACCTACCCCGGGACATGGCCACGCACCCCTGGGGAGTGGCTGGCCCTCAGCGAAGAAGAATTCCGGCAGCGGTTTGGAGGTTCTGCGCCGGCACACAAGGGATTTGCAAAACTCAGGGCGAATATCCTGAGCGCCTATTCACCTTCCGGAGATTCTTCAGCCCAGTGAAACGAGTCGAACTGAAAACCGGCCAGGTGTAACACTTTGTTCACCACGCTGTCAACGGCCTCCTCCAGGGTGGTGATGCCCGAGTAGAAGGAGGGGTTTGCCGGACAAATGATCCCGCCGGCAAGCACAATCTGCTCCATATTCCGGATATGGATCAGGTTGAACGGCATCTCGCGTGGAACGATGATCAGCTTCCTGCGCTCTTTCAGCATCACGTCCGCTGCGCGGGCCACCAAATCATCGGCAAGTCCGTGGGCAATGGATGCCAGGGTACCCATCGTACAGGGGATCACCGCCATGGCATTATAACGGCCGGATCCGGAAGCCGGCGGGGTGAAAAAGTCGTTGTTGTCGTACTGAATGAAAGGGAGTTTCTTCGGATCTTCACCCAGCTCATACTGCCAGACCTTTTTTCCGCTTTCGGTGAATATCAATGCAATGCGCTCCGCCTGACCGCGCAGTCCTTCAAGTTTCTGCAGCAGACGCTTTGCATAGAGTGCCCCACTGGCCCCCGTAACGGCTACCAGCAGGTTTATAGGTGTATTTTTCATTAAAACATTTATGAATTGAACACAGATGACACTGATTTAGTTGATTTTAACTGATTAGTTTCCCGCAGAAATCCGCAGAAACTGCACAGAAATCCGCAGATGTAATTTCATCTACTTCAACAACCCCCTCCTGCAACTTTACAAACTTTACGAATCCCGTATCGCTTCGCTCACGGGACTTCGCTTCGCTCTGCTTTATGAACTTTATGAACTTTATGAACTTTATAAACTAAAGAACACTCCGGTGGACAAAAGGTTGTGGGTTTGCCCGAAATTCAGGCGGTAGGTTTGCCCGCTGAGGTGTTTTCTGATGGGGGTTATAGAATTGGAGGTGCGAAGGTTCAGGCTCCACCGTTCATTGAAATGGTAATACACCCCCAGGATCAGCGAGCTGTTGTGGCGATAAAAGGGTCTGCTGCTGATCTCCACCTCATACAGCTCTTCATAGCTCGAGATCATGTATGAATAAGCAATCCCGATTTCGGGCTCTATCCGGGGTTTCCATTTGTACCTGAACATCATGGGGGCCTCGATGTAATTCATCCGGCTGCGGTAGGAGTAATAGCCATTATCCAGACTGGGCAGCTGGCGACTTCCTTTCTGAATAAAGGTGATTTCCATCTGAAAGCGCCATTGTTCCCTGAAATCGAAATTTGCCCACGGCCCAAAGAAGAAGCCCGGCTTGTTGTATCCTGCACTGTTGTCGCCCGACACCTGGCTGGCCACCAGCCCGCCGGTAAGCCCTCCCCGGAAGGTCTGGGATTGCCCCCACAGCGTCAATCCTCCCACCAGCCATACTGCCAATACCAGTCTTTTCATAGTTTGTAATTCTGAAGACCCCCTGACAGGGATGATTTTCGTTCCAAAGCTACGGAAAAACAAGATTAGAAGCAGATCTTCAATGCCATCAATAGATAGTAAACTATAGGTTTTTATCATAGGCATTTCTGGTCCTGAATTCTGCGTGAAATTTTTTTCTCTCGCTGAAATTCGCCGAAATTACACTGAAAGACGCTGAAAAGAGCTATAGTTACTGCGGAATTCCGATAAATCAGATCAAGTTTGTTCAATTTCTGTGTGTTTCTGAGGGAATTTTTCTATTATAGACCCTTAAAAAAGCATATTTATCTGCGGAACTCTGCGTAATTTCAGCGGAATTCTGCGAGAAAAACCTCTGTTGAATCATTGAAAAATGTTAGCTCAAGTTTTTACCAGGTTACTTATCCCAGAGTAAGCTTCAGGACCAAAGTGACAATAAACCAGCAAACCAGTGCCGCAAGCGGTACACCGATCCCCAGGGCAATCCATGCTAAAGCCTGATCACGCTTCCGTTTCTGTATAACCAGTTTCCGGATCTCCTCCAGATCCTTTGGGGAACAATGGTGGTAATGCAGGTTTTTGCGCTTCAGCACCCAATGGTAGTCCTTACGGATTTTAAAATAGCTCTTCTTCTTCAGCAGCGACTTGTTGTATCTCACCGTGCCGATCATGTCCAGAATATATCCTGCGCCACCTGTCATTAAGGCTAAAGTTTAAAGTAGAAAGTCCAAAGTTAAATAATTACCTGAGCTCCTTGTTGAGGATAGTGCTGATTTGATCGAACCGGGTTAAGGTCATCATATGGGAGCCCTTTGAGATCAAAGAGGGAATCGCATTGAACAATGGTGTGTCTTTTCAGGTGAATCTAGTCCCGCAATCCCTGCACGTGAAGTCAGATTTCAGGCTGCGCAATGGAGTGAAAACTTTGCATCCACCTTCTGATGGCTGAAGCCCACTTTCCAGGCAGCGATAAAGTGCTGCGCATCAGATTCCTTCCGTTCCTTCTGAGGTAATTGGCCCCGGAAAACAGCAGTACAATCATCACCAGGAATCCAAGCAACGTTAGGGCAAAGAAAACTTCATCGTTTGAGCCCCCCGTGCCCGCAAAAGCGACCTGTGCCAGCATCGCAAAAAAAATGGAAGCTGTGGCTTTTCGTTTCATGATTTGGCAATTGTTGAACAAAGATAGCATCATTTTGGTCAGGACTTACGCTAAAATTGTTTTTACTGAAGATCCTTTATATTGATTTTCTTATTAAGTGAGATAAGAAGTTCTCCTTCAGAACAATAAGTAAGTTCCTCAAGTTTATTGCATTGAATCTGGTAATCTATGGCAGCAATCTGAAGAAATGAATCATTGCTGAAATACAGCACAATTTCATTGGGTATCAGTTTCTTATCCCATACCGGCTCACCCTCATCGTTAAGTTTGAAATAAAAATTCCATACAAAACTTACCTCAGTAATGGTAGCCCATATCAGGTTTTCTATTCCGGCAACTTCTCTGGCTCCCATTGCCGCAAATGAAACTTCTTTATTGTATTCATTTATTCTGAGGGGGTATGCCATGAACATTTCCATTGATTCAGACCAGGCAAAGGAGAAAAAATCATCGTCAATATTAAGTTCAATTCCTCCATCAATGATCCAGAGGTTATCGATATTGGGTGAGATGTATTTCAGATCGGTGTCCCAAAATTCAATATCTTTCAGTTGTTTGCCGATCAGAAAGTCGCGGAGGGTTTGTTCGTTGGTGGACATGGCAGCATCATTGATTTATTTCTCGAAAACTTCTTTAATCAACGTCCGGTTAAATAATGCAACCCCTTCATGGTTGAGGTGGTGGGCATCGAAGAAATGGAGCGAATCGTCCAGTTGCATGATATCGTTGAAGTTATAATATTCACCGCTGGCGTGCATCAGGCTGTCGAATGCCTGATGGCTGGCAAAGGTAGCATACAGCCCGCGGGTGACGGGGGCCTGCACGAGTATCACCCTGATGTGGCGCTTCTGCAGCATTGCCAGACTCTTCTGAAACGCCCTGATCTGCGATGGTTTATACACTTTTTCCACAGGTTTTTCGGGAGCCTCATACCTGAAACAGGCCATATCCCGTTCCACATACCCTCCGGGGATGTAGGTATCCATTCCTTTTTTCCCCTGCTCCTTCTGATTATACCGAGGCCAGATGGTGTTACGGTAGATCGAAAAAAGGAGGGTATTGAGCACCTTTATATTGCTGTTCTGAAGCAAGAAACCTGCTGAATACCGGTCGTTGTGGTCATTGGAGATCAGGTCGAGGGAAGCCTCCACTCCATCCAGCATGAAGGTTTCGGGGTACACCTCCCAGATTACCACATCCGGGTTTAGTCCGTCAAGATATCTGTACAGGAGTGCCCGGGTGTGGATGGGCGTTTGGGAACTTGAGCCCAGGTTGAAGGTTTTAAATCCGTGTTTGGCAAAGATTCTGGTATCGAACCCCCGGTACGTATGGGAGGAACCCAGGAACAGGATGCCGGCATCATGGGTTGCTCCGGCCTCCTGCATGCGTGTAAAGGTGTGTCCGTAAGCCCCCCGCAGGTAGCTGAGGTTCTCCCGGTAACGTTGTGGCAGCAGCTCCCCTGTCACGACGATGCACAGCCAGTACACCGGCAGGGCAAACCCCGCAAAGAGCAGCAAACGCCTTAGAAAATGTGATAACTCCTTGTGCATCCGTTTAAAATTGAAAATAAATAAAGGGCGATTCGGTTGTTTGGGCGAACAACCCGATCAGAACGATGATCATCATATAGGCAAACCACCTGAATCCCCACCACCGGTGTGCGGCAAAGTGCGAAAGGGCAAACGGCCGGCTTCGCCCCAGCCACTCGGCCAGGATAAACAACCCCAGCAGGAGAAACATGACCCCGGGATCCAGGGACGTTCCGGCAAAATGGTGGCCTCCGGGAAGTGTGAACAACGATGCCGAACCGATTTCACGGAGGATGCTGATAGCATGCCCCATGTTTTCGGCACGGAAAAAGATCCAGGCAATCACCGTAAGGGTAAACGTAAGCAGCATCTTCAGGGTCTCTTTCAGGGGAGGGAGAACCCTTCCGTGTCCGATGATGTCGAGGTGCATCCGGTTGCGACGGGTAAGCAGCAGGGGCAGGAAGTAAAGTGCATTAAGCGCACCCCAGGCCACAAAGGTCCAGTTGGCACCATGCCAGAAACCGCTTACCACAAAGATGATGAAGGTATTCCGGATCCTGATCCATGCACTCCCGTGACTTCCCCCAAGGGGTATGTACACATAATCCCTGAACCAGGTCGACAGGGAAATATGCCACCGCCGCCAGAACTCAGCGATATCGCGTGAGAAATAGGGGAAGGCAAAATTCCGCATCAGTTCAAACCCGAACAACCGGGCGGTGCCGATGGCGATATCCGAATAGCCCGAAAAGTCGCAGTAGATCTGAAAGGCAAAAAATACTCCGCCTAAAAAGAGCACACTTCCCGGATACTGGTCGGAGTGGTTGAAAATGAGGTTGGCAAAGTCGGCGGCATTGTCAGCGATCACCACTTTTTTAAATAACCCCCAGAGAATCTGTCGCATCCCCTCTGCGGCAATGGCATACGAGAATTCCCTTTTCCGGTAAAACTGGGGCAACAGGTTGGCAGCCCGCTCGATTGGACCTGCCACCAGCTGGGGAAAGAAACTCACATAGGCGGTAAAGGCGATAAAATCGCGGGTGGGTTCCAGCTTCCGACGGTACACATCGATGGTGTAGCTCATCGTCTGGAAGGTGTAGAAGCTGATCCCCACCGGCAGGATGATGTGGAGGGAACCGGTTTTTATAGGGGATCCAAAAAAGGAGAAAGCAGCGGCAAAGTTTTCGGCAAAGAAATTATAGTATTTGAAAAAGCCCAGCAACCCGAGGTTCACAAAAATACTTGCCAGCAGCCACAGCTTCCTTTTCCGTTGATTTTCAACATCCTTCAGGGCGAGTCCCACCGTATAATCTACCAGCGTACTGAACAGGATCAGCGACAGGAACCGCCAGTCCCACCATCCGTAAAACAGGTAACTGGCCGCTACGATCAGCAGGTTCTGCAACCGCAGTCTACCCTGGGTTACAAACCAGTACAATACAAATACGATCGGCAGAAATACCGCGAAGTCAATGGAGTTGAACAGCATACCGGTTCCTCACCATCCTGTTTGCCGGATGTCTTTGCAATATTAGGTTAATTTCCTTTTCCTGATGATTCCCGAATAGCATACAAATCATGCGCATTTACACCTCAACAACTAAACGCCGCAACGACTAAACAACTAAACACCTCAACAAATAAACAGCCACCTCATCAGTCTAAAAGGATTTAGTATATTTGCACCCGAATCTTTCTTAACGAATCAGTATGAAACGTTTATTTCTGTGGATGGTACTTGTGATTTTACTCAGCGGGCTGAAGGCCCAGCAACCCGGCGACACGATTGTGGTGAAGGCTTTTAAATACGGCAGCACCTCCCGCGATTCCCTGATTTCGTTCCCATCGGGTAGCCTTTCCTTCGAAAAAATCATCATGAAATACAATATGCGGTGCAAAAATGGGCTGGTCTCCACCCAGAGTGCCCCCGACCAGGGGTGCGGAGAGTGGGATTACTCGTGCAACACCTTCATCGTCGACTCTTCCCGCATCGAGGAGCTCCCCACCACCCATCCGGAGTACATCATCTCTAACTTCAGCGGGAACGTATTCAGGTATAAAAATACCCCACTGTGGGATTATTTCCGGTATTCCCAGATTCCTGTAACGCTGCAGACCATAATCTCCGAAAACCAGTACGCCATCGGAGCAGGCACAACCCCCGTTACGCAGTTGCTCCCAACGGACAAGCATTCAGGTAAAAGCCAGGTGCTGATCACCGCTGCAGAACTTACCGCAGCGGGTTTTTCGGCGGGTTCCATCCATGGCCTGCTGCTGGAGGCGACCAGCGGGGGAACGGCTCAGTTCTTCAGGCTTGCCATTCAGCATACTTCGCTCAGTGCGCTTACTACAGATTCGATCGTTCTTCAGGGATTTACAGAGGTGTTCAACCAGCATTATATCTTTACCACAGGCTCCAACCGCATCCAGTTCCACACCCCGTTCACCTGGGATGGCACCAGCAACCTCCTGCTCCAGCTCTCTTTCACCAATACGGTGACAAGCACCCCGGTGGTGCTGGCAGGAGCCCTTACCGCCCAGCCTTCAACCCTCTCCTCTGCCGAAAATTTCGCCCTCGATCTCGGGGCATCGGCACTGATTACCCTAAACACTTCCCAGATGGGAAGCATCAGTAACCAGATCACGGTGAGCTTCTGGTCGTATGGCGATTCCGCCAGACTACCGGCCAATACCTCCATACTGTACGGTTACGCTGCCAACGGCGGGCAGCGACAGGTGAACGTACATCTCCCGTGGGCCAACGGATCGGTGTATTTCGACTGCGGGTTTTCGGGCAGTTACGATCGCATCAATAAGGCCGCCACGGCTTCCGAATACGAAGGGCAGTGGAATCACTGGACCTTCACCAAAAACACCGCTACCGGCACAATGCAGATGTTCCTGAACGGCAACCTCTGGCATTCGGGCACCGGGTTTACCAAAACCATCTCCATCCTCAACCTGCTGCTGGGCAACAACTTTGCCCAGGATGCCAATTACAGGGGAAAAATCAACCACCTGGCCATCTGGGACAAAGAACTCACTGCCACGGAGATCCGGAGCTGGATGAACAGGTCGCTGGACAACACGCATCCCTCGTGGAGCAACCTGGTGGCTTACTACAAAGCTGATGAAGGAACCGGTAACAGTATTACCGACAGCCGGCACAGCCTGGTATCTGCCGGAACCGGTATGCAATGGGGTTTCGACCGTGGCGACCGGCTCAGTACCGTTTTCCAGGCAGGGAACCTCCGTCCGGTGATCAAACTGCTTCGGGGAACCTACCTTACCGATACCCTCCACACCTGGGCATTGGACTCGGTACAGCGTAACCCGAACACCGTGAAACAATACACCATCACCCCGGCCACCCCCGGCACTATCATGCATGATGTAGTTACACTGGTTGCCACCACGCAGCTTTACGCAGCCGACCCCATCCGGTATACAGATGGTGAAACCGATACCCTGCTGTACACGGTTCCGGTAGTTCCCGATGATTCCATCCAGATCATCAACCTCACCTATCTCCGCCGTTACCCCTGGTACAATGAGATTATGTCGTTTGTTACGCCCTATGGCAAAGGGCTCGATCTGGGGATGGAAGGGAAAACCTGGTATTTCGATGTCACCGACTTTGCTCCGTTGCTGAAAGGAAATAAACGCATGATGCTTACCGGCGGGGTGTGGCAGGAAGAACTCGATATCGATTTCTGGTGCATTGTGGGAACACCACCCCGGAATGTATTGGAGTTTAATCAGTTGTGGCAGGGTTCCGCAAGAGCAGGGCAGGCTTCCATTGCGGCCATCAACAACAACACCCGGTACGCTCCGGTAACGGTTCCGTTGCTTTCCAACGGCCAGTCGTTCAAGGTTCGGTCGGTGATCACCGGACATGGAAGCGAAGGTGAATTTCAGCAAAACGGAGGCGTGGTGTATCACTATCTCAGGGTGAATGATACCATCAACCATCACACCTGGTCCATCAACGAGGAGTGTTCCTTTAATCCGGTCTTTCCGCAGGGTGGCACCTGGGTGTACGACCGGCAGGGATGGTGCCCCGGGCAGTATTCGCTGCTGAAGGAATTCGATATCACCCCGCTGGTAAATGCGGGCGACTCGGCCCTGATCGATTACCACTGTTCTTCGCCAACAGTTTCAGGCGATTTTCGTTATCTGGCAGCTATTCAGCTTGTTACTTACGGCTCTATGAATCATACACTCGATGCCGCAATCCTGGATATCACCACCCCATCCACCAAAGTGCTTCATTCGAGGCGTAATCCCGTCTGTGCTAATCCTGAGCTGGTTATTCAGAATACAGGCGCCACTCCCGTGAATGCACTCGAGATCTCCTACTGGCTGAACCAGGGAACGGTAAAGCAGAGCTACACCTGGCTGGACACCCTGCAGCCCATGGAGACCAGAAATATTGTATTGCCAACGGGCACTTTGTGGGATCATGATCTGCTCCCTTCGGATAATGTTTTTCAGGCTGAAATTGTGAAGGTAAATGGGGTAACCGACGCGTATCCGTTCAACAACCGGTACCGTTCCCGTTTCGGGATGGCAGCCCGCATCCCCTCACGTTTCATTGTTGAAGTCCGCACCAACAACTACCCTTCCGAGAATTCTTACCAAATCATCGATGAAGCAGGAAATGTGGTTTTCTCGAACCCTTTACCGGCTTCCAACACCGTGTATCGGGATACCTTACAGCTGAATGGGTGTTACCGGCTGAAGCTGACCGATAGCGGCAACGACGGCCTGAGCTTCTGGAACAATACCGCCCAGGGCACAGGGTATGCACGACTGAAGAAAGTGAACGGTGTTCAGATCATCACCTTCCAGCCCGATTTCGGCGGAGGGTTTGAATACCAGTTCAGTACGGTGGATGATACAGGATTGGAAGAAACGTCAGAGGATCCGGAAATCAGGCTCTATCCCAATCCGGCATCCGGGTATTTTATGGTAGAAGGACTTGATCTCCAGCCTGAGCATTTCAGATTGGAGGAAATTACGGGTAAAGTTGTCAGAGTCCCCGTTGAAACGTCCGGTAGTGACCTGAAAATCTCAACATCCGGAATATCCCCCGGCGTGTACCGGGCCATACTGAATACCCCTGCCGGAATCAGGGTTTTTAAAGTATTGGTGCTGTAAGCCCTGAAAATTGAGGGGTTCTGTATTCAGAATCCCCCCATGTGGCACTCTTTGCCGGAGTCAGAAAAACTTACGGAAGCATGACAGGGAGAGCAAGGGATTATCCTGCCTTTGCAGGTATTGGTACCCGGACCTGCACACCTCTGAACCATTTGACATTAAAACTGTTCATGGTTTACAGAACCAACCACCAAAATTCAACGCTATGAGAACAGTAATCCTCTTTTTGCTGCTTTCTGTAACTTCCCTGGCCATCGGGCAGGAGACTGCCACGCCGGCGTACTCCAAAATCATCAGTCCCGGAGAGATCTATTCCACACCGGGTTTGTGTGAAAGTACCAGTGATTATCCGATGCTGGTCGACGAAGTCGGTTCTGTAATCGCCGCCAGAATCTGCCCTTTTGCAGAAGAAGACAAATGGCCATCTGCATTGGAAACCTTTACCAAAAGGGATGAGGGAGGCCGTGAAAAGATGAAGGATTACAATGCATGGTATGTGGCAGACCTGGGGTCATCGGTGCTGCTGTGGATCAGGCTCGCGGATAACAAGCACATGCCTTACGATATGCGGGATAAAACCGATTTCTTTGTGAACATCAACCGCAGTGCAGTTAACCTGGGAGATAAGGTTACCATGGAGATCGATGATCAGGCAGAAGAAAGCCCAAAAGCGGAAGCCCCTTCAACCACTGCTTCGGCATCAGCGCAGAAGACTGAACCCAAACCCGCAGCTGCCAGCCCGGTAAGGATCAATCTTTCGGTCACCGGCTTTGCCGCCCAGCTCGATCAGATCGTATCCGACTATGCTAACGGGTTTAATTCCATCCGGGGTGACTCAATTCCGCGCGAAAAGGACTTTATACTGCTGAGCAAGGAGTACAAGTCGAAAATCAGCCTCGAGGGCTCGAAAAGCAGTATCCTGTCTGAAGAAATGTTCTCCCGCAGACTCTCCTTTACAGCCCGGTATGGTGAGTACAATGACAGTACAACGGCACGAAAGGAATTCGACGGATTGGTTAAGAAAGTCGATGAAGCACAAATTTCCTGCTGTAGTTTTGTTAAACTGGACGAGAGTCCGAGTGATGTGATGACCACCCAGGCCTATATTCCGTTCGACCTGAGTGGCAAGATGCTCCCGGAGTACAAAGATCTGATGATTGAAGTGAGCATCCTGAAATCATTCAACTTTGATGCAAACACCTATAAAATGTCGGATGTGTGGCTGGTAAGAATTTCTGTAAGGCAAATCTGACCGGTTGAACCGGCGGGGTTCTATTTGAGGGAAGCTTTGGTAAAGATATGCGCCGGGATTTCCTGATCGAATTTTATGGAAGTGATGGTGAATTCGGTTCCTTTGCCCTGTTTCAGCACGTCCTTGTAGGTCATTTTGTGCGGGAACCAGCGCCCCTGCACCTGCTTCACCTCCGATAATTCGATCCGTTTCAGCAACTGGCCGCTTTTCCCGTACAACTCCTGTTTCAGGGGAACAAACCGCTCCTGGTCAATCCAGAGTTTCTGACCGGCATAGGCAAGGTCGGTGGTCTTGGAGGTCAGCTTCAGCACAGTGGTGTTTCTTTCCATATACTTTTCCCTGGTAAGTACTTCAGCATTATATACATCGGTGAGTTTCCGGTCGTCCATCATATCTTCGTACGACAGGTCAGAACCCATCACTGACTGCCGCAGCATGTGCCCCGAAATCTGGATGATGCGGTCGGTGGAAGGGGAATACATCCACAGCTGGTTGTCGAGTTTCAGCATTTTGGTCCCTTTCTCACTCGCGGGTGACAGGTATTCGGTAAACGACTTTTTCGTCCCTTCCGACCAGGTTTTGGAGGTGATGGTCCGGCTCGACCGTTTGCCGTGAATGGTCATCGATGACTCCACGATCCGGTTTTTCGACGACATATTTCTATCGACTTTTTCCAGAATGGTCTTCGCATCATCAGCCGCCGGAGCCGCACCCAGTAATGCGATAACTGTTACAAAAATCAGTTTTTTCATGTTTGATGGGTTTTAGGCTTCTAGTTCTTTGAACAGGCTTGCCGTCTGGCGTTTATAGATTCCTCTTCCCGAGAGGGCATTCCCCAGGAGCATTGCACCAACACCGGGAATAAAGCCGATATAGAAAGCAGACGGGACTATTTTGGCCCGTATGACTGTGGGAATCATCATGGAGGCATTTTTCATGGCATCCCCGAATTGAAGCCCAACCTCCTGAAGGTACCAGGAGACACCAAGTCCAAGCAGCGTGCCGGTAACGGACCCAATGATGCCGATCAGCAGGGCCTCCACCAGCAGGGTACGGTAGATATGCTTTTTCTCTTCTCCCATCGCCAGCCTGAGCCCAAATTCCGTGTAACGCCTCAGGCCGCCCAAAAGGCCGGTATTCCATAGCACAACCGCCATCGCCATCACAAACACAAACACCAGTAGTCCTCCCAACCGGTCACTGATGTCGAGGTAGTCTGCCATCCCGCCCTGATCCTTCAGCCTGATCATCTGCGGTGTATACAGGTCTGTGGTGTCGATGGTGAGGTTAAAGGCGGTCATAACGGTGGTGGCAGCTTCATGGTCATAGTCATTCTTCTGGTATCCAAGGATTTCCGTAGAAGCATCTTCCATCCGCAGGGCATCCCTCACATCCTCCAGATGAGCAATGATACTCCCCCTGTCCAGGCTGTTCATCCCAAACCGGACCATCCCGGAGACCACAAAATTTTTCAGTGCCATGCCCCCCTCCATTGTGGAGGTAAAGAGGGTGAACCTGTCGCCTGTTCTGATGCCGAAACGGCTGGCAAAAGCTTCCGAAATCAATGCTTCGCCGGGCCTTACGGGGAGGTGTCCCCGGGTAACAGCTTCCTCGAGGCTAAACCGCTCCTTTTCCTCTGAGCCCGGGGTGACCATATCAATGCCCCATCCCACCACAGGCCCCTGGGCACGGGTATTCCCCGTGCTGTCGGGAAAGTCAACCAGACCCCCGAAACGGATCCGTGAAACCCACTGAATATCCGGGAAGGCGGCTGCCAGTTTCCGGGTCAGTGTATCCACACCTGTCAATGCCACATCGGGGGTCACCTGCGATTCATCCTCTGCCAGCGCCCGTGTGATTACTTTAAGATGACCTGTATTGAAGTTGGCGTTCATCCGCAGGGAGTCTGTCATAATACCCTCAATCCAGCAGGTAAGCAGCACACTGAGGGCAACCCCCAGGGTTACCACTACAACCGGCAGCAGGCTCCTGCTGCGGTCATGCAAAATTCCCTTGAGTAAGAATCTGATCATTTGATTTTTCCTTTCAGTGCATCGGTGGGTTTCATTCTGGCGATCCGGCTGGCCGGAAAATAGCTCACAATGGTGGCGGAAACCACCACCAGCAGCATGCTGCTCACGACCATCCAGAAGCCATACACCGGAATGATGCTGTCGGTGATGGAGATCCCCATATCGTCAGTTGACGCCGGCATGGGGATCCCTCTGGAGTGCAACAGCCACAGCAGGGGTATTCCGTACAGGGCTCCCAGCAGCAGTGCCAGCAGGCTGTGTGCTCCACCCTTGGCAGTGAAAATCTTCACCACCTGCCAGCGGGTCATCCCCAGGGCAATGTAGGTTCCTATCTCCCTTTGCCGCCTGAAAACAGAGAGTACCTGGGTGTCGAATATGGCAAGCAAAGCAATGGCCAGCAGGAGGAAATAGATCACCCGGCTCCCTCCCTTCTTCGACTCCATAAGCTGTTTGTAATCCTTCATCAGGAAATCTTCATCTTTGAATTGCCATATTCCGGCATCTTTTCCATCGAAGTTTTTTCCGGCAACCAGCATCGTGGCCTCACCAGCCATGCCGGTCATAATGCGTAAAATTTCCAGTGGGATCCATATCTGCCCCTGGTCAACTGTAGGCACATTGGCCGAAAAAATCCCGGCAACCTCCAGTTCGCGGGCATCAAAGGCCCCGTTGCGGTCACGCCATTGCAGCATCACCCGGTCGCCACTCTTCAGCCTTGCCATTTTTGCCATCCTCTTCCCGATGAGTGCAGGGATGGCATCGGTGTTTTTGTTCAGCAAGGCAGTAGGCAGCGCAAGGATCTGCTGGCCAGGTTCGATCCCTTTCAGCAGCACATTCAGCATTCTCCCTTCGGGATAAATGGTTGCCTGGGTGATAAGCACCGGAGCGAGCTCCTGTTGCGCCAGGAGTTGGTCAAGCGACGGATCCGGTCTGCCATGGGCATCCGCCAGGGAGAAGGGATCGTATGGATCGTAGGCAGGATGCCACAACTGTCCGGCCCCGGTTTCCCAGGCTCTGGTATCGGTCATCGCCTGCCGGTTCCAGCCATCCAGCATCCCGTTGTAGAAAACGATCACCACAAAGGTGAACGACAAAACCGACACATTCAGCCAGGTTCTGAGGCCTGCCCCAAGCAGGTTCCTGAAAGCAAGTTTCAGTGTTTTCATGGGTATAGGGGTTATCAGATTGTGCGGATTTCATCCTTCTCTACAGATCCGTCGCGCAAATAGATGATCCGGTCGAGGTATTGCATCACTTTGTCGTCGTGTGTAGCGAAGAGAAAAGTTGTCTTCAGTTCGCGGTTGAGCTTTTGCATCGTTTTCAGGATATGATGCGAGTTGGTGGCATCGAGATTGGCGGAGGGCTCATCTGCCAGCACAATCTCGGGTTTTTTTACCATGGCCCTGGCAATGGCTACCCGCTGGCACTCCCCGCCCGAAAGTTGTGCCGGCCTCGATTTCGCTTTATCGGTGAGCCCAACCCAGTCGAGCGCCTCCATTACCATCCGGCTCCGTTCACCCGCAGACAGCGGTTGCAGCAACAGGGGAAACTCCACATTGTCGAAAACCGAATATACGGGTAAGAGATTGTAGGTCTGAAATATAAACCCGATATGATAGTTCCTCACTTTTGCGGATTCCCTGCCATTGAGCTTTGATACCGGGTTTCCAAGGATATACGCTTCCCCTTCCGTAGGGATGTCAAGTGTGCCTATGATGTTCAGCAGGGTGGTTTTTCCTGAACCACTGGGCCCTACCAGGCCGGCAAATTCACCACTTTTCAAGCTTAGCGACAAATTCCGCAATGCCGTGAAATCACCCGAACCCATGGGGTACTTTTTGGTGAGCTTTTCAATTCGAATTACTTCAGGTTGATCCATTTGTATTTATATTAATGATGATACACCACCAGAATCTGAAATCCGTTGCCCATGAAGGCAGCGTTTGTCCCTGCCAGCATGGGGAGCCCCTCTCCGGATGAACTAAAGAAGGCCATTCCGTATAATGAGATTTTCCTGAACTGATGCCGGTAACTCAGATAGGCGTAGCCTGCCCTGCTCTCCCATTCGGCAAATACAATGGCACTGATATGATCAGAAAGGGACAGGGGTGTGGAGGCAGAAACGGCAGTGAGGTGGTACGGATCCCGTAGCCTCCATGCATCCTGATGTACCGAAACAAGCAGATATTCAGCCCCCACGGTGATCCCGTTCAGGATGGCAAAGGTAAAATCCATGCCCAGATTTGCCATCGTTTGGTTGTTCAGCACCCCGGCCTCACGGAATTTGTGTACACGGGTGCACTCAAACCAGATCCCGGGCCCGACATCCCATTTGCCGTCAATGCCCAGTTTCCCTTCCGGAAAATGACTATATCCGGCATGCTGCAGCTGCAATGCGGTTGTGTCCACCTGGCGGAAATGCCCCGTGAAGGCCAATTCCCCTTTCCATAGCGGAAACTGAAATCTGCCCCCTGCTTCAGGTATCCTTTTCCTGGTGTTGCCAAGGTCCCATATACCCGATTTCTCATTTCCGTAAAGCCCCCACAGCCAAATGTTTGTGTTGTTCAGAAAGTAATACCGCCCCAGCAGCGCATACACCCCATCGGTCAGTTGCAAAGGATCTCTCGGGTCAAGACGGTCGAACCACATCAGCGGCCGCAGCATCGAAGCGGAACCGAAACTGATCTTCTGCAGGCCAAGTCGTATTTCATATTGATCTGCTGCATAACGTACGCAAAGCCGGTATGGCTTCACGATCCCTTCCGCTGTCATCGTATCGGACGGATGCGCCATCATGGTCAGCATGACATTGGCCGAGGTCTCAATCTCCAGCATCCCCCTGGTTTTGCCGTGCATCTGCACCTTAAGGGCAGGAATATACCTGGCTCCCAGGCCCAAAGGCATTTCATCCCGATGTCCATACTGCATCCATCCCGAAGCCTGCCCCTGGAAAATAACGGTATCATGCTGCCCAGCCAAAGTTGCAGGCAGCAGCAGGAGACCCACCACGATCAGGGGCAATCTTTTCATTTTACATTTTCATGCGGACAGATTCCGTACACCAGGATATTCGTCAGCGCCATCACCATCTCATCAGGGCTGCGGAACCTTTGCATAAAGCTTTCATCACGCGTAAGTTCCACCATTTTCCGGGAAACCATGAAAAAGATATCAAGATCAAGATCTTTCCTGAAAACCCCTTTCTCCATGGCAACATGCATCAATACCTTCATCTCATGATATGACTGTCCGGTTATTTTCATCATGTATTCTCCCAACCCAAGCTCATCCTGATTGTAAAAATCACGGATGAATTCAGTACCGATTTCATGTACCCCCTCGTATTTCATCCTGATCATCTGTCCGATTTTCTCCTGTAGGGGTATGTCGGCTTCAAGAATCTCCCTGAAGGCAACCATCGAGTCGTGAACCACCTTATCCATGACTGCCATGGCCACCTTGTGCTTGTTGGGATAAAACCTGTAATACGTCATTTTACTGATCCCTGCAGCACGGCAAATCTCTTCTACGGTCACCTTCCGGAAGCCATACTTCCAGAAAAGCCCGCGCGCTGCCTCAAGAATCCTGATTTGGGACCGGTTCATCATTCAGGGGAAGAATCATATTACATTTCAAATGCAAATATACGAAAATAGTATAAAAATTTAAAAATAGTAACAGATTTTTTTCTGTCCTGAACCCTTTTTTTGTAATTTTACGCTCCATTATTTTCCCTATGGCTGCCCCGGAAGAAAAATTTGCCAAAAGAAGACTGCGTAACTCCTACATTTCCACAACGGTAAGTATAACGTTGGTGCTGTTTATGCTGGGGCTTACCGGAACGATCATCATTTTTGCCCGTGAGATTACCCGGAAGGTGAAGGAAAACTATTCTTTCACCATTTACATGCAGGAGGATGCTCCTGAGCAGGAGATTCTGAGGTTTCAGAAGTACCTCGATACCCGCGAATCGGTAAAAAGTACGAAATTCATCTCCTCGGCAGAAGCTTCTGCGGAGTATGCCCGGGAGATAGGGGAGGACTTTACGGCGCTGATCGGAAAGTCGCCCATCCCCAATCTGATTGAGATGCGTGTGAAATCGGAATATGCCAACCTCGACAGCCTGAAAGGGTTGGAAACTGATATCGCAGGCCGTGAAATTGTATCAGATTTCAGGTATAACAGGGGGCTGATCGACCAGGTGAATGAAAACCTCCGGCATTTTGGCATAGCGCTGGGGGCCTTCAGTATTTTGCTGCTGATCATCGCATTTGCATTGATAAACAACACGATACGACTTGCGGTTTTTGCCAACAGGTTCATCATCCGCAGCATGCAGATGGTAGGGGCCACCCAGGCTTTTATCCGGAAACCCTTTCTGGTCAGAGGGTTGTTGCAGGGGGTGGCCAGTGGCCTGATCGCCAATCTGCTCCTGCTGGTTTCCTACCATTTTATCAACCTGAACATCGAAAACCTCATCACCCTCGACCATCTTGATATGTTGCTGGTGTTGTTTGGTTTTGTACTTTTGTCGGGACTTGCCATCACTGTGGTGTCCACGTGGCTGGCGGTACGCAGATATCTGCGGATAAAAACCGACCTGCTGTATCAGTTTTAATCAAAAACGTATTCAAGAAATCTGACTCCCATGAATTCTGACAAGAAAAAGCCCGCTCCGGAAAAGAAACATGCTGTCACTCCGAAAAATCCGTCGGATGCTTTCCCTTTCACCCGTGAAAACTATAAGTGGCTGATTATTGGCCTGGTGATAAGTTTTGTGGGTTTCATTCTGATGAGTGGCGGGGGAACCTCAGATCCCAACCAGTTCGACGGTGACTCCCTTTTCTCACCAATGCGCCTCACCGTAGCACCCATCCTGATCCTGGGTGGATTCAGTGTAGTGTTGTATGCCATCATGAAAAAACCGAAGGATTAACCGATTCTTCAAACGCACATCCTTATAGCTATGAGTTGGCTTGAAGCAATAATCCTTGGAATCCTCCAGGGCCTCACCGAGTTTTTACCGGTCAGCAGCAGCGGACACCTTGAGCTGGGCAAAATCCTGATGGGGGTCGAAGCTGAAAAATCGCTGATGTTCACCGTGGTGGTGCATGGTGCTACCGTGTTAAGTACGCTGGTGGTTTTTCGCCGTGAGATATGGATGTTGCTGAAGGGGCTGTTTTTGTTCCGCTGGAACGATGAAACCCGCTACCTGAGCTATATCGCCCTGTCGATGTTGCCGGTGGGTTTTGTGGCGCTGCTGATGAAAGAGCAGGCAGAGATGCTTTTCAACGGCAACCTGGTACTGGTAGGCAGCATGCTTCTGGTAACGGCTACCCTGCTGATGCTTACCCGCTGGGTTAAACCCGGCGAAAAACCCATCAAAGGATTTGACGCCCTGATCATCGGTGTGGCCCAGGCGATTGCCATTTTGCCGGGTTTGTCCCGGTCGGGGGCCACCATTGCCACCGGGCTATACCTGGGAAACAAACGTGAAGAGGTGACACGCTTCTCATTTCTGATGGTCCTGATTCCTGTGATTGGCGAGAATATCCTGTCGCTGCTCAAAGGGGACATGGGCGGGCCCGGTTCGGACATTTCACCCTTTGCATTGCTCCTCGGATTTGCTGCAGCCTTTACGGCCGGACTGTTTGCCTGCCGCTGGATGATCCGCATTGTGAACCGCGGAAACCTCGTCTGGTTTGCCCTGTATTGTTGTATCGTTGGATTAATTGCCCTTGCCTTTGGAATCTTCTGACCTGAAATCCTTCCTTCAAACGGAGGGAATGGTTATTCCCATCGATAAGCCCCTGGGCTGGACTTCGTTCGATGTGGTGAATAAAGTGCGTATTTACATCAAATACCGGCTCGGACTGCCCGGTGTAAAAGCGGGGCATGCCGGTACACTGGATCCTCTGGCAACCGGATTGCTGCTTCTTTGCCTGGGGAAGGCTACCCGTTCCATCAATACCCTGCAGGACCTTCCGAAAACCTACACCGGCACCATCCGTCTCGGAGAATCAACCCCCTCCTTCGATGCGGAAACACCTGTCTGTCAGACTGCTCCCACAGCGCATATCACCCCGGAAATGATCAGTCAGGCTGCCCTGGCACTTACCGGGGATCTGATGCAGGAACCACCCCTGTTCTCTGCCATCAAGACAGGCGGGAAACGGGCATACCGGATGGCCCGTAACAACGAGGATGTCGTGTTACCCAAACGGCCGGTAACGGTGTATGCTTTTAAAACCGGCAGGCTGGAAAACAATGACCTCCCTTTTGAAATACAATGCTCCAAAGGCACCTATATCCGCGCCCTTGCCCGCGACCTGGGTCTCGGACTGGGCTCGTGTGCGTACCTCACCAGTCTCAGGAGAACCGCCATCGGCGATTATACAACGGAGACAGCCTTTACCATCGAATCACTGGACGCCGCCTTTTCAGAATTCCTTAGTCAGGATCAGCTATAACCGCACCTTCCCTGCCAAAACATATCCTGAAACAAAAACCACTTTCAGTCGTTATATAGCGGTGCTTTGAATATTTTTATCGCTGTATATCAACGGAATAAGCGGTTTTTTTCAGAAAACACTGGACAAACCCTCCCCGATTGATTATATTTGCGTAACTTTTTGAGAAAAGGAGAATAAATCTATATGAAATTATCCCAATTTAAATTCAATCTGCCCCAGGAGCTGATCGCAAATTACCCCCCCGACAACCGAGATGAATCCAGGCTAATCGTACTGAACAGAAAGGATCAATCAATCACACACAGGTCTTTTAAAGACATACTTGACTATTTCGACGACGGAGATGTGTTTGTGCTGAATAACACCAAGGTTTTTCCTGCCCGTCTCGACGGGATGAAGGAAAAAACCGGTGCAAAAATCGAAGTGTTCCTGCTGCGGGAACTTAATTCTGAAAGCCGGCTATGGGATGTACTCGTCAATCCTGCCCGTAAAATCAGGATTGGAAATAAACTTTTCTTTGGCGAGGACCAGTCGCTGGTGGCTGAGGTAATTGATAACACCACTTCCAGGGGAAGAACCCTCCGTTTCCTTTTCGACGGGCCCTATGAGGATTTTAAAAAGAAAATCAAGAATCTGGGCAAAACCCCTTTACCGAAAATTATCGACAGGCCGGTTGAACCCGAGGATGAAATGCGGTATCAGACCATTTATGCAAAACATGAAGGGGCCGTGGCAGCACCCACCGCCGGTATGCATTTCAGCAGGGAACTCCTGAAGCGCCTGGAAATCAAAGGGATAAACTTTGCGGAGTTGACACTGCATGCGGGGTTGGGGAATTTCCGGAAAGTGGATGTGGAGGATCTCTCCAAGCATAAAATGGATTCCGAGCAGATGTTTATTGACGAACCGGCTACCACCACCATCAATGCTGCAAAAGTTGGCGGCAAAAAGATCTGCGCCATCGGAACCACCTCCCTGAAAGCCCTTGAAACAGCCGTTACCCTGAGTGGTATTGTGAAACCCTACGATGGCTGGACCAACAAGTTTATCTTTCCTCCGTACCAGTTCACAACGGCAGATGCCCTGGTTACCAACCTCCACCTGCCCCAATCCACCATGATGATGCTGGTATCTGCTTTCGCCGGATACGATTTTCTGCTGAAAGCCTATAAAGTGGCAGTTGAGGAGAAGTACCGCTTCTTTACTTACGGCGATGCCATGCTGATCATTTGATCGATGGAACGTTATGTGATCATTGTGGCGGGCGGCAGCGGCACCAGAATGCAGAGTGGTTTGCCCAAACAATTCATTCCTGTTGCCGAAAAACCGATATTGATGCACACCATGGCCGCTTTCAAGGCAGCCTACGAGGATATCCGTATCGTAACGGTTCTCCCCGAAAAGTTCATTAAGTTGTGGAAGGAGATGTGCACAGAATTCTCCTTTTCGATCAGCCACTCCATCGCTACCGGTGGTGAAACCAGGTTTCAGTCGGTCAGGCATGGCTTAAGGCTGGTGCCGGAACAGGTATTGGTGGGGGTACACGATGGCGTAAGGCCTTTTGTGAGTGTACAAACCATCCGTGCGGCATTCGAAACAGCAGAGGCCACAGGTGCGGCCGTGCCTGTGGTGGAGATACATGATTCGGTGAGACAGGTACTTAATGGTGCCAGTGTGCCTGCCGACAGATCAGCTTTCAGGATTGTGCAAACCCCGCAGTGTTTTCAGGCATCCCTCCTCAAACAGGCATATCAGCAAAAAGAGAAACCTGAGTTTACGGATGATGCTTCGGTGGTGGAGGCAGTTGGCCACCCGGTAACATTAACGCCGGGTAATTACGAAAATATCAAGATCACACGTACTATTGATCTTGCCTATGCTGAGGTGCTCAGTAAGAAACGGTTTAATTTTTAACCGTTCTTCCTTTCCAGCGGGTTTTTACAAAGAATGACAACACCCCTGTGAAGGTTGTATAGAACGGGTACCATACAGAAACCGGCAGATACCACCAGACCGGAAAACGTTGCCCGAAGAACGAAGTCATGGACAACAGTACAGGAAGGTCTGCCAGGGATTTCAGGCTAAAAGCCGCCAGAACGGGCAGAATGCCGTTTCCAGCAAAAGCTGCCACCGTTCCGGCCACAAGTGCCAGGTTGGCTGCCAATACCGTTACGGCCACCATGATGGCCATGGGATGGGTATAGTGCCTGCTCTTGGAGGCCCAGCGTAACCTCTGCCTGATGATGGATCTGAAAGAGCCGGCAGGTGACGTCAGTACTTCTCCCCCCGGACTGAAATTCCAGACAAAGGATCCGGCACCATACTTTCTCATGATGGTATGCATCAGGAAAACATCATCGCCTGAGGAGATTTCCGCATTCGACGCATATCCTCCCGTCTCCTGAAAAGCATCCTTTAAGAAAGCCATGGTTGCCCCATGGCACATAAAGGGTTTTCCCTGAACAGCTGCCCCTGCAGCGGCTCCTGCCAGCCCGTAAAAATCGAGCATCTCAGCAGCTGCGGTGAAGCCCCGGCCGGGGGTATCCAACTTCACCATGCCCCCTGTCATACGGCAACCGGTTCGGGAAAAAGGTTGCACCATCGATTTCACCCACTGGCGTCCCGGTATACAGTCGGCATCGATTACCAGGATCAGTGCATTTGCAGCTTTGTGCACTGCTGCTGTGATGGCCGCTTTTTTCCCTTCCGGTTCCCCCTCTGCAAGTCGGATCAGACGAACCGGAATACCACGTGCCGGCAAATCAACGGGCAGTGATACAGGGGGTTCGGAATGGTCATCTGCGATCAGGATCTCTGATCCGGGGAATTCCTCCAGCTGTTCTGAAAGGTGCTTTAGCAGAGGGCTGAGTGACATCGGTTCATTCCGGCAGGGTATCACCACGCTCACCGGTTGCTGAAGGTTGCCGGCGACTGGCCGGTTGCTGTGCCTGATGCCATTGCGTAATCCTGCCGCCAGCCAGACCATCATGGCGCCATAGAGCAATAAGGCCGCCATCAACACTACCTGCCCGGTCATGCGGACTCTGTATTTCCGTTCCTGAATACTTTGAGGCGGTACACAAATAAGGTTCCCGCCAGTGCAGGGATCACCAGGTTAATTACCCATAAAAGGCTGGCCGCTCCAACCAGCGCAACAGTGGCTGCCGCATCAGGGCCCTGCGGGCCAAAATAGTAACCGAAGAATAACAGCGTTACGGTCCCTCTGACACCTAACTCAGAAAGGGCAATGGTCGGGATCAGGGTCATTACCAGGTACGACAACGTGAGGAAGACCATAGCCTCACCATAGGGGACAGGCAATCCGAGCAGATGTATGAGGTAGATGAACTGCCATGAAAACACCAGATACCTCGCTCCGCTCAGCATCAGCGCCTTGAGCAGGTCCGGGGTGCTGTATTCCGACAACACATGCACCCATCTGGCAAATCCGGGGCGCTTTCTTCCAATCCAGCGCCCGAAATAGTAATCGATCAGATCAATGTGGAAATAAAAAATCATCAGTAAGGCCACAGCAGCCAGTGCAAAGAACCCTATCAGCAGGTCCATGTAGAGATTTCCGGTTGAAAACCAGCCGTACTCCATTACAAAGATCAGAAAGCCGGCTGTGCCCGCCATGATAGTGATCAGCAGTTGTGCAAAACTGCCTACCATGGTCATAAACAATGCCTTCCAGGGATGTGAACGGTCAAGGACAAATGAACGGCCTATGAATTCCCCTACACGGTTCGGGGTAAAGGTACCCACGGTAATGCCTGTAAGCACGGCCTGCAATGCCCTCAGAAAGGATATCCGCTCCGATTTCATCGTCAGAAGTCTCCATTTGATGGCTTCCAGGGACCAGTTCAGCAACATGCCCAGAAAAACTGGAACCAGGAGCCACCAGAAGGTTTTGGTATGTGCCTGTTCTGCAAAGGAATCCCACACCCGGGCAAGGTCATTATGCCGCAGCAGCTGCCTCGACAATGCATACCATGCAACCACCACCACCAGAATTCTGATGGCAATATTCTTCAGTTTGCGTACTTTTGAAGGCTGAACCTTCATCTTACTCTCTTTTGAAACCGGAACGCATCATCATGGGCATCGACCCCGGCACCAACCTGCTGGGGTATGCCATCATCGGGGTATCGGGCAGCCAGGTTCAGGTGATTGGTTTAGGGGTGCTAAAGTTAGCAATTTACCAGGATCCCTACATCAAACTCAGGGAGATCTTTACCAGAGTGTTGGCACTGATCGATCAGTACAAGCCCGATGACCTGGCCATCGAGGCACCGTTTTACGGAAAGAACGTCCAATCGATGCTCAAGCTGGGCCGGGCACAGGGGGTATGTATGGCTGCAGCATTATACCGTTCGATTCCGGTAACAGAATACAGCCCGAGAAGGGTTAAGCAATCCATTACCGGTAAAGGAGCTGCCTCCAAGGAACAGGTATCCGGTATGCTGCATCATCTGGTGCAGTTCGACGCTGCCCCCTATACCCTCGATGCCACCGACGCGCTGGCGGTTGCCATTTGTCATCATCAGTCCGGATCCTCTCAGGTGAAAAGCGCAGGTAATTATTCCGGATGGGATGCCTTCATCAAAAGCAATCCGGGCAGAGTAAAAAGCCCACCGGCCGACAAAGAGGGAAAATAGAGGCTTTTGATGCTCATAACCCCTGCAGATCCACCGGTCTGAGGGTACCAAACCACTTGATGGTTTTCTCGCCAATGCCGGGGGCATTCACATGGATGATGTAGACGCCTCCTGCGATGGGGATGCCTGAGGTATTCTTCAGGTCCCATTCCACGAAGGTGAGGTCATCATCCTTGGTGAACCTGCGCATGAGGGTACCGTTGACCGAGTAGATGGAGATGGTGCACTCTTCTGGCAGGTTGGTGATTTTGATACGGTTGTCGAGCTGGTCGGTTTCGTAGGCCGAATAGGCGTAGTAGGGGTTGGGGACGGCACGGATCAGGTCGAGGGCTGTTTCTGCAGTGGGGTTCACGTTGGTCTGGGTGGCCAGGTCATCGGTTTTGAACTCATACATGGGGTAGTTGTCGTTCACCGGAGCAGCGGCGCCAGTGGTGGCAGCATAGTACTGCTTGTAGGGGCGTGTCACCCTGATTTTAACCGTACAGTCGGTGGGGATGTCCTTGGGATTGTTGAAGGAGAAGTCAGAGCTGAGCATGGGGATAGAAACCCACATGGCATCGGCATAGACCTTACGGATGTTGGTCTGGGATCCTGAGTTGAGCATATCGTAGATCACTTTTCCTTCGTCATAGGCGGGAACGGCATCGGCAGCATTGAAGTTGTGTCCGAAGACATACACGAAGTGTTTTCCGCCAAAGAGGATCTGCCCGGCAGATACCCCGAGGGTAGAGACATACTTGCTGGTGGGGTTCCAGATCATATCTTTCCCGTTTTCACCAGCCAGCCATGAATCTTCGGCGAAGGCCATGTTGAGGCGTTCACCGGTTTCCACGTTGATGGCATAACCCGGGAAGTATCCCATCCCGGTGAGCTGGGTTCCGTTGGCGGTAGCTTCGGGGGTTCCGGTGTTGCCGTCGCGGTCTTTGGAGGGAGCTTTTCTGAGGTACATTTTTTCAGCACCCCCTTCGGCCAGGGCAGGGTCTTCACAGGCTTCCAGCACGGCACAGCGGGTCCATTTTGATTTATCGGCGGTGAACACCACATTTACGCTGTAAAGGTTGTTGAGCATGTTCAGGGTTCCAAACTTGTTCCACTGGGGGCCGTTCTCATACTTCGATGCCATACGGTAGGGGGCCCAGGTGCCGTTGAGGATTTTTTCGAAATACTCACCGGGGTCTTTCCAGTTTTTGCCGTCGTTACCCGGTTCATAGTCGTTGTTGGTAGGTTCGGCATTGTCATCCAGGGTACCGGAGCGGATCCAGTTGAAGGCACCGGGCTGGTCGTAATCGGGAACGGAGGTGAGCCACCGTTTGGAGCTGTCGGCAAAAGTCATGGTAGCTTCCAGGAATCCGTTCTGGGAAACAGCATCCAGGTCGCCGGGTGAGCCGGTCTGCCCGATGGTGATGGCCAGGCCGTAATCGAGCAGCAGCTGCTCGTTGGCTACTTCAATGGTTTTCTGGGAAGCGATGGTGTCTTTCACATCGCCGTGCTCATAGTAGAGTGTCCAGCGGGTGGAACCGACCGGAAGGGTGTTGTCGAACTTCAGGGTGAACTTGCCGGGTTTCACGTTCAGCGGGTCCACCACTTTCACGTTGATGGGACCTTGCCCGTTCAGGTACACCGGATTCTCAATTCTATGGGGAGCTCCAGCCATGATTTTGTCGATGCTCCCTTTGGTCAGGTCTACGACCATTCCGCCGTTGCCGTTCCCTTCGATACGGGTGATGGAGGGGCCGTCGCCGTATTCAGATTTCAGCACTGTACCGCCCTTTTCAGGAGAGGGGATGTGCGGGATCGCCGGGATCGCCACGATGGAACCACCGGATTGGGTCTTACGGCTGGCCATGTACGGCATCTTCTGTCCGCGCAGGTATTCCGGCAGGGCAGGATCGATTTTGTAGGGCAGGAATTCGTTGTGGGCGTAAGCGATGGCAATGAAGTAGTACTTCTTGTTGTTGATCAGCTTCTTGTCCTTGGTGGCGAACTTGTCTTCGGAAATCCTGATGGAATGGAAGAGTCCCTGGTTGGCACCGTTCACTTTCTCGCGGGGGACGTGCAGCCCCAGGTAACCGTCGAATTCGTAATTGATGATCCTGGCAATGGAGTCTTTGATGTCGCACTGGGCCACCAGGCGCACCTTGTCGGCGTTGCCGGCTTCGATGTCAGAACCGGTTACAGTGGCATCTGCTACCTGATAGATCATGTAACCCTGAAATTTGTAGGTGGAGTCGCCCCTGTCCTGAGGCTTAATACTGTCCGAAAAAACAATGGAGGGATCATACATGGCGTAGTCCTCGTTGTAGTTGGGGTTGTTTTTCCGGTTCTTCCAGTACAGGATCAGTTCTTTGTCCAGCTCCTGAATGATCAGATCCGGTGCATCGGGCCCCTCCACAATCGCGAAGCAGTTATCGAACAGCCTCTGACATTTGTCGTCCACAATGCGCAGCAACTCCAGCGAAGCCAAGGCTCCTCCTGAGGTGGCACAGGCCCAGGGGACACCCGTGCTGATATAATTCACCCCTCCTGACTCCAGTGTAAAGGGCCCGGTCGACAACAAAAAGCGACGGTCGTAGGGTTGGTTTCCGGCTGTCTTTTCTGTCCAGAATTTGGGGCCGTTTGGAGGGATGCCTCCTGTACCCCAGTTGCATGGGTCAGAATCTCCGGGGTACATAAAGTCGCACTCTGGGCCGTAGGATCCCGGTGAACTCGCGTGGGCATTCCCGCCATAAATCATCTTGGTGCCATCTTTCCAGATACCGCGAAGAAATTTATAATATTCCACGGCAACCGATGGGTCTGTCATGTAGGCAGCACTTCCTGTTGCGTTATGGTATACAAAATGTCTTGCCCCCACTCGTTCATTATCCTGAATTCCATCTGAAAAATTCTGTCCGTTAATGCTTTCATCGCATAGTCCATTCTGGTTATCAATGCCATCTGCATCCATGTAAGGACCCTGGAAAAAGTCAACACCCACAGCCGGAGGATTGGAAATATAAGCCCATTTCTGCCCTGAACCATCAATATCAAAACCGTTATAACAGTATCCCAATCCCCGCTTTACATCACAACCTATATAGTCGTCAAAGCCATATCCAAGTTCAACATCTGAATAGCTTCCCATATAGGTATTGTTGATTCTGGAGGCCGACCGGTTGATAATCTCATAGGAATAAAAGGTGGCGTCGTTGAGTTCATTGCCGGTGGCAAAGGCAAAAGCCTGGGCACGTACCTCAATGCCCAGTGGTTCGCCCGCTGTTTCCGTATGAATGTTCCCTTTATCATTGAATACCCACCACAGGGTCTGGTCCCCCTTGAGCATCTGATCCATCAGCAATCCGTTTCTGGTGATTCCTGTTGCAGCTTCCTTCGTAGGATTCAGCGATTTGCAGGGCAGATTGAAGTTATACAAGGGATAGTCACCAAGCCTCCATTCATAAATTCCGTTTTCATTCCTGTCAAAGAAGGGAGCAAGATAGGGCGACTGCCCTTTGGCAACATCCCCCTGCCAGGGCCATTTCTGAATGATCGGCGGTGGCGATGGATAATCGAATGTGGGGATGAACTGCCCGGTCTCTTCATCCAGGTGCGACAGAAATTCAACTACCTCTGCACGGGTGATCTTGAAAATGCGGTCGTACGCAGAACAGCTTTCCTCATCGATAAAGGCGGTACCATCGATGGTGAGGGGGCCGGGCCAAAAGTCGTTTCCTACCTGCCGGTACCGGACGGCAGCCAGTTTGAGCTGCCCATTGTCATCTAATCCCCCGATCCACATAGAGTTGCTGAACATCGACATTTTCCCGGAGCCTTTGGGAACTTCGTACATCGGTTCTCCCTGCAGGTCCCACCACATATCGCCCCCCACATTGATGCGTGCCCGTACGTTGTTGATGTCCAGTATGGCATACCCTGTGGCAGGCATGCATCCGGCTGCAATCCTGGCATTTGCTGTATTTGGAGCCTTTTCCCTAAGCTCCGTTTGGGCCTGAAGATGTACCTGACCTGCCAAAACCGCGAAAAACAGAACCGGAAGGTGTAGCCGTAGATTCATCGCATGTGCATTTTGGTTTGGCCTGCATGAAAATTCGGTACAAGATACTACAAACACAGCAGAAATTACCGGCTTGTTCCTGAAAAATCAGTTTACGGCAGCAAGAATCGTTACAAACCCCGGAAACGGATTGTAAAAAGCTGGTTTCCTGTTAAAGGACGGGGGAAAAAGCATTTAAAGCTCTGCCCGGATGCGGGAAGCGATTCCCTCAAATTCTTCGGGAGAAAATTTCAGTTTGGGGCGGCTGAACTCCATGTCGGTAATGCCGTTGATCGGAATCAGATGGATATGGGCGTGGGGCACTTCGAGCCCGATCACTGTGATTCCGACACGGGCACAGGGGATTGCTTTCCCAAGGCCGTTGGCAACCTTCCGTGCAAACGCAAAAAGCCCTTCATACAATGGTGAGGGTAGATCGAAAATATAATCGGTCTCATGTTTGGGGATTACCAGGGTATGTCCTGGTGCCAGAGGATTGATGTCCAGAAATGCAAGGAACTGGTCATCTTCTGCGATTTTGTAACATGGGATTTCCCCGGCTGCAATTTTTGAAAAGATCGATGCCATCGTTATCGTGTAATTTCAAGAATTTCAAGTTCAATGATGCCGGCAGGGGCTGAGATTTTCGCACGCTCTCCCACCTTCTTCCCCAATAAGCCTTTGGCAATGGGTGAATTAACTGATACCTTGTTGAGTTTCAGGTCGGCTTCATTTTCCGGTACGATTGTGTACGCCATCTCTTTACCGGTTTTATGGTTCTTCAGTCTCACCGTGGACAGAAGCAAGACCTTCGATTCATCCATCTTTGATTCATCCAGGATCCTGGCATTGCTGATCAACTCCTGCAGTTTGGCAATCTTCATCTCCAGCATCCCCTGTGCATCCTTGGCTGCATCATATTCGGCATTTTCCGAAAGGTCTCCCTTATCACGTGCTTCTGCAATCTGATTGGAGATCAGGGGTCTTTGCACGTTCATCAGATGCTCGAGCTCATCTTTAAGCTTTTTAAACCCCTCTTTGGTGTAGTAGGTTACTTTGGCCATTATCTGTAGTCTTCTTATGGTTCAATGATAAAATGATATAACAGAAGAAGACCCTTGATGTAAGGGCCCTCTTCTGGATGATTTGTAAAATTTCTGCTAATATAGGCAGAAATTTTTAAAAATGCAAATATCAGATGCTGATTCTTGCTCCTACGGTATGGGTACCGCCAAACGGCTGGGAAGCCCTGTAAGAGTAATCCACAGAGAATGCAGTGCCTTTTTCCTTGTTTAACGGCACATTGACGGAGAATCCACCTGTGGGTCCGGTAAGGGCAGTAGTCCGATCAGCATCATTCAGGATACCTCTTTCATACACATACCCGCCACGGAGGTACAGGATATGGTTCCAGGAATATTCAACGCCAACCCCAATCTGGTCTTTGGTAAAAGAGTTGGAAGTGAAGTTTGCAGCAGCAGTAAGTTTGTGATCATTTCCGAAAAAGAAATCATAGGACCCCCCGATTTTGATGAGCGAAGGAAGTTCATATTCTTCCGAACGCTGTACAAAGGTAATCTGGTTGTCATCGGTGGTATTGATGAATCCCCTGATGGAAAGGCCATCACCGGAATAATGAATCCGGGGACCTACATTTTTCATGGAAATGCCGAATCTCATCTGTTCCATGGAACCGGTCACATACTGGATACCTGCATCCAGAGCAAGACCCTGGGCAGAAACGTCAGAAAGTGACTGATTGATGATACGTACTGTGGCACCGCCGTAGATGCTGTTCGAAAACGCCTTGGCATAAGAGATACCAATGTTCATGTATTTCGGGGAGAAATTACCGATACCTCCTTCAGGAAGATTGACCGTGGTGATTTCAATATCTCCGAAATTCATGGCCATTACGTTGATCCCCAGTACACCTTTGGTACCTCCGAGGCTTTGCGTAAACCCGAAATTGCTGATGGTGATGCCCGATCCTCTGAGCCATTGGCTCTGGGCGAACAGAAATTCGCTTTTCTTGGTAAAGGCGGTACCTGCCACATTCAGATACATGGCTTCGAGCCCTGTAATACAGGCCGAATTGGCGTCACCCCACCCCGAACTGCGGGCAAAAGGATTGATAAGCAACTCCATGGCTCCGGCCTGGCCGGCACGGTCGTCGTTACCGGCGTTCAGGTTATGTACCGGCAGTAAAAATGCACCTGCCAGAATCAAAGTGAACACGATTTTAATGGTTGTTTTCATATGCTGATAGTTATTGATTCATATCTGGGTTCACTTTGCATCAGAATGCGTTAAGGTCAACCGGTCTGAGGGTACCAAACCACTTGATGGTTTTCTCGCCAATGCCGGGGGCATTCACATGGATGATGTAGACGCCTCCTGCGATGGGGATGCCTGAGGTATTCTTCAGGTCCCATTCCACGAAGGTGAGGTCATCATCCTTGGTGAACCTGCGCATGAGGGTACCGTTGACCGAGTAGATGGAGATGGTGCACTCTTCTGGCAGGTTGGTGATTTTGATACGGTTGTCGAGCTGGTCGGTTTCGTAGGCCGAATAGGCGTAGTAGGGGTTGGGGACGGCACGGATCAGGTCGAGGGCTGTTTCTGCAGTGGGGTTCACGTTGGTCTGGGTGGCCAGGTCATCGGTTTTGAACTCATACATGGGGTAGTTGTCGTTCACCGGAGCAGCGGCGCCAGTGGTGGCAGCATAGTACTGCTTGTAGGGGCGTGTCACCCTGATTTTAACCGTACAGTCGGTGGGGATGTCCTTGGGATTGTTGAAGGAGAAGTCAGAGCTGAGCATGGGGATAGAAACCCACATGGCATCGGCATAGACCTTACGGATGTTGGTCTGGGATCCTGAGTTGAGCATATCGTAGATCACTTTTCCTTCGTCATAGGCGGGAACGGCATCGGCAGCATTGAAGTTGTGTCCGAAGACATACACGAAGTGTTTTCCGCCAAAGAGGATCTGCCCGGCAGATACCCCGAGGGTAGAGACATACTTGCTGGTGGGGTTCCAGATCATATCTTTCCCGTTTTCACCAGCCAGCCATGAATCTTCGGCGAAGGCCATGTTGAGGCGTTCACCGGTTTCCACGTTGATGGCATAACCCGGGAAGTATCCCATCCCGGTGAGCTGGGTTCCGTTGGCGGTAGCTTCGGGGGTTCCGGTGTTGCCGTCGCGGTCTTTGGAGGGAGCTTTTCTGAGGTACATTTTTTCAGCACCCCCTTCGGCCAGGGCAGGGTCTTCACAGGCTTCCAGCACGGCACAGCGGGTCCATTTTGATTTATCGGCGGTGAACACCACATTTACGCTGTAAAGGTTGTTGAGCATGTTCAGGGTTCCAAACTTGTTCCACTGGGGGCCGTTCTCATACTTCGATGCCATACGGTAGGGGGCCCAGGTGCCGTTGAGGATTTTTTCGAAATACTCACCGGGGTCTTTCCAGTTTTTGCCGTCGTTACCCGGTTCATAGTCGTTGTTGGTAGGTTCGGCATTGTCATCCAGGGTACCGGAGCGGATCCAGTTGAAGGCACCGGGCTGGTCGTAATCGGGAACGGAGGTGAGCCACCGTTTGGAGCTGTCGGCAAAAGTCATGGTAGCTTCCAGGAATCCGTTCTGGGAAACAGCATCCAGGTCGCCGGGTGAGCCGGTCTGCCCGATGGTGATGGCCAGGCCGTAATCGAGCAGCAGCTGCTCGTTGGCTACTTCAATGGTTTTCTGGGAAGCGATGGTGTCTTTCACATCGCCGTGCTCATAGTAGAGTGTCCAGCGGGTGGAACCGACCGGAAGGGTGTTGTCGAACTTCAGGGTGAACTTGCCGGGTTTCACGTTCAGCGGGTCCACCACTTTCACGTTGATGGGACCTTGCCCGTTCAGGTACACCGGATTCTCAATTCTATGGGGAGCTCCAGCCATGATTTTGTCGATGCTCCCTTTGGTCAGGTCTACGACCATTCCGCCGTTGCCGTTCCCTTCGATACGGGTGATGGAGGGGCCGTCGCCGTATTCAGATTTCAGCACTGTACCGCCCTTTTCAGGAGAGGGGATGTGCGGGATCGCCGGGATCGCCACGATGGAACCACCGGATTGGGTCTTACGGCTGGCCATGTACGGCATCTTCTGTCCGCGCAGGTATTCCGGCAGGGCAGGATCGATTTTGTAGGGCAGGAATTCGTTGTGGGCGTAAGCGATGGCAATGAAGTAGTACTTCTTGTTGTTGATCAGCTTCTTGTCCTTGGTGGCGAACTTGTCTTCGGAAATCCTGATGGAATGGAAGAGTCCCTGGTTGGCACCGTTCACTTTCTCGCGGGGGACGTGCAGCCCCAGGTAACCGTCGAATTCGTAATTGATGATCCTGGCAATGGAGTCTTTGATGTCGCACTGGGCCACCAGGCGCACCTTGTCGGCGTTGCCGGCTTCGATGTCAGAACCGGTTACAGTGGCATCTGCTACCTGATAGATCATGTACCCCTGGAACTTGTAAGTTGAATCTCCGCGCTCATTTGAGGGTACTGTGTCAGGAAAAGCAATGGAAGGATCGTAGATTGAATAATCTTCATTGTAGTTCGGGTTGTTTTTCCGGTTCACAAGATAAAGGATCAGCTCCTTGTCAAGTTCCTGAACGATCAGATCCGGAGCATCAGGGCCTTCAACAATCGCAAAACAGTTCTCAAATAACCTCTGGCACTTGTCATCCACAATACGCAGTAATTCAACCGAGGCCCAGGTTCCACCGGAAGTGGCACGTGCCCAGGGAATACCCACTGTAATGTAGTTTACAGCACCTGACTCAAGGGTAAACGGACCTGCCGACTGCATAAAACGGCGGTCATAAGGTTGATTTCCGGCTTCCTTTTCACTCCAGAATTTCGGCCCGTTGGGAGGACTTCCACCGGTACCCCAGTTGCATGGGTCGGAGTCTCCCGGGAACATGAAGTCGCATTCGGGGCCGTAGGATCCCGGTGAACTCTGGTGGGCATTCCCGCCATAAATCATCTTGGTGCCATCCTTCCAGATACCCCTGAGGAAGTTGTAGTATTCCACTGCAACACTCGGATCAGTCATGTAAGCTGCCGATCCTGTATTATTATGGTATACAAACCTGCGCATTCCGAAACGCTCATTGTCGATGATGGTATCACCGAAGTTCACTCCGTTGATGGATACATCACATACCTGGGTCTTGGTTGCGCTCAGGGTATCACCGCTGATTGAATCAATCACATATACCCATGTGTGTTTCGGATTATCGATGCCATCAGCATCCATGTAGGGTCCCTGGAAGAAGTCAACGCCAACGGCTGGGGGGTTGGCACCATAAGCCCATGCCTGTCCTGCTCCGTCTATTTCAGGGCCATTGTAAGAGTAACCCAATCCACGAAGCACATCGCAACCCACATAGTCATCATATGCATACCCGAGATCGGTGTCAACCCACTGTGAAAAGTAGGTTTCCCGCAGGCGGAATGTGGAGCGGTTGATGATTTCGTATGAGTAGAAGGTCATATCATTGATTTCATCGCTGGTGGTAAACCCGAAAGCCTGCGCACGGATCTCAAGTCCAATAGGTTCACCACCGGTTTCGGAGTGGATATTCCCTTTGTCGTTGAATACCCACCAGATGGTTTTGTCTCCCTTGAGGATCTGGTCTGCAAGTTTGCCGCCCTTGCTAACTCCTGTGGTAGTCTCCAATGTAGGCATATCGCTCTTGCAGAGCTTGTTTGCACGGTCAAAATCGTAGTAAGGATAATCACCAAGTTCCCATTCGTAAATTCCATTCTGGTTCCGGTCGAAGAAAGGTGCAAGATATGGGGTTTGCCCCTTTGCGGTATTGCCTTCCCATGGCCACTCCTGGATCACTTTCGGCGGAGCCGGGTAGTCAATGGTGGGTACAAACTGCCCTGTTGCATCATCGATATGAGATAGAAATTCAGCTACTTCAGCACGGGTAATCACAAAGTGACGGTCATATTCCGAGCAGGTCTCGGCATCAATGGCAGCAGTTCCGTCAATGGTCAGGGGCCCCGGCCAGTAGTCGTTCCCCACCTGACGGTAACGCAAGGCAGCCAGCTTAAGCTGGTCGTTTACATCAAGACCTCCGATCCAGAGAGATGCAGAATACATCGACATCTTCTTTGACCCTTTGGGGATTTCATACTCGGGCTCTCCCTGCAGGTCCCACCACATGTCACCACCGGTATTGATACGGGTACGCACGTTGTTTACATCCAATTCCGTAGCGCTTGTTGCCGGAAGGCACCCGGCCGCTATTTTCTTGTTTCCTCCGGATGGGGTAACCACTCCCGGAACTTTCTCTGCATAGGATTGGGTAGCGAAAGCCATCAGGGCTAACACTGCCAGCAGAAATTTCACTGTTCTTTTCATGTTTGTATGAGTGTTAATTATATCTTTTTCTTGTCTTGTACACCTTATCAGATACTGATCATCAAACCAATCCTGATCCTGCGCGGCGATGAATAGTTGTACGGATCATTCACAGCGATGCTGTACATATCGCGATAAGCCTGCGGATCACGCTGTTCATTGATCTGGGTCTGGTATTCTGCTGCGGCCAGATATCCGTCATCGTCAGGGTTACCGGTTGCCCTGTAAACTCCCATGATGTTTTTGGTATTCAGTACATTCAGCACCTGAACATACACATTCATGAAAGCCTGTTTGTCTTTGTCCTTACCCCATGCCAGCATGATATCACGGTCAATACGGCCATCAATGGAGAACTGCCATGGAAGTCTGGATCCGTTGATCGAACCCTGAAGGATGGCACCGCCGGTGAGCAGGGAAGGATATACCGTACTGGATTTGCTGTAAGGTACTCCTGAACCGCCCCTGAAGGTGAAGTTAACACCGGTGGCCTCCAGCAATTTGATGGTTTTGGTGGTTCCGTCGGACATCTTGCGGGTCATCACCGGTCCGTTGTAACGTTTTCCTGCATCAAAACGGTAGTCGATAACCGTAGAAATCGCATGGCGACGGTCAAATGACAGCGGGTTGGTAGTTCTCAAGTTAGGCTGACCTGAACGGATCAAAGCGGATGCTGACTCTTCATTGGAACCGGTTCCATCGGCAAACTGCATGGTATAGCTGGCTTTAATCCAGATGTTTCCGGTTCGACGCAGGTCGTATGAAACGGTATACCCCTTTACGGTACCAAAGTCGAGGTTGTTGTAGGAGTAATAATTGGTGGGATAAGCTCCTGAAAAACGGTATGCCTGTACCAGATCGCGCATCTCGCGATAGAAAGCAGACAACTTGAGGGAAGAATTGGCATTCAGCTTTTGCTGGAAACCAAGTTCATAGTCAACGGTACGTTCAGGCAGAAGATCCGGATTATTGATGGAACTGCTTCCAAAATTATTGATAAAGAGGTACTCGATCGGGTTCATCCGGTTTCCATAGGTAGGCCTTTTCGACAACACATCGTAGTGGGCGAAGAAAAGCGCTTCGTCAGAAATCGGGAAGGAGAAGGAAATGCGGGGCAGGAAGTTGGCTTGAGGTTCATAATCCTTAAAAGCACTGGAATTCACCTCTTTCTGATCAGGATTCACCAAATAAGGGGCAATACCTGTAGCGGTTTCAAGCACCTTCGGATCGGAAATCTCGGTTCCCTGGGCATTGTACCAGCGGCTTCCGTCGCGATATCCCACTACTGCCGATGGGTTTTTAATATCGTTCACATATACTACATAGTTATCACCCATGTTGTTCGGGTGATCAATGGCAACGCCATCAATTTCAGACACCTCTTTCACTGTCCTTGCTTCGTAGAGCAGATAGGGGTCTTTCAGCACCTTCTGGTTGGCATCAAAACGGTCAACGCGGATACCAACATTAAAGATCAGGTCGCGGAAGGCAAACTTGTCCTCCACATAACCGGCCATATAAATCGGTTCAAACGGTGCAATGGGCCTCAGGTATCTGCCATCATCCGATTTTTTTGTGAAGAAATCATCCAGGCTGGGCTTATAGTCCAGGAGTTTTCCCGTATGATCGTATCCGTAATAGCCAACCAGGGCATTGCTTCCTGACCGGAGTAATTCATCTGCGGCAAAATAATCGATCTTAAAGTCCTTCGTGGGATCCAGGTTGTCTACATCGATCCAGTCGAGTTCGCCATACCCTAATTCCTTACGAAGGTTATAGTCGAAATAAAACTGGGATTGTTTGTCAAGGAGCCTGTCATAATTAATGGTATCCTGGAATACCCCGTTGTTATCCAATACAGCATGTGGATTGCTCTTGTCAAGTTCGCGGATGTGCCAGTTGGCATACTGACGCATTACAGTCCAGAGGGCTGTTGTGGCAAGGGAATAAGCCCTGTCAACCCGTTGCTCATACTGGAGCCCGAATTGAATGGAGTGGTTTCCGATATCGGCAGAGGCATGGGCATTGACCCCGATCTGGGTACCAAGGGATTTGCTGTATGAGCCATAAGGGGAACCCACATTGGGGAACAGACTGTTCACGCCATCAGGCCCGTCACCATTCAGGAGACCCTGCCCTGCCTGCACCAGCATGTAGTTTGCATAGTACCCCGAATAGAGGTCATAAAGGCTGTAATACTGGTCGGTATAGTTGGAAAGCAGCGGGTTGATCTCTGAACGTTCGAATGTGTACAGGGTATCCCTGAACCCGTTATGAATCCAGACATTCTTGTATCCGGTTACTTCATCGTCGCCGAGTTCGTAGCTGTTCGTTTTGTAGGTCTTGAATTTGCCCACATAACCGTATTTGAAAACATCATCCTTGTGGTCCCGGTGTTCCGACTTGCTTGCGGTGCGGGTATAATTGGCGTTAATGGAGTAGTACAGGTTTTTAATCAGCGCACCGCTCTGCTGGTTGCTTTCGAACCGCTGGGTGTACCTTCCGAAGATGCTGTATTCACTGAAGGTGCTGTGTCCGCGCGTATCGGGGTTGAAGAGGGCGCTGCGGGTTGACCATGCATCAGCATCGCTGTAATTCCAGCGGGCACCAACGGAGAAATTGGCGGTTTTGGAAACACGCACATCGATTTTCCCCGACAGGCTGGCCCCCATAGAAGTGTTGTACTGATTGGCTTTCAACAGGATCATGTCGTCTTTGCGGACAAACTCTGAATTGGGAAAAGACCCGAATCCGGTTCCTGAAGGACGGAGAGGATTCTCGCGCAGATATTCAAGTACCTCAGGCTTAACAGTCCAGGTTCCTCCGTATGCCGGAGCATCGTCTCCCCTGTAATTCAATTCGCCTGACACAAAATATCCGATTACTGACCTTTTCTGGTCGTTCTCCTCCCTGATGAGCAGTGGCCCCTGGAAGTTGAACCCGAGCAGGTTGTATCCATAGGGGTCAGTGAGTTGGGATGACACCAGCTCCATTCCGGCTCCAAATTGTCTGGAGGGCCCTTTGGTGGTAATGGAGATAATACCACCGGTTGCATCCCCGTACATGGCCGGAAGACCACCGGTGATTACCGACACCTGGTCGATGGCAGCCTGGGGAACGCCACTGGACCCCCTGACTCTTACACCATCTACGTAGGTAACGGTACCACTGGCACGCTGTCCGCGGATACCTCCGATATTACCGTTTTCGTCGGTAAAAACTCCCCCTACGGTGGCGGCTACCGATGCAGCACTACGCCCTGGCATCTTTTTAATCTCCTCAGAGGTCATGGTTCCCCCTGATTGCGTCTGATCCTTGTCGATAAGCGGCACAGCATATTCGGTTACCACATAAGTGGTCATCACCGTTTGGGTCGGTTTCATCTCCAGGTTGTAGAATACCACCTGACCACTTTTGATGATAATCCCCTTGATTTTCTGTGGTTCAAAACCCACATAACTGATCACGAGGTCATAGGTCCCCGGGTTGATCGGCCTGATGTGGTATTCCCCCTGAAAATCAGAAGTACCCCCGGTTACCATGTGACCGCCCGATTCAATGACGATATTGGCAAACGGAATAGGCTCCTTGCTGTCCTTGTTCGTGATCTTACCCTTCAAGGACCCCGCCTGTGAAAAAACCAGCATCGTGGATGCCAGTACTACAGCAACAGTTAAAAGTAATTTTTGAAACATATCGGTAATTTTATGTGATGATTCAGGTTATGGTGCTTTAAAAATGGGCGTAAATGTAACCAAAAATTTACATAGCGAACAAAATAAATTCATGTGACTCTCTACAGTATTGAACATCAGACATTAGGCCTTTCAAGGATCGTTTGGTAGATAAAGGCTGTCCTGATATCGATGGGATCACCGGGATGCCAGCGGTGCCTTCCCCCTGCTTTCCGGGTGCTGCCTGATGGCTTGTGAAGTTCATCCTCGTGCAGATCATCAGAGGGCGCCGGGACAGAGAGCTCGCTCATGGCAGTTGAAGTGGTATACACTGGTGGCTGCCATTCGTATTCACTGATCGACTCCAATGAGCCTCCCAAAGGTTTGAGGGTTTCCAGGGATTCTGCTTCCTGTTCCGTATGACTTACCGATCGCTTCGAAGGATTCATCACCTTCTTCAGGATGTCCTCAAAATCCTCAAAATCAACCGGGTCGGCTGCTACGGGTTTCGGTGGCTGGACCGCTGCTGCCTGCCCCTTTTTCTTCACAGCTTTAACAATATTGATGATCACCGTTATTACGATAATCAGAATAAACAACACATCCTGATCCATAAAAATGGTTTTTTTTGCGCTGCTAAAATAGAAAAACGGAATGAATCCTGCACCCTGTTTTTTACCCCATACCAAAAAACTTTGTCAAAGAACCGGGTGTAAAAATAGCAGGTTTCCTGCAACCCGAAAAACCGGAAACAGAAAACGGCATGAAAGGATAAGTTTAAGGAATCCCGGCAGGTTATCTCGATGAGATCAGATGGATCTCCTCCTGGATTTTTTCCCGTTTCCTTCTTGATACTGGCACCATCGTGCCGTCAGTCAGCAACAGGAATCCGCCTTCGGTTTTTACATAGCTTTTAATATACTGAATGTTCACCAGATGGGATTTGTGGGGCCTCAGGAATCCGAATTCCGACAAAAGCTCTTCGTGTTCTTTCAGGGTCTTCGATACCATGATGGGCTTCCGGTCGCGCATAAAAAACCGTGTGTAGTAGTCATCCGATTCACACCGAATGATGTCCCTGATATCAATCACATGCATCCCTTCAGCAGTCGAAAGGATAATTTTCTTCGACGGGGCCGATTTCTCCCGTTCATTTTCAAGCAACACCTTGATGTGCTGGTTAATGGTCCCGTCACCCTTCTTTCTCAGGGCTTTGTCCACGGCAAGCTTAAGCTCTGCCGGAACAATGGGCTTCAGAAGATAATCAAGGGCTGAATACCTGATCGCCTTGATGGCATATTGATCGTAAGCAGTGGTGAAGATCACCTCAAAGCTGATCTCATCAAGGGTTTCCAATAGTTTAAAGCCGCTGCCGTCAGGCATTTGAATATCAAGGAATACTACCTCAGGTTTGTACTTCCTGATGGCATCAAGACCGGTTCTGTACCCGTCAGCTTCAGCCACTATCTCCACTGTATCGCTGCAATATCTGCGCAGCAATCCTGTAAGGGTCTCACGGCTCCTGAGTTCGTCCTCAACAATAATTGCTCTGATCTTCATATAGATGTATGTTTTATGTTGATTTAAATATCGATGCTTGGCATTTTTACCTCAACCCTGGTACCTGCGGGTTTACCGTCTTCGTCTGTCTTGTCGGTTACTTTTACCTGTACGTCAACACCTTTGCTTCGGTCAAGGAGCTCAAGCCTTTGCTGGGTAATCATCATCCCGCTCGATTTTCGTTCCAGCCCCGATTCCAGCGATTTCTGCCTGGCAGCTTCCCTGCCCACACCATCATCCTCAATCACACAATACAGGTAATCCTCTCGCTGTTCAATGCTGATGAAAACTTCCCCCTTCCCCTCTTTGTACAGGATTCCGTGAATGATGGCATTCTCAACGTAGGGCTGGAGGATCATCGGGGGTATTCCCGTGAACTCCTGATCAATTTCATCATCCACCTCAATCCTCCAGGTAAATTTATCGTTGAACCTGAGTTGCTCAATCTCCAGGTAATAGGAGAGGGCTGCCAGTTCCTCCTTAACGGGAATGTACGATTCCCGGCTGTTGACCAGCACCTGCCGCATCAGCCTGGCAAATTTGGCCAGGTATTCAATGGCAGTGTCTGCATCATTGTTGATCATGTAACTCTGGATCGAGTTCAGGGTGTTGAAGATAAAATGGGGGTTCATCTGCAGCCTCAGGGCTTTCTGCTCTAATTCTGCAAACTGCCGCTCCATCGCCAGAAACTGCTTTTCTATCTGGTGTTTGCGGTTAATTCGCCGAAGCCTGTTGACAATCAGAGTGACTATCAGGAATCCTACCGTAAGGGTAAGCAGGATTCTGAACAGCCAGGTAGCATACCAGGGAGGGGTGATGATCACGGTAACGGCAATCCCCTGGTCATTCCAGATCCCATCGTTGTTCGAACCCTTTACCCTGAACCGATACCTGCCCGGGGGCACATTGGTATATTGTGCCAAACGGTCATAGGCATCCGTGGTGTTCCATGATTTCTCAAAATTCTCCAGATAATAGCGGTACTGGTTTTTTGCAGGGTTGGCAAAATCAAGGGCTGAGAAAGTGAAAGCAAAGAAGTTTTCACTGTACTTCAGATAGATGGTATCTCCGTCGAATAACTCACGGTGTACCATCCGGTCGAAAATATAAAACCCGGATACGGCAATTCTGGCCGGGTTTATATTCTTTCGGATTTCATCCGGGTAAAAGGTATTGAATCCATTCATCCCTCCGAAAAAGAGCCTCCCTTTTCTCGTGCGAAGCGATGCACCCAGGTTGAACTCATTGCTCTGAATCCCGTCTTTCAGTCCATAGGTAACAAACGTCTCATTCGCAATATTGAACCTGGCAAGCCCCCGGTTGGTTGGCACCCACAGGTTCCCGGTTCCGTCATCAACAACCCTGTATACCACGTTGTTGGGGAGTCCGTCTTTTTCAGTGAAAAACCGGTACGTGCCATTCCCGGGATGATATTTCATCAGTCCCCCTCCAAAAGTGCTGACCCAGAAAACCCCGTTCGGATCTTCATAGATACCCGAAGTCCTCTTCTGTCCGGAGGTAAGCATATCCATGCCGATGCCGGATGCACGGTAGAACCGCTCACTCATCCTGTCCAGCCAGCACAACCCACCGGATGTGGCAATCCAGAGCATTCCCTGTCTGTCGAACATGATGTCGAAGATCACATTATCCGGCAGCGTGAAAGGGGTATTGTCGGACTGAAAGAAATTCCTGAATGTTTCGGTTTTTCTGTCAAACCGGCTCAGACCCCTTTCCGTACCGATCCAAAGATACCCTTGCGGATCCTCAAGAATCTTCCATACAAAATTGTTGGAAAGGCTCTCAGGTTGCTGATCCTTCGCCGTAAAATGCCTGATGCTACGCGTACGGGTGTTATAGCTGGTGATGCCTCCATTTGAACCGATCCACAAAGTCCCGTCGCGCGTGCGGTAAAAAGTCCTGACAAGTCCGCTCACCAGTGGGGTTGGCATTCCCGAAGGGGATTTTGGCAAACTGAAAGCAAAGGTTTCAGGATTGAACAGATTCACGCCGTTTTCACTCCCGATCCAGATCGTCCCGTCCACGTCTTCAAAAAATCCGAAAACCACATCCCCCAGTAAACTGGCCGGATCTCCCGGAATATGTCTGAAATGCCTGAACTTGCTCGAATTACGGTCAAATTTGTTGAGCCCGCTGTAAGTGCCAACCCAGATGATACCCGCCTTGTCCTGGTACAATGAGTAAACCTGATCGTTCGAAAGGCTCTGCTGGTTGTTTTTTTCTGATCTGAGCCTGATGATTTCCGAATTTTCGGGATCATACAGTATAACCCCCCTTCCGTTGGTGGCCAGCCAAAGCACCCCGGCGTCGTCAGCCAGGATATCATAGATGTGGTCATCGTTCAGTGGTTTGCCTTTGGAGATCTCTACCTTGATTCTCCTGATACTCTTCTGTATGGGGTCCACAACAAATAACCCGTTCTCTGAACCTGTCCATAATTTCCCGTTATACCACTCCAGACTGAAAACGGAAGATTTGCCAAGCTCGTTTGCAAATACCGTTTCCCCCAATCTTTCAAAGACTTTTCGGCTGGGGTTGAAATGGTCGAGGCCACTAAAGGTGCCAACCCATATATGCCCCCTGCCGTCACAGAGAATGGCGTTTACCCAGCTGTTACTCAGGCTATTTCGTTTACCGGGATCATGGCGGTAACTTTCAAATTTTCCGGTTTTTCTCCGGAAAATACTGATTCCACGCGTGGTCCCAACCCAGATATCCCCTGCATGGTCCATGGCCAGACAGTTTATCCGGTTGTAAATCAACGACCCGTCATCACGATGATCATGCTTGTACTGCGTGAATTTGTCGGTTGACCGGTCATACACATTCAGGCCATCCTCAGTGCCAATCCAGATGAGCCCTTGAGGGTCTTCCAGCAAGGCTGATACATTCTGGCTGCTTAACCCGTTCTCTTCGTTGAAAACCGTATAGGAATATCCATCGTACTTATTGAGGCCATCCCAGGTGCCAAACCACATAAAGCCGTAATGGTCCTGGATGGTGGCCTGCACCGAATTTTGCGATAAACCTTTTTCAAAACGGACGATGTCGGTTGAAATTCGCTCGAAGGGATACCCTGTTTTGCGTTGTGCGGTTAAATCATGGGCAAATAAAAGAATACACCCGGAAAGCACCATCTGTACCATCCGTCTGATGAAAAACCGGGCCGATCCGCTCAGGATCCTGTGAGATATCATTCGGTGCGCTGCTGACGTCGGTTGTCCCTTCTTTCTCTCCAGTTGTAATACCAGCGTTCGTAAAAAGGTTCAGGTTTATTAGCCTGCCAGCGTCTGGACTTCTTCTCCAGTTCCTTCATCCTCTTTCGGGTGGCTTTATCCTGAGCCTTCATCTGGCGACTGGCCTGTTTTCTGTATTCGGCATCTCGATCATCTTTCTCCTTCTGGATCTTCCGCTGGCTTGCCTTAACCCTTCGATCCTCCTGTATCTCTTTGATCTTAAATGTATTACAGGATTGGATCTGAAAGACTACCATGGCAATGAGCCCCAGATAGAGAAACCTCCTTATGAATGACAGAATTCCGGAATTGGTCTTTTCCGCTTTCAGATGACAGGACATGTGTCTTAAATCCATTTGCTGTGCTATCTTTGCTGTACAAAGTTATAAATATTATGGCATCAGGAATCTTCCACCCAGTTAACGGTATTATCTTCTTAATGATTGTCTTTGGTGCCTTATCCTGTGACAAGACCGACAATGAACGGGTCCCCAATGTCTATGTCAACTTCACGGTCGACATCAACAGCGGTCAGTATACGGATCTTCAGCTGATCGGGGGATGGATTTACGTTACCGGAGGATACAGGGGTATCATCCTGCACCGCAGTTCAATGGAAGAGATTGTGGCACTGGACCGCACGTCAACGTATAAGCCTGAGACCCTTGGAAATCAGGTTTTTGTAGAAACCAATAACCTCATTGCTGCGGATACCGTCGGAGGGATGCGCTATTTACTGCTGGACGGATCGGTAGTGGAAGGGCCTGTGAGCACCCCGCTAAAGAAGTATCGCACCACTTTCAATGGCTCGGTACTCTACGTGTATAACTGATCAGAGGCCCGGAGCCAGCCTCAGGTGCTCCTTCGGATGAACACTCAGCACCGGAATGGGCGACTGATTCACCATCTGCTGGGCAAAGGGGCCAAGCCAAAGGTTCATGGCACTGGTGGTTTGTTCGGTCATGATGGTAATCAGGTTGGCATCCACTTTCATGGCATAATCGATTGTGGCTTTCGTAATATTGCTTGCCTCGATCTTCTCTACGATGAATTTCACTCCGAATTTCACAAAATGTTTTACCACCTGATCGCAGTAACTGTCAATCAGGTTCCTGTAATGATCGACCGAGCTGGTATAAATTCCTACAATATGGACTTCAGCACCAAAATACAGGGCAATGTCCGTGGTAATGGCCACTTTCTGCCGGGTCTCCCGGGAGTCGTCCAAAGGCAGGATGATCTTTTTCAGGTCACGGTTGATATCAACTCCCAGCCGGATGGTAATTACCGGGCAATGTGCAATACTGATCAGTTTATTGGCATTGCTGCCGATCCAGAAAGGATCGTACCCTGATGTGCCATGCGTGCCAACCAGAATCAGATCAGCTTCCTTTTCCCTGGAAATCTTTGCCAGTTCTTTATAAACCTTTCCCTGCCGGATGGTGAAGGAGATGGTGTTGTTTGGCAAAGTAGGCTGATATTTGTGTACCAGGTCTGCAAATTTTCCCTCAACAACCTGATTAATATCGGCATCCTTTTCAGAAAGGAGTTTTTTGGCAATGGAAGGGATACTAACCCAAACCATCAGGAGATCAGCTTCAGCTTTTCGGGCAATGGAAAGCGCGTGTTCAAGGCAGTTGATTGAACTGTCAGAAAAGTCGATACCAACAATAATTAGATCCATATCAAATTGAATTTGTGATTATTGATCGTTTATAGTTTAGGAAGTTCGATTCTTGAAGGCACCACATAAGCCATCTCGAAATGTTTCAGGATATCATTCAGAAATTTTTCTGCTTCAAGCCTGCTTCGGAAGTTGCCAACCCTCACTTTGAAATTTGGGGCATCAAAGAGGATGTAGGCACTTATCGAAGGGAACAATGCCATAAACCGCCTGCGCTCATTGTTTGCCCTGTTCTTGGCATTGGATCCGGAATCAAAGAAAATCTGGATCCGGTAGCCACTCAGGCCATTGAAAGCTTCATTGATCTGCCGGTGTTTCTCAAGGAGTTCTTCAACACGGCTGTCCTGTATAATGTTAACGTCTCCCCGGGTTGCCTGCTGCCCCTTCAGGCCGGCAGAAATCACCACCAACATTGCAACCAGCAAAAAGTATCTTCTCATCATAACGATCTAATACAATCTTATCTAAAGCATTACGGAAAACCGTGAAATTATTTCCACAAATTTCCCAATATGCAAATATATACCAAGATATTAAAAATGCAAGTAACTCCCGTCAGATTTCATGCCTGGTCTGCCAAAAAAATTATTCATCCCTTTACAATCATTTAAATTCCAATAAATTGGATTTTCAATGCAGGGCAAAATCATACAGGTTTCTTGATCTGAGACTCAGGACGGGCAACTCTGAATGGTTGATCATTTGCTGGGCGTATGAACCCAGGAGTAAATTTGACAGCGTGGTCTCCTGTTCGGTCATGATGACAATCAAATCGGCACTGATATCCCGTGCAAAATTGATAGCTTCATCCGTCAGGTTTTCAGCATGTCGCTTGTGAATGGTATTGATGATCCCTTCATTGAGCAGGTATTTTTCCACCTGTTTGCAGTATGAATCGATCAGCCCATCCATGGCTTCCGAAGTAACCAGTCCAAGGATAACCACTTCGGCACTGAACATATTTGCAAGCACAGCGGTGAACGGAACCTTCTGCCGTGATTCCTTGGTGCTGTCGATGGGGAGTACGATCTTCGAGATATTACGCTTGGCATCCTCGCCATAACGGATGGTAATAACTGGGCAGGGTGCTCCGGTAACGATGCGGTAGGCATTGCTTCCAACCCAGAAGGGCTCAAATCCGGATATCCCGTGGGTGCCAACTGCGATCAGAAAGGCATCGTGGTATTTGGCCTGATTGATAATCTCCCGGTCAACTTTGCCAGACCTGATTTTGTACATCAGCTTCCCCCCCCGGAGCTCAAACCTGCTCCTGGAAATAATCTCCTCAAGCCGCTTCTTGGCTTCCTTGCGCAATTCATTTCTGTCATCGGTAAAAATCGAATCCTCACGCTGGGGCTTCATCACATGCACCAGCATCACATTTGCCTGAGCCTTATTGGCTATACCGATGGCAATCTTCAGGGCATGCATTGAGCCCTTTGAAAAATCAATACCTACCAGAATGATCTTTTTCATAACGATAAGTGGTTAAAAGGTTGCTTTTCACAGTAAAATTACAAAAGTTTCCCGCCGAATGCAAGGTCTGCTGATGTTTTTTCAGTCTTCGGTGCATTCCGAAACCTTTCACGGGTAAATATCCGGCATTTACCGGGGAAATTCATGGCACCCACCGAATCTTCCTTGATGCCACAGGGACCCTGTGATATTTTTGCCACAGATTTAATAACAACCCATTGCAATCAAACATTAAAATCAGAAAAAATGGAATCAAATCAAAAAACACAGGAAAATGAACGGGAATGGTATCCCAACCAGCACAAAGAGATCAGGCCGGCCCTTAAACGCAAATCGATCGTTTTCGGGCTTCTGGTCGTTGGATTTGGCATCTGCTGGCTCCTCAGGAACCTTCAAATGCTGGATCCGGAAGTGGAAAGGGGGGTGTTCTCATGGCAAGCGCTGGTCATCGCAATTGGCTTGATCAATCTGTTCAACGGGCGTGGGAGGTTCTTCGGAGCTCTGCTCGTGCTGACCGGCGGATTTTTCATGCTATCCATGTACAGTGGGGTTGCCGCTTCTTTCAGGGACGCCTTCTGGCCATCTCTCATTATTATCATCGGTTTGACGGTGATCTTTGGGTCCCGGAGGGTTTTCAGAAAAAAGACCCGCCATGTTACGGCAACTGATGATTACTTTGAGGAAGTTGCTGTGTTTGCCGGCCGGGAAAGAAGATTCGTCTCCAGAAGCTTTAAAGGGGGAAAATCCATCGCGGTGTTTGGTGGGCTCGAGCTTGACCTTACCCGTTGCGAACTGGCTGATGGACCACAGGAGATCGAGTTTGTGTCGGTTTTCGGGGGAGCCAAGATCAATGTTCCGCGCGACTGGAATGTAAAAACCGAAGTGGTTAGCGTCCTTGGAGGATTTTCAGACAAGAGAAATCTCGATCAGGTAGCCGAAAACAAAGTGCTGTTAATAAAAGGTGTTGCTATCTTTGGGGGCGGTGAACTGTTCAACTGATCTGTTGTGAAAATTGCACCAGTACTGAAAAGCCGGTTGCCACTTATCTATTCCGGATTGTGGGTTATGATTGCCATAACCCACATGATGGTTTTATATGCCTTTTACAATATTTCGTGGGCTTGTGCTGCCACCGAGGCAGTTCTTTTCAACCTGAGCTTTGCCCTGATCGGGGTGGGATTGTGGTTCATGGTCCGGTTCTCTGACCTCAACGAGAAAAGCTGGCCGGAGCTGTTGTTTATCCATCTCTCTGTAATGACAGCAGTTCAGCTCATCTGGATTCTGCCGGTGTACGGGCTCCTGAAGCTGATCTTCAGGGAAATGGCCGGATACCTTCTCTTTCTCAACGAAACCATTGCCATCAGGGTTGTTACCGGTATCATACTTTACACGGTTGTAGTGAGCCTTGCATACCTGATAGTCAATCTGAAGAAACTCCGTAATCAGCAGTTGCAGCAGGCAGAGCTGCAGACCCTGCTGAAAGAGACCGAACTCAGTATGCTCAGATTCCAGATCAATCCCCACTTTCTGTTCAACAGCCTGAACTCGGTGAATGCACTGATCCTTGTCAATCCTCAAAAAGCACAGGAGATGGTGGTAAACCTGTCGGAATTCATGCGGTATTCCCTCGAATCAGGCAGTAAACCGCTCAGTACGCTGGAGAGGGAACTGGAGCATTGCAGGCTCTATTTCAGGATCGAAAAAGTGCGTTTTGGGGATCGGTTGAAAGTGGTGGAAGAGGTTCATCCTGAACTGGTTCATCATCCTGTTCCCGCCATGATCCTGCAGCCTCTGGCAGAAAATGCCGTGAAACACGGATTGTCGGATCTGGAAGAGGGCGCAGAAATCCTGATCCGTTGCGAACCAAGTGACAATGGGATGGCACAAATTTCTGTGAGCAATCCTTACGATCCATTCGCCTCCGGTAAAAGACCCGGCACCGGTACCGGCCTGAGAAACCTCAGGGAGAGATTCATGAACCTCTATAACAGGGATGACCTGATCACCATTATAAAAGAACATAACTGGTTCGTTATCACATTAAAAATTCCATATTCATGATGGAAAAAATCCGATGTCTTCTGATCGACGATGAAGCTCCTGCAAGGGACCTTCTGAGGCATTATATCCGCAAATCCGGGTTGGTGGAAATTGTCGGTGAATGTTCCAATGGCCTGGAGGCTGTCAGGATGATTCATGAACTCCAGCCTGATTTATTGTTTCTTGACATTCAGATGCCTAAAATCAACGGATTTGAAATGCTGGAAATCCTGCAGGAAAAACCGGAAGTGATTTTCTGCACCGCTTATGACGCTTTTGCCATCAAAGCATTTGAAATGCATGCCGTGGACTATTTGCTGAAACCTTTTTCGGAGGAACGGCTGCTGGAAGCAACAACCAGGACTACCGACAGGATCCGGAACAGGCAACCTTCCGCTGTTCAGCCATACCACAAGCTGATCAGTGAGGGTACAGCACAGATTGCCGGGCTGACGAAACTGGTGGCCCGGACCGGTTCCAAAATCACGGTCATTCCGCTGGATACAATCCATTACCTGCAGGCACAGGATGACTATGTGCTGGTGGTTTCCGATCTGGGAAATCATCTGAAGGAGAAGACCATGAAATTTTACGAGGAACATCTGCCAGCAGATACCTTTATCAGGATTCACCGAAGTTATATTGTTAATATAAAGCAGATCAAAAACATATATCTCTTTGGCAAAGAGACCTGGAGTGTAGTTTTAAAAAACGGCTCAGAGATCCGTGCAAGCCAGCAGGGATATAAAAAGCTCAGGGAAATGATTTCAGGGTAATCATCAGATACCCAATCCGGTGGTTCAGGTGTTGTGATTTGATTTCTGAATCGATATCTTTGCTGGGATGAATCAGGAATCCCTGTTGTTTTTTAATCACCTCCAATACCCTGAAATATGAGAAAACTGTACAGAATAGTTGTTTTGACAGTTGTCTTTTTGTGGCCTGCCGGGCTGATGGCCCAATGCTGTATTTTTTCCTATCAGCAGCAGGTTGAGCCTCCAACCTCTGCAGCAACCTTTGGCGTGGCTCTCGGGGATCTGGACGGGGACTCGGACATGGATGCAGTTGCCATATCGGCTTATTATGGAGTGGATGTCTACTTTAACAACGGAAGTGGCACCTTCTCCCTTGCAGCCCACTATGCCACCGCTCCAAATCCTGATTTTTACGGAGTACATGTGGTGGATATCGACAACGACAACGACTCGGATATCATTGCCATACCGTTTTATTCATCCGCAAGCCTTACCCTGTTGCTGAACAATGGGACAGGAGTCTTTACCGGATACAATGTGTCATCGAATATTGCCTGTTACAATGCCGCAGTGGGGGATTTGGACGGCGACAATGATCCTGATCTTTTTCTGCCGAATTCGGGCGGGGGCAGTGGAAAGATTTATAAAAACAATGGTACAGGATTGTATTCCCTTTACCAGACCCTGGCCGGTGCACGGGGACATGATGCCGAGCTGGGCGACCTCGACAATGATGGCGACCTGGATGCCTTCGTGGTTGAAAACAGCTCCTATGGCAACACCGTTTTCCTGAACGACAGCACTGGAAATTTTATACTGTCCGGAACCCCTTTCGGCTCAAATTGCACTTATGTGGATTTGGGAGACCTGGATAAAGACGGGGATCTGGATGCGTGGGTCGGAAAGTTTGGCAATACCTGTGAAATATGGCTGAACAACGGTACCGGCAGTTTTTCACTGCATAGCTCTGTCAGCACCGGATCATACTGCAAGTCAGTGAATCTCTATGATTTCGACAATGACGGGGACCTGGATGTTTTTTTGGGGTTTTACAGTGCTTCCCCTCAGGTCTGGATCAACGGCGAGAACCTGAATTTTTCCCTTTGTTACCAGGCCCCGGTGGGCTCAAGCTGCCACGGCCAGGCAATTGGATTCATCAACGGCGACAGCTATATCGATATCTATTCCGGGTATTTCAGCAACAACGACGGCGACTATGTGTTTCTCAATGCCAGCCCCTCAATTCAATATACCGGAAGCCCTTACTGCCCGAATAATTCAACACCCCAAACCGTAAGCCTGATGGGTACTCCTGGTGGCACCTTCGGGGTGATCCCCTCAGGCCTTGGGATTGACACCGCTTCAGGAACCTTCACACCCTCTTTGGGGGTTCCGGGAAATTATTTCATAACATATACTACCACAGGGTGTACAGTGGCTTTCCCGGTGGCCATCAAAAACCTCGATACCAGCGTTACAGCAACCGACTCGACGCTCTTTGCCAACCAGGACTCCGCAACCTATGTGTGGGCAGACTGCAATAACAGCTTTCAACCGGTAGCCGGGCAAACCGCCAGATTTTTCAAACCTGCTGTATCTGGTACCTATGCCCTGATTGTAACGTACGATGGATGTACCGACACCTCATCCTGTTATTCGCTGTCGGTTTATAATGCAGTCAAAGATCCTGACGACACTCCCCGGGCCGTCATTATTCCCAATCCTGCCTCAGCGGAATTTACACTTTTCACAGAGCCCGGTTTGACGGGCCAGTGCTATGCCATTAAAGATTTTACCGGCAGGGTAATTCACAGGGGTCTCCTGGCAGGATCAGAGACCAGGGTGGATATATCACATCTACCCCCCGCAATGTACCTTATCTGTGTGGGGGATGAAAATCCGCGGGTTCTGAAATTCATCAGGAAATAAAAAACCACCCTGGGCATCAGGATGGTTTTGCTTTGTGGGACGTACTGGATTCGAACCAGTGGCCTCATGTCTGTGAAACATGCGCTCTGAACCGGCTGAGCTAACGTCCCGAAAACCGGAGTCGAGACCGCAAAATTATAAAATCTTTATCTTGTTCAGCAAAGTTTTTAAAAACTTGATGAATACCTGGCTCCCAGTCGTTCTGCCCAGCTTTCCGGATAACCTTTGAAATATCCACCCCAGGGCTTGCTGCAGATGGCACGGTAGATTTTTGCATACAGGATCCTGGCAAGAGAAGGCACCCCCACTGCAATAAGGTAAAGCGGGCCGAGCCACTGCGATTGTAAAGCATGACCGTATTCGTGGGCTTTGCTCCTTTTTACCCTGATTCCGGTCTGGTCCTTAATAACTGGATAAAACACAAAGTACCCCAGGCTCACTCCAGATCTTTCTGTCCCCACAAAGAAATGATTCAGAATAATATCCGGGGACGCTAAGGGTTTTCTGTAATGTCTGTAATATAGGTACAGGAGAAATCCAAGCAGGTTCTGGGGCAATTCCCAGATGAGAGAAAAACCAGGTCGGAAAACCCCGTCAGCGGATCGGGTTTGGTTTGTTTGTTTTTTAACCACAGTCTCTTGCCGAAAGGTGAAAAATATCGTAACTTGGCTGTCGAAACAGATTGTGATCAAAAATAACAAAAAACCATCGGTTATGCGTTGGAAAGGAAGAAGACAAAGCACCAATGTGGAAGACATGAGGACTACCGGCCGTCGGTCAGTCGGACTGAAAGGGGGCCTGATCGGCACCCTGATCCTTGCAGCCATCGTCTATTTTATTGGCGGGGATCCTTTATCGGTGATAAATTTCGGAGAAGTCACCAATCCGGCAGAAACCGGGCAGGAGGTCCCATTATCGGCAGAGGAGCAGGAAATGGGTGAATTCGTTTCGGTGGTGCTGGCTGATATTGAAGATGTCTGGCACAAACTCTTCAAGGAAATGGGAATGGCCTACAGAGAACCCAAACTTGTACTTTTCAGAGGCAGCATTCAGTCAGCCTGCGGATTTGCCCAGGATGCCACCGGCCCGTTCTATTGTCCTGGCGACGAGAAGGTTTACATCGATCTGGAGTTTCTGGAAAAGTTACAGACTAAGCTTGGCGCTCAGGGTGATTTTGCCGTTGCCTATATTCTGGCCCATGAAGTCGGGCATCATGTGCAGAATCTCATTGGTACCATGGATAAGCTGACAAGTGTCAGATCATCCGGTGCCAGTCAGGCTGCCATCAACCAGATGACGGTTAAGCTCGAACTTCAGGCGGATTTTCTGGCTGGGGTATGGGTGCACCATGGACAAAAAATGTTCGGCTTTCTTGAGGAGGGAGATCTGGAAGAGGCATTGAATGCCGCCTCGGCCGTAGGAGACGACCAGATCCAGATGAACACCCGGGGGTATGTGACGCCTGATTCTTTCCAGCATGGCACCTCAAGCCAGCGAAAAAACTGGCTGGCCAAAGGAGTCCAAACCGGTGACATCCGCCAGGGAGACACCTTCAGTGCAAGAAGACTGTAGGTATTGAACTGGTCTGATTCAGAAGCGAATAACCAAAAGGTAACCTGTGGATTAAATCAGGATTATCTTAATACAATCTACTCTGTTTCAGCTCAGGGATTGTCTTTCCTTGTGTCGGCTTTTTTGGGAAACGGGAGTAACCCCGCCATCTCCCCGATTACATTTACCAGCTCACTGCCTGCAGGCACCACGATCTTGGCGTTTTGCTCAAGGGATTTTTCAAGGGCCTCCAGCTTTCGCAGCAGCTGTGCATTTCCAACAAAAAACTTGTCTGCCGCTTCGTTCACCAGCCTGATGGCCTCAGCTTCACCTTCAGCATGCAGGATTTTCGACTGCTTGAAGCCTTCCGCTTCCTTGATCTTGGCCCTTTTAACTCCATCTGCAACTGTTTCAGCTGCAGTGGCAGAATCAATGGCTGCAATCTTCTCATTTTCAGCCTTAACCACTTTGTTCATGGTTTCCTGGACATCTTTTGGCGGATCAATTTCTTTTAGCTCTGTCCTTACGATCTCAATACCCCAACTCTTGGTTTCTTCATGTAAAGTAGTATAGAGCTCTGCATTGATTTTCCCCCGTTCACTGTTGGCAGATTTCAGCGTCAGGGTTCCGATGATATTACGCAAAGTGGTACGCGCAAGGTTCACTATCTGATATCGGTAATTGTTTACGTTGTAAATAGAGCCTTTTACAAACTCCTCATCAGCTTTAACCCTGAAATATACCTGGGCATCTACCCGGGCATTCAGGTTGTCGTTGGTAATGATCTCCTGCGGTTCTGCGTCTACCATCTGTTCGGTGACGTTTACCAGAAAAATCCGGTCGATGATCGGGATGATCCAGTGGAACCCTGGATTGGCAAATTTGTAGTATTTTCCGAGCCGTTCAATCAGACCTCTCTGGGTGGGCCTTACAATCCTGATACCGGCAAAAAAGATGACCAAAACAGGGATAATGATGTAATAGAGATTGTTCATCGTGTGATGTTGTTTTTGGTAAATAAAATATGCAAACCTGTATTATCTCTTCAAAAAACCTTTCAGAAGATTCCCCAGCAACCCTCCGCCACTCTTGCTTTTTCCGCTCATGAGGGAACCCAGCACACTCTCCAGATTAATGCTGTTGTCTTTCGGGTCGTTCGTTTTTTGTACGAATTTCTTCATTACGATCGGCAGCAATTGTTGTACAATCCCCGATGCCGCACCCTTATCCAGGCCGAACTTCTTCATCAGGTCACCCGCAACATTGCCTGATAACTGATTGATTACCGGATTGTTTTCTACCTGTCCTTCTCCGGCAAACATCCCTTTAATGGCATCCAGTTCTCCGCTGCCCGCCATTTTTTGCAGATTCTTTACAATAGAACCTGAGGCAGTTTTGATGGCAGCCGAATTTTTCTTATTGGGAATAACAGGGTTGTTGATGATGGCTTCCCCGGCATTTTCCCTGACAATTTCAAGTATCTGTGATAACATATTGTGGTTCTTTTAGGGTTTGTCAATGATGTTAAAACCGGTACCACCAGCCTGGAAGATGACAGTACCGGTTTTTCCAAATTAATTAAACGGTCTGGTCTTCAACAGAAGCGTCCGGGGCATTCTTTTTAACCGATTCAATACCGGTTTTGCAGCTTTCTTCTGAAGCATACATCTGGCTCTGCCCAACGGTCTGGCCATTTGACGATTTGATCAGGAAAAAGAATTTGCCGTTGGCTGCTGCTTTTGACTCAAAGCGCCCTTCTGCCGCATTTTTCCTGACCGATTCAATGCCGTTCAGGCAGGATGGTTTGGCAGCATATCCTTCACTGGAAAGGATTACCTGCCCGTTGGTGGCCTGCAGATTGAACTGGAACTCACCATCCTTTCTTTTGGTTACAATGAATTTTCCCATAATTTTTTAATTAGATGTTTAAAGATCAGAAAAAGAACCCGTTATGGGTTGTAATCCAACTCCGGATTCGTATTACTCGGCCGGAGGATTGGTCTCTTCCGGAACAGCAGGCTGGGCCAGTGCTTCCTTTTCCTTCTGAGCCCTGCGCTCACACCTGTCACACAGATCGGTGATGTTTTTCAGCTCTCTGGCTTTGGCCACCGTTCCTTCAAAAATCTCATCCGTACGATCTGTGTTGATGTAGGAGCAATCCTGGTACAAATGGAAACTTTTCCCCGATTTTGTCCAGTATACATGATTAACGCCATTGTTTAATGATTCTACCTGCTGGGTTTGTTCTGCATACTCTTCCTGCGAGGGAGGATTCAGATCCACCCCGGCTATACCGGCAATAATCAGGGCGACCACTGCGATGGTTCCAACCAGACCCTTTTGTTTGCCAGTAAGGTTTTTGTTGGTGAAAATCAGAATAACCAACGGAAGGAAAGCAATAATACTGATGATTGCCCCAAGCTGATTTTGCACAAAAAACCTGAATTTGTCCTTGACCGATGCAGGATCCAGCCGGTTGGCCTTCTTCCAGACCAACGAACCTGCCACAGCGAAAATAAGATCTGCAACGATCAGAATGATCAGCATGGTCATATTCACCGGTACTTTCTTCAGAGTAATAATAGCCCAAACCTCAAAGGCAATGGCGATAACCCAGGCTATGACCGCGATAAGCCTGAAATTTCCTGCTTTGCGCTTGCTTTCACCGGTGGGGGTAAAAGTGCCGGGGTTAACAGGGCTGCTTCCTTCCGGAGTTTCATCGTCTCCAACTCTTGTGAGCTTCTTCGAAGTTTTGTTGTCTGTCATTTCGGTTCCTCCTTTTTGAGAAATTTTACAATCATTTGGATATGAATTACCTTTCAGCCCCGAAAGTTAGGAAATATTTCAGGGAATTATACCCAAACATGAAGATTGCGAAGGGAAGAAATTACAACCGATTGTTTGTCAGGCGGTAAAATATTTTCGCTTAAACCAGAATGCCAGGCTTACCAGGGCAATCATCACCGGTACTTCCACCAGCGGGCCTATCACCGCGGCAAAAGCCTCCCCTGAGTTCATGCCAAAAATGGCGATTGCCACAGCAATGGCTAGCTCAAAGTTGTTGCTGGCAGCCGTAAAGGAAAGGGTGACCGATTGAGGGTAACTGGCCCCAACCCGACGGCTCAAAAAGAAGGAAAGGACAAACATCACCACAAAATAGATCAGCAGCGGAAGAGCAATAAGTACAACATCGAGCGGTATCCTGATGATGTATTCCCCTTTCAGAGAGAACATTACAATAATGGTGAACAACAGGGCAATCAGGGTAACCGGGCTGATCCTTGGGATAAACTTCTGGTGGTACCAGTCTTTGCTCTTGACCCGAATCAAAATAAAACGTGTAAGAAATCCGGCAATAAACGGAATGCCCAGATAGATGAATACACTCCGGGCAATCGTACCAATCGTTATTCGTTCCACCGCGTCATTGGTAGGAATACCAAACCAGCCAGGAAGCACGGCAATGAAGAACCACGCATACACCGAGAAGAAAAGCACCTGGAAGATTGAGTTGAAGGCAACCAGGCCGGCAGCATACTGGGTGTCCCCTTTGGCCAGGTCGTTCCATACGATCACCATGGCAATGCAGCGGGCCAGCCCGATCATGATGATTCCGTACATGTAGGGCAGGTTGGCGTTGTTTTCGCCCGGGAAAAGTTTGAAAAACAGGATGGCCAGGGCAAACATCAGCACAGGACCAATGATCCAGTTCTGTACAAGGGAAAGCGAAAGTACTTTCCAGTTGCGGAAAACATCTCCAAGCTCTTCATACTTCACTTTCGCCAGGGGCGGGTACATCATCAGGATCAGTCCGATAGCGATGGGGATATTGGTGGTGCTGTCGGGCGACGACTTCAGGGATTCCCAGAAATCTGCGATATCAGGGAAAAAGTACCCCGACAGAACTCCGATGGCCATGGCCAGGAAAATCCACAACGTGAGGTAGCGGTCAAGGAATTTCAGTCGCTGTTTGCCGGGCATAAGGATGTTGTTATAGGATGAATCTGACCTTTACATTTTTATCCGCTTTTCAGCAACAACAACCCCCTTCATGATGGTGCAACCCTTCCAGCATAAACCCTCCATCTTCGAAATGGATGGTCACGCTTTCCAGCATCTCCAAAGCTTCGGATTCCTGGTAAAAAGTTATGCCGTCAATTTCAGTCTGTACATCCCCTTCTTCCGGTTTTTCGGCCAGCATCATCTGAATGGCTGCGCCACAACAACCTTTGTTGGAAAAAACTCTGATTCCTGCCTGTGGGTTCTCGTTCTCTGTCAGGATCTTTCTGAAAATTTCATTTGCCTCTGTGGTTACTTTCATGTGTCAGTTTTTTATTAGTGATACTTTGATAACAATCTATTGATGATACTGTTTGTTTCCATGATATTAAATCCAGGCTCCGTAAATCAGACCCGCGATCGTTGCCATTATAACCACCAGGCTCACATACACCACGGTTTTTTGTGTCCCCATTACATTTCTGATTACCAACATGTTGGGCAATGACAACGCCGGACCTGCCAGAAGCAGAGCCAATGCAGGTCCTTTTCCCATCCCTGAGGCAATCAATCCCTGCAGGATCGGTACTTCGGTAAGGGTTGCGAAATACATGAATGCTCCCACAAGGGAAGCAGCAAAGTTCGAAAACACCGAATTACCTCCCACCATCCACTTGATCCATTCATTCGGAATCACCCCGGCAATGGTTTGCCCATCGTGGGTCGATCCCAGCAGGAAACCTGCCGATACAACCCCAACAGCCAGAAGCGGAAGTATTTGCTTTGCAAAGCCCCAGGAAGCCAGGGTCCATTCCCGGTTGTCATCATCCTGTTTGTCTTTAAGGGTCATTATGCTTATGGCCGCAATCCCCAACAGCATGGGTACCAGGGGAGCCAGCTTGCCGTTCTCAATAAACTGGAAGGAGAGTAAACCGCTGGCTACAACGGCAACCACTGAAAGCAGCACCCACTGCCATTTGATTTTCAGGATCCTGACCAGTGACCACGCCAGGAACAGGCTGAAGAAACCTGTAATGTACCATTTGTAGGCCCAGATGCTGTACCATGCACCCGACGTAACTCCTTCAGAGGGTTTTCCCCAATTGGCAAAAACCAGAATGAGAATGAGTGTAAAGAAGTGAAAGGAAGTCTGCCACATCGGGCGTTTTTCGGGCATCAGGGGAATGTTCATCTGCTCCTCCCGTTTGGCTTTTTCTTCTTTCCGGTATATCAGCGACATAATCACCCCGATAATCACCGAAAAGCTAACCGCGCCGACTACCCTTGCAATCCCCATCTCGAAACCCAATATCCTGGCTGTCAGGATGATCGCAAGGATATTGATGGCAGGGCCGGAATACAGGAAGGCAATGGCAGGACCCAGTCCGGCTCCACGCTTGTGGATACTTGAGAACAGCGGCAGAATCGTGCAGGAACATACTGCCAGAATCGTCCCCGAAACAGCAGCTACCGTATAGGCAAGCCATTTTTTGGCATTGGCACCGAAATATCGCAAAACCGACCCCTGGCTCACGAAAACCGAAATCACCCCTGCAATAAAAAAGGCGGGCAGTAAGCATAAAACCACATGTTCGCGGGCATACCATTTTACCAGATCAAGTGTGGCATCAATGGCCGTATTAAATCTTGCACTTTCGATGGGGAGGAAAAAAGCTGCCACAAAAATTACAGAAATCCAGCCCAGTATCTTTAACTCTTTCTTTGTTTCCATACCTAAAAAGTCTATTTTGCAATATAAAAGATGTAGATATAATACAACCCTACCAGAATAAACAGCACTGCAACCACCCTGCGGAACCACTTTTCAAACGTCCTGATCCTGTTGTAAAATCCACCGATACTGGAAATGCTGAAGGCCAGCAGGTATGCAACGATTATTACCGGCAGCCCGGTGGCAATGGCAAAAATTACGGGCAGGTAGAGCCCTGATGCTGAACTGATGGTAATGGGAATCAGCATGCCAAAGTAAAGAACACCGCTGTAAGGGCAGAAAGCCAGCGCAAAGACCATCCCCAGCAGAAGGGCACTCCACCCGTTGTTCTTACGGTTTCCCGACTGATATTTCTCCCCGAATTTGCTGAACCCCGGAAACTTGATTTTGATGAAATCGAACATCAATACCCCGATAATGACCAATAGCGGACCCAGAAACTTCTCTCCGTTCGACTGAAACAGGCTCGCTACCCTGAAGGTGCTGGCCCCCAGGAACAGAACCACTCCCAGAGCAGTGTAGGTGATGGCACGTCCAAGTGTATACCACAGGCCGTTGTAAAAAATCCTGCGACGGTTCTCCAGGTCTTTGCTGATAAATCCGATGGCGGTAATGTTGGTCGCCAGCGGACAGGGACTGATAGCGGTCATTATACCCAGGATAAATGCTGTTAGAAACGGCGCCTGGGTTGAGTCAAGCCAGTTTTGCAGGAATTCCATTGCTATCTGATGTAAGCTTCGATTTTTGCTTTCAGCTCAGCGATAAAAAGGTCCGGATTATGGGCTTTCTGAAAAGCCCAGTCGGTGATGTCATAAGTGTTCAGCTCAACACCATCTTTGTACACCGTAAGCGCCAGGGTTGCACCGTAGGCTTCATACTTTTCTGCTTTCTGCTTGTTTTCGGGGAGCTCACAGTTCAGGATGTGGAGCTCCACTATGCCGCTGTCCAGCTCCATGCTGAACCATGTTTCGATTGTTTTTCGCACGTTGGCTTCAATTCCCCGGCATGTTCCACAGCGGTTGGTTATATGAAAATAAAGCACCTGTACCTTCAGGTTCGCAGGGTTATTGGAAATGATGGTATCATGATCCTGCTGCTGGGCAAAAGAGTTAAAGCTGAATGTTGTTAATGCGATGAAAATCAATGCTTTTTTCATAGGTATAATTATTTAAGATATTCTTCAATCTGATTTTTCAGGATCTCCCGGTACCTTTCCGGCTTGTTCCGGGCAAATTTAAATCCGGTTCCGGTAAGGTCGGTGGTGGATTCCTTTCCCTGAAATACACGGGTTACAAAAACTCCCGATCCGAAAGCCTCGTATTTCTCGGCAATTTTTTTATTCGCTTTATCGTCAACATTCAATATTTTACGTACGATTCTTCCCTGTTTCATCTCAACGGCAAAGTAATTCTCGAGGGTTTTGCCGGTTTCCTCCTCAATGGCGATGCAGGATGAGCAACGGTTGGTGAGATGGAAGTTATAAATCAGCACCACTGGCCTGGCCTGAACCGGTTTTATACTGGCTTTGGCAGAAGCCAAAACAGGTTCTACGGAGTCAGTGTCATCAGCCACTGGCACCTCCGCCACAGGATTTGCCTTGGCAGGGGGATCAACGTCCGGTTTTTGTGCCTCGTTGTGGTTGCCCGAAGAGCATCCGGATGCCATCAGAAGGACAATTGCTGCGAGCAAACCTGTATAGGTCAGGAATTTAAAAAGTCTGGGTGTAAACATGTGTTGAGAATTTTGCAATGGTTATTCGCGGGCTGTTCACCGACATCAGCTTTTTCATGATAAAAACCCCTGCAGGATGGCTTGATACTTTTTCATCCCGGGCAACATGTTGCTGTTCGGATGTGAATGCAGGTTTGTAAGGTATAGGTTGAAGCATTGGCATGGTCAAGGGGTCGCCACAGGTCCATTTTGTCATTTCGCAAAAATACGAAATGATTTCATAGCAACAACCTCAAGGTTCAAAAAAAAGTCACTTTGTGCAAATGGGCAGATGTACTTTCTGGCCTGAAAGGTATGTTAGCTTCAGGCTGAGATATTTACGGCCTGAAGTATAGTTTCTCAGAAACCCCTGCGGTGAGATAAATCTATTTCCCGAAGATACTGTACAGGGTTTTGAGGGAACCGGCAATTTTGGTCGCTTCTGCCACCGGAACTGCCGCGTTGTTTTTCACGGAATTCACAACAGGCCCCAGATCCATTTTTGTCGCTGATGCGATCACTTGGTCTACGATGCCCGTTTGCACCATTCCTCCCGATCCTGCAACCACTCCGGAGGCAAAATCCTTGTACAGGGGTGAAGTAACCGGCTGCCCTTTAACAACCGCACAGGCAGCAGCAAGGGTGACCAGATTGCCAAGATTTACAGGATTGGTCATGTCCACTTTCCCATCCTTTTTATATTGGCCGTAAAGCCCTATGAGAGAGGAGCCAAAACTCTTGCCCGACGTATACGTTGGGGATGAAACCGATCCTGTTTTCATCAGACTACAGGAGGTGCCCATCATGGCAAGAACCAGTAATGAAGAAATGATTGCTTTGTATTTCATATCTTTAGAATTTATTTGGTGATGCTTGTATCAGTGAGTATCCATTTATGGATTCATGCTTTGTTCGGGATGTAAAATTAACACCTTATTCGTCTGATCGTTCTCTTTTAACCGGAAAATTGCTTTTCAACAGAAATCTTACTATTTTTGTGAGTGGTCATTCGGTTCTGTCACGGGAATATTCACCAATAACCCATACCATGAAAACCTTACACAAACAAATGGTCTTGTTTCTGCTGTTGCTCCCTTTTTTTGCAGGAGCCCAATCCATCTCAGTTACCCATGTACAAGCCTTTATTGCCAATGGGACCAATAACGCACTGGCAGTAAACGTCCCTGAAGCGAACAGCAGGGAGGTTTCTGATGCCTGGAAAAAATTCATGAAAAAGAAGGGGGCCACCCTGACAGGCCTCACAGAGATACTGGCCGAAAATGCCAGATTCGATGTGATCTCCCCTGACCTGATGGATGTGTATGCCATCTTCAACCAGAAGGAAGGATTTGTTGAGATGATCGTTGCCTTTAAAACGGGTACCGGATTCATCTATCCCGCTACCTCCCCGGTTGCTTATGGAGCGGCCGAAAAAATCGTTAAAGACTTTGCGATGAAACAGGCCAGGGATGGGATAGGGCAAAGGCTCGCCGGAGAAAAATCTGAACTTAAAAAACTCAGCAACAAAGAGAAAAAGTTCCGGAAGCAGGAAAAGAAGCTCAATAAGCAGATTGCCAAATATAACCGCAAGATCGACAAAGCCAGGAAGGAAATCGAATCCATTGGACTGGCAAATGAGCAGCTGGTGAAAGACATTGAAGCAGCCCGGTCCAGGGTGGCAGAAACCGAAAGAAAGCTGAAGGAAATCAAATAGCGCTGAAGGTCAACAGAATACAGCCAAACCCCGCATGGGTGCCGCAGTATTTTCTTATTCAGGAAGAGGACTGTCTCAGAGTGGTTTGGAAAAGATCCTGAACCTTTTGTAAACCTCTCCCCCCATCCGTTCCATTTCCCTCCGAACCAGGTGGTTGGTTTCCAGTTCCAGATGGCTGTCCATGTACTGCATCCCGGCTTTCTGTGCGGTTTCCAGCATTTTTATCCCCATCATTACATCCAGCCCTTTTCCACGATAGTCTTCGCGAATGCCTCCGAGCAGCAGGTTCAATTGTTTTGACTTTTTTCTGGCCCTGATAACCCTGAAAATCCCGAATGGAATCAACCGCCCCCGGCATGCCCTGATCCCCTCGCTGATATCAGGCATGGCTACAATGAATGACACCACATTACCCTCCGGGTCGGTAATGATTTTGATAAACCGGGGGTCGAGCAACGGAAGGTACCGGTTGGCAAAGTCGTCCATTTCCCACTCCTCAAAAGGATCAAAGGCATAAATATCCTTAAATGTCTCATTCAGCAGGGTAAGCACCGGCCTGATAAGGGGTTTGATCTTGCGACGACTTGAAAATTCAATGATATGCACCGGATGATTTTGTAATGCCCTATGATAGATAGCCCGATAAAAGTCAGGTATCTTTTCCGGTATCGGAATCTTATACACCACACAATCCACCTTCTTTTCAAAGCCCTCCTGCAGTAGTAACTCCGGCATATAGGGGAAATTGCAGACGGTCGACAGTACTACAGGTTCATCAAAACCCTCTACCAGAAACCCCTGAGGATCTTTATCGTTGAACCCAAGCGGCCCGACAAGGTTACTGCATCCTTTCTCCTTTGCCCATTCCTTCACAAATGCAATCAGGGCATGAAAAACCTCCGGATCATCCGGGCTTTCCATGAAACAGAACCTGGCGTCGTTGTCACCACTGAGCGTATTGTACCTTTTATTGATAATGCCCATGATCCTGCCGGCAGGAATGCCATCTGTATAAGCCAGGGCAAGAATAGTGTCGCAATGCCGGAAAAGGCGGTTGGTTTTTGGGTTGAAGTATTTCCGGTCATCGAGATAGATCGGAGGCACCCAGTTTTTATGGCCTCTGTGAATCTTTGCCGGCAGGTTGATAAAAACCCGCATCAGTTTTCCAGAGGTTACTTCAACGATTTTTACATCCATTTGCCCGGATTTGGTATTGGAAATCCGGACAATATTACTGCTTTTATCCTTCATCAATAGCAATAACCCGAATTATGCGCCGTTGAATGTCACAAATGTTCTTTTTCCCACCGGTAAACTTGAAAAACCGGGTCAGACCACCGTATCTTTATACCCATTTTTGGCACCGATGAAACCGAGGCTATCAAAAGAGACACTTGAAACCATCTCTTCCATTTCTAAGGGAAGGCACAGGACCAACATGTTAAAAGTGCCCGAGCAGGCGCTGCTTGCCTGGCTTGTTAAAAGGATCCCTCTCCGGATCACACCAGACATGCTCACCATTATCGGATTTTGCGGCAGCATCCTGGTAGCTGGAAGCTTTATCCTCGGATCTTTGTACAACAGAGAGTTGCTTCTTTTGGGAGTACTGGGGTTTGCTGTAAACTGGTTTGGTGATTCTCTGGACGGAAGGGTTGCCTATTACCGTAATACGCCGCGTAAATGGTATGGTTTCTCACTTGATATCACCGTCGACTGGATTACTGTGATCATTATCGGTTCGGGTTTTATCATCTACACCTGGGGTTTTGGCAAGTGGCTGGGGTTTTCTTTCGTAGTGATGTACGGTTGGTCAATGATTACTGCACTGTTAAGGTACAAAGTAACGGACAAGTATTCAATTGATTCCGGCCGACTGGGACCCACTGAGGTAAAGGTTCTGCTGTCACTGATCCTGATTGCCGAAGTGATCTTTACCGGGTCCATCCTCTACCTGGCTGCTTTGGGTTGTATCGCTCTACTGGTGGTGAATGTGCTTGAAACCCGCAAATTGCTGATGATGGCAGATGACCGTGACCGTGCAGAGAAACAAAGGCAAAATGAAAAGGACCCTTGAACGGCTGCTGATATTCGGGAAAGCCCAGATCTCCGCTTTTATCGGGGGCATGACTGATTACGGAGTTATGGTCTTTTGTACCGAAGTGCTGGGTGTTCATTACTCCATCTCTGTGGGCATCGGGGGGATCATCGGGGCGTTAACCAATTTCCTGATCAATAAAAGGTGGACTTTTTACGCAGGGGCTGATGCATACAGGCATTCAGGCATCAGCCAGTTTATCCGGTTCTGCGCGGTGGTAGCCAACAGTATCCTCCTGAAAATGCTTGGCACTCTTTTCTTTACGGAAATGATGCACATCAGCTATCTTATAAGCAGACTGATCACGGATCTTTTTGTTTCCCTGGTATTTAACTATACCCTGCAGAAGCGATGGGTATTCAGAAAAAACAGCTCCAGGAGCACTGCGAAATAATCTCTTTGGATGAAAAAAACCTACATTTACAGCATATTTTCTTTTGTATGAAAAGACAATGCCGATTCTTTAAATGCTCCTTCTTAGCCATGCTTTGTGTTGTGCTTTTTTTACAGACCGGATGTAAAAAGGATCCCCCTGTTACCGACACACGATTGAAAGATTATGATGGAAACATCTACACTTCAGTGGTGATTGGCACGCAGGAATGGATGGTGCAGAATCTGAAAACCACCCACTACAGGAATGGGAGTGCTGTTCAAGCCGTAACGGGCTCCGCAGAATGGAAGGAATTATCCGCAGGTGCATTTTGTAATTATAACAACGATGGAGCACTGGTATCAACCTATGGCCGGTTATACAATTGGTTTGCCGTGACCGATCCCCGGAATCTGTGCCCGGCAGGGTGGCATGTGTCTTCAAAAGCTGACTGGGATACGTTGATGAATTATCTCGGTGGATATCTTTTTGCCGGAGGCAAGCTAAAGGAGAAGGACACTCTTCACTGGACATCTCCAAATAACGGAGCCACCAATGAAAAGGGATTTACGGCCTTGCCGGGGGGCACAAGAAACTATAACAGCGGTCAGTTTCTCGGGTTGGGAACCCAGGGTTATTTCTGGACTACCGATGAGCAGACCAGCGATCCGAATCGTGCCCATCGCTATTATCTGACAAATCAAAACGAATCTCTTTCATCAGATCCGGGTGATAAAAATTTTGGTTGCTCCGTGCGGTGTGTCAAAGATTGAAATGAATAATAATCAGCATAAAATGATGTGGTTCATCAGGGTTTCCTTTCATCTGTTTCTTGTGTTGATAATCGGATTACTACCGGGATGCAAAAAAGAGGATCCTGTGCCTGTGGATGGTGACGGCAATTCCTATAATACTGTTGTAATCGGTACCCAAAAGTGGCAAAGGAAAATCTGAAAACCACCAAATACAACGATGGCACTGCTATTCCTCTGATAACCAACGATGGGCAATGGATTCATGCTACCACAGACGGGTATTGCTGGTATCAGCATAATGAAGCGGCCTATAGGGAAGTATATGGCGCTCTGTACAACTGGTTTGCCATCAACACCGGAAAATTGTGCCCGAAAGGGTGGCATGTGCCTTCTGAAATTGAGTGGATAACCATGGAAACCTATCTGGGCATGAATGCAGCAGAAGCAAAGGAGCTTGGCTGGAGGGGTGTTGACAAAGGGATCGGAGGCATGCTGAAGTCAACCACAGGAGAATGGACGCAGCCGAATACAGGCGCCAGCAATTCATCAGGATTTACAGGTCTTCCGGGAGGAACCAGAACCATGAACGGCAACTTCGACTATATCAACAACTATGGATACTGGTGGTGTGCCGTGCAAAAGGATGATGATTTCGGAAATATGCGGAGTGTAAGCTGGGAACTGACCACAGTGTTTAAGAGTTTGTACCCGAAGACTTACGGGATGTCTGTAAGGTGCATCATGGATTGAACCGGTCACGGAATCCAGCACTAAAGGCCCCAGGGATACCCGTTGCGCTGGACATAAAAGCTGCCGGAAGTATATTGGGTCAGATCGATCCCGAATTTGATGGGAGCCTGCGTTGCAGCGTACGGTTCAATGAGTGAGAAGTAGTAAGCCTGTTGCTCCACATCTTCCACGATAAAATCGATATCAAACAGGCAGTTGCAATCGCAGCCTGCCTCCTTCTCGCTCTCCTTGACCTGAATGGTGTCGCCCAGGCGTTCCACATGGCAGTAGATTTCATCGGGGCAGCAATTGAATCCTGCATTGATATGCTTGATATTCAGTTGTTTGTTCTGAATATCGTAAGAATATTCCACACCGCTTGAATCGGGTCCAAGATTCTGGACCGTGGATTTTCCTGAGAATGTCTTGCAATCTGAATGGTTGACGGGTTTATCCTTATTACATCCCATCAGAGAAATGACTCCGCACAACAGAACTAACAGCAGTGAACTGACTGGTTTCATGGGTAGGTGATTTTCAGGTGTGTATTTCTGATATCAAAGATGATCGGCAATTGAAATGGTTGCTTTGCAAAGAAAAAGAGGGTCACTCTTTCAAGTGCCCTCTTTCTGATGTAACCGGAGTCTGTTACCTTCTGCCGGAAGAGCTTTCCCGGGATGAACCTCCTTTGGATGAAGGTTTTGAACCCTGGTTGTTGCTGCGGGAAGGTGCCGGAGAATGGTTTCTGCTATTGTTCTCCCTTCCTACGTTCGAACGCTCCGAAGATTTCCCTGAAGGTTTTGATTCCTGGGTCCTTGCCTTCTCCCTTGGTGCAGATTCTTTCCGGTCAGCTTTCTGATTTCTTGAGTGGGCAGGTGCCGTAGCTTCTCTCCTTGAGGGGGCTGCAGGAGCTTTTTCTGCTTTTGGGGTATTGGGTTGTCTTACAGCCGGGGTCTCTCGCGGTGAAGTAGCAGGCTCGGTGCGGGATCCGTTACTTCTGGTTGCTGGGGTTTCTTTCTGCGGTACCCTGTTCTCTCTTACCACAGGAGTTTGTCTTTCTGAACGGGTATTGCCGGGAGCTGCTTCCCTGTTTGAGGAACCACGAGGACGGTCGGTGGTTGTGCTGGTATTTTGTTCGGCAGCAGCAGCCCGGTTTCTTTCGTAGTGGTTGATCCCTTTCGATTTCTCTTCAGGATGCGAATAGGTAGACTTGTAGTACCCGTTTTGCACATATCCCTGTACCACCGGAGATCCGTGACGCTTTCCGGCATAGTAGTATTCGTGGTACCTCGGATAGCGGCAAGAATGCCATGGGCGGTAGTATCCGTAGTAGTGAGAATACCAGTTGTAGTGGTAACCATAATAGTAATGGTAGTAGTAGGGAGTCCAGGGAACCCAGTATCCGGGATAGTAACCGTAATACCACGGGGAATAATACACTACATACCCCGGTGTATAGATGTAGGTAACCACAGGCCAAGCAGCCACCTGATAATAGGTTGTGGTTACCACTTTAACCTTCTCGGCTGGAGCTGCATTGCCCTTGTAACCCGGGTTGGGGGTTTCGTCGTAGTTGGGCTCAATGATGTAGTTTTTTCCGTAAAGCGCTTCATCGCCTATAAGCTGCACATACGCGGAGCCATCCTTCAATTTTTCCACGATAAATACTGCAACATCCTGAGTTTCGCTGGCACTGATGGCAACACTCAGCACGATGTTATGGACATTACCGTCCACATAGTTCTTTACCATAATATAATCGACATAGTTGTCGCGGTTGAGGTCAAGGTTGTTGATGACCTTGTTGGGGTCGTTGAGGCTTTTTTCGAAGCTTTCGAGGGTGGGTGATTCACGGAACAGGTCCATGACGGCGTAGAGGTTCAGGTTATCACCGGGAAGGCCGAGGTATTCTTCGGGATAATCTTTTGCGAAGCTGGTTCCTGCGAGCAGGATCGCGATGACGGAGGTTAGGATGAGTTTTTTCATGGCGAAAATATTTAAAAGGGTTGAATGTTTGAAGGGCAGACAAAAGCCGTGCCAGAAATAGGGGAGAGGGATTACCTGCGGTGATCCCTAGGGAGGGGGTTGCAATCAAAAACCTTCGCCACTCACTCTGTTCGTGGCTTGTTTTTCATTTCCGAAAATCCTGCAAGCAAGCTTACCCCGGGGGATAGGGAGGAAGGGGTAAGGGGTAAGGGATTACCTGCGGTGATCCCTAAGAAGGGGGCTGCAATCAAAAATCTTCGCCACTCACTCCGTTCGTGGCTTGTTTTTCATTTCCGAAAATCCTGCAAGCAAGCTTGCGGATTTTTCTTCAATGAAAAACCTCGCTGTTAGCGAGGTTTTTTGAATGGCGGAGAGGGAGGGATTCGAACCCTCGGATCCCGTAAGGGATCAACAGTTTTCGAGACTGCCCCATTCGACCGCTCTGGCACCTCTCCCGCAGACTGTTTGCGAATTCAGCGGCAAAGATAAAGTATATTATCCGAATCCGGAAAGCAGGTCACGGAGAAGCGTGAACATATCGGGATAATGGATTCAGTTCTGAAAAAAGACTTTGCCTGTTAGCCCGGTTGGTTACTATCTGGCAATAAGAAAAACCAGATGCTTCTTTTCCTGATGGGTGCTGATGGTAAGATTGTAGATTCCGGAAGGAAGGCAGGCGACATCCAGCACCAGGGAGCCTGAAATCTGAACAGTTTTTTGCAGCATGATTTGTCCATTGATACTGCTAACCTGAATGTTGCAATCAGAAACATGATGATCCGGGGCAGTAATGATCACGTGATCTGATACGGGATTTGGATACAGTTTCCAGCGATCCGGAGCGGTATTCTCAGGCATGCTGTTGTATGAATCTTCCGCATCAGTGGCCATTCCAAACAGCATGGTGGGTACAGCGGTTAGGCTGTCGCAGAAGATGGTCACAGAAGCGTTGTTAGTGTTTACTTTGAACAGTTTGTTTACGCCGGTATAGCTGACAGAGACGATCAGGGTATCGGACCAGGCAGAGGGGACCATGCCATAGGCTTTTGGGGAGTTGCCCCCAAAATTCATAGTGTCGATGAGGGTGCTGGTAAAAGGATTGAGGGTGATTTTCACCAAAGTCAGCCCGGCACCAATCATGTAAATGGTATCGCCAATTATAGCGAGGTCTCCGCTGCAGGTAGTGCCGACATTGCCAACAACAGAAAAGGTGCCACCGGATATGCTGAATTTCTGCAGATTGCTGGAGTAATCCCCCATATACAGGTTCCCGGCACCGTCACCTACCATTCCGGGCATACTGATTCCCTGTGAAGCAGTACCAACCGGTGTAGCTGTTCCGGTTGCCAAATCGATGGTATAGAGGCTTAGTCCCTGGATTCCGTAAAGATTCCCTGCCTGCCATGCAATATCGCCGAACATAAGGGAAGTACAGCGGTAGGTGAGTTCACATTCGCGCATGTCCATGGTATGGATAGCCCCGGAATACTCATTTGCAAAGACGGTTTGTGCTGAAACCCTGCAAAACGGAATGAGCATCAGAAAGGTTATGGCCAGTAATTTAACGGATCTTTTGGTCGCCAGGAAAGAAGTATTTGGGTCAGAAGGATAGCTGTAAAAGTCGGGCTGCATTTTCTTCATGATTAACGGAATTAAGAACTACCTCAACTACTTTTGAGGGATCACGTTTTTGTGAGCCTTTCAGATAATATTTGTCGTAAAAGTACAACATTATTTCAGCAACCCTTTGAAAATCATCCTTATCAAGTGCTTCAAGTGCAATCCTGGTTTGGTCATACCCAAGGCGTTTCGTCAGTTTGCGGATAGATTCCGCAAGATGTTCCTGCTTCATGCGGGCATAGGTATCCACCAGGTGTTTTACCCGCTGATGCACCGGGATATTCAGAAATATGAGCGGAGACCGGCTCATTTGGGCAAACCAGGATCCGGGTAGGTTTACCCTGCCGATGGCGTTGCTTTCATCTTCAATCCATACCGGCTTGTTTGGATCAAGGGTTTGCAGGACACACAACAAATCGTTTTCAAATTGTTCGGTAGTGGGCTGAGGAGGCATATCAATCCCACCGAAAGCTGAACCGCGGTGATTTGCAAGCCCTTCCAGGTCAATAATCTGCTGCCCTTTTTTTGCCAGACAATGGAGGATCTCTGTTTTACCACTGCCCGAATATCCCCCCAATACCCTGAGCATGAAGGGGTTTTCGAAAGATGCAAGGACATGGTTCCTGTAGGCTTTATAGCCATTTTCGATAACCCAGACTTTTCTGAAACCGTTGTTGTCAAGGACTGTCGCAAATGCATTGCTGCGCATTCCGCCGCGCCAGCAGTGCACCACAGCCTCTCCATCCGGTGCGGTTTCGGATGAATGGGCAATAAACCATTGCAGTTTAGGCTGCGCAATCTGATACCCCAGTTCAATCGCCTTTTGTTTGGCTCCCTGATTATAAGTGATACTAACGGCAGTTCTTTCATCATCGGTAAACAGCGGGATGTTGATGGCACCGGGGATGTGCCCGCGGGAAAATTCTGCCGGTGACCGGACGTCTATGACGGGAAGGGTACGGAGTTCCTTTTGCCAGAGATCAACGGGGATATACCGGATCATTTCCAGAACATTGCTGTATTATGGGAGATCAAAGAACGTGTGTGGGTCAGAGTTTGAGATTCACCACGGTTTTGAAAGCGGTGTCATTGGCTGGAACTGCATCTTTGTTCACCATGCAGAATGCCTTGAATGCGTAGGATCCCGGAACCGACAGATTTGCCCGGGTTGCGAAAGAATAGAGCAGGGTGGAACCCGGATCTATCATCTGGGTAACCGTTTCAACCACAGGTATTGATTGATCGATCTGAAAAGCTACTTTTAAACTTTTTACCGGTTGGGTTCCCTGGTTCTTCAGTGTGATGCTGACAGTTTCGCTGGCAGAGAGATTATTGCCTGATACCGGGGTGTTGATGGTAATGACCTGCATATCAACGGTGGCTTGATCCTGAGAAAATGCAGCGAGAGGGACAATATTTTCAGAGAGACCTCCGGCATCATTCCGGACGTGTTCAGTATTCAGGGTTTTCTCAGTGAAAGGTTGCTTTGGGTGTGACGGGTACCTTGAGTTCCCGATCCCTGGGGAAACCCGGGAGTAAGCCAGTAAAGCAAAAAGGGCAATAACTGCAACTAAAACAGGCCATTGGATTTTTTTCATCGATTTTGGTATTGGAAGTTTGTACAGCAACATTGTATATGCCGACCGATCATGTAAAGGTATGGTAATTTCAAATATCCAAACAAGCCAGTACGACCCCCGCAACTTATAATTTTTAGCCCTTGAGTTTTTCCTGATAAAGATGATAGTTTGAACCTTAACTTTTAAAGTACTTTTACCAGATGAAAAGCCTGAACGTTTTCTTTTTTGGATTCCTTATGCTGGCCGCTATGACTGCCTGCCGGCACTCCGGCAGACCTGTTCCTGTTCAGGAATCAGGAGAAGAAACCAAATCAAAAAAAGCAATGGTGGTTTACATCCAGCCCCTGGGGGACGTAGATCCTGAGTACATCAGGGTGGTCATGAATGCCATTGAAAAATTCTATGGGTTTGGAAGTGAGCTGAGGCCTGTGGTTGAGCCGACGGATGATCTGCTGGCAGCCAGTAAGACAAGGTATGATGCTGAAAAGATCCTTGCAAGGTTCAATTCAAATGACCACGTGCTTGTACTGACTGAGAAACACTTTGCTACCCGAAAAGGCAACATTCCGGAATGGGGTATCTTTGGCCTTGGGTATCTTCCCGGAAAGGTATGCACAGTTTCCACCTACCGGTTCGAAAATGGAGTTTCGCGGGATAAAGTGTTGGAACGGCTTGAGAAAATTGCCCTGCATGAGCTGGGGCACAATCTGGGATTACCTCATTGCGATAACGATCCATATTGCCTGATGAGCGATGCCAGGGGAACCATCAAAACAGTAGACCGATGCAAGGTGTGGCTGTGTGACAGGTGCAGGGATGAAAAGGATCATTCGCACGAGGATCATCAGGTTGCGGGCAAGGAAATCCGTCTCAAAGATCATGGGAAAGTATTCCCCTTTCAGCGGTTCACCTGACATACAATCAGTTTGTCATTTTAAAAAATGGATCATCCCGATAAAAAGTCACATTGAAATCCCAATAAACAGTACCAGTGAAATTCTTGCATAGAATGCCCTGGTGGGCCTTTTTGTTATCCTTCACGGTTATCGGCATTAACCTTTTGTATATTCAGGCCCGGTTGAGGATACCTATCGATGGAGCCGGGTCGCTGGGGATCAACGGTCATTGTGAAATTACGGCCGTAAGGGAAAACAGTCCGGCGGGAAAAGCGGGTCTCAGGGCAGGGGATATCATTCTGCGTATCGGCTCCAGCGACGTTAAGGGAGAAAACCATTTTGTGATGCTGGAACTCTTCAGGGCGGGGGATTCTACAACCTATGACATTCTCAGGGATGGCAAAATCACCTCCGTCAGGATCACATTTGCCTCCTACTGGTCGCAGTATCCTATAATCTTTTCCCTGATGTATTTGCTGTTGCTGATCATTTGGGCTGGAAGTCTCTTCATCCTGTATAAAAAGCCCGCAGATTTCACAGCTGTACTCTTCTTTATCTACCTTCAGCTCTATGTGGTAACACAAAATACCCGGTATCTGTTTGTTGATGATATATACGCATCCATTGCCAATGCCGCCTTTGTGCTGAGCTTTAACCTCTTTGGCGCGGTGCTGATCCATTTTCATATGCTTTTCCCTATAAAGGCACGACACTACAGCACCCTACGTCCATTGCTGATTTCATTCTATGGAACCGGCTTCATTTTAGGGGCATTGAATGCCTTTGCAGTGATCCTGCGAAACTATTCCGCATCCATTTCTCATTACCAGTTCTATAACAACACCCAGTATTGGTCTGTTACCTGGATGGGAATATCACTGATCATCGCTTTTGCCATGGCAGCGTATCAGTTTGTTTCAATCAAAGATAATCATTACCGCCGGCAACTGCGACTGGTGATCATCGGTTCATTTTTTGGCCTGCTTACTCCGGTAGTGTTTAGCTTTTACCCTGAATTTTTCTGGCAGATAGAACTGGAAAAGCATTTGCTCTATGTGATTGAGTTTCCCAATATCCTGGGAAGTTTTATCATGATTATCCTGTTTTTTTCTGCCATTTTCCTTTACAGAATCTGGGATATTGAACCTTTTATCAGAAAGGCCTTCCTTTATATCGCAGCGACCTTGCTCATCCTGCTCCTCTATTTTCCACTGCTTTGGTTTGTTGAAAGGGCCACCAGCAACAGAGTGGAATCGCTGAACCTTGTGATCCTGACCATTCTGCTTATTTTATTTGCTGTATTCAGGGATTTTCTCCAGAATCTGGTGGACCGACTCTTTTTCCGGCGCCCTTATGATCCGGCCATTGTCGCATCCCGCTTCGAAGAAAAAATCACAGGCCTGTATGCGCCGGAAGATCTGACCCGGGGGATCTGCCAATTCATCAAAGAGATCTTCCATGTTGAATCATTTCTTTTCGCCATTAAAACACAGGATCTTAATTACAGGGTCATATTTTCGAATGGTCATCAGGTAAAAGTGGTGCCAAAGGAGTTGACAATCCAGCCGGAGACTGAGCGTATGCTGGCTCTTCCCAGACCTTTGGCTTCTGATATGGTTCATGAAATGTTGCCCCTGATGACGCTTTGTAAAGGGGAACTACTGGTTCCGATGCAGCAGGGAAAAGAGCCTTTCGGATTCATGATTCTTGGCAGGAAGAGGTCTGATCAGTCGTACACGCTGCAGGATGTCAATATGATCGGACACCTTGCGATCAGGATCGTTGCGCATTTTCATACAGCGGCGCTTTACAGGAGGGATGTGGACAGGCAGGTGATGCTTGAAAAGGAGAGGATCCGGATATCCGAGGACATGCATGATGAAATCGGTGCAAGCCTTACCCAGATCTCCATTTTGAGCGAAGTCATGAAAAGGCAGTCGGGAAAACCTGACGAGACCCAAAAACTGATCGAGAAGATTTCCGGAATATCCGGCACTCTGGTGGATGAAATGAGCGATATCATCTGGGCTATGAATCCCAAAAATGACAACCTTGCCAGTTTTTCCTATTATTTGCGGAGGTATGCTTCTGAATACCTGGATAATACAGGGATAAGAGCGATATTTGATTTTCCGGAGAACTGCCCGGTTGTTCGCATGTCATCAGATCACCGGAGGAATCTTTTCCTGGTGGTCAAGGAAGCCTTACATAACGCTGTCAAGCATTCAGGAGCCACGGAACTGGCCATAGGCCTGTACTGGGCTGACGGGATCCTGAAGGCAGAGATCAGAGACAATGGCATGGGCTTTCACACTGAACAATCAGCGAATACAGGCAACGGACTTTTCAATATGCAGAAAAGGATCGGGAACCTTGGAGGGTCATTTAATATCGAATCAAAAATTGAGGGCGGGACACGGATCATTGTGGCAATTCCGCTTGACACTGCGTAAAATAGCATCTTTATGCGATTGGAACTAAAACCATTATGTTGTAAAATTGCATCTGTCAAAGCTGATTTGTTATGCAGCAGGAAATAAAGGTCATGATTGTTGAGGACCAGGAACCTGTCAGGGAGGGTTTGCGTATTCTCATTGATGGATCCGAAGGTTACCGCTGCATTATGTCATGCCGTACAGCCGAAGAAGCCCTGATCAGCCTGGGTGCCGAAACACCTGATGTGGTGCTTATGGACATCAACCTCCCGGGGATGTCTGGGATAGAATGCGTGGTACACATCAAAAACCGTTTTCCTTTGATCCAGGTAATGATGCTTACGGTTTTTGACAATAATGAACAGATATTCAAGTCGCTTGAAGCCGGAGCCACAGGATATATGTTAAAAAAAACCCCGCCTGCCCGCTTGCTGGAAGCCATTACAGAGCTGGTAAACGGAGGTTCGCCCATGAATGGGGAAATTGCACGCAAAGTGGTCATGGCTTTTATGAAACCGCTACCGGCAGGAATAGCAGATTTCTCCCTCACTTCCAGAGAAGAGGAGATACTGGCTTGTCTTTCAAAGGGATATCTTTATAAAGAAATAGCTGATAAGTTGTTCATCAGCCTTGACACCGTCAGGTCACATATCCGGAACATATACCAGAAACTGCATGTGCGGACCCGCACAGAGGCTCTTCTCCTTTACATGAACCGTTAATCCCGAAAGGATTTTCATTCTTACGAAGCACAAAATCACATGAATGTGCTATTGATACCTCTTTTTCCAAAGCATAATTTTGGCGTAAATACAAATTAATCACTTCAAACCTGTCACATAATCAAAACCTGTTGACCTATGAGAAAACATCTATTTTCAATCGCAGAAGTGGTGGCTTTTATCTTCATCTTTTGGGCAAGCCCATCTGAAGCCCAGGTGAACTGGACCAAATCTCCGATCAACCCAGTTTTGGGTCCGGGCACCGGCTGGCTCAGTTACGGATTTCCCTTTGTTTTTGTAATGAAGGGTAATGACACCCTGAGAATGTGGTTCTCAGCAGCGGAAGGTACTACAACAGGTCATGACCGAATCGGATACGCGACATCCACAGATGGCATCAATTTCAATATGAATGCCAGTCCGGTATTTGAACCTTCAGGAGGAAGTGCATTTGATTCGGAGGGGGTTTTCGGAGCAAATGTGCTTTATGACGGAACAGTGTACCGGATGTGGTACAACGGATATTCCACGCAGCCCTATTATGCCGGGGCGCTGGAGACGGGGCTGGCTACCTCGGGTGATGGCATAAACTGGACCCGGCACACAGGCAATCCGGTACTTGCGAAGGGACCGACGGGCAGCTGGGATGAACAATGGGCCTATGTGAATACCGTGTTGTTTATCGACAGTACCTACCGGATGTGGTACACCGGATCAGATCAAAACGGAAAATGTTCAGTAGGTTATGCCACATCAAACGATGGAATTGCGTGGAGCAAATATTCGGGCAATCCGGTTCTGGCCGGGAAAGGAGGGGGTTGGGATGTGCTTAACAATCAGAATGCAAGGGTGATTTATCATGATGGTAAGTATGAGATGTGGTATAATGGGAATCCTGCTCAGAACGCAGATTATGATATCGGGTATGCCACCTCATCCGATGGTATCAACTGGGTAAAATATACCAGCAATCCGGTAATGGTGACGGGAGGCACAGGTGCCTTTGATGAAGATTGGTGCTGGGCCCCGGCAGTAATATACGATGAATCAAATTATTACATGTGGTATACCGGATTCAGCAACAATCTTTATCACGTAGGTTTCGCCTCAGACTCAACCCATACAGGCTTACATCCGGCAAAAACGCACGAAAGGGAACCATTACTGGTTTATCCTAATCCCGTAAGTACAACATCCACCATAAAATACTATGTTGATGCTCCTGGCAGGGTTAAAGTATCGGTATACGACCAGGTGGGCAGGGAAGTACTGACCCTTCTGGATGAGTACAGGCAAGCCGGAAGTTACACCTTATCCCTAGGAACCACCGGGCTCAGAAATGGATCCTATACATGTGTGCTGCAATATCAGGATAAAACCTACCGAACCAATATTGCAGTAACCAAATTGCTGGTGTTGCATTAGGATTAGCCATTGCGGGTGGTAGGGTAAGAAAGGCAGACCAAAACAGGGTATGGCTGTGTGAAAGGTGCAGGGATTCCATGGCTGGGGGAGCCCCCCTGATTTTTTTGTAGCCTCTTCGCGACTGCGCCTGGAGTTTATCGGGGGGTATTTCAGCGGTGCCTTCGAGAGCCTCAGGCACCGCTCATAAGAGCCTCAGGCACCGCTTAGGAGAGCCTCAGGCACCGCTTGGGAGAGCCTCAGGCACCGCTCAGGAGAGCCTCAGGCAACTATACATCTATGGTCTCACCATGGCTACTTTTTCCTTGATAACGGAGTGCAATTATCAACAATTACCCTCATGTCATTAATGTAAAATAAGTGATAACGAAGAGGCTGCTTTTTTTTGAGATAGCCTCTTTTACCTTGATCTCCTGTTCCAATTATAAGCTCAGAGCTTGAAAACATTCTGATTTGCAGAAAGACCAATGTATTGCTATCTCTCTGATATTTATCACTTTTAGCGTTATAAATTATAATTTTATAATTTTACCTTATGTTAAGGGGCAGGCATTTAAACCAATTCTTATTGTAAACAACAGATTAATCATGCCATCATGAAAAAGGACTTTACTTTTCTCTTTGCAGTGTTGTTCCTAAATGCAGCAATGGGACAGACTTCAAAGGTACCCGTTCCGACTGTAATCGGTCCGGTTACGGAACCAGGAACTATATTTTCTGCCAGTACAGTTGAATTATCTTCTTACGGTTATTTGGAGGAGGAATTTTTCCTGATTGGGAATGCAAGGCGATTTGACTTTGACGCTAATCCAGGTTTTGCTGTCCCGGTTGATTCACTATATCCATACAAAACAAGGATCATTGTAAGAAGACCAGTAGCATCAGAGAAGTTCAACGGCACCGTTGTGGTTGAATGGCTTAATGTATCCAATATGTTAGATCTGGATCCGGGCTGGTATCAATCCTCCGAACATTTAATGAGATCCGGGTATGCCTGGGTGGGTGTTTCTGTCCAAAGGGATGGGATTCACAATCAGACAGGACTGAGGAATTGGAATCCTGAAAGGTATGGCAGTCTGGATGTTACTGTTGACTCAGCTTTGTTACAGGATCAGATCGGTTTTGACATATTCTCTCAAGCCATTATGGCTTTAAAGAGTGCCCAAAAGATCCGACCGTTAGGAACCTTTAAGCCTGAGATCATTATTGCAATGGGTTATTCCCAGTCTGCCTTGTGGCTGACCGGATATCACAATTATATCCAGTCACTTACCAAAATAATCGATGGATTTATGATCATTGGTGCCGGGGAGAAACTTAAGACGGACATTCATGGAAAAGTATTCAAAATTAATTCTGAAACAGATCTCATCCTATTAGGTCAGGTCGATTCCAGGCAGCCTGATAACGAAAAGATAGTAACCTGGGAATTTTCGGGTACTTCTCATGCAGATAAAAGATTTCTTGATTTCTATTCTGCTTCACTTAAAAGGGACTTTGGAAATTTTTCTCCCATCAATTGCGACCTGCCGTTATGTAGTGTAATTCCGATTTATTATGGTTATGCAGCCGCATTGGATCATATGAACCAGTGGATCAGAGAGGAGATCGCCCCCCCTCCAGGAATTCAGATGCCTGTGCTTCAGGCAGTACCGGAGGTGATTATTGGACGTGATACATTAGGTAATGCCTTTGGGGGTATCAGGCTGCCACAATTTGACGTCCCCACAGGAATGAACTCAGGGATTAATACAGGGCAGAATTGGTTTTGTCAATTCTATGGAACTCATAAGACGTTTGACCAGCGCACTCTGAAGTCGCTTTATGCTACCCATCAGGAGTACATGCAAAAATTTACCGAATCGGTTCAGAGAAACCTCAAAGACGGGTATATATTGGAGGCCGACACGATTCGCATGCTGAATGAGGCGAGGGAACTATCATATCTTTGGGAATAATTTGCATAAATCAACCCAACATAATGACAGTTAATAACTTAGACAGACAGAATCATTCTATTAATTTCTGGCCAACTATTCAATCCCGCACCTAAAAACCACCCAGATTCACATCTCAAGAATCCCACAGATCAATCCCGGTTCGCTTTGCTTCCAGGACTCTCCTTTATTAATCCCCTGAACCGAACCGCATTGATCCTGTTCAATCATCAGGGCAAATAATAGTATTGCAGAAGGCCACCGGGTTGCCTGCATGGTTTGGCCCCTTCGAAAGCCGCTTTTATTGTTTTCCCCATTAACCATTCTGAGGGCATTTCTTTACGGAGTGGCCCTGCGGCTTAATGTTAATCCGGAAGGGAGGTATTAAAAGTCTGTTATTGAAAGCTTTCCTGTCCTGGATATTCCTGACATTGAACAGGGCACTGCAACTTGCCGGTGTTCGGTAAAAGCATTGCAGGAATAGCGTTATTTTTGTCAACTCCGCGGTTTCGTATCTCGTTAAACGGATTTGCACAGCTTATGAGCACAATGATAAATCGTATGATTGTCAACGGAAGTCCGAAGGGTGAATACAGATTAACCCTGCAGCACAGTCTTTATATGCTGGTGCATGAAAAGGACATTGCCTACAGAGTGCTTCATGTGATGTACATTAAGCTTCATAAAGAAATGGGGTGGATCGGAAAACAGAGTAGATCAATACAGATAAACGAACAGGGATTACAATGAGTTATGATGTGATTGTTATCGGAGGCGGGCTGTCGGGCCTTACCGCAGCCGGTTTACTGGCAAAACGTGATGTAAAAGTGGCAGTAATAGATAAAAGTTACCAGCCTGGCGGATCCTGCGGTATTTTCAGGCGGAAACATGTAACATTTGACCAGGGTTCAGCCATGCTGTACGGTTTTGGCGAAGAGGGATTCAATGCGCACCGCTTCGTCTTTAATTGTCTCGAAGAGCCGATAGATGTGATCCGGCACGATCTGCTGTATTGTGTCAATTTCAAAGGGAGAAGGATCAAATTTTACCAGGATATTGACCGGTTTGTTCTGGAACTGTCTGATGTTTTCCCAGATGAAAGGGATAATATTAAACGTTTTTATCACGATATGCTTACAATGTACCGCCATGTGATGGTTGAGGTGCCCAGCTATAATACTGCTGATGAAACAGATCCGAAAATTGCCTTGAAAAGCATGATGAAACATCCGGTTTCATACATCCGCTTTCTGGGTTATCTGAATAAAAGCGCAAAAAGCCTGCTGGGAAAATATTTTAAAGACCCTGAGATTTTCAAATTCTTTGACAAGCTCACCTCAACCTATTGCTACACCACAGTGGAAGAATCCCCGGCGGTACTTGCAGCCATTATGTTTGTCAACAACCATGTTGGCGGAAGCTACTATCCTGCCGGCTCCACACTTTTTCTTCCGGGTAAACTTGAAAAAGTGATCGAAGAAAATGGTGGGGATATGCTGCCTGAAAAAGAGGTGGTCTCACTGATCTTCCGGAATGGAAAGCCTGCCGGCGTGAAGCTGGACGACGGCAGTGAACTGTTCGCTCCCTACATAATTTATTCAGGTACCGTCTGGAATCTTTACGGGAGGTTGATTGATCCTGCCTGCAGTTCGCCTGAAAGAAGAGCCTGGGCCAGGAATCAGGTCCCGACTTATCCAAGTGTAGTGTTATATGCCCTGGTCGACCGGAAGGCAATACCTGATGAAACGGCACCCATTGAAATGCTGGTGGGCAATCCCGATAAACTCGACGAAAGTGAAGTTACTGCCTACATCCTGAGTATTGATGACAGGACGCTCTGCGCCGATGACGAACATACCATCATTGCCATCGGGCCAACATTCGAACATTGGGAAAACCTTGACAGAGAGACCTATATGATCAGGAAAAAATCTGAGCAGGAGAGGCTGATCGCTGTTTTGGAAAGGCGTTTTCCAAACATCAGAGAGGCAGTGCGATATGCTGAAGTGGCCACACCCATCACCATTGAAAGATATAATATGAAAAATGGAGGTGCCGTAGCCGGTCCCAAGCAGATGCTGGGTCAGCATTTGTTTAAAAGGCTCCATACCCGAACCGAATGGGATAACCTCATTTGCTGCGGAGAATCTACCGTCATGGGCACAGGTACGCCAACCGTTACCACATCGGGTATCACCGCAGCAAACGTTTTGCTGAAAAAACTGAAGAAATCCCCATATGTGTACAAACCGGGTATGAAGAATTTCGTACGGCTGGTTGACAAGCCATTTACCCGCGAAAAACTGTTCGATGGATACGGTGAAGAAGAAAAGAAACTGATGCAGGAAGCCATGCGCTGCAGGTTTTGCGAGCATCCCAGCTGTTCAAACAGTGATTCAGCCGACATCCGGGGCATCATGCGGCGTGTGGCTGTTGGTAACTTCACCGGGGCAAAGAAGCGCTGGAAGGAGACCTGTTCAGACCTTCATCCGCCGGAATATTACGAGGCTCGCTGTATCCATACCCTCGAGAATGCTGAAGCGGTAAATATCAGCCATGTTTTTGCCTTTCTGGAAGGGCTGAAAGGTTGAAAGAATATCCTGTGCAATTCGGGGATGAGGGTGATTTTAACACTATTGCTCTCAGGAAGAACATAAGTTGAGTTTTTCAATTCCGTTGATACAAAGCCATTCAATCCGTTTATTGCAGATTTGCTTGTTACCAGCTGGCAATCAGTCGTCAATTCTTATAAACGTGCCGTTTAAAGTGAATTCCAATTCAATACCGTTATCCAGTTTAACCTCTTGATGTTTCCATTCTTTTTCCCATTCAGTTATTGAGTTTTTTGGATAATTTGCTTTGACATATTCATAGATTTTTGAAGGAATGACACTGATGGGCAAAGCGGTTTTCCTGTCAATTTTTATTATTTGATATTTGCTGTTAAATTCTAATTCCGTTTTGTCATTAAGTTCAATTTCATATTTTTTGTTTGTACCTTCCATATCAATCTCACTTTTTACGATTGTTTGGCCGGGAAAGTGGGTTTTGATATACGTTTGAATAGCAGAAGGAATTTCAGACGTTGGAATAATCCTGTCTTGTGCAAATAGTGCAACAGGTGTCAGAAAGAAGACAAATAATACTGCTTTCGCGATTTTTTTAACATTGTTCATGATCTTACTCTTTAAATTCATGCTACTCTTTTCTGGATTTTCGCAATCTCCGGTGTCGTAAAGTTATTTCATTATGATATTCTTAACATGCTTGCTTGAGAATTGTTCGTATCCGTATCTCTCCTCTTTCCTCAGGTTGGTATACCTGATGGCATGATGATCGGCTAACCCAACCCATTGCTGAACAACTTAATCCTTTATGTATCTGCATAGTCACGTCAGTTTTTGGTTCAATGTATAAGAATGTGTAAACTTACAACAGAACCTTAAAAAATCCAAGAACATAGATTTCTCCAGGAAGAGCTTTTTGCCAAATCGTTGATGGCCGGGGTGCATTCGCCGTATGAAGTGACCAATCTTCGCTGATAATATTGATACTCTTTGATCTTTGGAAATGTGGCAATTATGAGGCAAAAAGAATCCGTCGGGGAATGGTCTGCTTGAGCGGCGTGTCCAATACGAAGGGAGGGAGTCTCAAAAGAGACGCTCTCTTTTTTTTCTCCACGGCCGTGAGGCCGCATAACTGCTCCACGACTGCGCATGGAGTCCCGAAGCATTCGGGATCAGCGACC
>ERZ795054.151-NODE-151-length-111765-cov-6.889473_pt1 | contig 111765 bp, 92 predicted proteins | sample MGYA00375138_ERZ795054 | MGnify/ENA primary metagenome ERZ795054 (study PRJEB30183, sample SAMN05720215) | anaerobic digester metagenome | isolation source: active sludge of municipal wastewater-treating anaerobic digesters | place: USA | collected 2014-12-23 ... | reverse complement strand
TTGTGCACATGGATGCCGACCTGTATCAGCCTGTGAAAGCCGGCCTTGCCTTCTTCTACCCAAGGCTTGCCCCGGGAGGGGTAATCATTGTGCACGACTATACCCACAAATGGGAAGGACTGATGCGCGCCGTGGATGAATTTGTAGCTTCCATTCCTGAATGCCTGGTGCACGTACCCGACCGGTTTGGCTCTGTGATGATCCTGAAAAACAAGCCGCTGCCGGGCTAATCTTATTCCAGGGCCTCCCCGATCAGGGTGGCGGATGTACATTTTACCACTTTCACCTCCACATAATCACCAGGTTTGTGCTTGCCTGATGGAAATACAATAACCTTGTTCTGTCCGTTTCGCCCGAACATCTGATCAGGTGATTTTCTGGATGTGCCCTCCACCAGAACCTCAAAGGTTTTCCCCACATCTTTCCGGTTACCTGTATGTGACAATCGTTGCTGCAGGGTGATAATTTCATGCAACCGCCCTTTCTTAACCATATCAGGCACATCATCCTCCAGTTTTTCTGCCGCACGGGTACCGGGGCGCTGAGAATAGGCAAACATAAAGGCAAAGTCGAACCGGCACTGCTCCATCAGATCAAGGGTTAACCGGTGATCTTCCTCCGTCTCACCACAGAATCCGGCAATCAGATCGGTACTCAGTCCGGCATCCGGTATCTTTTCCCTGATGGCGGCAATGCGCCCCAGGTACCATGCACGCGTGTACCTGCGGTTCATCCGCTTTAACACCGCATCACTCCCCGATTGCACCGGGAGATGGATGTGGTTGCAGATATTGGGAGTGGCTGCAATTACGTCAATCAGCTCATCCGAAAGGTCCTTGGGATGGGATGTGGCAAACCGCACACGAAGCTGATCCGAAACGGCTGCCACCCGGGTAAGAAGTTCAGGGAACAGGATCACCGAGTCACCCTGCTGCCACTGGTAGGAGTTGACATTCTGCCCCAGCAGCGTCACCTCACGATACCCCTCCGCCACAAGTCTCTCAGCTTCCTTCACAATGCTCTCCGGATCCCGGCTGCGCTCCCTGCCCCGGGTATAGGGCACCACACAGTATGAACAGAAGTTCTGGCATCCGCGCATGATCGAAATATAGGCTGAAATCTTGTTGCTGCCATATCTGACAGGCTCAAGATCAGCATAGGTCTCCTCTTCCGACAGTAAAACCTGGGCCGTGCGCCTCCCTTCGTCAAGCTCCTGCAGCATCTCCGGAAGCTTTCTGTAACTGTCGGGCCCGGCAATCAGATCCACCAGGGGTTCTTCATCAAACAGCTGCTCCCTTAAGCGTTCAGCCATGCACCCCAGGATCCCGATCCGGAGTCCCGGGTGCTTCTTCTTCAATCCCTTCAGCTCCCTTAGACGCTTCCTGACCCGCTGCTCCGCATTTTCACGGATGGAGCAGGTGTTGATAAATACAAGGTCTGCTTCCGCCGCACTCCCGCACAGTTCATACCCCTGATCGTTCATTACTGAAGCAACAACCTCGCTGTCAGAGAAGTTCATCTGACATCCAAAAGTCTCAATAAACAGTTTCATCCTTTTAACATAAGGGTGCAAAAATACCATAAAAGCCCTTTGGGAGTGCCGGGGCTGAACTCAGGAACCCCATTTCATTTTTTTTCGTTTTCTTTGCACCGCGGTTTTTCTGATGAACAACTGCCGGGGTGATTGGTGTTGCATTTTATTAGCAATGAAGATGATGGTGAAAAACCTTGTGATCGTTGAGTCGCCTGCAAAGGCAAAGACAATCGAGAAATTTCTCGGGAAAGATTTCGTGGTGAAATCGAGCTTCGGGCATGTGCGCGATCTTTCGAAAAAGGGGTTGGGCGTTGAGGTGGAGAAGGGTTTCCTGCCGCAGTATGAAATTTCCCCCGACAAGGAAAAAGTAATTCAGGAACTGAAAAAACTCGCCAAAGAGGCAGAGCTTGTGTGGCTCGCATCCGATGAAGACCGGGAAGGGGAAGCCATTTCATGGCACCTTGCCGAAACCCTGAAGCTTGAACCTGCCCGCATCCGCCGAATTGTCTTTCACGAAATTACCAGACCGGCTATCGAAAAAGCGGTACAGAATCCAAGGGAAATCGATATGAACCTGGTGAGTGCCCAGCAGGCACGCCGGGTGCTGGATCGCCTTGTGGGTTTTGAACTGTCACCTCTGCTCTGGAAAAAGGTAAAGCCGGCCCTCTCGGCCGGTCGGGTACAATCAGTGGCGGTGCGGCTGATCGTGGAACGCGAGGAGGAAATCAACAATTTTGTCACACAATCCCAGTTCCGCGTTACCGGTCAGTTTTTGCAATCCGGAGCCGGGAACACCCTTCCCCTGAAGGCAGAGTACCAGCAACGCTTTAACCGTGAGGATGAAGCTGCTTCGTTTCTGGGCCATTGCGCTGGTGCCTCATTCAGGGTCAGCTCGGTTGAGAAGAAACCGGCACGCCGCTCCCCGGCACCTCCGTTTACCACATCTACCCTCCAGCAGGAAGCAGCCCGGAAGCTCGGTTTCTCGGTGGCCAAAACCATGCTCGTTGCCCAGCAGCTGTACGAAAGCGGTAAAATCACCTACATGAGAACCGATAGCGTGAACCTCTCCGACCTTGCCCTTGGCCAGGCCAAAGAGCTGATTACCGCGTCGTTCGGTGAACGCTACCTCCACCTGAGAAAGTATAAAACCAAATCCAAAGGGGCGCAGGAGGCACATGAAGCCATCAGGCCCACCTATCTCAGCAACGATTCCGTGGGCGGTGACGCCTCCCAGAAAAAACTGTATGAACTGATCTGGAAAAGAACCGTTGCATCCCAGATGAGTGATGCCGAAATCGAAAGAACTGCAATTAATATCGATGTATCCGGCACAGATCAGAAATTTGTTGCCAAAGGGGAAGTGATTACGTTCGATGGCTTTCTGAAAGTATATATGGAATCATCTGACGATGAACCCGAAGACCGGGACGACCAGAAACTCCCCGCTGTAAAAAAAGGGGAACCCCTGCATTACAGTTCCATCCTGGCGGAGCAACGGTATACCCAGCACCAGCCCAGATATTCGGAGGCCAGCCTGGTGAAAAAAATGGAAGAGCTGGGAATCGGCCGCCCGAGTACCTACGCACCTACCATCTCTACTATCCAGAAACGGGAGTATGTGGTGAAGGCTGATAAGGATGGACAAACCCGTCAGGTGATTGAACTCACCCTCTATGCGGGACACATCGCCCGAATGGTGAAAAAGGAAAAAAGCTTCGCCGAAAAGTCAAAACTCTTTCCAACCGACCTCGGTATCCTCGTGAACCAGTTCCTCGAGCAGTACTTCATGGATATCGTCGATTATCGTTTTACCGCTGATGTGGAGGAAGCATTCGACGAAATTGCCTCGGGGAAATCCCACTGGAACAAAATGATCGCATCATTCTATAAAAAGTTCCACCAGAAGATCGAAGAGACTTCCGATAACACCCAGCGCTTCAGCGGAGAAAAGCTCCTGGGCACGGATCCTGTTAGCGGTAAAAAAGTGTTCGCCAAAATCGGCCGGTATGGCCCGATGGTGCAGATCGGTGAAACCGACGACGAGGGCCCTGTGAAATTCGCCGGCCTCCTCAAAGGGCAGAGTATTGCCACCATCACCCTCGAAGAAGCCCTCAAACTCTTCTCCTTCCCGCGTGAAATAGGAGATTTTGAAGGAAAACCCATGGCTGTGGCCATCGGACGTTTTGGCCCCTATGTACGGCACAACAATAAATTCTATAGCCTGACCTCCAAAGATGACCCCCTCAGGGTGGAGGCTGACAGGGCCATCGAGATTATTCTCGCCAAAAGGGCCAAAGAACTCTCCAATATCATCAAGAAGTTCGATGAAAAACCGGGCCTTACCATCCTGAATGGCAGATTCGGGCCTTATATCTCCTTTGGAAAAGAGAACTTTAAGATCCCGAAGGGACAGGACCCTTCAGCCCTCTCCCTTGCCGATTGTGAGAAGATTATGGCAGCCGCTGCCGATTCCGGAAAAACAAAATCCGGGAATACCAGGTCCGGCACAAAGAAAAAATAACCCGCAACCCCGATTAAACCCCTCAACTATGGACCTGCTCGACTATTTCGACCCTGTGAGTGATGAGTTTCGTTACGAAGACGACATCCGGAGAAACAGGCTGGGTGAAATGATCCACCTGTATGCAGAGGGTGAAGCCGCTCCCGACCTGTCGCAGTTTGATATGGCCCTCATCGGGGTTACCGAGGACCGCAATGCCCTCTCCAACCTGGGTTGTGGAAGCGCACCCGACCACATCAGAGCCGCATTGTATGCTCTCCATCAGGGGAACTTCACCCCACGGATCCTTGACCTGGGTAACCTGAAAAATGGCCACTCTACCGATGATACCTATTTCGCCCTCGCTTCCGTGGTGTCCGAACTGGTCGAAAACAACGTACTCCCTGTGATCCTCGGAGGAAGCCAGGACCTCACATTCGCCCAATATCGAGCCTACGAAAAACTCGGACAGATCGTAAACCTGGTGGCCATCGACCCCAGATTCGACCTTGGGGACACCGAAGGGGAAATGTCAAACCAGTCATACCTCAGCCGCATCATCCTCCATCAGCCAAACTACCTGTTCAATTTTACCAACCTCGGATACCAGTCTTATTACGTTGATTCAGAAGCCATTAAGCTGATTAAGAACCTGCTTTTTGATGCCTACCGGGTAGGTATCATCCGCGAAAACCTCGATATGGCGGAACCCCTCATCAGAAATGCTGATATCGTTTCGGTCGATATCACTGCTGTCCGGATGTCCGATGCTCCGGGTGCCATGAATGCCTCCCCCAATGGTTTTTATGGCGAGGAAATCTGCCGCCTGCTCAGGTACGCCGGCCGGAGCGACAAACTCTCATCCATTGGATTCTACGAGTACAACCCCGTCTTCGACCCCCGCGGACAAACCGCCCAGCTTATTGCCCAGATGATCTGGTACCTGATCGAGGGATTTTACTTCAGAACCCATGATATCCCCGCCAAGGGAAATGCCTGGAATGAGCATAACTTCATCAAATACATGGTCCCCATCGAAAACCATGACCATGAAATCGTTTTCCTCAAAAGCAAAAAAAGCGATCGCTGGTGGATGAAGGTTCCCTGCCGTGCCGAGAGCCCCGCATCCTACGAAAGGCACTACTTCGTTCCATGCTCCTATCAGGATTATCAGATCGCTCTCCAGAATGAAGTTCCCGACCGCTGGTGGCAGGTTTATCAGAAATTGATGTGAAAAAAAAGTCTGTTTTTTTTGTAACCTGTTAATTTAGAATTCTTCCAAATAATTAATTCTGAGTTTATTTCAGATGAAATCGTCCGGATATTAAATACTATATTACAGATAATCAGAATTTTATTATTTTAATAGCAGTTTTTTAATATCGATGTAAAGGGTATTTTCAGGTAAATTGTTTTAGTACAACAAACCTGTAATATTGTCGGTTCGTTGTGTATTAGGTTTGTATATATTTATTATTTTAGCGCCGCATAAGAAACCTATTCACCAGCCATGTTCAGAATCAGGCTTTTTGCAGTAAGTGTTTGCATGATGTTCGGTCTCGCAGGGTATGCCCAGCAGGAGATACAGATCACCCATTTTATGTTTAACCAGCTCTCCTTCAACCCGGCCTATGCCGGCGTAAAGGAAGCCATCTGTACCAATATTCTGGCGCGGCAGCAGTGGGTGGGCTTTACCGACGGGGAAGACAAGGTGAATCCCCAGACCAACCTGTTTACGGTGGATGCTGCCATCAAACGCATCAATAGCGGGATCGGGGTAACGTTCCTTACCGATAAACTGGGTTTTGAAGAGAATATGCAGGTGCGCCTTAATTACAGCTATATGTTCAACCTGGGTTTGGGGCGAATGTCAATAGGTGCAAGCGTGGGTATGCTGAATAAAACCATCGACTTCAGCAAGTTTAAACCCATTGACGTAAACGATCCTCTTCTGGTTTCACAGGGAAAGGAATCGGATATGATGCTCGACTTTGCCTTTGGTGCCTACTACAATGTACAGGGTCAATATTATGTAGGAATATCCTCTTCGCAACTTTCCGAAGCCGATTTCCAGGCCGCCCTCACCGATGTGCCCTATTCCCTGAAAAGACATTATTACCTGGTAGGGGGTTATTATTATGAACTACCCAATCCCTCCTGGGCCATCAACCCCAACCTCCTCCTGAAGTCTGACTTCGGCTCCACCCAGATCGACCTGAACGTGCTCGGAATATACAATAACAAATACTGGGGTGGTATCTCCTACCGCGCTTACGATGCAGTGGCCGTGATGCTGGGGGCATACCCGTTCAATGCCGGTGGACTTGAAAACCTGAGAGCCGGATACTCCTACGATGTAACCACCTCGCAGCTGGGTCGTGGCGGCCGCAGCAGCGGTTCCCATGAAGTGTACCTCAACTACTGCTTTAACATTGTGATCGTTAAACCCAAATCAAGCTATTCCAATATCAGATATCTGCCTACTCTGTAAAATTGGCCGGCATTCTGATGAAACATAAAACCCGGAAACACGTTAAAAACGGAGATAAAAATTAAAGATATGCTTCAGAAAATCATGGGTAAGATGAAAAAGCTGCTGTTCTTCCTGGCGCTGGTGCCATTGATCTACAGTTGTCAAAACTCCGGGAACGGCCAGTTGATCGGTTCCCAGGATCGCCCCGAATTTTACCAGCAACGCCCTTTCGGAATGCTCTTCATCCCAATGGGCAGTTATGTGATGGGTAACAGCGATCAGGATGTCCCCTATTCCAATCTTGCTCCCGGCAAAACCGTTTCGGTGCAGTCATTCTATATGGATGAAACAGAAATCACCAACAACGAATACCGGCAGTTCGTGGAATGGGTCCGCGACTCCATCGCCCATACCATCCTGGGTGATCTGGATGACCCCGACCTCTACGGCCGCCATTATGTGAGTGATAAGAAAACCGGTGAGGTGATCGAATACGGCCAGGCCATCCAGTACAAACTCATCAACTGGGACGAGGAAATCCAGTGGGAAGGCTATGGCGAAGACGAAGAAAATCCGCTCGATCAGATGTTCCTGCCTGAGCACGAAAGGTATTTCCGCAGAAAACAGATCGACACCCGTAAACTCGACTATGTCTACAGCTGGATCGACTACAAGGCAGCTGCAGCCCTCGAGAACAGGCCGCAGGGCATGCGCGACCGGTCTGTATTTATCAAAGCCGAAAAAACCAACGTATATCCGGATACCCTTACCTGGGTACGCGACTTCACCTACTCGTTCAACGAACCCATGACCCGCAACTATTTCTGGCATCCGGCCTACGACAACTATCCTGTGGTAGGGATTAACTGGAAACAGGCACGGGCCTTTACCGTTTGGCGCACACAACTCCGCGACTCATACCTCTCGGGCAGGGAACGCCCCTTCGAAGCCGACTTTCGCCTCCCAACCGAGTCGGAATGGGAATACGCAGCACGCGGTGGCCTGGATCTTAGCTCCTACCCATGGGGAAATCCCTATGTGAGAAATAACTACGGATGCTTCCTGGCCAATTACAAACCCCTCCGCGGTAATTATATCGATGACGGTGGATTCCATACCATTATCGTAGCCCACTTCGCTCCCAACGACTTCGGTCTGTTCGATATGGCAGGTAATGTGTCGGAATGGACCAGCAACGCATTCGATGAATCTACCTACAGCTTCGCCCACGATCTCAATATGGACTATTCCTATGAAGCCAAAGACAACGATGCTCCCGTACTGAAACGCAAAGTGATCAGAGGCGGCTCGTGGAAAGATATCCAGTACTACCTGCAAACCGGAACCAGAACCTATGAATTCCAGGATACTGCCAAAAGCTTCATCGGGTTCAGATGCGTTCAGACCTATCTTGGCAGGATGGAAGGCGATGGCCCGAATTCGTCAAATGTGTATTAGTATATATTATGGTATAGAACCAGCGTTTTCAGGTGTTTGTCAAATTTTACAGAAATCAACTTACAATAAACCAATTGTCTAATCTTAATTTATTGAACTTATGGGTCTAAATAGTCTTGTTAGAACGAAGTCCTTCAAGAACTTCATGTCGAAACTGTATGGATGGGGTGCTGCAGTGGTAATTTTAGGGGCTCTCTTTAAAATCAACCACTATCCGGGTGCCGAGTTTATGCTGATTATCGGACTTTGTACAGAGTCCATCATCTTCTTCTTCTCAGCATTTGAACCACCTCACGTGGAACCCGACTGGAGCCTTGTCTACCCCGAACTGGCCGGTATGTACCATGATGCCGAAACCAAGGCAGTATCCAAAGTGAAGAAGCATGAGGAGCCGCAAAGCCTTACCCAGGCGCTCGACAACATGCTGGCTGAAGCCAAGATTGAGCCCGAGCTCATAAAAAGCCTCGGCGAAGGGATGCGCCATCTGAGTGAAAATGCCACCAAAATGGCCAATATCACCGAAGCCGCTGCCGCAACCAAGGGGTATGTCACCAACCTCGAAACCGCAAGCAGCTCTGTGCTCGAACTGGCGGATGCCTATCAGCAGACTTCCGGCGTATTGCGGAAATCTACCGATTCGATCGCCAAATCAGCTGAAGCCATGAATTTCAGCGATATCGACGGCAAGGAGTACAATGTGCAGCTCCAGAAAATTGCCAAAAACCTCGCTACACTCAACAACGTGTACGAGCTCCAGCTCCAGAATACCCAGGCCAATGTGGATGCCGGCGCTGCCATGCAGGAAGGCATCACCAAGTTTATTCAATACCTTAACAGCTCCATCGACAATACACGGAAGTACGAGGAAGAAGCTGCAAAACTTACCAGCAACGTTAAAGCCCTCAACCAGGTGTATGGCAATATGCTCGCTGCTATGAACGTCCGTGGATGATGAAATCAAGGTATGAATATGTGTAACCCTAAACAAGAATAATCAATGGCCGGATATAAAGAGACGCCACGGCAGAAAATGATCGGGATGATGTACCTGGTGCTTACGGCAATGCTGGCACTCAACGTCTCGAAGGATATTCTGCAGGCATTCGTAACCGTGAACGACGGGTTGGAGGTAACCAACAAAACCTTCGAAGGGAAAAACCAGATGCTGTACCAGGACTTCGTCGTCCAGATGAACCAGCAGAAAGAAAAGGTGGAACCCTATTACATTAAGGCTCAGAAAGCAAAGCTGCTTACTGATAATATGGTCAAGTATATCCAGGACCTGAAGACCGATCTGGTCGCTTATACCGAATTCGGTGTGAGAGTGAAGGCAGACAACAGCCACAGGAGCGATGAGAAATGGAAAAAGGCCGCCAGTCTGCCACTTTCTGAAGTGAAGAAGAGAGACAGCTACGATAAACCGATCGAGGTCATGATCCCTGACCAGTCCAATGAAAAAAGCGGACTTGCACGTGCTTATGCCCTCAGGACCACCCTTGAGAAATACAAGAGTGATATGACTGCCATACTGGAAGATCCCGATTTGATGAAAAAGATCGATCTGGGGTTTCACTACGACAGGAGTTGGAACAAGGAGATCAAGCGGGAGATGTCATGGGAATACAACACTTTTTACCATACCGTTCTTGCCGCCGATGTGGTAATCCTGAATAAAATGATCGCCGAGGTGCGCAATGCTGAAGCTGAAATCGTGACCAAGCTGATGAGCAACATTACCAGGAAGGACTTCAAATTCGACCAGATTGACGCCAAGATCGTTCCTATATCCATGATGATCCCTCAGGGAAGCCAGTATGAAGCAACCCTTTTTGTTGCTGCATACGACACCAAAACCCCGATCAGAGCCGTGATCAACGGCCAGACCATCCAGGGTGATTCCGGAAAAGTGGTGTACAGAACCGTTTCAGGCGCTGAAGGAGATCACAAGATAGACGGTCAGATCTTCGTATTTGATCCTTCATCGGGGAAAGATATTCCCTACACTTTCAGTAGCTCCTACAGCGTTTTCAAACCTACTGCCACCGTTGCTGCCACCAACATGAACGTCTTCTACAGGAATCTTGAAAATCCGCTTTCGGTTTCTGTTCCGGGAGTTTCCCACGGAAATATAAGTGTGAGTATCAGCGCCGGCCATACGCTGGTGAGCCAGGGAGGCGGTAAGTTTATCGTAAAACCGGGTGCGGGCAAAGAGGCCATCATCACCGTTTCGGCGAAAATCGGCGACAGGTCACAAACCATGGGATCCTATCCTTACCGGATCAGGAACGTCCCCCCGCCAACCCCCTATTTTGCAGGGAAAAAGGGAGGTACAATCTCCAAAGCCCAGGTGCTTGCCAGCCCGGTTTGCCAGGCAGTGCTTGAGGAGTTCCTCTTTGAAGGGGTTAAGTACTCTGTTACCGGTTTTAACTTTGTGATCAAGGAAAAAAGTGGTGTTTTGACTTCCATTCCCCAAAGAGGCAACCGGCTTGATGGTGGCGCCGTTTCAAAGATTCAGGCTGCCAGCCGCGGTGAGCGTATTTTTATCGAAGAAATCAAGGCACAGGGCCCAAGTGGCATTGTAAGCCTTCCTTCGGTAATTCTTAAACTCGAATAGTATCTCAAACGATATCTCCATGAAAGCGATCCTTCTATCAGTCTGTATCTTTTGCCTCCTGGCCGGAAGTACACATGCGCAGGTGCTCGAGAGCAAAAGCCCGGTTCACCTGAGGGCATGGGCCAAATCCCAGGACGGAAATCCCGGTGAAGAGCAAATCAGCAATGCCGGAAGCCGAATATCGATCCCTTACGTCTATCTTCGTGAGGCTGATGTGATGTGGGCCAAAAGGGTCTGGCAGGAAATTGACCTGCGGGAAAAAGTCAACCATCCCCTTTATTATCCTGCCCAACCCGTTCGGCACAGAATGAGCCTCATGTCATCCCTCTGGAAATCAGCAGTGGATGAAGGATCCCTTACAGTTTACCAGGATGAGGATTTTAAGTTCCCATATACAGTCGAAGAACTGAAAGGAAAACTTTCTGATACTACGTGGGTTACTATGCCAAATCCCAATGATCCGGATTACGACACCACCTATATGGTTGTGAAGGAATTCGATCCTGCAGATGTGTTTTATTACTGGATCGTTGAAGACTGGTTCTTTGATAACAAGCGCTCTGTACTCGAAAAACGGATTATCGGGCTGGCACCCATGCGTGAGAAGTACACCACCGACCCCAACACAGGTGAACGGATCCTGCAGGGGAAAGAGGTGCTCTTCTGGGTTTATTTCCCCCAGGCACGCGATATGCTGGTAACCATGGAGGTTTTCAACCGGTGGAACGACACCGAGCGAATGACCTTCGATGATTTGTTTTTCAAGCGGATGTTCAACAGCCGTATCATTAAAGCCGATAACGTGTACGACCGGTATATCAGCGAGTACAAGTTAGGGCTGGATGCACTGCTTGAAGCTGAAACACTTAAAAAGCAATTCCAGGAATTCGAAATGGATTTGTGGGAATACTAAGATCTCTTTTCACGATCGTATAATAAAAGCTGCCTTGTTCCATTCAGGGCAGCTTTTTTTTATCTTTATCCCTCTGGAATGAGGAGGTGATGTATGATACAGGATTTTCTGAAACAGCCGGTTGAATATACCAAAGGGGTGGGCCCGGTGAAGGGAGATACCCTGAAAAAGGAGCTCGGGATTTTTACCTTTGAGGACTTGTTGTATTATTTCCCTTACCGGTATGTGAACAGAAGTGTATTCCATAATATCGCCGATATCAGGGAGGATGGCAACTTCGTACAGCTTAAAGGGCGGATTGTGGCTATGCAAACCCAGGGCGAAAAGCGTAAGGCCCGTTTGGTGGCCCTGTTTCAGGATGATACCGGCGCTATTGAGCTGATCTGGTTCCAGGGACTCAAATGGATATCAGAGAAGCTGCAGGAGGGACGCAGCTATGTGGTTTTTGGCCGGGTTTCAAAATTCGGCAGCCGCTTTAACCTTGCGCATCCCGAAACGGAACTGCTTGAAGATTTTATGAATGCCCCCAGGGATCCCTATCAGCCTCTGTATAATTCTACCGAGAAGATGAAGATGAAAGGGCTCGACAGCAGGGGCCTGGCCAGAATCCTCAAAGGTCTTGTGGAGATTGCCAGAAAGGCCGTTGCGGAAACGCTGCCCGAATGGCTTGTTCAGAAAGAAAATCTGACCGGACGCGCAGAAGCCCTTGCCAATATCCATTTTCCCCTAACGGAAGAATCCATTGCCAGGGCCCGGATGAGATTCAAATACGAAGAGCTGTTCCTGCTGCAGTTGCACCTTCTGTCGATCAGGCAGCACCGTCATACCGCCATAAAAGGGATCCGGCTTGTCTCCACAGGTAAATTGCTGCATGAATTTTATCACAACAACCTGCCGTTTGAACTCACTGCTGCACAGAAGCGTGTGATCAGGGAGATCAGAACCGATATGGGCTCGGGGAGCCAGATGAACCGCCTGTTGCAGGGGGATGTCGGGAGCGGGAAAACCCTTGTGGCTCTGATGGCCGCACTTATCGTCATCGGAAATGGTTATCAGGCTGCCTTTATGGCACCAACGGAAATACTTGCCGCACAGCACTATCGTACCATTACGGCCTTCCTGCAGGGATTGGGTGTGGAACTGGCACTCCTAACCGGTTCTACCCGCCCGGCTGAACGAAAGGTTATACTCGAAAACCTGAAAAACGGAACCATCCGGTTGCTCATCGGAACCCATGCCCTGATTGAAGATGCCGTAACCTTTTCCCGCCTCGGGTTGGCAGTAGTGGATGAGCAGCATAAATTCGGGGTGGACCAGCGGGCAAAAATCAGGAAAGGGGGAATCGTCCCTCCGCATGTGCTGGTAATGACGGCAACCCCCATTCCGCGCACCCTGGCAATGACCTTGTATGGCGACCTCGATTATTCGGTGATTGATGAGATGCCTCCGGGCAGGAAACCGGTGAAAACCCTTCATTATTTCGATGCCAAACGGAACCTGGTCTTCGATTTTATGAAGCAGCAGATCGCTGCGGGACGCCAGGTATATGTGGTGTATCCACTGATACAGGAATCGGAAAAACTTGATCTGAAGGATCTTACGGATGGTTACGAGAGCATTACCCGTGCATTTCCCCTGCCACAGTATGCCGTAAGTATTGTCCACGGGAAAATGTCACCGGATGTGAAAGAGTATGAAATGAGCCGCTTTATCAAAGGCGAAACCAACATCCTGGTATCTACCACGGTCATTGAAGTGGGGGTTGATGTCCCGAATGCCAGTGTGATGGTGATTGAGAGTGCCCAGCGCTTCGGGCTTTCGCAGTTGCACCAGCTCAGGGGAAGGGTAGGCAGGGGAGCCGATCAGTCGTTTTGTATCCTGATGACCGATTATGAGCTTACCTCCGATGCCAGAAAGCGGATGGCCACAATGGTGGAGACCACAGATGGTTTCAGGATTGCCGATGTGGACCTCTCGCTGAGGGGACCGGGTGATTTGCAGGGAACCCGGCAGAGTGGCCTTCCCGATCTTAAAATCGCTGATCTGTCAAAGGATGAGGCGATCCTGAAAAAATCACGCGAAATGGCGTCCCGCATCCTGGCAAAGGATCCCGCACTTCTGCACCCCGCCAACAAGCTCCTCAGGGAGGCGCTTCAACTTCATTACGGAGGAGAGGCAGGTTATGCCGTGGTTGGATAATGGGTGTGGTGCATCAGGCATGCCATACGGTAAAGCACCCGTGCCCCCACCGAGCTGTCCCAGTCGCCGGTACCGGGTGCCACTTCGCATAAATCGGCACCAATAATCTTCCGGCCACTTTCTGCCACCATCCTGATCAGGTACATCGCTTCATCCAGGATCAGCCCCCCGGGAACCGGGGTGCCGGTGTTGGGACATAAAGAGGGATCGAGCCCGTCGATGTCAAAGGAGATATACACCTGCTCCGGCAAACAGGAAACGATGTCGCGGCATTGTTCAAACCAGCTCCCTCCCGCAAACCGATATTGGTGGAGGTCGAAATCACTGAAAACGGATATCCGTGGATCCTTTGCCGCCAGCTTCATCTCAGGTTCCGAAACATCCCTGATGCCAACCTGCACCAGCTTCTCTGCCAGCCCTTGCTGCATCACATTAAACATGATACTTGCATGGCTCTGAAGGAACCCTTCATAGGCATCCCGTAAATCGGCATGGGCATCAAACTGCAGGATGCCGAACGAAGGACACGTTTCAGTCAGCGCCCGGATGAACCCCAGGGGTACACTATGCTCTCCACCGGCTACGATCACCTGTTTCCCTTTTTGAAGCCAGTATTGGCAGCGGCGATATACCATCTGATCAAGCTCTTCCGAAAGCCGGTTGACCTGATGGGCTGATTCCGACAAGGCAGGATCTGTCGGATCTGCACCCGATTCCAGCTGGCGGATCACCTCTGCTGAAAGAGCGCCCGCCCGATGGTTCAGGGTGGTAATATCTGCTTCCATGGTACGGTCGGTTCCAATCTGGATGATCCCGCTGCCCGGCACATCGAAGCTGTAAAAATCGAGCTGGGTGGATGCCTGTACCATGGCTTCCGGGCCCGCTGCCGTTCCTCTCCGGTAGCTTGTGGTGGCATCCCAGGGTACATTCACAATCACTATCTCCGATTCCGCGGGAGTCCATGGAAATCCGAAATAGTTCCCGTTATGAATGCCTACACCACTGGCATCGAACGAACTAAAGCTCATTCAGCAATTTTTTTACATAATTCGGGAGGGCAAAACCCGCATAGTGCATTTCGGTATTGTAGAAGCCCATGGGATTCTCCTCAATAAAGGATGCAATCACATCATTGTCAACATCCATCGGTGTCCGGCAATCTTTCCTGGCAATCATAATGCTCCAGGTACCGGTAGGATAGGTCGGCTGCGAATAGGTGATCACATGTACATGTGCATCCCCAAATAACTCTTTTAACAACTGATTGATCTCTGAAAACGCTTTGTCGTTGAAAACCGGCGACTCTGTCTGTCCCGCAAGAATTCCATCGGGCTTCAGAATACGATGGCAATGCTGGTAAAATTCCATTGAGAACAATCCCTCAGCAGGCCCAACCGGGTCGCTTCCATCTACAATAATGAGATCAAAGGTGTGGTCAGCAGCCTCTTTTACGTAGCGGATGCCATCCCCGATGATCAGGTTCAGCTTCGGATGCCCGAATGCACTGCTTATGGTGGGAAGTAACTGTTTGGAGGCATCAACCACCGCCTCATCAATCTCAACCATGGTAACCTGCTCCACCTCTTTATGCTTCAGGATCTCCCGCACGGTACCTCCGTCACCACCACCAATCACAAGGGCATGTTTTACTTTTCCATGGGTAAAGATGGCTGGATGGGTGATCATTTCATGATAATGGCATTCGTCCTTCTCGGTACACATCACCATATTGTCAATGGCAAGCATCTTTCCATAGGCATACGTTTGCAACACCCGCACATGCTGGTAAGGCGTGCGGCGGTCAAACAGGATTTCTCCGGTATGCCTGAGGCTAAGAGCCTGATTATCATCTTTATCCGTAAACCACACATTGCGGTTGTACATGCCGGGATTTACATGCTTTTTAGCCTCTTCGCGCATTGAACCAAGATCAAATTCAATCTTCTCCAGCAGGTTCAGGTTTCCGCGGCGCATCTCCAGCGCACCATAGGAGGTCGATTTCAGCACATCTTTCAGAAAATCAAACGAAATCCAGGGGTTCACCTCATCACCGCAGGTGAAAAGATCAACAGCGGCATACCGGTACTCGGGCCAGGTATGGATCGCCAGATGACTCTCCTGAATCACCACCACACCCGATACCCCGAACGGGGAGAAATGGTGAAACGTACTGTTAATCACAGTGGCTCCGGCCTCCTTTGCCCCATTCACCATCCCTTGCTCTATCAGGATTACATCGTTTAAAACTTCCGGATCACACTGGGTGAATTCTACCAGAATATGTCTGCCAAGGTCCGCCATTTTTATAGGATTTTATGTAGCAAAGGTAGAGCTTTTCTCAGTTTTCCGAAAATCATCTGCCTCTGTTCCCTGATCCGCTGCCATTTACCCATTCAGGTTTGCCAACTTCTGTGTACTTTTGCACATCATTATGTAATCCTTCTATTTCTCTATATGAAAATCTCCTGTTCATGGATTCGGGAATATGTCAATACCGGCCTTACTGCCGGTGAGATTTCGGAAATACTGACCTCCACAGGCCTTGAAGTGGAAACCATTGAACCCTGGGAAAGTATCAGGGGAGGTTTGGCCGGCGTTGTATCCGGAAAAGTCATTACCTGCGAAAAGCATCCGGACGCTGATAAACTTAAGGTGTGTATGGTGGATGTGGCTGATGGCCAGGGACTCCTGAACATTGTTTGCGGTGCCCCGAATGTGGAAGCCGGTCAGATGGTGTGGGTGGCAAGGGTAGGGGCAGTCTTATACCCCGCCGGATCGCCGGATCCTCTGGAAATTAAAAAAGCAAAAATCAGAGGGGTGGTTTCGGAAGGAATGATCTGTGCCGAAGATGAATTGGGAATTGGGAGCTCTCATGCCGGGATCATGGTCCTGCCGGATGGGACTTCCCCGGGTTTGCCGGCTGCAGCGTATTACAAGGTTCTCTCAGATCAGGTGTTCGAAGTCGGCCTTACACCCAACCGCAGTGATGCCATGTCGCATATCGGCGTGGCCCGTGATCTGGCTGCTGCAGTATCTTTCAGAAGAAAGCTGGCTGTTCCGCTGAATCTTCCCGGGATAAGCCATCCGAAATCACCTTCCGGAGAGCTTCCGGTGAAAGTTCTGATAGAAAACAGGGAGGCATGCCGGCGATACACAGGTATCACCATCGAAGGTGTTACCGTCGCCGAATCCCCCGAATGGCTGATGAACCGCCTGAAATCCATCGGCATCAAACCCATCAATAATGTGGTGGATATCACCAATTTTGTGCTGCATGAGACCGGACATCCGCTCCATGCGTTCGACTACGACAGGATAGAAGGTGCCACGATCGAAGTGAAAAACCTGCCGGAGGGAACCCCCTTTATAACCCTGGATGGAACAGAGCGGAAACTTACATCAGACGACCTGATGATTTGTGATTCCCGCAAACCACTGTGTATTGCGGGGGTTTACGGCGGCTTGCATTCAGGGGTAACGGCAGAAACCCGGAACCTGTTTCTGGAGAGTGCATGGTTCGACCCTGTGTCGGTAAGGAAAACCGCCAGGATACACCAGCTGAATACCGATGCCTCTTTCCGCTTTGAAAGGGGTGCCGACCCGGCCATCACCCGGTTTGCGCTCCTGCGAGCCGTTCGGCTGATATGCGATATTGCAGGAGGCTCTGTGGCTTCCGACATCTGCGATGAGGGGGATTATGCCCTGAAACTTCCGGTGGCCATTGTGGATGTAAGGTTTGCTAAAGTGAACCAGGTGGCAGGAATAACAGTATCTCCTGATGATATTGAAGCTATTCTTAAGTTGCTGGAATTTAATATAATATCATCTGATGAAGAAAAACTCCGGGTAGCTGTGCCTACCTGCCGTGCCGATGTGAGCCGCGAAATTGATGTCATCGAAGAGATCCTCAGGATATTCGGCTTTGATCAGATCCCGATTCCGTCGGCCATTCCGGTGGCATTCCCGGTCGTATCGGAAAACCCGGTGCACAAACTGCAGGATGCCTTTAGCCAGTACCTGGTGAGCCATGGTTTCTTTGAAGTTATGAATAATTCCCTCACCTCTTCAAAATATCAGGCTTCAGGCAAGGATACATCTGAGCAACTTTCGCCCGTAACCCTGTTGAATCCTCTCAGCACAGATCTCAGTACCCTCAGAACCAGCATGCTTCCGGGCCTCCTTGAGAATATCCGGCACAACTTCAACCGGCAGAATCCTGATGTAAAATTCTTTGAGTTCGGCTTCACATATGGTACTCTCGCCGGAATGCCCGCTGATAAACCGGTTGAACAACGCTTTGCCGAGTCACGGCAGATGGCACTCGTGCTTACCGGCAAAGCCAGCCCGGAATCCTGGAGAAGACCTCAGACGGAAACGGAATTCTTTGATTTGAAAGCGTATGTCGATGCACTACTTTTACTGGCAGGTATCGATAGTTCAGAATATGTTTCCGAACCGGTCAGCGATGCCACCTTCCTCATGGGAACCACGATCCGTCTCGGTGATCATGAACTGGTACGCTTTGGCCGGGTGAACCATGATTACCTGAAATCATTCCAATTGAAACAACCGGTATTTTATGCCCGGTTCTGCCTGGAACCCCTCGCAGAACAGAAGCCTTCTTCCAAAACCACCACCGTCCTTCCCAAATATCCGGGTGTCCGCAGGGATCTCTCCCTCATCATCGGGAATGAGGTGCTCTATTCAACCATCCGGAATATGATCCTTGAAGCGGATCCCCTGATCAGAACTGTGAATCTGTTTGATGTCTTCTCCTCCGATACGCTCCCCCCGGGTAAAGTCTCCTATGCAGTGAGCCTTACCCTTCGTCATGATGATAAAACCTTGTCAGAAGATGAGATCGACAAGATCATGTCGCGGGTAATAAAAATACTTGCCCAAAGGGCAGGAGCTGTCCTCAGATGATCTAAATATCTGATATGTAAAATCTTAAAAATTCTTAAACATACAATATCACACTCTATATTTGGTTATTATTGCACAAAATTTCAAAAACACGACGACATGAAAAAACTGTGGATTTTATTGGTTCCGATGGCACTGCTGGTTGCCTGCAAAAGTGGTACAAATCCCGAAATGGATGAACTAAAGAAAGAAAACGAGCGGTTGAGAACTGAATCAATGGCCAAGGATTCTACCCTGAACTCCGTTTTTTCATCCTATAACGAAATTGAAGAGAACCTGGCAATGATCAAGGAAAAAGAAAAGCTGATCCGTAAAGCAGGTGCAGCAGATATCAACGCCGACTCACGCCAGAGAATTACCGATGACCTGACCCTCATCTCACAGTTGATGGAGAAAAACAAGCAGACCATCGCATCCCTGAAGAAGAAGCTGAACAGTTCTGATGTGAAGATTGCTGAGTTCCAGAAAACGATTGAGCTCCTTACCAAAACCATCGAAGAAAAGGATGCAGAAATTGTGGCCCTCTCCAATCAGCTTGCAGCCAAGGATTCTGAGCTTAAAGATCTGGCAGTGCAGATCAAAAACATCTCTTCGGATCTGGCAACCAGGGAGCAAACCATCAGCCAGCAGGACGCAGAGCTGAACAAAGCCTATTATGTGATCGGAACTGAAAGGGAACTCAGGGATAAGGGAATCATCTCCCGTGAGGGCGGATTTGTGGGAATCGGCAAGACCCGTGTCCTCTCCAAAGATTTCAATGCACAGAATTTTACGGAAATCGATATCCGGAAACTGAAAACCATCCCGGTGAATGCAAAATCAGCAAGGCTTATTACCAACCACCCGACACAGAGCTATAATTTGGTAGGCGATAAAGTAGTTGAGAAAATCGAAATTCTTGATTATCAGGCCTTCTGGAGAACATCCCGCCATCTGGTGATCGTAGTTAAGCAGTAGTTGCCTGGGTACGAATGATAATACAGCAGTGGATTCCTATTCACTGCTGTATTTTTTTATGTACAGTTCAACCCTTCGGTTCGCCTGCATCTGATCTTCGGTTGAAGCATACGGGTAAACCATCTCGGTACTTCCTTTCCCCTGCCAGGAAAGCCTTGAGGAAGCAATGCCCTTGCGGATCAGATACTGATACACCGCAAATGCCCTTTTTTCGCTGAGCGTCTGGTTTTCAGCGGTGGATTTCCCGCTTCGGTTGTTATAGGGTTCATTCACGTGCCCGATGATGTCGATTTCGATACCCGGCTGATCCTTCAGGGTCTGAATGATATCCTCCAGCACCGGGTACGATTCGCGAAGAAATTGGTCGCTACCGCCCACAAACAGGATGTTGCTGAACGAAACCTTTTTACCCTCTTTGATCGGCACAAGATTTACCGTTTTCAGGTAGGTCTGGAAATCAGCTCCGGTTTTCACGATATCGGAGAACTGAAAGTAACCCGGTGCCTGTACCAAAAGCTGATATTGCGCTGACCTTTTCATTTTTGTGAAAATGGAAGATGAGTCTTCCCAGATCACAGAATCTGCATCAGCTCCTGTGGCAGATTTGTCTATCAGGGTGATCCGGGCAGCAACAGGTTTTATGGTTCCGGATTCTCTGACCGTCAGATTCAGGTAGTTGGAGGGCTGCACCTGGACTGCCGGTTCAGGCTTTCTGCAGTTCCCGTATTTCAGGTACAGATGGTGCCCATCCCCGCCGGAATATACATTATCAAGCACCAGAAGGTATCTTTCGCCTTTTTTCATGGGCAGCGGACGGGAAAAGGAGGGGCCGGGACCCGAATGGATAAAATCGTCCTTGGCGGAATAGGATAATCCGGTCCGGCTCTTTATTAAAGTATCGTTTCTTGAAATGCAGCTCCGAACCGGAATGATTTTCCTCTCCCGTATATCTGCACAGGTGTTATCCCCTTCATAACGAAACAGGATAAAGTCATAATCATCTTTAACCGACAAAGGAACAACCTCAAGCAGTAAATCACAGTCATCAAGTGCTTCAAATATGTACCAAACCGTATGATGCTCCTGTTCAAAAGAGTAGAGATCATGCTTTGTGCTGTTGAATTCGGGCACGCTTCCCGGCCCCAGGGGGGGGGTGGTTGGTCCGAAAACGGTATCCAGCAGTTCGATGGCGTTCTGACAATCCCCGTTCTCAGCCCCGATTCTGTAAAGCTTCTGGGCCGATGCGTGCCAGGGTATCAGGTATATCCCAAAAAGGAACACCCAGCAAAAAAAGGTATGGGAGATTAAGGACATACGGTAATTTTTTCAGAATGAACCCATGACCCGTTTGTCTCTGATATTCTCAGGACATAATGGCTGAACGGAAGATCACCGGGCAGCCGTATTTTTTGTTCCCCCTCTTCAAGCAGGTGCTGCATGGAGAATACAATTTTCCCCTCCGGAGAAATGAGCTCCGTTGTCACATGAAATCGTTCGGGACTGTATATAATCAGTTCATTACAAACAGGATTGGGGTAGATATTCAACCGGACATCGGGGAGGGGTTGAACGATACCGATATGATTTTTATCCCACCTGGCCAGCACATATTCGCCTGGCTGAAAATCGGGAACCGTGATGGTGCCGGCGGTAGGAGAGGGGGTTCTCGAAAATGCAACGCCACTCCACACATCGCCCGGTGAATTTCTGTACAGAATCACCAAAGAATCCTGGGTGTTTGTGATCAGGGCATTGTCGAACTGGTTTCCAGTGCTGTAAGTGAATAATCCTTCGAGACTGGTCCCGGAAGGTATAATACCACTGATTTTCCAGTACCGGTTCGGAGAGAGTGTGAGCCCTGCAACCGGTTGCGGAAGAGGATCAGGAGGCACAAAGGAGTGCTCAATCCTTACCAGGAGGGTATCAGGAAGGGAGTCAACCTTAAGCCGGAAAAACTCATTTGGGAACTGCAGGGTGCCGGTTGTGGTGATCTTCGCAGTTTCAGCAGTAATGGCATCCGACAGACGGTCCTCGGGGTCCATCAATACAAGTACAGGATTGAATGGAAGCACAAAGGTGGTCTGTCCCAGCTGCCCTGAGAAGTTCATCCGGTGTATCTGCCAATTATTCCTGTCCTGATAAAAACCGATTTCAACCGTATTGTCCTGCGTCAGCACAGACCTTCCGAACATCTTTTGCCTTGCATATACCGTAACATTCCACTGATTCCCGGCGGCAATGGAACGGATCGAATCGATCGAAAAATGGGGGAAGCCCGGTGTAAAAACCCAGCCATCAAAGAATGGGTTCAGGTTTTTGCCGGTTTGCTGGGAAAGAAAATCCCGGATCTGATAACTGCTGGCGGGCATAAAGGCGAATTGGGACAGCAGCGCTTTGATGCCGCTGAAAAAAAGGCTGTCTCCCAGGTAACCGCGAAGGGAATGTGCCACCAGTGCCCCTTTGTCGTACACCGTAGTGCCGTAGGTATGTGTCTGGGGAACAGGATACAGCGGGAAAAATGAACCATCTCCCCCTGAGCTGTTGGTGTGGGCATAGTTCAATACATCCTTCTGCAGCCCCATGATATAGGATTTGTAGCTGTCCCATCCGGAAATCCCTTCAGAAAAGATCGCTTCACAATACCTTGCCCACCCCTCATTGATCCACATATCCTCGGCCGAAGAACAGGTCATCAGATTCCCAAACCAGTGGTGCGACAACTCATGGGCAATCAGCCAGTCGTAGCTGTTGTTACCGGTAATCAGGTTTCTGGGCAGTGCGATATTGGTGGCATGCTCCATGGCCCCTTTGGTGGTTCCGGTATAACCGATTCTGGGCCACCGGTACGGGCCGAACCTGTTTTCAAATATCCCGACCATGTACCCCAGATTCGAAAATGACCCGATAGCTTTGACAGAATCCTGTGGCTTTACAAAAATGGTCACCGGAATGGGCCCCTGAATCCCGTTGATACTTCCCGGAATAAGGGAAAATTCACCCACTGCCACCGAAGCAAGATAGGTGGGGATGGGTTGTTCAAGCTTCCAGTGCCAGGCAATGCTGCCGTCAGAAAACTGAAGGGTGTCGGCCAGGTAACCTCCGCAAACCGCTTTGTGTGAGCCTTTTGTGCGAACAATCACATCGTAGGTGGCTCTGTCGGTAAAATCATCGAGGCATGGGAACCAGATCCTGCCATAATTGTGGGGATAATCCTGAAATGCTACCCCCAGGTTGTAAGCCATGGTACTGTCGGGAAGAAAATGAAAACCACCCCAGTTGTATGGCTCAATCAGCGGAGTACCATGATATACAACCCTCAGGGTGAGTGTGTCTGATGGGGTTGCTGCTGCCGGCAGTAAAATTCCGAGAACGGTATCGTTATAGGTAAAGTTACTGAAAACCTGATGGTTCAGAAAGATACTGTCGATGGTAAGCTTTCTGAAATCCAGTGAAAAACTGATGACCTGGGCCATACGGGGTACCAGCAGGATTTCGGTATTGCCATAAATCTGCTGGGTCGACAGATGCCGCATATCCAGACGTATCGTGTAATTCAGCACATCAACGGTGTCGCTCTTCAGGGTCTGACTGCCGGCATAACCGGCAATCAGGGCAAACAACCCGGTGATATACAGCCGCAAGTATTTCATGATGGTGTTATTCGCAGGAAAAAATTTTCGATTGCAAGATAGAGAATTTTCCGGTGCCATACTTTTAGTAAGTTTGTAACCTGTTATCTGATCAGGGGCAAACAACTGAAGCCCTTGAAATTTCTTCACCATGAAATCCAAAAAGATGAAAAAATGGCTGCTGGGGTTGGGTGTTTTTATTCCGGTGCTGTTATACGGGCAAACACCTGTATATGACCTTTCTGCATGCATCGACCTCGCAATCGGGAATAATATCGGCCTCAAGGTAGCAAGACTGGGGGTGGAGATGCAGAAAAACAGCATGCAGCAGGCCAGGGCTGCCATGTTGCCTACCCTCAATGCCAATGCATCGCACGGGTATAACTGGGGGCAGACTGTGGACCTCTATACCAACCAGTTTGCCTCGGAAAGGGTTCAAACCAATAACTTCTACGTCCAATCGGGAGTCACCATTTTTAACGGGTTCAGGCTGCTGAATATCGCTGCACAACAGCATGCCGGACTTACTGCCAAGCGGCTCGATTGCGATAAAGCCACCAACGATATCATGCTGAATGTGGCAACTGCCTACCTTCAGGTACTTTATAACACCGAGCAGCTTGCGGTAGCGGAAGGACAGCGCACGATCACGCAACAGCAGGTTGCCAGAATAGAGCAGTTGGTTGAATCCGGCATGCGCCCCCGGGGCGAACTGCTCACCCTCGAAGCCCAGCTGGCCTCTGAAGAGGCAAACGTGGTACGTGCCGAAAACCAGCTGGCGATGTCGTATCTTATATTAAGCCAGCTGCTTAATCTCGATCCGGGCACTGAATTTCTGGTGATGAAACCTGAAAGCACCGGTAAGGAACCCACCGAAACCTTGCTGCTGTCCCCGGTGGATATATATAAATATGCCAATGACCACCTGCCACAGATTCAAAGTGCTGAAATGCAGGTAAAAATGGCCGACCTGGGGTTAAAGGCAGCCAGGGGTGGCATGTGGCCTTCGTTGCACCTCACAGCATCCATGGGAACAGGCTTCTCGGGGGCCAGAAAGGATTATACCTATTCCATCGCGGGGTTTGAACCCAACGGAATGTTCACTTCAGGCTTTGATACGGTTTATGCTCCGGTTCTGGATGTGCAGGAAGCCCTCAGACCATTTGGCAAACAGCTCAATGACAACTTTAACCAGTCGGTGGCAGTTTACCTTACCGTCCCCTTATTCAACGGATTACAGAATCAGACCTCCATCAAAAACGCCGAACTCAGTCTTGCTAATGCACGCTTTAACAGCGAACTGCAGCAACAGCAGCTGTTTCAGGAAATTCAGCAGGCTCATGCAGATGCTGCAGCAGCCCTGAAAACCTACCTGGCTGCAAAAAAGTCATGGGAAGCACTCAAAGAATCGTTTTTATATGCAGAAGAACGGTTCAATGTGGGGATGGTGGGTTCCCTCGAATTTAACGAAGCGAAAAATCGCCTGATGGCTGCAGAAGCACAAATGCTCGGAGCCCGCTATGAATATATCTTTAAAACCAGTCTCCTCGATTTTTATATGGGGAAGGAAATCACCTTATAACCCCTTTCCGTTTTCACAAAACCGAACAAATCTCCGATCATGAAAAAGCGTACTGTATATGTATTGGTGGCCGCAGCAGTGGTAATTCTGATTCTATTGGTGGTAGCCAAAAAGCAGGGTTGGATCGCTAAGGACAAATCCGTTAAAGTGTCCACTGAGAAAGCCGAAAAACGATCCATCATTGAAATCGTTTCTGCCAGTGGCAAAATTCAGCCGGAGGTGGAATTGCTGATTACCCCTGATGTATCGGGGGAAATCGTTGAGTTGTATGTAAAGGAAGGGGATAAAGTGAAGAAGGGGCAGATGCTCGCCAGGATCAATCCTGAGAACTACCTTTCATTTCTGGAACAGATGGAAGCCGGCGTAAATACCCAAAGGGCCAACCTGGCCAATGCCCGCACCAGGCAGGTGCAGATGGAAGCCCAGCTGCTGAAGAGCAAAAGCGAGTACAACAGAATCAACACCCTGCACAAGAAGGGAGCCGTTTCAGAAGCTGAATTTGAGGCAGCATCAGTAGCGCTCGATATTGCCACTGCAGAGCTGGAGGCAGCAAAGCAAAGTATTGAAGCCGCCAGATTCGGAGTCAAAAGCGCTGAAGCATCCCTCAGGGAAGCCCGTGTTAACCTTACCAAAACCACCTTGTTTGCCCCGATGGATGGCACAGTTTCACGTCTCTCGAAGAAAAAAGGGGAGAGGGTTGTAGGGACCTCACAGTTCGAAGGAACAGAAATCATGCGTATTGCCGATCTTTCAAATATGGAAGTGAGTATAGAAGTGAGTGAAAATGATATCATCCGGGTTAAACTTAATGATACGGCAGAAGTGGAAGTGGATGCTTACCCCGACAGGAAGTTCTCGGGTGTGGTAACCCGTATCGCCAACTCAGCCAGCTCAACGCAGTTAAATACCGATCAGGTTACCAATTTCGAAGTGAAAATCAGACTACTGCAGGCCTCCTATACGGATCTGGTATCCGATGACCCGGGGCAGTCACCCTTCCGGCCCGGTATGTCGGCCAGCGTTGATATCCGCACTGCATACGCTGATAATGTACTTACGATTCCCATCGAATCAGTTACAGCACGTGCCGATACCAGCGGTTCAAAGATTGCCGCACTGAAAAAGAACTTCAAGGATCAGCCTGCCGAAGAGCAGAGCGAGGAAGAAAAGCAGCGGCAAAAAAAGGCCGAACTAAAGGAATTGAAGCAGTATGTTTTTGTATATGAAGCCGGAACCGTAAAAATGAGAGAAGTGGAAACCGGTATTCAGGATTCGGAATACATCAGGGTTGTATCCGGGTTGAAAGAAGGTGAGGAAATTGTGGTAGCCCCTTACAGTGCTGTTACAAAAGACCTGAAAAACGGTGATAAAGTAAAGAAAGTCAGCAAAAATGAACTTTTCAGGGATAAGGAATAGCTATGACCTTACTTGCCATTGAATCCTCAACCAAAGTCTGTTCGGTTGTATTGGCTGATGAAACCCGGATAATCGCCTCCCGTGAAGTGGTCAACGGAAATCAGCATGCGGCCCTGCTTACAAAATTCATGGAGGAGGTCCTGCAGGAAGGGGCGGTCTCAGGAAAGGAAATCGATGCAGTTGCGGTCAGCAAAGGCCCCGGTTCCTACACAGGTTTGAGAATAGGGGCCTCTGCTGCCAAAGGGATATGTTTCGCCTGCAACATTCCACTGGTAGCAGTATCATCCCTTTTTGCCATGGCGCGAAAGGCCGGATACCTCTGCAGCCCTGGTGATATCGTAGTGCCTATGATTGATGCGCGCCGGATGGAAGTGTACCGGGAGGTGTATGACCATCAGATGAACCTGCTGGAATCAGTGGAACCCGTGATTATTAACCCGGAATCATTCGATCATTATACCCGGTCAGGCAGGGTTTTTATCGTAGGCGATGGAATTCTGAAATTCGGAGATACCTTCGCCGGCAGGGAAAATATCCTGCTGATCCCTGAAATATATCCACAGGCTGAATATCTGGTGCAACCCGCCATCGAAAGACTTCAAAAGGGCGATGCAGATGACCTAGCCTATTTCGAACCACTCTATGTGAAAGATTTTGCAGCGGGAAAACCAAGGGTGAAGGGGCTGCTTTAGGCATTTAATCTCAGAACCTGTAACTGATACCTGAATAAATACCCAGGTTGAGCAGGAAAGGTTTTGATTCCTGCCCCCTGCTGATTGGCTGCAGTGATTGCCTGTAGAGGGGATTAAAGCTTAAAGCCCATGATTTTCCGGCTTCATAGTACAGATCAATTCCAATGAGTCCACTTACATACATCCTTTTTAATCCCAATGTGGTTCCGATGTATGCCTCATTATTTCCGGTCTGGCGAATTAACCGATTGTCAGTGAGGATGTTTCCCCCAAAACCGGCTTTGACGGAAATACCAACGGGCCCTTTGACCAGGGTGTATGAACCAGTAAGTGGAACCTCCAGCCAACTGAAGTGCTGTACCAATTCCCCTGATGGTACCTCGAGAATGGGATAGGTGACCAGTTCGTCCTTCAGAGCGGAACTGTAGGATAATTCGCCAAAAATATTGGAGGCCGGTCTGTAATTACTTAAAACGGTAATTTCCTGCTCCCCTGACGAGAGGGTGGTACTGAACTGGTTGTACACAGCACCGGTCTGCAAACCGATCCGGTCAGTAATACGAAAGCCCACACCAAGCCCGATAGAACCTTTGGGTCTGATGATCTGCTCTCCGGAGTTCTCTATCATATCATTCCGGAAGGAAGAGTTGCTGATACCACCGTCACCGGAGGCATAATAACCGGCAAACGTCCTGCCTGCATATCCTGTCATCTGCCATCGTCTTCTCATTTTTTCCGGTGCTGCCGGAAAATCATGGGCAATCTGCGGTTTCAGGTCAGGAATCAGAAAAACCGGAATCCAGGGAATGGTTACCGCCAGCTGGTCAGGAGGGTATGTCTCATCAGATGTTTGAATAGTGATATAGGTGAGCGGTATTTCGGGGTTTGTGGTAACAGCTTCATTTGATATGGATGACGGGCCTGTCCGGGATTTGTAATTCCCTGCCTGAACAGAACCTTCAGCGTCCCCATTTCTCCTTAAGGTTTTCTCCGATTCTGCAGATGCCACTTTTGATTTCATGTACCCTTTTTGTATGGATAAGGGATGTTTCTGAGGGGGAGTCTGATGGGCAACAAGGTCATACTTTTCCTGCCTGACATCCCCCCACTCATTCCGTATCAGATATCCTGTGATCAGGGCTGCAGAAACGGCTGCAACACCGGCAATCCTGCGCCACATCACAACCCTGTGGTGCCGTGATACTGCCAGCAGCGACTCCTCGATCCTGGCCCATGCTCCTGCCGGAGGAGTGGCCTCCCCTGCCAGCATGGCTTTTTTTATGCGCTCTTCCAATCGGTCTGATCGTCGTTCCATAACCTTTTATTTTACTCCGATCTCATCCTCTGCTGCCGGTTTGATCGTCCTGAACCTGCCCCTTGCCTCTGCCGGGGTACCGTAGTTTTTCAGTCTTTCCTGCAAAACCGAACGGGCCCGCGAATAATTCGACTTTGAAGTTCCTTCCGAGATCTCCAGCATCTTACCTATCTCTTTGTGGTTGTAACCTTCCACGGCATATAACAAAAATACCATCCTGTACTGTGGGCTCAGTTCCTGAACAGCGTCCATAAGCTCAGCAGCAGAAATCTCCTCCAGAATGTGCTCAACTGAAAGGGAGGATTCAGCACGTATCTCTTCTGCAATCAGTTTCATCTTATGCCTCCGCCGGTATCGTTCCAGCGAGGTGTTCACCATGATCCGGCGCATCCACCCTTCAAAAGACCCTTCTCCCTTATATTGGTTCATATACATCAGAATCTTGATAAAACCATCGTGCAGGTTATCCTGGGCTTCCTCGTAATCAAAGGAATATGATAAACATACGGCAAACAACTTTGAAGCATACTGGTCGTATAATCGTTTTTGCGCCCGTCGGTCTTTACGGAGGCAACCCTCTATCATCTCACGGATACTGTCCTGCTCTTCCACCGACTGCGGGTTTCAAGGTTAATGATGAATCGTAATCAGGATGGGTTGCGTGCTTCAGGTAAACCGGTGAATTTCCCCCGGGCGCAACTTTCGCCCGCATCTTTTCATCATACGAAAGGTTAGCCGGTACAAAAGTAACAGCTATTCCACAAAATATGGAACTGAAATGAGTGTTTTCATCAAGAGAATAAGGTATTTAACGTTTCAATAAAATTACAGTATGAAAAAACTGACAATGGCTCTGATGATGGTAATCTGTACTATGTGTTTGCATGGTGTTGCCCAAACGGAAGAAACTGTAAAATCCCCCTGGTCACACACCCTCTCATTTTCATTACTCACCCTCAGCGATGATAACTGGAATGGGTGGTATTATCCATGGCTGGATATCATGTATTTTCCGCAAAGAACCACCAGGCCGGTCCCCGGACTCCAATACATGCTGCAGTACAAGAATATGTATGCAAGACTTGGCCTCCATGCCCTTCACCTTGAAACTGACACCAGAGAGAGTACCTATGCTTTTGAGGAAAACAGGAACTGGACGGCAGCTATGCTGGGAATTGGCGGGATTACCCATCGGAAAAACTTTATCCTGAGCTATGGGGTCGACTTTTCCAAAGTGATTACACACGTCCGGTCGGAGAGTGAATATCAGAACCCCACCGACAACTACAAAAACAGCAACAAGGATGATGTGTTTGGTATTGATCCATACATTGGTTTTGGATTTCCAGTGGGCAAAAGATTTACCCTTGGTTTTGAGTCGTCGGCCAGATATGAAATCTGGAAGGAATCATGGAATAATTCTTCCCAGAGTGGAAGCACCTATTCAGGAAGTTCAAATGGGACACGTGCAGTCATGTCCCTGATCAGTCAGATACGTCTGAGTTACCTTTTGAAATAAAAAAAACCGGCAACCATCTGGCTGTCGGTTTTCTTTTGCATACATCTGAAGTTCTGTCACTTCTTCTCGTGGTTACACTTGTGAGGCTCTGTGGTACCGTCAGCCTTTTTTTCACCTGTACATTTATGCTCCGCGCTGCCTGATTTGTCATCTTTCTGCCCTGTGCATTTGTGTTCAGCATCGCCCGTCTTGGCATCATCCTTCTGCCCTGTGCATTTGTGTTCAGCATCGCCCGTCTTGGCATCCTTCTGCCCCGTGCATTTGTGTTCCTGCTTGGCATCAGCACCCTCTTTCTGGCATTTATGACCTTCCTCCTTTTGTCCGGTGCATTTATGCTCTGGCTGATTGGCATTGGCAGAAGCTTCTTCAGGAGTTTTTACCTCGTATCCTAGTTTCTGTATCGCTGCCTTGATCTTTTCAGGATCTGTTTTTTTGGCATCGTAGGTCACCTCCACAATTTTTGTAGCCAGATCAGCCTTAACCTCCTTTACCCCCTTCTCAAAAGGCAGGTTTTCCATAATCTTCTGCTGACAGGAGGCACAGTGCATATTAACCGAAAATTTCACCGTCTTCAGATCCGGCTTGGCTGCTTCCAGCTGAAAAGCTGATAAAAACAGCCCCATAATCAACGTCAGTACAATTGCGCTTTTTTTCATAATGATTCTTTTTCGTGTTTAGTGATTAAAGTTGTTTTATATAATATCTGAATCCTGCATAAATTTTTCTTCCGATAACCGGGCCCCAGACCTGAGAAGCATCAAAATACTTCCCGAATGGATCATCGGCTGCAATGATCGGATGATGTTGCACAAAATTAGTCAAATTTTCTCCACCCATATACACATTCCAGTGTCTGAAGTACTTTGTCACCTGTGCGTTCATAATCACATAGGCAGGTGATTCCTGTGCTGTATGATATTGAACTGGCAGATTGTGGTTTTCAGGCAGCCTTGACGGCCCGTTGAACTGTGTTGTGTAGTCGAACTGCCATTTGGTGCTCGGAGTTTTGTAGGAGAAGTTTGCAAGTCCTTTATAGCGCTTAGAAAACGGAAGCCGTACCAGCTCTCCGTCCATGGTGGCCCGTGCATCACTTACCCTTATGGCCAGCAGGACATCCAGCCTCTTAATGGGCTCAAAGGTGAAATCAACCTGTAAATTGTTGGCAAATGAACGCCCGTCAAGCTGGTACACGTAGATGTGCTCAAAGTCGCGATCCAGATCTATCACCATCTGATCAGTAAATTGAGTCCTGAAAACCTCCGCATTCAAGACGGCTTTTCTTCCGGCGAGGTGCAGATCCTGTGTGAGATGGATTCCGTAATTCCATGCTACTTCAGGGATGACCTCATTCTCAAATACGATCCTCCTCGAACTTGCCAGCAGGAATAAATTCTCAGCATACATGTGCACACTCCGGTACCCCTTGCCTCCCGAAACCCTTATCGTGGTATGCTCCGTGGGCTGGTAACGGATATGAAGCCTGGGGGTGAGCTGCACGCTATAAAGGCTGTTGTAATCAGCCCTGAAACCAGCCAAAAGGGTAAAGGTCTTCAGGTGAGAAAAAGTATACTGGCCAAATGCTCCATAAACAAGCTCCTTCTTACCCATCAGCGAATCATTCATCTTTTCGTCGTAATCCTGCAGTTGGTATGATACCCCGGTCTGGATCAGATGGTTGCTGTTGAACAGGTAGGTGTCGAAACTCACCCGGCTGTTGAGGCTGTTTTGTTCCACGGTATGGGTATTGAACCCAAATACCGATTCCTGCCTGTGCAGGGCATAATTATTCATGGTTGATATACTGGTCATAGCCCTTCCGCGAAAAATGTAACACCCTTTGAAAAACCCGCCGGTCCTCAGGGTATTTACGGTGAAACCATATTTCAGTTCTCCGGGATCAACAACTTTGTAGTCCATTTCTCCACCGAGGCGCTCCTCATTAAGAAAATTAATCCCGGCCTGCAGTATCGTCCGCTGATGATCAGAAGATGCATACTTCCACCGATTCATCAGGTGATACCGTTTTGTCAGCGGCTCATCCATGAAGCCGTCATTGTTATGGTCGATCCTCAGGTTATTATACCCGCCGTAGCCAAGAAACATGGTGCTGAGACGGTCATTGATCTTCCAGGCTGCATTGGAATTACCCTCCATGTGCCCGTGTGAATTGCCGTAGAGATTGAGGTAAAACACCTCTTTCCCGTCAGGCTTTTTAAAATCTGCACTGATCTGGCCGGTGATCGATTCATTCCCCGAAACCACGGATGATGCACCTTTGGAAACCGAAATCGACTCCAGCCAGTGACCCGGTATGTAACTCAACCCGAACGAACGGCCAAATCCCTGATAATCCGGAATGTTCTCAATCATCAGCTGACTGTAGATGCCTGTCAGCCCGAGCATCTCAATTTTCTTCGCACCGGAGATCGCATCGCCATACGATACATCCACCGACGCATTGGTTTCGAAACTCTCGCCCAGGTTGCAGCAGGCTGCTTTGTGCAGCTCAGCACCGGTGATGTTCTGGGTAATGATAGGATCGAATTTACTGATATATGTGGCAGACTCCCGGGCGGTTATCACAAGTTTTTTAAGAATCACATTGCGGCTGAGCCCGATGCTAAGTTCTCTTTCATCAGGATTGACCCTGATGGAGTCCTTTTCAAAACCCACATAACTGACCACCAGAATGTCCTTCCCTTTAACCCGGTCAAGGTGAAACCTCCCTTCATCGTTTGTGTGTGTTCCCACAGAGGTGCCTGCCCAGAAGACATGCACATTCGGGAGCGGTGTTTTGTTGCCATTCTCCCCTGGTTCATATACAAACCCGGTGAGTTCACCGGCCCATATCCGTATCGGGAGAATCAACAACAGGATAGAGATTATTATGCTGTACTTTTTCATGGAATTAAAAATTTATGGTGTATTTGATACTGATTGACCGAGGCACGGAACATGCTTCCGATACCTCATTCTGATGATGCAGAGTTTTGATAATCAAAACTATACTATCAGAAATCAGGGTGTATCAGCAACCGTAAATTTTTAATTGACTAAGGGTGATCAGGAGTGGACGCCCTGCTGGTGCAGGGCAGGGGTCATCAAACCTGCCGGTAAAAACTTCAGGCTGGTCCGGTGCTTTATCCTCAATCACATAGTGGCAATAAGCTATCCTGGTATCAGGTGTGTTAAATTTGAGGGCAGCTTTTCTGGCGGGTTCTGTATCGGGTGAGAAACGCAGCAGGAACTCATATTCGGTGCAGCAATTGCCTGATAGTTTTTCAGATGAAACAGAAGGTTCCGGGCTGCAGCATGAACCTGAATGAGGTGCTGCCGGATGGTGATTGTGACCACATTCGTGATGCACATCATCATTGAAGTTCACAAACAGGGATGACATGGTCTCCTGATGTAAACGGCAATGATGCACAAACACCATAAAGCCGCTGGTGCTTACAGTGATGTTTAATGCGATCAGTATGGCCAGTATCTTCTTCATCCGGTTATTGCATACTTTTGCTCTGCAAAATTACCTATAAATGCGAATTTCAATTCCTTACAGCTGTTAATAGTTCGTTAAAATAAGGGGTGAGCTTGTAAATAACCGTAAAAATTACCCTGATTCTGTCTTCTGCTCCTTCAGGGAAGATGTCTACCTGTACTCCCGCGCCGATATTTCGTTATTGAGGATCATCAGCCCGTTACCCGCCAATGCTTTCATTTCATCCTCACCGGGATACACAAATACCGGTGCCAGATGCTCAACCCGCTCACGGATCATCGCAACCACAGGTTTGCCGTAAGCTACTCCTCCGGTAAGGAGAATGGCATCAACTTCACCCTTTAGAACCGTCGACATAGCCCCGATCTCCTTGGAAACCTGATAGGCGAAAGCCTCCTGAATCAGTGTAGCCTTTTCATCTCCTGCTTCAGCCCGCTGTTCAACGTCAATTGCATTGTTGGTTCCCAGATAAGCCACAAAGCCCCCTTTTCCGGTAATCATCTTCCTGATATCATCCGGGGTGTAGTCTCCGCTGAAACAGGCTTTGGCAAGTGCACCTGCAGGAAGTGTACCTGAACGCTCGGGTGAAAACGGACCCTCTCCGTCAAGTGCCTGATTCACATCAATCACCCGCCCTTTCCGGTGTGCTCCCACACTAACCCCACCCCCCAAATGCGCCACAATCAGATTAAGATCTTCGAGCGGAACGTTCTGCAGTTTGGCATGGGCACGTGCAATCGCTTTCTGGTTTAATGCATGGAAGATACTGATCCGTTCAAACAGAGGGTGCCCTGATATCCTTGCTACAGGCTCCAGTTCATCCACCACAACCGGATCGGCAATATAGGCCTTGGCGGATGGGAGGCTCCTGGCGATATCACTGGCAATAAGACCTCCGAGGTTGCTCGCATGCTGCCCTAGTACCCCTGTGCGCAGATCCTCCTTCATCAGGTCATTAACCTCGTAAACACCGGAAGGAATGGGTTTTAACAAACCTCCCCGCCCAACAATCACCCGCAGATTCTCAATGGTGATACCTGCATTCCTCAATTCCTGCAGGATAATATTCTTCCGGAATTCATACTGATCAGTGATCCTCTCGAAACTCCCGATCTCCTCGGAACTGTGCTGGATGTTTTTCAGAAATATCTGCCGGTTCCCTTCATACACCGCAATTTTTGTGGAGGTAGAGCCGGGATTGATGGCCAGAATACATTGGTTACCCATGATGCTTTCCTTTTCTTGGTGTGTATTCTATTCCATCGCTGCAGCAAGGGCAATCGACAACATTTTGCTCCTCTCGGTATCCGAACGGGATGTGAGTACCACCGGTACAGTGGCTCCCATCAGTACAGCTGCTGATACTCCACCTCCCAGAAATCCCAGTGTCTTGTAAAGGACATTCCCTGAGTTGATGTCAGGGGTGACAAGGATGTCAGCATCACCGGCCACCTCACTGATAATGCCCTTGTGTTCTGCGGCTTCCTTCGATACAGCATTGTCGATGGCAAGCGGGCCATCCACCAGGCACCCTGTGATCTGTCCCCTGCGGTTCATCATCGCAAGCATGGCAGCGTGAACGGTAGCCTCCATCTTTGGATTGACGGTTTCAACAGCTCCTATCACTGCAACTTTTGGACTGGTGATTCCCAGCTTATGAAAAAGCTCTACGGCATTCAGCAGAATATCGGTTTTTTCTTCAAAAGTAGGTGCCACATTCATGGCTGCATCTGTAACACCCAGCAGTTTATGATAATATGGGGTTTCATACAGGGCAATATGACTGAGCAATCCCCCCTTCCGTAAACCTTTTTCCTTGTCGAGAATGGCTTTCAGCAGTGGACCGGTGGAAATGTACCCCTTCATCATAATGTCTGCTCTCCCTTCCCGGATCAATTCAACAGATCTTACAGCTGCCCGGTAGGCATCCTTTTCGTGAAGCACTTCGATTCCCTGCAGGTCAAACCCGATCTTTTCACATAACTGGTCAATCAGATATTTGTCTCCGGTCAGAACAGGTTCAATAATACCTTCCCGGGTGGCGTTTTTTACCGCTTCCAGTACCGGTTCATCCGAAGCAGCAACAACGGCAAGCCGCCTGATCTTTCCGCTGCGTGCTTTGTCGATCAACGAGTCCAATGTTTTCAGCATATAGGTCAATATTTTAATGATTTCTCGCGGTGGCCTGCAAAAATACACCCTTCGGTGTAATCCTCCAAACGAAACTGAACATCAGGGTGTACTGTAAAAACGAATCATCTGAAGAATCGCCCGTCGGCATACCGGGCAAAAGGCATCATAACGTACCGATTTCATCGTGCACTCCTGATAGGGACGATAAATGCCCCTGGCAGAATACCCCGCACCCTCGAATACCCCGATAGTCTGTTCATTGGCAGGTATCGCAGGTGTGGGGACCGGTGTGCCGGGTAACAACATCCCTTTCCATTTTCGTTCAAAATCAATCAGTGTGGTGATATTTGGCTCCCAGGGCTCAGTCTGCAGATCGTAAAAAGCATCCACCGCAACCTCCGAGGTGTAATATTCATCTGCCAGGCCTGCAAAGGAATGCCCAAACTCATGGATCAGGAGGAACCCAGCCTCCTTGTTGCCACGGGTCCCCGTAGCGTAAAAATTATATATGCCACCACCCCCGTATTTGTCAGAATTTACAATAATAAAAATCTGATCATAGGGTACCAGCCCTGCGGCATCCCTCACACGCTGAAAGTCCTCTGCCATCAGGTAACGCTCTGATCCAAAGGTGCTAAATGATGCTCCCAGCCCTGTTTTTCTGAAGATCTTTTCACCCGGCAAAGACACTCCCGATTCGTCTGAAATAACGCCGACCCCCCTGAAATTGATACTTTCACTGACCTCACCATACGGTGCTGCCCCTGTTAAATACCCTGCAAATTTCCGGCAATCATCCCAGAAAAGGTGCATATCATCTGCAGTGTATCCCTCTGCCAGAAATACAATGTCAAGTTTCTCTGCCGGATCACCATGCACGGCAATATCCCGCTTTTCCCAGGAAGGGACTCCCCGGGTCATGATTTTTTCCTTGCCAGGGTGTATCTTGTCACTGAAAATCAGATGGAGTACATTCTTCTTGTCTCTCCGGTAAATTTCCAGAACCGCATCATCCTTCGGAAAGGGCATCACAATGGATTCCCTGAATCCTTTCCGTTTTGTTTTAGCCTCCTCCGTGTCCTGCCACTCCACAAACAGGGTGCTGAACCCTCTGGAATAAATCAGCGTACCTGATTTTGCATCCCTCAGATTAAAATGGTATCTGCCAAAACCAAATGTATCAATCAGTTGGGTCAGGGATCCGCCCCAGTAGGGCTCTGAAATCAGTTTTCCGGGTTTAATCTGTTCCTTGTTCCGGGTGCCTGAATGGATGTAGTCATACCGCAGGGTCTTACGGTGAAAATATTGATCAAAAGTTTGTGTGCCGGCGGTCAGTACTCCCGTTATCAGCACTAAAACAATAAGCATAAAATTGCTCATACCATCTATTATTTACCGTACCATGCATCATGTTCCTTGCTACTGCAAACTTGCGAATTTTTTAATTTGGTTGAACATGTGTTCCCCTGATCTCTTTCTTTTACCTTTGCCGCTTCGGATCAAACAACCCCCATGAAAAAAACCTGTTCATCCCTGATTTTTCTGTTTGCAACCGTGCTGCTCCTGTATTCATGCCGCACACCCCAAAGCGCGGATGCAACCGGGAAAATCCTCACAACCCCTGCCTATTCCTCTCTCAGTGGTTTCTCATGGTTCAATCCTGTACGGTTTTCAACCCTCGACCATGCCTATACACCTGCCATTACATCCGTGAAGATGCAACGCACTGGAGTGGAGTTTTCGCTGCCATTGCTGGAGCTGGATAAATCCGGGCAACTCGAAATCTCTTTTGATGAGCTCAACGGATTACCCCGACAGTTCAGATATACCCTCATCCATTGCGATGCCTCATGGAATCCCTCCGATCTCCTGCAATCCGAATACCTCTCCCCCTATACAGAAGGCTTTTTGAATCAGTATCTTCTCTCAAGGGCTACCCGGCAGGCCTATGTGCATTATACCCTTTTGATTCCCAACGAAGAGGTAAAAATCAGTAAATCAGGAAATTATCTCCTTGTAATTTACGACCCCGCCCAACAAAACCAGTTGATTCTGACCCGTCGGTTTATGGTTACCGAAAACCGGGCATCCCTGAAAATATCGGTACGGAAATCATCTGATATAGAAGAGGCAGGGTATAAACAGGAAGTGGATGTGGATCTGGTAAAAAGCAGCTGGCCTGTCGAAAACCCATACCAGGAACTGAAAATCTTTATTGCCCAGAACGGGCGGCTTGATAATAGGGTGGAGGGGCTGCAGCCTCGTCTGGTTACCGGCAATACAATCTCCTATAACTGGGAAAAGGTGAATACCTTTAACGGAGGCAATGAGTTCCGCTATTTCGATATTCGCACACTCTCGAAAGTAACTCCCCGCGTCGCTTTTATCACCCAGGATTCCGCCTTCCATCATGTGTTTCTCAAACCCGATTTTAAAAGGGGTTTTCAGGTGTATCAATCCGAAAAAGACCTGAACGGTGAGTTCATTATCCGGAACGATGATGCCCATTCAACCGCTGGTAATGAGGAAGATTATGCCTGGGTACATTTCACCTTCCCTTTCCAGTCATCCTTTGGCCATCGTGATATGTACCTGCTCGGTGCTTTTACGAACTGGCAACTCACACCTGAAGCCAGGCTGGTTTACAGTGAAGAACGAAATTCCTATGAGGCTTCACTCTATCTTAAACAGGGCTATTACAATTACCATTATGTGATGCTGGACTCCGCCGGTACACGGTTTGAAACGGTACTGACCGAAGGCGACCATTCAGAAACGGAAAACTTTTATACCGTTTATGTGTATCAGAAATTACCCTCTGAACTTTATGACCGCCTTATCGCAGTGGAAAGGGTTACAACACTTCAGCAACGGTAAACGTTGAACCTCCCGTAAATACAAGGTCATCTGCTCCTGCTGCACTGCAGGCTGCCTTATACGCTTCATTGACAGAGGCATAAACATTCCCCCGAAGCCCGTAGCCTGCTGCCTGGTCACGGAGGATGCCTGCATCCAGTCCCCGCGGTATGTTGGCCTTGCAGAAATAGTAGACTGCATCCTGTGGGAAAAGTTTCAGGATCCCTTTGAGATCTTTGTCAGAAACCACACCCAGCACAAAGTGCAGTTTCCTGTATGTTTCACCCTTCAGCTGTTCCATGACCATTTTCAGCCCATCGGGGTTGTGTGCTGTATCACATATCCTCAATGGATTGGATCCCAGAATCTGGTACCTCCCCATCAAACCGGTAAGCTTGATCACATCATTGATTCCCTTGATAATATGGTTTTTGCGGATATCATACCCTGCTGCGATCAACTCTTCAACCGCTGCCAGAACCGTAAGGATATTCTCCTTCTGGTACGATCCGGTTAAGGGGCATTTGAGCTCCCGCAGGTAGGGTCTCCCCATCCTGTGAATATCCAGCATCAGCTTGCCACGTACCGAACCTGCCATACCTGCCTGAACAACCTCGAATACATCCTGTGCATAGGTGATACGCGATTCTTCCAGTTCTGCCTTGTAGCTGAATATTTCGTCAGTATCGGGATGATGCCTGCCAATTACAACCGGTATGTGCTCCTTGATAATGCCCGCTTTTTCTGCGGCAATCATTTCCAGGGAGTCTCCCAGAAACTCCCTGTGATCAAAACTGATGTTCGTGATCACCGATACCACCGGATGCACAATATTCGTAGAATCCAGCCTTCCCCCCATTCCCGTCTCAAGCACCACAATATCACAGTTCTGTTCTTTGAAGTACCGCATCGCCATCCCGAACGACATTTCGAAAAAGGAGGGTTGCAACTGCTCGAAATCCTTTTTGAAATACTGAACAAACCAGGTTACCCAGCTTCTGGGCACCATCTTCCCGTCAACTTTGATACGTTCCCTGAAATCTTTCAGATGGGGAGAGGTAAACAGACCGGTCCGGAGCCCCTGCGACTGCAGAATCGCTGCCAGCATATGCGAAACGGAACCTTTGCCATTGGTGCCTGCAATATGGATGAATCGTAATTTCTTCTGAGGATTACCGAGAAAATCCACCAACCGAAGGGTATTGTCAAGATTCGCTTTATAGGCAGCTGCCCCGATGCGTTGAAACATGGGCAACCGGTCATATAAATACTGCAGCGTTTCTTCGTAATTCATGGCAACAGACCCATTCACTCCGGAAAACTGAACGTTTGACAACCGACGGTTATTGTGAAACACCTTAAATGGCGTGCCCTGAAGCCTGCTGCGGCACCAAATAAAGGATTGTCACCGGTCACAGGAAAGGCTAATTCAGTTTGATAAAGGTATAGGTAATCATACCCCTTTGAACAACAGGAGCATCGAGATTCACTGAAAACCGGCTTCTTTTGGCTGCTTCAATGGCGGCGGCTTTTAACTGAAGATCTGAAGTGGTAGATAACCGCGAGTTATACTGTGCATCAACCACATTGCCCTGCTGGTCAACATTTACATCAATCACGATTTTCCCCTGCCGGTCTGAATTATAGGAGGGTAGGGGCAACTCCTTGTGGGTTCGGCCTGTCAGGCTGAAACTCGGACCAGTTCCGCTGCCTTTTCCCGTTCCGGTTCCGTCACCAGGCTTGGTTCCGGTTCCGCTGCCCTTCCCGCTTCCACTGCTGCTTCCACTGCCACCGGATCCTGATGTCCCCTTTTTGGTAAACAGGGCATTGGGGTTAACCTTTTGTTTTGGCGTTTCAGGCTGTGTAACCGGAGCGGTCTGCGTAAGCTTCACCGTGGGTGAGGCTACAGGTGCAGGCGGGTTATCAGGACGGTTATCCGTTACATAGGTGCGCTCACCTTGTTCAGGATTGGGTCGGCTGACCGGTTCCGTTTCAGGCAACGTGTTCTGCCCCTCAATCCCGCCGCTGCTGCCGCTTCCGCCCATCTCAATCTCCACGCCCTCATCCGGAATCGGTGGATCCGGGTATTGAAACCCAAAGAAAAGACTCAGCATAAATACCAGCAACAGCACCAATATGGCTGCAATCATACCTTTGATCCGGTCGTTCCTGCTTATGATTGCCTCTCGGTCCATGATGCTGCCATATTTGGGAATCTGATTACTGTGGTCTTATATATTTTGGTATACACCTCTAAAATAGAAAAGTTTCATCAAAATCTGCTTTTCTGCCCCTTTACTTCTGGGATGGAGCAGTCTTGAGAATTACTTTATGCTTGGTGTTGTTTGCGGTATTCAGGATGCTGACAAGATTGTACACATTTACAATGGCTTGTACCGAAGCTTCTTTGTCTGCCTGCAACTCTATTCCGGTCGGTTCATCCGGGGAATATTTCAACAGTTCCGATCCCAGCAAGGTCTGCAAGGTGTTCAGGTCAACAGGATTGCTCGAAAAATAGTAATTGTTGAATTTATCCACCGCAACCACCGGCCCTTTCGGACTTACCGTCCTCGATTGGCTGCTGGGGAGGCTGACATCAATGGCATTCGGACTCACCATGGTGGATATCAGGATGAAAAAGATCAGCAGCAGAAACACCAGATCAGACATGGAGGCCATGCTGAACGAAACTTCCCTCTTATTTCGTGTCTTGATTGCCATAGGTCACTGTTTTATACAGCCGGTTCGTGTAACAGATCCATAAACTCTGTGGCACGTGCCTCCATGATGTACACCACCTTTTCGATCCGGGCAACCAGAAAATTATAGGAAATGTATGCCAATATTCCTACAATCAGACCAGCAACCGTAGTAACCATAGCCTGGTACATCCCTTCAGAAAGGATGTCGACACGGATCTGATTTCCTTCATTGGAGATCCTGAAAAATACTTTTACCATCCCAACCACCGTCCCTAAAAAGCCTATCATCGGGGCACTTCCCGAAATGGTGGCAAGGGTGGCAATGTTCTTTTCCAGCCGGGATACTTCCAGCTTCCCGACATTTTCTATGGCTGCGTTGATGTCATTCAATGGCCTGCCAATCCGGTTAATGCCCTTCTCCACCATCCTGCTGATCGGGGTTCCATTCTTCCGGCATAATGCCAGGGCCGCTTCAATCTTTCCGTCATGAATCAGATCCCGTATATTGAACATGAAATGGCCCTCCTCTTTCGATGCCCTGTTGATCGTCAGGAACCGCTCAACGAGAATAAACGCCGCCAATGCCAGCATAAGAAAAAGCGGTCCCATGAATGCCCAGCCGCCATACTGTATCAGTTCCCACATCGAAAGCATCTTTTTGGTGCCTTCCTGCACGGTGTCCTGAACCGGAGCAGTCATTCCGGCACCAACTTCCTGTATCACTGCAAATAACAACATACCCATAGCTTAGTAGATTTGTTTTCTAACGCCGAAATTACTACATAAGTATGTAAATCGCCCCCCTTGAGATTTCATATTTTGAACAAAGGGGTGTTAGTTGGCTAAGGGTCTATCTGTCAATCGTTAATCAGAAACGAGTGTCCCGGTCTGCTCCCCAAGGAGTTCTTTTAAAAGGTTTCCTGGCTTCTGGATATCAAATACGATAATGGGGATATGATTTTCACGGCACATGGTAAATGCAGTGATGTCCAGTATTTTATAACCTTTCTGGATCGCATCGTTAAAGGTAATCCGGGTGAGTTTTATCGCAGCAGGATTTTTTTCAGGGTCATCAGTATAGACCCCATCCACCCGTGTGCCTTTCAGCAGAACTTCTGCATGTGCTTCGGCTGCCCTGAGGGCTGCCGCCGTATCAGTGGTGAAAAACGGATTCCCGGTCCCTCCGGCAAAAATCACCACCTTTCCGGCTTTAAAAGCCTCCATGGCAGCAGGTCTTGTGGCTTTGGCAGCAATCCCATCCACCGGAAGGCCACTGAGCAGTAAAGTGGGAATCGACCGGGATTCGAGAGCCGATCTCAGGGCCACACTGTTGATCAGCGTGGCCAGCATTCCCATGTAATCGCCCTGTACACGGTCCATGATTTCTGATGCCCCCTGCAAACCCCTGAAAATATTCCCTCCTCCTATCACGATCCCCGTTTCGCAACCTGCCTGCACAGCAGTGGCAATCTCATCAGCATAATATTCCAGACGTATGGGATCAATTCCGTAACCCTGTTCTCCCATTAGCGATTCACCGCTAAGTTTCAATAGTATCTTCCGGTATTTCATGTTGTATCTTTTTCATGGTAAAATTGCATAAAAAAAAGAAGCCATCAGCAGGATGGCTTCTTTTTTACCGGAATATTCCGGGTATTTATTCTCCCAGTGCAATACGATGGAAGGTGGTAACCTTCAGGTCTTTGTCAACCTCTGAGATCACCTGGGCAACAGTCTTCTTCCCGTCCTTGATGAATTCCTGGTTCAGCAGGGTGCGCTCTCTGAAGAATTTGTTGAGTTTCCCTTTGGCTATATTTTCAAGCATGGCCTCAGGCTTGCCTTCCAGCCTGGCTTGTTCCATCCCGATTTCGATTTCACGCTGGATGGTGGTAGCATCAACATCTTCCTTGTCGATGGCGATGGGGCTCATGGCAGTAATCTGCATGCAAACCTCTTTTCCAAGTACGTCAATTCCTTCAATCCCGGCTTTATTCAGGCCGATGATGGTAGCAATCCTGTTTCCATGATGGTTGTAGGCAAATACCGAGGGAGCTGAAATGCAATGATATGCATTGAAGCCGATTTTTTCACCAATCTTGCCTACTTGTTCGTCAATGTGATCCGCGATCGATCTTCCTTCAAGATCAAGTGCCATGAATTCGTTGAGTGTTGCGGGTTTCTTTTGCAGCGCCACTTCAGCTGCTTTCATTCCCAGCGCTTTGAAATCGTCGTTCTTGGCCACGAAATCGGTTTCGCAATTCAGCATAACGATCACGCCAAAGGTGTGGTCATCACTTGTTTTTGCAAAAATAAACCCTTCGTTCGCTTGACGGTCAGCACGCTTCTCTGCCACTTTCTGCCCTTTTTTTCTGAGCCAGTCGATGGCCTGCTGGAAATCACCATTGTTCTCAATCAGAGCTGCTTTGCAATCCATCATGCCAGCTCCTGTCATCTGCCGTAATTTATTGATATCGGCTGCAGTTATATTTGCCATGTATATAATCTCCTGAAATTTAAATTTGAAACTTCCTACTCTTCAACGGTGGTTTCATCGGTACTCTCTTCCTCATCGCCACCGAAATCCTCATGCTCTTCGATCACTTCATCATCCAGCATATCATCCATTTCATCCGTCTGATCATCATCCATGCCCCGGTCACTGCTGAACTTACGCTCTGCCACCCCTTCCTCTATCGCCTGCACCATCACGTCAATAATCAGTGCAATGGATTTTGCCGCATCATCATTGGCCGGAATGGGGAAATCCACCTGGTTGGGATCTGAATTGGTGTCAACAATGGCAAAAGTGGGAATTCCCAGCTTGCGGGCTTCTGCCAGTGCAATGTGTTCTTTGATGATATCAACGATAAAAATAGCCGACGGCAACCTGTTCAGATCAGAAATACTGCCAAGGTTCTTCTCAAGCTTGGCCCTTTCACGGGTGATCTGAAGCCGCTCGCGTTTGGAGATGTTGTTCCATGATTTGTCGATCATCAGCTTGTCGATCGAGGTCATTTTCCTAACCGCTTTGCGAATGGTGGCAAAGTTGGTGAGCATACCACCCGGCCAGCGCTCAGTAACATAAGGCATGCTTACCTTCTTTACCCGCTCGGCAACAATTTCCTTAGCCTGCTTTTTGGTGGCAACGAAAAGTACCCTTTTCCCCGATTTCGAAATCTGACGCATGGCAGCAGCTGCTTCATCCAGCTTTGCCATGGTTTTGTGCAGGTCGATGATGTGGATACCGTTACGCTCCATAAAAATGTAGGGAGCCATGTTCGGGTTCCATTTCCTCTTGAGATGCCCGAAGTGTACGCCGGCATCAAGTAGCGCTTCAAATGTGGTTCTGTTTTCCATGGGTTGTTGGTTTGTTTACTTTCACTAAAGACAATCACTGAGTAGCCCTTCCGCAGGAGTCTCAGCGATTTGGATACTAAACAATATCTGTAATGATTATCGTTTGCTGAACTGGAAGCGTTTCCTGGCCTTTTTCTGACCCGGTTTTTTACGCTCAACCATTCTGGGATCCCTCCTGAGCAGCCCTTCGGGTTTCAACATGGGCCTGTTCTCCTGATCAACCTCGGTAAGTGCCTTCGAAATGGCAAGACGAACTGCTTCTGCCTGCCCTTTGAATCCACCTCCCTTTACGTTCACCAAAACGTCAAACTTGCCTTCATTGTTGGTGAGCTTGAAAGGCTGTTCAATGGTGTAATGCAACATCTCGGTGGTAAAATAGGCCTTGTAATCCTTGCGGTTTACCGTGATAGAACCGTTGCCCGGCTTCAGATAAACTCTCGCAACAGCAGTCTTCCTTCTTCCTGAAGTATTGATAACTTCCATCTCTTATTTTATTTCATTGATATTAAACACCTTCGGCTGTTGTCCCTGCTGCTTGTGCTCAGGACCTGCATATACATAAAGGTTACGGAACAAATCCGCTCCCAACCGGTTCTTGGGCAGCATACCCTTCACCGCGTTCTCAAGCACACGCTCGGGAAATTTGGTGAACATCTCCTCTGCAGTCCTGGTGCGCTGTCCTCCCGGATAACCGCTGTATCTTACGTATTCTTTGTCGGTAAGCTTATTGCCGGTAAAAATTACCTTGTCGGCATTGATAACCACTACATTGTCTCCGCAATCCACGTGAGGCGTGTAATAAGGCTTGTGTTTTCCACGCAATACCAGCGCAATCTTCGATGCCAGCCGCCCAACCACCTGATCGGTTCCGTCGATAAGCAACCACTCCTTTTCAACCATCGACTGGTTCGCCGACTTCGTTTTGTAACTCAATGTGTTCATCTTGCTCGTTTTTGTCTCTTATTTTCCCACTGGGGAATTTGGGGCTGCAAAAATAGTAACACTTTTTCATCCAAGCAAATATTATTCATCCCTTTTTTCGACAATTGTCATTCGCAAAGGATTCCCTATCTTTGCCCACCTTTGGATTAGCGTAACTTATCTGGATATTGACCCCTGAATCAAAATTCAATTAATTTATAATCAGATTGATATGAAAAAAATAACGGTTCTCTTGTTGCTGGTATCCCTGCTCTCTGCTCCTTTTATACGCCTGAAAGCAGATGAGGGAATGTGGATCCCGCTCCTTCTCTCAAAGAATTATGCTGAGATGCAGCGCCTCGGCCTTAAACTTACCCCTGAAGAGCTGTACGCCGTTAATAAGAGCAGCCTGAAAGATGCGATCGTGCTTCTTGACCGTGGCTCCTGCACCGGAGAAATAATCTCATCCAAAGGGCTCCTCCTCACCAACCACCATTGCGGATACGGTGAAATCCAGGACCACTCAACTCCCTCCGCCAACTACCTGAAGGATGGTTTCTGGGCTTACTCAACCTCGGAAGAGCTCCCAAATCCCAAAAAGACAGCCTCCTTTCTGGTGCGTATTGATGATGTAACCGCCAGGGTGCTGAAAGGTGTTACACCCTCCATGAAAATGGCCGAAAGGGATTCTGTAATTGCTGCCAACATAGAAGTTATTGAAGAAGAAAGCGTTAAAGATACCCACTATGAGGCAGAAGTAAAAGAGATGTTCGCCGGAAGTGAATTTTACCTCTATGTGTATGAAGTCTTTCTCGATGTCCGTCTGGTGGGAGCCCCCCCTTCCTCAATCGGAAAATTTGGCGGAGATACCGATAACTGGATGTGGCCCCGCCATACCGGTGATTTCACCCTCTTCAGGGTCTATTGCAGCCCCGATGGCAAACCCGCTCCCTATGCAAAGGAAAATGTCCCCTATACCCCGAAACACTACCTGCCGGTTTCACTTAAAGGATTGAATGAGAATGATTTTGCTATGATATGGGGCTTCCCGGGGGCTACGGACCGCTACCGTACCTCCCAGGGTATCCAACTGAATATCGATCAGATAGACCCCGCCGGCCGTGACCTCCGCCGGGCCAAGATGGATGCCATGAAACCTTATATGGATGCAGATGAGGCACTTAAAATCATGTATGCTGATTCCTATGCCTACCTCGGTAACTTCTGGAAAAAGTCAGCCGAACAGCGTAAAGCACTTATTGCCCTTGACGTGGTGAACCAGAAACAACAGCAGGAAAAGTTATTCGCAGAATGGGTGAATGCCGATCCGGAAAGAAAGAAAACCTACGGCAGTGTGCTTGCCGATATCAATGAAGCCTACCGCACCATCTCCCGGAATGAATACGAAAAGGTATTGGCATATTTTCTTGAATCATTCATAGATCCAAAGGTGGTTTTCAATGCCTATAAAAGCACCTCTTTCCTCAGAAGCATCAAGGAAGGAAAATCCACCAAAGAGGCTGCCCAGGCACTGTCAACCCAGGCCGATGGAATGTACGCTGCCTTCAGTGTAAATATCGAAAAAGCCCTGTTTGCCACGATGATGGGACAGCTCTTCAACGGACTTTCCGACGACTATAAACCGGACTTCCTTGTGAAAGCGCATAAAAAGTACAAAGGCGACTGGAAGAAATATGCGGATGCCGTCTTCAAAAAATCAATCTTTGCCTCTAAAGAGGATTTCCAGGCATTCCTGAAAAAACCGTCTGTGAAAAAACTCACCGGAGATCCTGCATACCTGGTAATGTCGCAACTGCTTGATATGTACCGTGGTGTGCTCACCGCGCAACACCAAACCGATGAAAAACTGCGCAATGCCAACCGTCTGTATATTCAGGGTATTCGTGAAATGAATGAAACCAGGCCCTACTATCCCGATGCCAACTCCTCCATGCGGGTTACCTACGGAAAAGTATTATCCTATGATCCCCGCGATGCCGTGCATTACCATTATCTTACCTACCTTGATGGGGTAATGGAGAAAGAAGTTCCCGGAGATGAGGAGTTTGACGTACACCCAAAACTCAAAGAGCTCTTTGCAAAGAAGGATTTTGGGGTCTATGGGCTGGATGGCAGAATGCCGGTATGCTTCCTCACAGATAACGATATCACCGGTGGTAACTCAGGCAGCCCGGTGATCAACGGCGAGGGCCACCTTATCGGTACAGCATTCGATGGTAACTCCGAAGCAATGAGCTCCGACCTGCAGTTTGACCCGAAATTGCAGCGAACCATCGTATGCGATATCCGCTACGTCCTATTTGTGATCGATAAATTTGCCGGCGCCAAAAACCTGATCGAGGAGATGAATATTATCAGGTAAACGGCTTCAGGCCTTAGCTTTCTGTTCCTGTCTTACGGGAGAAGTTTGATCTCCTCCGCCTGCAGCACCTCCCTGTTGGCATTGCTGATGAAGGCTACGATATGACACTTCTCAGGTAAATAATCGTATCCTTCGGGCAGCGTCCTTTTAACAGTCCGGGTGTCAATGATCGATGGATTAACCTCCAGCCCCCAATGATCAGTGATGTTGGTCCGGAGCACATGCATGTGCTTGTAATCCATAATCACAGGTGTTGTACCCACAGTGGCATTGTTGTTTTTCTGTGGTTTAATGATACTGTCCTCAGTAAGGACAATGGTAACATAATATTTTTCACCCGGAACCGGGGATTTGATGTTGGAAGAAAACTGCACCTCGATTTCCCTCGTGGAAGGAGTGAAATCAGCTTCGAGCAATAATTCAGCCTCTGCTGGTTGCGCCAGCTCCTCCGCTACGACCGTAAACCAGTTGTTGTAAGGGATAATCTTGCTGCCACTTCGCTCTTTCCGGTTGACAAGCCCATTGGGGAATCCCTGGTTTTCCACTTCAAAATACGAACACCAGAGATCACCCGTAGCAGTGGTGAAATTATAGGTACAGGGAGGTATCAGTATCTTAGATAATTGCCCTGCATGTACAGCTATAACCACCACATTGTCTCCGTATATATCCAGAAGTTCATGAGAGACCTTTCCGGCAGTAGGGCAATTCACACACTCATGGCTGGTGTAATCCTCAAGCAACACCTTCCGTTCGCTCTGGATCACTATATTGTCCTTTTTGTAGGGGGCATCCAGTACCTCACATGCCATAAAGAACACTGCAATTCCAACAGCCATCAGGCCTGACGTCAGAAAAATGGAATTTCTTATTTTCATAATTTCGATCCGGTCTTTTAAAATGATGAAGTAAGGGTTACTGAGAAACCACTGATAGCAGGAACGTACCTGCAAACGCCTCCAATGCAGAGAATCCCGTCGTTCTGCCTGCCGTATGAGGCTGCAATCCGGGTGGCACCTTTGGACAATCCGCATGCAACCATCAGGTAATGGATCTGTTTTGAAGCCTCCGGGTTGCCGTAATTCCACTGGTCGCTCACCGAGGCGAAAAATCCGTGATGGGTGAATTCTATCAGCCCTGCCATCCAGTCACCGTCATCCTCATGGGTAAGAAGGTGTTGTACTTCAAACCGCAGTGCTTTTCTGGAGGTGACTTTCCAGGTGATATCTGCCACCGCATTGTGCGAAACCACATTCTCTTCGCCCAGATGCCCTTCAATTACTCCGATATTGTAAAATATCCAGGCATAGATAAAGGATATTTTCAGGTCTTTGGTGATTTTCCGCTGCAGTTCAAGAGAGATATCTTCGAAGAATTTTTCACCGCTCCTGAAAAAATCGGTGGTATATCCAAGGGTGCCCGCCTGTCCGACCGGAGTAATGCTGTCTAAAGGAAGACGGGTGATATCTGTGAGTCTTGAAAAGGTTGCCGACAGGTCAGTGCCATATTTACCCCCCAGCCATGTCCCCTTTTTGATTTTGTAACCAAGGTTGAGGGAAAATCCCATTTCTCCCTGAACCTGAGTGGCATAGGGATATTTTGCAGGCAAACTGTTAATGTGTTGTTTGGTAATGGAAGGCAGATAATTAATCGTCAGATCATTCAATCCTGCATTACGGTCGCTCCTGAAACCCATGTTGTCAAGCCGCTTTACCCCGGCAGAGAAAGAAAATCCTTTAACGGCATAGGAAGCCTGCAGGAAAATGGCCTCTCCTGGTTTGTAGATCATTCCGTTTTCTGCCGATGGATCGTTGATTTTATAGGCATACTCACCCAGAAGCGTTACCGGGCCATAAGAAAGATTCAGCCTCCCCGCAAAGGCGGCCACCTGTTTGGGTACCTTGTAAACGGGATGATTGTCTTTCTGGCTTTTTGTGATAAAACTTCCCCCGGCAATCACTTTGACTTTCTTACCAAAAAATGGAAGAGCATCATTCAGATCAACTTCGGCATCTGCTCCTGTAATGATCCCACGGTCATCATCCTTGTCCCACCGATCCCAGTAATACCGTTGTACACCGGATATAGCCGTGATAAACACCCCTTTAAAGGGCTTGCTCTTGATCCGGATTCCCTCTACGGAATTGTCGATCCCAAGAGTCCAGTCCTGGTAGCTTCTGAATACCATCCCGTTACCGAACTGCTCATAAAAGTTACCTGCTGTTATATCCCAGATGTCATCATGGAACCTCAGATACTTGTACGGAATGCCGGCCCCGGTGTACCGCTGGTCATATCCGGTCATCGACGGAAGGAAACTCTCCATCCTTAACCCGGCCTCTAAATTATTGCTGCTGTAGGTAAGATTCAGAAAGGTGTTCGATCCGGTTCTCCTTCCCTGCAATGTCGAATCATTGATTCCCAGTATGGAATCATCCTGATAGTACTGAAAATCAGTTTGAAAACTCCCCTTGATGGTTCCCCCTGTTAACTGTGCTTTCAATCCCGATGTAAATACCATCAGAAATATCAGTGCCATCCAGTATCTTGCCGGCATAAATCAGTGAATTTTGGTTGATAAAAAAAAAGTCCTACCTATATTTCTTTAACTCTTCAAACAATGCTTCTTCATCTCCCTCTGCATAAGAGGTGTGCTGATATACGATCCTCCCTTTGTATATAATGAAGATGTGGGGCGGCTGGGCTACATTCATCAGCTTTTTAAGATCACTGTTGCGGTCAAGGTACACTTCAAAGGTCCATCCCTTGCTGTTTACCAGGTTCTTAACCATGTGGGTTGTTCTTGCATCATCAATGGATACGGCCACCATCCTGAACGGAACTTCCTCCTTCCAGGTATCCATCTCATCATTGATCGCTGTAAGTTCCTTGATGCAGGGTTTGCACCATGTTGCCCAGAATGAAACAACTATCGGTACAGTGTCATTTAAAATGTCCCTCGCGTTCACAATTTTGTCGTCGAGGGTTCGGATTTCCGCAGAGGGAATGTCGGATGTTTGTACTTTTGTGGTATCCTGGGCATTCAGGTTACCTGCCCAGACTAAAAGCACCATAAGCATAAACAGTGATTGTCTCATTTTATTCTGTTCTTTAAGGGTAGCGGGTTTGAAATTCCTGACAAATATAGAGATTTAATGAATGATGAAACGGGTGCAGTTTCCTTTCCGGGTCACTAAACCCATTTGCTAAAATTATGTATTGATTTACAGTGCTTTTTAATTTTGATTTTTTTGTATCGTTGATGTGTATTATTTGTACATTGCACCCCAAAATTTCCGAAATATGAAAAGATTATTACTTTTTCTGGCAATGAATGTGTTACTGTTGGGAAGTGTATGGTCCCAGTATTATTACATTCCTGCAAACATCAATCCATCCGGTAACCCCGGTAACCTGAATGCCAATACCGAGGAACCCTTCGGAGACGGACTGATGCCGGGCTGGACGAATATTGACCCTATGAATGCTTCTCCTGCATGGACTGCCGTGCAGAACATCCCTTTTACCTTCCAGTTCAACGGGGCTCCTGTAACCCAGTACCTGGTATCAAATACCGGGGTTTTAACCTTTACAACTACTGCCGGAAGCCCTCCGGGTTCCTCCAATAACATTTTACCGGATCCCGGGATCCCCGACAAATCGGTTTGCGTATGGGGAGTTTCCTGGACCGGCGGACCAAACTGCAACGACCGTATTGTAACCAAAACCTTCGGGGTCGCTCCCAACCGGCAGCACTGGATCCAGTTCAACACCTATAACATCCCTGGATATAATACCCAGTGGTGCTATCTTTATTACAGTATCGTGCTTGAGGAGACTACCAACAACATCTATGTGGTCGATCAGCGTTGTTCAGACAAGGGCTTCTGCCAGCCTACCCTGACCATTGGGTTACAGATAAACGGAACTACTGCTGTCATGGTTAACGGTTCCCCTAATCTTGGCACCGTGGCCGGTCAAAGCAAAACGGCCGTAGATAATAAATACTATACATTCATCAAAGGCTCTCCCCCCTCCCGCGATCTTGGAGTTTCCTGGTTGCAGATGAGCAACTTCGTGATCCTCAATGCAGGCCCCTTTGATGTGAAAGGAAAAGTAAAAAATTACACCGGAACTGCAGTTACCAGTTATGATATGAACTACAGCGTGAACAATGGCCCTGTGAAAACCTGTAACCTTACAGGTGCTGCCTATGACATTCCGGCCTATGGTGAAGAGTGGTTTATCCACGACAGCATCTGGATGCCCCCTGATACTGGAGTGTACCACTTTAAATACTGGGCTTCCAACATCAATGGGGGTGGCGATGAAAATCACAGCAACGATACCATGTTCAAGATTGTGGAGGTTTCCAATGCCTTTACTCCCAAGCTCCGGCTCTTTGAGGAGTTTACCTCTTCATCCTGCATCCCCTGTAAAGACGGCAACATCAACCTTAAATCCGTTCTGGATAAATATCCGAATGATTACGCCTTAATCAAATACGCCATGAACTACCCCGATGCAGGCGATCCTTACTATACCGCCGAAGGGGGTACACGGGCTACCTACTACGAGGTTGATTCACTACCGGATATGTATGTGAACGGCAACATCGTTGACCCTACCTATATCGATACAATCCAGTATAATGACCTCTGGGACAAATCCTATATGATGTTCAATCCTACCCACACCAGGGTTGGAAACACATTTTCGGTAACAGCATCGGTGCTGCCCTTTGAGAATTATACTTCCGGTACCCTGGTATTGAGGGTTGCCGTAGTGGAAAAAACCACAACCGGCAATGTGGGATCCAACGGTGAAACCATCTTCTACAACACCTTCCGCAAATTCATCCCTGATGCAGCAGGGGTAAATCTCGGGCAGCTCCAGAAGGCGGTTTTTAAAACCATCACACGTACATATACATTCCCCACAACCAACAATATCGAAAACTTCAGCAACCTGCAGGTGGTGGTTTTTGTACAGGATGATGCAACCAAAAAGGTGTTGCAGTCAGCCATTTCCACCCAAACCAACAGCATTGATGAAAGCACCTCACAGAAACATATCCTTGGACTGTTCCCGAACCCTGCAAAAGAATCGACCCAGGTACAGTACCTCGTTGCAGAACCGGGCATGGTTACGTTGGAGCTGATCTCTTCTTCAGGAAAGACCATCCGCACCTTATCCAGAAATGCCACTTCAGTAGGGGTTTTTCAAAATGAATTTGATCTGACCAACCTGGCTAAGGGTTTGTATTTTGTTCGCCTCTCCGGTTTTAACCACTCCGAATCATCAAAACTCATTATTCAGTAATACAATCATTTATTAACCAAAACAACACAAGTTCTATGAAAAGAATTCTATGTACCTTGCTCTTGGTAACGGTTTTCGGCATGCTGCTGAATGCCCAGTCTGAATCCTCCAATGTGCCTTTCAATGGCATTAAACCCGTAAGCTCAAAAGCATGGGTTGCACAGTTTGCCCATACTACGATCTCACAAAGTGGATCCTATGGTGCTGAATCCGATGGAACCCATATCTATGTTACAAAGTGGAATGGCGATACCATCTGGAAATATACTACCGCCGGTGTACTCGTATCTTCTTTCAAAATTACCGGAGTTTCTGCTATCAGGGATCTTGCATATGACGGGACCTATTTTTACGGAGGTGCCAATGCATCAGCCATCTATAAGATGGATTTTAGCACTCAGACATTGGTGAGTACTATCACAATCCCTTCTTCTGCAACTGGTGTAACTGCACGTAACATCTGCTACGACCCGATCAACGATGGGCTCTGGGTAGGGGCCTGGGGCTCAAATCTGGTGCTCCTCAATAAAACTACAGGTGCTGTGATGCAAACTATTCTCTCTACAGTCCATGGCCAGACCTCTATGGCTGGTTCTGCGTTCGATACGGTTACTCCAGGTGGTCCATACATTTGGATTATAACCGGCGGAAGTTTTCCTGCTGAAATCCACCAGATTAGTGTGACAACTGGTTTGTCAACAGGTCTGATGCATTACACCGCCGACGATGTAAATCCCACAGGAGCTACCAGTGGTGGTGGCCTGTTTATCACCCCCAATCTTATTCCTGGTACGGTTACACTCGGCGGTGTCGTTCAGAATGCCGTCCTTTTTGGCTATGACCTGGCTTCCATTCAGCCCGATTCATTCGATGTAGCCATGGAGAGCCTTACTTTCCCAACCAATGCAGTGGTTAATAATCCGATGCAGATCAAGGGTGTAATCAAGAATAAGGGACTGATCACCCTGAACGATGTCAGCCTTAACTACCAGGTCGATAACGGTCCTGTCCAGACCCAGAATGTAACAGGATTGTCCACTACGACCAATCAGACCTATGCCTTTACCCATAATATTAACTGGACCCCCTCAACCACCGGAAACTTCACCATCAAGGTCTGGGCTGCAAGTCCAAATGGACAGACGGACGCTGACAACACAAATGACACCCTGAGCAAGGTGGTTTCAATTTTCGATACGATCGTAGCAAAAACAGTTGTAATTGAGCAGGCTACCGGAGCATGGTGCCAGTATTGCCCTGATGGATCCGTTGTACTGGCTGGCATTCTGGCCAATAACCCCGGAAAAACCATAGGTGTAGCTATTCATAATGGCGACGGAATGGCGTTTACCGATGGCAACGCCGTAAACAGTGCCTATGCGCAGGGATATCCAAACGGCTATGTTGACAGGGTGCTTTTCCCTGATCAGGCAGCTGTTGGGATGTCAAGGTCGGTTTGGGCAGCAAAAACCGCTGAAAGGCTGAATGACATTGTACCTGTTCTTGTAACCGGAACTGCGACCTATGGCGCCGGAAAGGTGATCACCATTGAAATGTCCGCCAAATTCTATTCTGGTGCTTCAGGAGATTTCAGGGTAAATGCATACATCGTTGAGGACAGTGTTACCGGAACCGGTTCTGCCTATAATCAGGCAAACTATTACAACACCGTTGCAGGTCACCCTTATTATGGTGCCGGCAATCCCATTATTGGGTACAAGCACAGGCATGTATTACGCGCAATGCTGGGTGGTCCGTGGGGCACCTCAGGCGTAATTCCTGCAACGGTTAATAAAAATGACATTTTCAATAAGCAGTATACCTATACGGTACCTTCCGGGATCAACCCCAACCGTCTGAAAGTGGTCTTCCTTGTGCAGAAATACAATTCTGATCCGAACCAGAGGCCTATTTTAAATGCTGCTGAATACCATCTTGGTTTTGTAGATGCTATCGAGGAGCAACAGCTGAACGGAGACTTTGCTGCCCTCTATCCCAACCCTGCCGAGAATGTTACCAACATTGAGTTTATGCTGGTGAAATCCTGCAATGTTAGGATGGAAGTCCTCAACCTCCTTGGCGAAAGAGTCTCTTCGGCCGAACTTGGAACCATGCCCGTTGGAGAACATCAGCATCAGGTTGATGTGACCAGCCTGCCTGCCGGAGTGTATATTTTAAGGGCCGATTTTGGCGGAACCTCCCGCACCATCAAGTTCACTGTGAAATAATCCGCAAAATCAGTAAAAGAAAAGAGCTGCTCCGGGAATGGGGCAGCTCTTTTTATTTGTAAGCTGATGCTTTTACAATTTAAATCCCAGCGTCATGATCATACCTGTTGACATATTGTCGATCTGCGCAGGTAAAACCATCTCCGGATCATACAGGTAATAGTTCTCACCGTAAGAGGTCATCACCCAGGAGAAATCCAGGAAGTAGTTCTTATCCTTGAAGCCAAGGCCAAATGCCAGGGTGCTCTTTTCGAAATCGTTGAGTCCATTGGTATAGGGTGAACCATAAAGAGCGTAACCGGCACGCAGGCGGATGGGATTGAGGTTTAACTCACCACCGATTCTAAGGTTGGAAGCTTCATGGTAGTCTTCGCGGATTACCCTGTTCACATCAGTAAAATGGTCGTTTTTGGTCTCGAACCTGGCGGCAGAATAGTCGACGGCTTCGTAATCAATGCCTATAAAACCAAACTTACCAATGATGAAACCAAGGCTGACAATGGCCTTCATAGGGGTACGAAGGCTGTAATCATAGTATCCTGTCGGCGAGCTGGCAAAAAGTTCCTGCCCAACGTCGTTCCTGTGCTTCATGCTCCTGCTGTATTCATCGTGTAAACTGAAAAAGGTGGGTGTATGAATCGCGCCACCGATCCTGATCCAGTCGAACGGCCTGGCAATGATTCCGAATTTGAAATTGATACCACTCCCCGAAGTGTTCAGGTAATCATTGATGGTCAATGACTTGAAAGTTGCAATGGTATCTCCTGCATCCACTTCACGATAACTGGCATCTTCCCGGTAGTGGAGGGTGGGAAATCCAATGGTGCCTCCCAGGTAGATCCTGTCGTTATAGTTTCCACCCAGGCTCAGGACAACCTCGTTCATACCTCCCTTTCTTTCAATGTACTTCATTTGCCTTACACCACCATTTGGAATGGCAGAGGTATATTGGATCATTCCATTCGATCCTGAAAATGTATCCGGAAACAGGTAAGTGTCCCATGCCAGCTTGGTGTCATAAAGATCAAGGTTTTTAGGAGCAATTCCGGCAGCTTTTTTCTGATACTCCATCAGGATTGAACCATACGGATTATCACCTTCGATGGTGGTGTTGCCTGAAAAATCAGCCAGCTGGTTCATTCCAAACCCAAACTGAAATCTTTTCCAGCTACCATTTTTAACGGATCTGTTCCCAAAAGCAAATACCACTCCGGCATTGTGCATATTCAGCTTGTATTTGTCATCTTCGGTGAGCATTCCACCATAATTTGCAGTGGCTGAATTATAGGTTAATCCCGGTGTTAGGGTAAATTCAGTAGTTCTGAAGAGCCCGATTCCGGCGGGATTGGCACTGAGGGTTGAAAAATCAGCCCCGATGGCTCCGAAGGCTCCGGCGGTGGCGAGGTACCGGGCAGTACCTCCCGGGCCTGTCATTGAAAATCTTAAGGCATCAAACGGAAGCTGGGCAAAGGTAAAAAGGGGTAACATACCCAGCATGGCGATGATTAAAGCTTTATTCTTCATGAGGATTGATTGTTTGTATTAGTCTGAAACAGGATTAGTTTCTGCGCCCGGAGGATGATGAGCTTCCGCCAGAACGAGAGGAGCTGCTACCGGATGACCGGGAGGAGCTGCCTGAGGAATAGCTGCTGCCGGATGACCGGGAAGAGCTTCCGGAAGAATAGCTGCTACCTGAAGACCGGGATGAGCTTCCTGAGGAATAGTGGCTGCCGGAGGTGTTTCCGGAGGAACGGGGAGAACTTTGGTAGCTGGATCCGGATGGACGCGATGAACCGCTGCCGGAGGATGGGGATGATTCAGACCTGGACCTTACGGCAGGTGGATTGTATGGCTGGGATGGTCTGCTTTCCTGCCTGTATCCCTGCTGGGTTCTGGACGGTGCCGGGGTTGCCGGGGTTGAACCGGAAGGCCTGCCATAGGTGCTATGCTGATCGTTGCCGGCGGAAGGCCTGGTGTAGGTTTTGTTTTGATTATTTTGTGGAGTTACTCTTCCCTGGTTGCTGCCCGGAGCCTTATATTCCTGGGTAGTCCCAGGCTGACGGTAGGTAGGTGGAGCATTCTCGGTTCTGGGTTTTGTATAGGGTTTTACCGGTTCGGTGCTGACGGGCCTTGTTGTGGCTGGTGCATTTTGAGCGGGTTGAACAGCACGTGGTTCTCTTTGAGAAGGATTCGCAGCCGGAGTCTGTGATGCACCTGCAGATTCTGTCCTTCCAAGATCAGGATATTGCCTTGTTGGCGTTGGATTGTTGCTCACCGGAGGGGTGTAGGTCCTGGTTCTTACGGGTGTATTGGTAACCGGTCTCTGGTACTGAGGCCTGACGGCAGGCGCCTGCTCCTGCGCATTTGGAGTCGTAGCAACCTGACGGGAGGTTCCCGGTGCTGTCTCTGCCTGTGCACCCTGCGGTTTTTCCTGGCGGGTTTCACCGGCCGGCTGGTTGGTCATAGCTGATTCAGTCTGGTTGGCTTCAGATGTTTGTGCCGTTGCAGCTGGCCGTACATTTTGGTTCCCGGGAGCTTTATCTTCCTGGGAACTGATCACGGAGGGATCCGTTCTTACAGTATTTCCGCCATTTCCGTTTGGTGTTTGAGATTCACTGATGTTTCCGACAGATGTTTCGGGAACTGCCCGGATTTCAGATGCAATGGCCTGTTCATACTTTGATCCAAACCAGGAATTGTCACTCCTTCCGGTTCCATCGCCTGAAGTGATATAATCGCGGGGTCCGTAGTAATAACCGTTGGTTCCGTCGTAACTGTTATAGTAATAATTATAGTAGTTACCCCAGTAGCCGTCGTAATAGCCATCCCAGTACCCGGCATAATAGCCGTATCCATAACCGGGTCCGTAGTACCAGGGATAATAGCCATACGAGAAGGGATAATAACCGTATCCGTACCCATATCCCCAGCACCAGTTAAAAGGCCTGTACCAGGTGTAATAGGAGGGGTACCACCAGGGATAGCCGTAATAAATGCTTACTCCATAGTAGAAAGGATCATAGGTATACCAATACAGATCAGTGTAGTAATTATGGTAATATCCGAAACCGGTGTAATAGCCTGTGTGGAACCTGCGGATCCTGGAAGCGTAGGTATAGTCGTAATAATCGTCGTAGCCGTAGTCGTCTCCGTAGTAATTGTTGGTTATATAGGTATTGCCTTCTTCATCAACATAATACTCGCTTACTACCGTATCCTTTTCCGGATCAGGGGATGTAACAGGGGTAACATTCTGGACTTGTTTTGATCCTTCGGTTACATCATAACTGTTCTGCCCGGTGGATGGTGATACAATAGTCACGGTGGTTTCTGCATTCCTGTTGGGAGTATAATACACATCATCACTTCCTGTAGCCAGATAAGTTGAGCTACAGGAGGTGAGGAAAAGCAACAGGGAGGCAACAGTCATTGTGATAAGTGTTTTCATGGGGATTCCTCCTGAATTATTGATTTGTTTTTGTTCTCGTTACCGTTGAATATAGTAAATTTGCCGTTTTTGCAGCGCGAATAAATTAACAATAACTATACCATAACATCTATGGCGAAGATTTTATCATCGAAGGAAGAGAGTTATTCCCAATGGTATAACGATCTGGTAGTGAAGGCCGATCTTGCGGAGAACAGTGCAGTAAGAGGCTGTATGGTAATCAAACCTTACGGTTATGCCATCTGGGAAAAGATAAGAGATACCCTTGATGGCATGTTTAAGGAGACCGGGCATAGCAATGCCTACTTTCCCATCTTTATCCCCAAATCGTTTTTCAGTCGCGAAGCGGAACATGTGGAAGGATTTGCCAAAGAGTGTGCCGTTGTGACCCATTACCGTCTGAAACAGTCGGATGACCAAACCGGACTCGTTGTAGATCCGGATGCCCGTTTGGAAGAGGAGCTCATTGTTCGCCCCACCTCAGAGACAATCATCTGGGATACCTACAGGGGATGGATTCAATCCTACCGCGATTTACCGATCCTTGTTAATCAGTGGGCCAATGTGGTCAGGTGGGAGATGCGTACCCGCCTCTTCCTGCGCACTGCTGAGTTTCTATGGCAGGAAGGACATACAGCCCACGCCACCCGTGAAGAGGCAGTGGAGGAAACCAGGCAGATGCTTGGTATTTATGCGGATTTTGCGGAGAAATGGATGGCAATACCGGTTCTGAAAGGTGTAAAGACCGAATCAGAAAAATTTGCCGGGGCTGAGGACACCTACTGTATTGAGGCCTTGATGCAGGATGGCAAAGCACTTCAGGCCGGAACTTCCCATTTTCTGGGGCAGAATTTTGCAAAAGCGTTTGATGTGAAGTTCCTCAACAGGCAGAATCAGCTGGAATATGTCTGGGCTACTTCCTGGGGGGTTTCTACCCGTCTTATGGGAGCCCTGATCATGGCCCATTCCGATGAACACGGACTTGTATTGCCCCCCCGGCTAGCTCCGATACAGGTAGTGATTGTACCGATCTTCAGAAATGAAGAGCAATTCTCAGCCATCAGAGCAGTAGCAGAAAAAATGGTGAAAGATTTCAAAGCCTGTGGAATCCGCATCAAATTTGATGACCGTGATACCCATAAACCCGGATATAAATTCACTGAGCATGAGTTCAGGGGTGTACCTCTGAGGATTGCACTGGGTCCAAAAGACCTAGAGAACCATACCGTGGAACTTGCACGAAGGGATACACTTACCAAGGAGATTTTACCGATGGAAGGGATCACCGGCCATATCGAACAACTTCTCGAAACGATTCAGGACAACCTTCTGGCAAAAGCAAAAGCCTTCAGGGAAGCCAATATCCACAAAGTCAATTCATGGAATGAATTCAAGGAAACCCTGGAGAACAAGGGAGGTTTTCTGTATGCCCACTGGGACGGGACACCTGAAACGGAGGAGAAAATCAAAGCCGAAACCAAGGCAACGATCCGGTTGATTCCTTTGGAAGGGGATCCGGAAGATGGGGTCTGCGTATATTCGGGCAAACCTTCGAAACAACGGGTTGTATTTGCAAGGGCCTACTAGGCACCGATAAGGTATAATCCTAATATTCAGGAATTTCCTTTTAATACCCCTTTGATGATCGTGGTGATGAAAGGTTCAGAGGCAGCAGCAGCCGTAAGGACTTCTTCGTGGGTTATCTTTTGAATTTTCCCTTCAACACCCAGGTCGGTAATAACCGATAATGCCATCAGTCGCATACCCAAATGCCGGGCTGCAATGGCTTCCGGTACGGTAGACATTCCCACAGCATCGGCTCCGAGGATCCGGATATACCTGTATTCAGCAGGTGTTTCATATACCGGGCCGGTTACAGCTGCGTAAATCCCTTCTTTCAGTGATATGTGTGAACCTATCGCAACCTCCCGGGCCGCCTGAAGGAGGCCCGGGTCGTATACCTGGCTCATATCCGGGAACCTGGGTCCGAGCGTTTCATCGTTTTTTCCGATCAGCGGATTTGTACCCATCAGATTGATATGGTCACGGATCAGCATGATATCGCCGATTCTGAATTCCGGATTGGTTCCTCCTGCAGCATTGGAGAGGATGAGGGTGTTGATGCCTAAATGGTGCAGTACCCTGATCGGAAATACCACTTCCTGCATGGTATATCCCTCATAATAGTGGAACCGGCCTTTCAGGGCCAGTATCGTCTTTCCGGCAAGTATTCCTGCAACAAGCTTTCCTTCATGGCCTGGTACGGTCGATTCGGGAAATCCGGGGATTTCGGAATAGGCAATGGTAGCAATAATGTTAATCTGATCGGCCAGATGGCTCAGGCCGCTGCCCAAAATGATAGCAGCATCATATTTTAAAGAGAGATTCTTACTGATCAACTCCGCCGCTGCTTTTGCTTTCTCTGACATAGTTCAGGATAGTTTGGTGAAAATGTTGCCCCCGGTAATTCTCATGGAATCCCATGGAAACGGGAATGTAAAAAACCGGAAAATCCCTGAGCATTCCAAATGCGTGTCCATGTTTCATCCGGCTAATGTCCTTTTCAGTGGTGATAATAACTTTGGATTTCTGAAACAGATTAAGAAAGGCTTCTGTAATCTTTTTTACATCACGTTCAGAAAAGGGGTGGTGATCGGGAAACCTAAGGTGAGAAAGGTTGGAAAACAGGAGTCTGAGATGGTCGGCCAGAGGATCAGGGTTCGCTATTCCTGTAATTAAAAGAGCTGTATGTACATCGGAAGTTTGACCCCAATGGGATGCAGCTTCATTGGCCGGTATCAGATCACCATACAACAGATAGGAAAAGAATACCTGCTGGTGGGGGAGGGGCTTAAGTTTTCGTATCATTGCCTTATCCGATACCGGAGATCTTACCGGCGGAGCTTTGGTTACCACAATGATATCCGCACGTTTACTCCCGGATCTGTGCTCCCTCAGGTATCCCATCGGCAGGAGATGATCTGAGCTATAGGGTTTTGAGTAATCTGTAAGCAATATACTTAAACCCGGTGCGACCCACCGATGCTGGAATCCGTCATCCATAAGGATACACTGAGCCTGAAACGGATCCCCGATGAGATTCCGGATACCTTCTTCCCGGTTTTCGTTTACCGCCACAGTGACATCAGGATGTTTCAGCTTGAGCTGCAGGGGTTCATCGCCGACAGCCTGCCAGGTATTTGTAGTCTCTGCCACATGAAATCCCTTTGTTTTTCTCCCATATCCACGGCTCAGGATAGCAAGCCTCAGCTCCTTTTCCAGAAGTGTCGCCACGTAATCGACGCAGGGTGTCTTACCGGTTCCACCCGCAGCCAGATTCCCGATCAGGATAACCGGTATATTAAATCTTGCAGGCCGGATTATCTGCTTGTCAAATAATAAATTCCGGATTCTGACGACAAATCCGTACATCAGAGCAAAGGGCCAGAGTATCCAGCCGGGAATAATCCAGACGGATCCCCTTTTCCCTGATAAACTTAATTGGATCATCCTTTTGTTAGGCTGACGAAAAATTGAAAATGCTGTTTACAAGGCAAATATAGATAAAGTTTACCATTCAGGCATCCTGATGATCAGTAACAATATGTTATCTTTGATGCCATTCTAACTGCGACCCCATGCTTGTACGTGAATTGGCTGATTTTATCGAAACACTTGCCCCTTCAGGGCTTCAGGAGAGTTATGACAATGTGGGTATCCAGACAGGGGATCCTGAGACGGAGGTCACCGGTGTGCTGGTTACCCTGGATATCACCGAAGGGACGATTGAGGAATCGGTGAAAAAGGGATGCAATGTGGTGATTGCCCATCATCCGCTGATATTTAAAGGGTTGAAGCGACTTACAGGGTCTACCTTAGTGGAGCGGGCTGTCATAATGGCCATCAGGCATCATATCGCCATTATCATTTTACACACCAACTTCGACAATGCCCCCAGGGGGCTCAACTATCATCTTGCGGGAAAACTGGGTATCAGAAAGCCTTCGGTTCTTTCCCCGATGGATGGCTCTTTGCACAAAGTTGTGACCTATTGCCCCGAATCTGCTGCGGATTCAGTCCGTGAGGCCATGTTCATGGCTGGTGGTGGCAGAATCGGGGAGTATGACCGGTGCAGTTTCAACACAGAAGGGACCGGAACCTACCGACCGCTTGAAGGTTCAGATCCTTACATTGGCAGTCCCGGAGAGTTCCATTCAGGAAGGGAAGTCAGGGTGGAGATGGTGGTTCCTTCGTACCTGTCAGGAAAAGTGGTAAATGCCATGAGAAAGGCACATCCGTATGAGGAAGTGGCGTATGAGGTATTCCAGATGATGAACAGTGATCCTTATACGGGAGCCGGGATGTGGGGTGAACTGGAAACACCAATTCCGGTAATTGAATTCATCGAAAAAGTCAAGCAGGAGCTGGGTGCGGAAGGGATCAGGTACTCACGCTGGGAAGGTGAAGCAATAAAAAGGGTTGGGGTGTGTGGAGGATCAGGGTCCTTTCTGATCGAAAAGGCTATCCGGCTCGGAATGGATGCCCTGATTACTTCAGACCTGAAATACCATGCATTTACCGACTACGGGAAAAGTCTTTTACTGGTGGATGCAGGGCACTTTGAAACTGAGCTGTTGATGACAGGTATTATTACGGAAGCAGTACAAAAAAAATTCACTACTTTTGCGAGCCATATTTCAGCGCATCTCAGAAACCCGATAATATATCATAAATAGCTATAATTCAATGAGCAAAGAAGAAACCACGCAGAGCAAGGAAGTAAAAATAGAAGACCGGTTGATTGCGTTATACAGTTTACAGAAAGTGGATTCGCAGATCGACCGCATCAAGACCGTGCATGGGGAGCTACCTCTGGAGGTAGAAGATCTGGAGGATGAGATTGCCGGATTGGAGACCAGGCTTGCAAGGCACAGGGAAGATATTGAACGGATAGAGGGTTTGATCAAGGATCGCAGAGAGGCCATCAAACAGTGCGAGCAGCTGATCAAGCGGTATGAAGAGCAGCAAATGAACGTGAGGAACAACCGGGAATACGATTCAATAACCAAAGAAATTGAATTTCAGGGACTTGAAATTCAATTACAGGAGAAGAAGATCCGGGAACACAGTGCAGAACTCGAAATTAAAAAAGCTGCTGTTGAAGAGTCGGAAAAGAAGCTTCTTGAACGGCAGGAGGATCTGACAGTAAAGAAGAAGGAACTCACGGAGATTGTGGCAGAGACTGCCAGGGAAGAGGAGATTCTGATGAAGCATTCCCAGGAATACAGCGAGCTGATTGAGGAGAGGTTGTTAACGGCCTATAAAAGAATCAGAAAAAATGCCATGAACGGACTGGCCGTGGTGAAGATTGAGCGTGATGCATGTGGCGGATGTTTTAATAAAATTCCACCGCAAAGGCACCTCGATATCAGGATGCACAAAAAGGTGATTGTTTGCGAATACTGCGGAAGAATATTGGTTGACAGTGAGATAGATGAGATTGTGCAGTCAAGGCTTCAGCATATTGATCTCAATTAATTCCTGAATTTTTTGCACAATTTTTGCAGTAAATTGCCCCTAAATTTTTAAGGCATGAGAAAACTATCCATTCTGTTTACAGCCATCTTTTCAGTTCTTTCGTTGGGTGCCGGTGCACAAAGCCTGAGTGTAACCTTTCACGGGAATGCGGTTCTCAATGGAACCACGCTTGATGTTTCCGGCAAGATTGACACCGTGATTATCGTGGATGCGAAGGTTATTAACAACAGTTCGGCTGCGGTTGAGGTGAAAGTTCGCAAAGATGAGATATACACGGTACTGAATTCCACGAATACTTTCTGCTTTGCAGGCAATTGCTATGGTGGATCTACGATGGTATCTGTAGGATCTGTCAATCTTGCTGCCGGAGGTGGCTGGGATACAAGTTTCACAGGTGATTATTATCCGCTGAACAACACAGGTACTACGATCATCAGGTACACTTTCTTCAATGTTGCCAATACCAATGATACGATCTCCTTTACGGTACGTTTTACCGGTACAATAGGGGTAAATGACTTCCCCTCCGTGGTCCCGGAAATAACAGCCGCTTACCCAAATCCGGCCACTGATAAAGTTACATTCGCCTATACCCATCAAGACGATAAAAATCCCCTGGTGCTGACTCTCAGGGATTTTGCCGGTCGGACGGTTCGTGAAGCTCCCCTTCCGCCGGGTGAAGGACTGATCGACTTTGATCTTTCAACTGTTGAAAGCGGTATCTATTTTTACTCCCTGATACGGAATCAGCAGACGATCCTCACCCGCAAGCTGGTGGTTAAAAAGTAGAATGAATTACCGGATTCGAGCGATATTTCGGTTATTTTTTCTGGCTTGGGTTTTCGGGGCTGCCGGCACTCTATATGCACAAAAGCGGGTTGAATGGATTTACTCTGATTATGTTGAGTATGATCAGGTAAATTTCGGGAAGGTTCGAAGAGCCATAGGTTCGGTGCAGTTCAGGCATCAGGGAACCCTTATGCTATGCGATTCAGCATATTTTTATGAGGAGACCAATATTGTAGAGGCATTTTCAAATGTACATATCCAGGATTCGGATACCCTGAATCTCTACTGTGATTTTCTGAAATACCTCCCATCCACAGGGATGGCCACCGCATTCCGGAATGTTGTTTTGGTGGATCCTCAGGTATCACTTACGACAGATGAACTGACGTACGACATCAACCGCAACATTGCCTGGTATGATAAGGGAGGTAAAATCGTGAGCCGGACCAATACCCTTACGAGTAAAAAGGGAACCTATTATGCTGACCGGAAGCAATTTATCTTTGAAGATGATGTGGTTCTCATGCATCCAAAGTTCACCCTGTACACCGATACACTCCATTATCATACCCCTTCTGAAATCGCGGATGTATTTGGAGCTACACTGATCAGGGGTGATGAAAGCCTGATTTATACAGAGCGGGGAACCTATGATACCAGGAGAGATTTTTCCATCTGCAGGAAGAATTCATGGATGCAAAACAAGGATACGCGGATATCAGGAGACAGTATTACCTATGACCGGAACCTTGAATTCTCGAGGGCATTCAGAAATGTGAAGATACAGGACACTGTCAGCAGTGTTATTCTGGGGGGGCATTTGGGTGAATATGCTGGAAGTTCGGGATATGCCTGGCTTACCGACAGTGCCTGGGCAGAAGTATGGGATAAGGAGGATACACTGGTCCTGCAAAGTGACACCCTCTACATCACGTATGATACCCTTCGGAATGGAAGAGAGTTTTTTGGATATCATCATGTACGGTTTTTCAGGTCGGACCTTCAGGGGGTATGTGATTCGATGGCCTACCATTTTGCGGATTCGGTGATGTATATGTTTGCTATGCCGGTGATCTGGAATGAAAAAACCCAGATTACAGCTGATACCATTACCTTGTATTTTGTCAACCAGAAACTTGACAGCATGCGGATGACAGGGAATGGATTCATCATATCAGAGGATCGGGATCCGGGGTACAACCAGGTAAAGGGTTATGTGATTACCGGATTTTTTAAGGATCGTGAGCTGGACAGGTTGTTTGTGGATGGAGGGACTGAAACCTTATATTATGCACGGGAAGAGAACGGAGGGTTGATTGGCATTGATAAGGCCAGATCGGAACAGATGCGGATGGAGTTTCTGAAAGGTGAAATTGAGACGATTGTATATCTGAAGGGTGTGAGTGGCACTACCTACCCTGAAAAGGAGCTTAACCAGACTGAAAGATTCCTGAAAGGGTTTCTGATTCGGGAGGCTGAAAGGCCGGTTTCCCGTTACGACCTGAACCACAAAGCCGAGTAACCGGTTAATTCTGCAAAGAATCCGGGGTGAGGGTAAAGGGGTTTTTACTCCCTTTTCTTCCAAAGATACTGAAATGGAGGTATCTGTCAGGGTACAATTTAATATCCCGGATCAGTTCCTTCATTTCGGTGGAGGCATTTTGCAGCTGATAGTAGAGTTGCTTATCGTTGATCAACATGGAGAGGCTTCCGTCGCCTTCGTTGATTTTGGTCACAACCTGAGAAAAATCGGCGATTGCTTTGTCAGCATTCATCAGGGTTGAAGATATCTTTACCCTTGCAAGAGTATCTGATATATTACCGATGTTGGTGATAATCCGGTTCAGGGTTTCGTTGTTGTTTTCAAAATTGGAGGTTATGGACTCAACGTTTGAAAGGATGAGGGAAAGGCGGTTGCGCTGTGAAGATACCAGAGTGTCAATATTATAGGTTGTGTTGCGAAGGGTTTCGATACTCCGGCGGATGTTTTCCATGGCCAGGGTCAGGTTCATACGTGTTTCAGCATTAAAAACCGAGCGGATTACCGTAAGCACCGTATCGAGTGAAAGCATTACGTTTTCTGCTTTTTTCTTCACCGGCAGCATTTCGATACTGAATTGCTCCTGAAGTGTTGTAGCTACCTGGGAAAGAAGGGTATCGTTCGCTTTAAGCATTTTGGCCGAACTGCCGAGCTGAATATTTACCATATTGGAGCCCAGCAGGTTTGTCTCAATAACTGCTCTTGAATCGGAGGGGATGGGTAATTTATCGGTGATGCCGATTTTCACCAGAAGCCGGGCCTGAGGGTCGTTTTCCATAAAGCTGATCTGCCGTACGAGCCCCACCTGATGACCGTTTATCAGCACCGGATTATTTACCCCGAGTCCTGCAGTTCTCTCATAGACAGCAAAGAAGGTCCTTTCTTTCCTGAAAATATTCTTTCCTTTCATAAAGTTTATACCCCAGATCAACAGGGCAAGGGCAGCCAGAAACAGGAAGGCAATTCTTATTTCACGGGAAAATCTCATAGCAAAAAAATTCTCTACAAAGGTAATCATTCTGCAGCGAAAATGTTGACCGATGCCTTACATTGAACATATCGTTCACATCAGAAGGCCATACAATCATCAGTCATCAGGGTTTTCCCAGGAGTGTACCGGCCTCCGTCAGAGAAATCCTTTTTCCTTTATTAAAAGCGACAATGAAAGCATCTTTATACACTCCACCCTCAAGAATGGAATTTTTATGACGGATGGCATCCGGCTGGTTAGTGAAATATCCTGAGACATAACGGTAGGTTCCATCCACTTCATAGAAATGAACCTCAGGGATACCTTTAAGGGCAGGATCGTTAGGTTTGAGAATGGTTCTGGAGGTCAGGAACTGCACTGAAAAATGGACTTCAGGAGGGGTATTTGCAGCAGGTTTTTTCTCCTGAACTACGGTTTCTTTTACTTCTGGTTTTTGGGTTGAAAGGCTATCGGGTACAATTTTAGGTTCAGCAGGATCGGTTTTAACCACAGGGGATTGGGTTTGGGTGTTGGTTTGGGGTTCGGTGGTTTTTTTTGCAGGGCCGGATTTAACAGGTTGAGGACGAACGCCGTCTATTTTTTCACGATAGTTTAATACCGCATTAAAAACAGCGCTGGCAATGGCAGCCTTTCCCGCATCGGAAGCCAGGTATTTACATTCGTTTTCGTTGCTCAGGAACCCGGCTTCTACAAGAATACCAGGCATATTGGTTTTGTAAAGTACCAGAAATCCTGCCTGTTTCACCCCCCGGTCGAAACGCTGGGCATTGATTCTGAACTCTTTCTGGATGAGGGATGCCAGATTGACGCTTTGTTCGAGGAATGCATTCTGGTATAGTGAGAAGATGATATCTGATTCGGGAGAATTAGGATCAAAGCCCTGATATTTCTGGCTATAATTCTCCTCGAGCAGGATGACGGCATTTTCTTTTCGTGCCACTTCGAGGTTGGCTTTGCTTCTATGGAGTCCCATGACGAATGTTTCGGCTCCGTAGGGTTTTGCAGACTCTGAGGAATTGCAATGAACGGAAATAAAGAGGTCGGCTTTGTGGTCATTTGCAATTTGTGGCCTTTTGTAGAGGTCAACAGCCACATCCGTTTCGCGAGTATAGATCACTTTGGTGTTTTCAAAGCCTGTGAGGAGTTTTCCCAGTTTTAACGCGATGGCCAGATTCACATCTTTTTCTTTCACAGTCCCATTCACCGCTCCCGGGTCGGTCCCTCCGTGCCCCGGGTCGATAACGATCGTCCAGGTTTTGGCAGGCGGATGAGAAGCGGTTTGCGGCCATAGATCATGATACAGCATGGCCAGGGTGATCATGGCAAGAAGCCGTATGCTGTAACTGAAACGGGGGCTGTATGACATTTTGGGTTATTTTTGTTACGTCTTTCTGAAATGAATACCGATTTACAAACGTTAATTTGCCTGAAAAGGTACAATGATGCGGAAACATTGTCGTTACAGGCAGGGACTAAGGTAGATCAAAATACAAGAATAACCTGAAGCAACACCATACAATTGCTAACCAAGAAATTAACAACTTCCTGTGTAATTATCCTCTTCCTTGCGATTGCAGGAGTGTATGATGCAGCCGCCCAGGTGGTTGATACAGCGAACAGGATGCCTTTAGATACTACTGTTGCGGGTATCCGGGATTCTATACCATCAACCTCTTCATCAGGGCAGTTGCAGTACCCGGTGACTTATGAAGCCACTGATTCCATCAGGATGGATTTTAACACAAAGAAAGCCCATTTGTACGGCAATTACAGCAATGCGACCTTACAATACCAAAAGATTGAGCAGGAGAGTGGTTATCTGGAATTTGATTTCAGCAAGAGTTTATTGTATGCCAGAGGGTATACGGACAGTACCGGCAAATTGATCAATCAGCCGGTTTTCAGGGAAGCGGAACGGGAGTTCATGGCTAAGGAGATGTATTACAACATGAAAACCAAACAAGGATTTATCCGATGGGTGGTTACCAATGAAGGGGAGGGATATATCCTTGGTGATTCAATCCTGAAGCAGTCGAACGACAACATCAACATCAGTTCCGGATCGTATACCACCTGCAATGACCATGAACATCCCCATTTCGATATCTATTTCCGGAAGGCGAAGGTAATACCAAAGGATAAGATCATCACAGGTCCAGCTATATTGCGGATTGAAGGAATCCCAACGGTATTGTTTGTTCCGTTTGGTTTCTTTCCGAACAAGAAAGGGCAGACCAGCGGGATTCTGATTCCGGGATATGGCGAAGCAGCCAACCGCGGGTTCTTTCTTGAAAACGGGGGGTACTACTTTGCCATTAATGATTATGTGGATCTGGCACTAAGGGGTGATATCTACTCGAGGGGGAGCTGGGGTTTGAAAGCAGAGTCTGTATACAAGAAGCGGTACCGGTATTCGGGCCGGATGAGTGCAAGCTATTCGGTGACGAAACTTACAGACAAGGATTCGCCGGATTACGAACGGATAGAGAATATGTTTTTCAAATGGAGCCATGCCCAGGAGCCCGGAGCGCACCCAACGCGCCGGTTTTCCGCTAATGTGAATGTAGGATCCGCCAATTACAACAGTTACAATCCAACCACCACCACCGACTATCTCACGAACACCTATTCGTCGAACATCAGTTACAGCACCCAGCTCCTGGGTTTATTCAGCCTGAGTGCTGCCATGACCCATAGTCAGAACACACTGACCCGTGAGTTTCAGGTAAAAGCACCCGATTTCAGTTTATCGACGATGCAGCGGATTTATCCTTTTAAAAGAAAGAAATCCACCGGGAAACCGCGTTGGTACGAGGATATTAACCTGAGTTACTCTCTGGTTTCGCAGAATGCCCTGTTAACGACTGATACGATGCTGCGGTACGTGCAGTTGCGGGACTTCAACAACGGCATTCAGCATTCCATACCTGTCCAGAGCAATTTCAATATCGGGGGATGGCTTAATGTCACCAACAGCATTCAATACACAGAGCGGTGGTATTTCAGGCATTATGAAAAGAGCTGGAATAACGGAACGCTGATACAGGCTGAAGATACACTCATCGGGTATGTTGACACCGACACGGTATATGGTTTCAAAGCGGCCAGAAATTACGGTTTTACCTCGAACTGGGGAACCCGGATGTACGGCTTTTATGATTTTACACGCGGCCCGGTTACTACAGTGCGACATGTACTTACGCCTTCCATGTCGTTTAGCTATACACCTGATTTCGGGGCCCAGCGGTGGGGGTATTACCGGTATTATCAGACACCCGGGGCCACCGGACCGGTATTGAACCGGTATTCCATCTTTGAATCTCTGGTGTATGGGACTCCAACCGCAGGACGATCGGGAAGGGTAGGTTTTAATGTGGGCAACAACCTGGAAATGAAGATAAAATCGAACAGGGATACCACAGGAATCCGTAAGATTACCCTGATTGAAAACCTTACTTTTTCGGGCAGTTACGACCTGGCCAAAGACTCACTGAACTGGAGCCCACTGAGCATGAGTGGGTATACTACCTTGTTCAAGAACCTGAGAATTAATTTTTCAGGAGCCTGGGATCCCTACCAGGTAGATACTCTGGGAAGGCGCATCAACCGGTTTGAGTTTGAACGTGACGGCAGGATTTTCAGAAGGACCAGTTCTGAGATCACGTTAAGTTTTTCCTATATGCTCAGTTCAAAGGATCAAATCAACCAAAGCGGATCGGTACCGGAAGAGGACCAGGCAGAGGTATCCGAAGTGACGGGCCAACCGCAGAGCTACATTGACTGGACTAATCCGTGGAGATTCTCATTATCATACAATTACAGGTACAGCAGTGTACTTACGAAAGTTCCGGGTATCCGTGATCGTCAGCACATACAGACGCTCGGTATCCAGGGCGATTTTAACCTGACCCCGAAATGGAAGATCGAGGTGGAGACCGGTATTGATTTCATGCTGATGGAACTCTCTTTTACAAGATTACGTTTATGGCGTGATCTGCATTGCTGGGATATGAGCCTTGACTGGATTCCTTTAGGCCCCAGAAAAAGCTATATGATGACCCTTAAGGTGAAGTCATCCGTTCTGCAGGATCTGAAAATTACGCGCAAGACTGACTGGCGCGATTACATTTAACCCAGGAGTATAAGGATTCCGGCCGCACCCAGAAGGAGCGCGGTGATGATTTCCAGAAGGTTGGGCATCAGGAACCCGGTTCTTTTTCCGATGGCGGTTCCGGAAATCAGTCCGGCCAAAGCCCCACCCGTTCCAATGATCACAACGGGGAATGCCGGTGTGTCAAATGCCACGGAAACAGCCGTATACATCAGTAATACATCCAGATTGAGCATGATCAGCAGTCCGATAAGGACCCTGGATTTCCCGATGTCGAACAATCTGCGGGTTGTTTTGGTGGTGATACCTTTGATCAGAAAGCGGATACCCAGGATCAACAACAGAGAGGCACCGGCTTGTTTTCCAAGGGATTCCAACTGATTGCCTGCAAAATTCCCGATGAACCATCCAAACACGGTAAAGCCGGCAAATACCATCAGAAACAATGGAATGGCCTTTAAAGCAAGTCCCCTGAATCCGGTTTTAAAGTAGAAGGATGAAAATGAGAAGGCGATCAGCAGCGAAACAACGGCAGCAACAACGCCCATGACAGTGGGATTCATGCCTTATAAGGTTGGTGGTTGAACGGGATGGATATCAGAGATATGATTACAGTTGAAGTAGGAAGAGGGGTCAGACCCTTTCGAGTTCAACGGTAAAGTGCCTCATGATGGGTGCTTCCCTCAGAATTCTGAATCCTTTGGTGATGCTGTTTTTTCTGGCAGCAACATTTCCGAGGGCAACAGCAATATAATCCATATGGTTATTTGTATAAACCCTTCTTGGGATAGCGAGTCTGAGGAGTTCAAGCTTTGGGTAGCGGTTTTCACGGGTTACGGGATCCCGGTCCGCAAGCAGGGTTCCGATCTCCACACCTCTGACGCCACTCTCGAGGTAAAGTTCAATGGCAAGGGTTTGTGCCTGAAACTGATCTTTTGGAATGTGTTTCATCATGGAGCCGGCATTTACAAAAATGGCATGGCCCCCAAAGGGTTCCTGAATCTCAACGCCGTATTCTTTCAGCCTTGTTCCAAGATATGCCACCTGTTTGATCCGGGTGTCGAGGTAATCAAATTCGGTTCCTTCATAGAGTCCCTGAGCAAGGGCATTCATGTCCCTGCCTGACATTCCGCCATAGGTAATATAGCCTTCAAATACGATATTAAAGACCGTAGCTTTCCGATAAAGCTCCTCGCTTCGCATAGCAATGAAGCCACCCATATTAACGATGGCATCCTTCTTACTGCTCATCGTCATGATGTCAGCATAGGAAAACATCTCGGCCACAATTTCGCGGATGGACTTGTCCTGATAACCGGGTTCACGCATCTTGATGAAATAGGCATTTTCAGCAAAACGGGCTGAGTCGAAGACCACCGGAATGTCATATTTTTTGGCAAGATGGTACGTTTGTCTCAGGTTTTCCATGGAAACCGGCTGTCCACCAGAGGTATTACAGGTTATGGTAATGACCAGTGCGGGTATTTTGGACGGGGTATATTTCAGAATGGCTTCCTCGAGTTTCCCAAGGTCGACATTCCCTTTAAACGGGTGATATACAAAGGTGTCGTAGGCTTCATCAATGGTGCAATCCACTGCGGTGGCTTTTCTGAATTCAATATGCCCCTTGGTGGTATCAAAATGGGCATTTCCGGGGACGAAGTCACCCTCTTTGATCAATGCGGAGAAAAGCACATTTTCGGCGGCACGGCCCTGATGGGTAGGTAAAAAATACGGGAAGCCTGTAATGTTGGAGATAGCATCTTTGAGTTTAAAATATGAGGAAGCACCTGCATAGCTTTCATCTCCTATCATCATTTCCGACCACTGTTTATCGGACATGGCACCGGTACCGGAATCGGTAAGAAGGTCAATGAATACCTGATTGCTTTTAAGATTGAAGAGGTTATATCTGGCTTCTCTGATCCAGCGCTCACGATCCTCGCGGGTTGATGGGTGAATCTGCTCGACCATTTTTATTTTGTACGATTCTGCGAAAGGAAGTTCCATCTGACTTTAAATTTTGAATTAATGTTTGTGATGAAAGAAAGGAAAAATAGGGTGAAGGGGCTATGATCGGGAGAATTCATCCCGGTTTTTAATATTCAGGTATCTCAGAGATGCGAAAATATTCAGTGTCATCATATCAATGGATGGATCCTGTTCATCACTAATCATCAGTAGCTCAGACGGTGCAAATATATGGATAAGTTCCGGAAAGGCAAAATATTCAGAAAGGAAATACCAGATGGTCAGCAGGATTCCAGAACAGGCGTTTGAAGTCAACGATCCGGTCATTGACTACAGAAATTCCTTCGTTTTCAAGAAGTTGCTGCATCAGGTCGGGGTGTCCGAAATGGTGTTTCCCGGTTAGCATTCCAGACCGGTTCACCACACGATGAGCCGGGATTTGGATACGGGAGGTGTGGGAGGCATTCATAGCCCACCCTACCATTCTTGCTGCGCTGCCAGCGGAAAGGAAGGAAGCAATGGCACCATAGCTGGTAACCCTGCCATAGGGGATCTGACCGGCTACCCACCAGACTTTTTCGAAGAAATTCTGGTCATGCATGGTTTGAGAAAAGTGAGAAGCAGAGATATTTGATTGTGAGCCCCTGCTCCAGCCATATTTTTTCGTAGTGTGTTTTAATCTCTTTTACAGGGCCATCCATGGGATCATTATACAGGTTATTGATCTTTTGGTGTATCTCCAGTTGCTGGTTTTCAATTACCTGCATGGTATATCCGAAAAGCAGATCGCTGTCGGTTTTAAGATGGATCAGGCAATTACGGGAACCGAGTTGGCGGTACCGGTCAAGGAAGACGGGGGATGTAAGGCGTTTTTTCTCCCTTGATTGCCTGGGCTGGGGATCAGGAAATGTGATCCAGATCTCGTCAACTTCTTCTTTGTCAAAGAAATGACAGATCAACTCAATCCGGGTCCTTACAAAGGCCACATTGGGCATTTTTTCTTCCTGTGAGATTTTGCACCCTTTCCACATTCTGGCCCCTTTGATATCCAATCCAATAAAATTCTTCCCGGGAAATGCTCTGGCCAGGCCCACCGAATATTCCCCTTTTCCGCATCCAAGTTCAAGGACCAGGGGGTTCTGGTTTTTAAAGAAGCGATCTTTCCATTGCCCTTTTAAGGGGAAACCTGCAGAATCCAGTTCTTCGAATGACAACTGGAACATATTGGGGAAAGTCTCGTTTTCTGCAAATCTGGCCAGCTTTTTCTTTTTTCCCATACCTGATTCAGAGGTTAGCGTACCCTTCGGATGATGTTTGCGGGCTGTAAAGATCTGATCAATTTTATAACCGTGCAAGTTTCCTTAGTTCGTGTTCGTTGAAGTTAAGCTGGAAGACCTGCATGATATTCCCATAGGGATGTGGTGCTTTGGATCTGGGGAAGGATTTCAGCCAGGAGGAGGGCTTTATAAAAGCTGAATACAGGTCACCGGAGGTCACACTGGTGATATTGATAACAGTCATACGCCAGGTTGAGTCGGACGTTTTTTGGATGGCGCCCTCAAAGGATCCTGTAAAATGTTCAATGCCAGTTGGGTGTAAGGTCATGAGGATGGTTTCGACAGGGCCGAAATGGGCGCGGAAGGGGTAAGGGTCGAAGAGGGTGTCTTTGCGGCCGGCCATGTATTCCCTGAGGGTTTTCCGCATCAGCCTTGACTTTTTAATGGCTTGGCTTGCCGATGTTTCCGGGGGAAACAACACATTCTCCGGTCCGGTTCCGAGTATAAAATTACCCAAAAGGTAATTTACCCACTGGCGCTGAAGATGCCTGTCGGAGCGCGCTTTCAGGTTGCAGTTCAGGGTATTGGAAAGGGAGTCGGATAAGGTATATTTCATGTATAGCTTTGCTTCGGCGGAGACCCTCAGGAAAAAGGGGCTGATCATATCCTTTGTGAAGGGGAGGTTACATAGGCATTCTGAGATGATCGGGGAGTTAAGGTAATATCGTCTGTAACCGCCGGTGAGTCTGAAGGCTGTTTTCGGGGCTGCCATCCGGAACCCTGGCCTGAAAGGGATGCTGTCGGAGTCTGTGAGAAACTCAGGTGAAGGCAGGTCATGATCACTCAAGGCTCGTACCGGATTTCTTATTTTTTGATTTGCCTGATCTGCTCGGTCATCTGTTGTCTGAGCCGGACTCTGAGGCAACGAAATCAGGTTAAGGTATGCGAAAAGGGCAAGGCAAACAAGCAGGTGTATTTGCCTCAGCACAAACAGGGGTGTATTATTTCTTTCCAACCCAGGCATTTTTCAGTTCATTTCTGGCATGGGCTTCCTGCAGGCTTTTCTCTGCATCTTCGCGTGTGGCGAAGGATCCTGCAGAGACCCTGAAGAGACCGGAGGAGGTTTTTCCTTCAATGGCAGCATTGGCAAACCCTTTGTCACGAAGCTGGTTTACCAGTTTTTCGGCATTGGCTTCTTTGCCGAAGCAGCCTGCCACGATCATAAAGTCACCTGTGCCTGCTGGTTGGACAGCCTGTGCCTGTACCCCGGCATCAGATGCCGGTTCAACAGAATCAGGGGAGATGGCATCTGTCGAATCTGCAGGGCTTTCCATTTCCTGAGGTTTGCTGGCAGGGATATCAGCAGGAGCAGGCTGGGTTTCAGTTGCAGGGGTATTCTGATTGAGGTTCAGTTTTTCGGAAATATGTGACCATGCCGAGGTGAAGTAATCAGGATAAAGGTAACCAATGGTTCCAGCGCCGGCAATCAGGATTGCCACGATGGAAACCCAGATCCAGCGTCTTTTTCGCTGCCGGGCTACCGGAATTTCTTCAGACAAAGGTTCGCTGCCGGCAGGAGTTTCGGGGGATTCTTTGTCTGTCACGGTTTTAGAGGATACACTACCGGGTTGGCCTGCGGGCTCTATCGGGTTGATCCTTCCAAGGCCATAGGTTGACAGATCGAAGTTTGCCTCCGGATCAGCCATGAAAGACAAAGAGTTACGTTCGTCTAGTGAAAAACTGCCAATGCCTGCAAGGGTGAAGTCACCATTCTTCTCAAGCGTTTCCATCATTTCCACTACCAGGTTTCTCAGCTTCTCATTTCCCTGAGAAATTGAAATACCCTCTTTTTCTGCTATAAAACGGGCAAGCACATAGTCGTTGGCTTTCACCGACGGATTGAATGAAACGGATTTCCCTGGAGGGGTGAGGCTGCCTTCCGCAAGGATTCCGGGGTTTTTTACACTGGTTTTCAATTCCCCGAAGCCGGGAAGTATTACTGATTCGCGAAGGAACAGCATTTCTGCGATATACCTGGTGATTTCCATTGCGGGGTATTTTTCTGATGTAAAGGAGGCAGGGTAACTTAACGGTTGAGTATTGAGGTTACTTTTTCAAGGTCTTCAGGGGTATCAACGCTGCATGACAGGTGGTTGGAGATGGCGATATGAATGGCAAAACCATGGTCGAGCCAGCGAAGCTGTTCAAGAGACTCGGCGGTCTCATTCATGCTTGGGCCGAGGGCAGCAACTCTGGTGAGTGCATCCCGGGTAAAACCGTACATACCGATATGTTCATAGAATTGGTGATGATTCAGCCATTCATTTTTCGGGTAATTGCGTATAAACGGAATCGGGGAACGGGAGAACCATGCAGCACGGTGGTTCAACCCCCTGGTCACTTTCACCACATTGGGGTTATCCAGATGTTCAGGATTGGATAGGGGCCTGATCAGTGTTCCGATTTTCACCTGTGGATCCTGAAAGAGTGAGGCGAGCAGGTCGATCTGTTCAGGGTCGATAAGGGGCTCGTCCCCCTGGATGTTGACAATCACATCGAATGCACTCCAGGGCAACTGGGTGATGACCTCATGGCAGCGGTCGGTTCCGGTCATGTGATCGTGTGAAGTCATAACGCCTTTACCGCCGAAGCTTTGCACGTGGGTAAAAATCCTTTTGTCGTCGGTGGCAACCACCACTTCCGACAATGCAGACGCTTTTGTGGCCTGAGTGTACACCCGTTCAATCATCGATTTTCCGAGGATATCCGCAAGGGGTTTGCCCGGAAAGCGGGTTGAAGCAAACCTGGCCGGAATGATTCCCAGGATACGCAGTGGCTCTTTCATTTTTCAAACAGTCCGAACAGTTCAGCCTGAATTTTTTCAATCACAACCCCAAGGTGTTCCGGTTTTCCCGGAATATCCAGCTGATCCACCTCAAAGATAATCAACCTGCCGCCTGTATAGTTTTCGATCCATTTTTCATATTTCTCATTCAGGCTTTTCAGGTAGTCGATACGGATGGAGTTTTCATATTCCCGCCCCCGGGCCTGAATTTGCCTGACCAGCGTAGGTACACTGGCTCTCAAGTAGATAAGGAGATCAGGAGGCTGGATAAACTGGTTTACCAATTCAAACAGGGAGATGTAGCTTTCGAAGTCCTGGGTTCGCATAAGCCCCATTTCGTGGAGGTTAGGTGCAAAGATGAAGGCATCTTCATAAATCGTGCGATCCTGCACGATGCTTTTTTTCCCTTTTCTGATATCAATGATCTGTTTAAACCGCTGGGTAAGGAAGTAAATCTGGAGGTTGAACGACCAGCGCCTCATGTCTTCGTAAAAGTTCTCCAGATAGGGGTTGTTATCGACATCTTCATAATGGGGATCCCATTTGAAGTGTTTTGCCAGGAGCCTTGTAAGGGTTGTTTTTCCGGATCCTATATTTCCGGCAATTGCAATATGAAAGGGAGGGTTCATTGGGGGTTGTTGAATTGATAGACAAGCAGGGTATCAGGGGTGGAAATCAGCAATTTATTGGCATCCAGCTGAACGGATGACGGGTTTTTAACGGGGATTTCGACAGTCCTGCCAACATTCCTGGCGGGGTCGAAGAACACGAGGTTGTTGTTTTGGGTGTATGCCATCCGGTTTTGAAGGATCCAGCAGTCGGTAAAATCCGGGGGTAATGGAATCCTGCCTGCAAAGTTACCATAACGGTCGAATTTCCAAACGCCGTAATTTCTGATAATGGCATACAGGAAGCGGTCATGTTCAATAATCCGGGAGATGAGGGGAGGATTGGTTGAAAGGTTCAGAAGAGAGCCTGTCCGCTGATCAATAATACCCTGATGGTTTACCCGGACAAGTTCAAACAGGGTTTGGTCGAGGACCCAGCATCCGTTTTCGTAGGAATTGCACACAAGGGTAGGGGCAAACAGTCCGAGGTTATGAAGGTTCAGTGTATTTCCCTGTGGAGAAAGCTGATTGTCAACCCTTTTTATTTCTGATGTTTCTTTGGAGAAGAGAAGTATTTTCAGGGGGTCTGACACATCCGCAGAAGAGAGACTGATCACGGTCCGGTCTGTAAATTCAGCGGTCTTTACCCCTTTATCGTTATATTTCGAAAGGGTATTTCCCCTGATCGTGTAGAGGTTACCCAGATGGTCTGCTGCAATAAAATCAAAGTTCAGCGGGATTCTCAACGCAAGTGTGAGATCATCCTGCATCACCCTGAGGGGGCACATGATGAGCCATACAGCATTAACCAAGCATATGAATGATTTCATCCACATAGAGTCTGTTGTTGTGAAGCCGCGGAACCTTGTGCTGTCCGCCCAGCTTCCCTTTTTGTTTCATCCACCGGTAAAAGGTACCCTGGGGTGCTTTGATGATCTGTGGTAGTCCAAGGATCAGGTCCTTATATCTTTTTGCTTCGTAATCTGAGTTCAGGTTCTGCAGTGAGCGGTCAAGTTCAAGGGTAAATTTCCCGAGGTCAGCGGGTTCTTTGCTAAACTCAATGATCCACTGATGGGCACCGGATTCATTGCCATTGAGGTAAACCGGAGCAGCCGTAAATTCCATCACTGAGGCATTGGTGGCAAGGCATGCGGCTTTCATGGCTTTTTCTGCATTTTCCACCATGAGTTCTTCTCCGAAGGCATTGATGAAGCTTCTGGTTCTCCCCAGGATCCTGATCCGGAAAGGATTCAGGGAAGTGAAGGTAACCACATCCCCGATCCGGTATCTCCATAATCCTGAGTTGGTTGTGATGACCATCGCATAGGGCACATCCGTTTCGACCTGATCGAGCCAGATGGTATCAGGATATTCATCATTGGCTGTATCAAGGGGGATGAATTCATAGAAGATACCATAATCGAGCATCAGCAACATATCATCTGCCTGGTTACTGTCCTGAATACCGAAGAATCCTTCTGAAGCGTTGTAGGTTTCGATATAATTCATGCTTCCGGGGCAGATGGACCTGAATTTATCCTTATAGGGAGTAAAATTCACACCCCCATGGGCAAACATTTCGAGGTTAGGCCATATTTTCTCAATCAGGTCTGTTCCATTGATCTCCATCACCTTATTCAACAGCAGCAGCATCCAGCTTGGAACCCCTGAAATGATGGTAACATTTTCCTGACTGGTGATTTCAGCAATCCGCAGCAGTTTTTGCTCCCAGTCCTCCATCAGGGCAGTTGTCAGGTCCGGGGTCCTGATCAGTTCAAACCAGAACGGGAGATTCTGCATGATTACAGCTGAGACATCACCATGATAGGGACCCGGCTTTTCAGAGCTGTAGTCATGTGTACCGCCCAGCCCAAGGGTTTTTCCGTCGAATATTCTGGTGTCGGGGTTGTTGTTGCAATAGATGCTCAGCAGATCTTTGCCCCCCTTGAAGTGGCACTCTTCCAGTGCTTCATTGCTGACGGGTATATATTTGCTCTTACTGCCGGTTGTTCCGGATGACCTGGCGAACCAGACAATTTTTGCAGGCCAGAGAATGTTCTGTTCACCTTTTCTGATTCTGTCGATGTAAGGTTGTATCTGGTTATAATCCTGCAGAGGAACCCTGTTCTTATAGGTATCCGGGGTTTCGACGGAGCTGAATTCATATTTCTGTCCCCATTCAGTGAATGCGGCTCTTTGCATCAGTTTTTTCATCCATTCAAGCTGAACCTCAACAGGGTATTTGAGGAAGAGATCAATCTGGTGCATTCTCTTCTTCATGAACCATGACAGTACGGCATTCAGGATAGGCATGCTGCTTGTTGTTTCAGCAAATATATCCAAATTTCCTTATACCTTACATTTGTGAAGGGGTGGGGTTTTAATTATTTTTGTCAGCAGATTCAGCGGTATGATTGTATTTCCCAATGCCAAGATCAACCTTGGCTTATTCGTTACCGGTAAGCGTGCTGACGGGTACCATAATCTTGAGACCATAATGGTACCTGTGCCGGTGTATGACATTCTGGAGGTATCTGCCCATGCTCCGGATGGGTTTGAATTCAGAAGCACAGGCCTTGCAATCCAGGGCTCCGAAGATGCGAATCTTTGTGTGAAAGCATACAGGCTGATGGCTTCCGGGTTTGGTATTCGCCCTGTAAAGATACATCTGCACAAGCAAATACCCGCGGGTTCGGGGATGGGCGGGGGCTCTGCTGACGGGGCTTTTACCCTTACGGCCCTGAACCGGCTGTTTAACTGCGGTCTTACTGCAGAAGACCTTGAGGCACTGGCGCTGGAGCTTGGCAGTGACTGCCCATTCTTTATCCGCAACAGGCCGGTTGTGGCAACCGGTCGCGGCGAACTCATGGAACCTGTTGATAACCCGATTTATGGAAGCTACCTGATCATTGCAAAGCCTCACTTCAGTATATCCACTGCTGAAGCATTCAGGTTAATAGATCCTGCCAGCCCTGTTCTTCCATTGAGGGGAATTCCGTATTTATCTGCAGATCGATGGCCGGTTTTCCTGAGAAATGACTTCGAAAGGGTGGCCCTTAAAATGCACCCTGAGGCAACCCGGATATTGCAGGACTTTTATGCCTCCGGAGCCTGGTATGCCAGTATGACGGGCAGTGGCTCAGCTTTTTTCGGGCTCTTCAGAACACCCCCTGAAGCGATGCCTGATGAACTGAAGGACATAATTCTTTTTGCCGGACTTATCGGATAGCCCGGAAATTGCCTATTTTTGTCAGAGATCAGATCCAACGGTCCATGCTGGTCAGAGGATCTTTAGAAAAAAGGGAATTAGAGTCAATTTATTGTTTAACAAAATCTTACAAAAATGAAAAAGTTAATTCTTTTGGCAGTATTCACTGCTGTTTTTGTTTCCTGCAACGGGAGCAAAACGGATGAAGAGGCAACTGAAGTAACTCCGGCAACGGAGGAAGTAAGTCAGGAGGCCAAACAAACCCTTGAGGGTTCCGAAAATCTGGAAAACCAGGCTGACAGTTTGTTAAATGAACTAAACAACTAACCACCATGAAAACAGTAATTTTAGCCGTATGGGTAATGAGTCTGCTGGCATGGACCAATGTAGCCACAGCCCAGAAACAGAATCAGGATAAGCCAAAACAGCAGTCCGAGCAGCGCCAGCAGAAAGACAAGACGGAGAAGGCAGATAAGCAGAAGGAGAAGCCCGCACCATCCGCGGAACCACAGAAGGGTAAACCGGCCGGGGAGGAAAAGTCAGGCCACAAGCCAGCAGGGAAAGAGATGCATGGCCAGAAGGGTGATACAGCACAGGGGAATGCCTATGGAAAAAACAAGGGTGACCTGCAGGGAAAGGAGTTTGGACAGAACAGGGCAGCAGAGGCAAAGGCAAAAACAAGGAAAGAAACCCTTGATGAAGCTGAACAGAATCTGGCAAAAGCTGATAAGGCCAATAAAGCTTCCAGGGAAAAATTAAACCAGGCAAAGCAGCGGCTGGAGGAGAAGAAGCAGAAGAAACAGATTTCAAAGGAAGAATACGACAAGCAGAAAAAATCTGTGGATGAGATGGAGCAGCAGCTGAAAAAGGCTGAAGAACAGCACCGGACAGCTACCGAAAAGCTGAGAAAAGAGCGGGAAGCCTCAGAAGCCAAATAATGAATGGTTGTCCTTACCAAAGATTTCATGATCAGAGCGTTAATACTGGGGAGCGGGGGCAGGGAGCATGCCCTTGCCTGGAAATTATCACAGAGCGGTTTAGTGGAGGATCTTTACATTTTGCCCGGAAATCCCGGAACAGCAAAGTGTGGCGTAAATCTGAGCGGGAGTGTTCATGACTTCCAAGGAATCCGCGACGCCATTGTGCAGCATGGGATCAACCTCCTGATCATAGGCCCTGAGGATCCTCTGGTGCATGGGTTACGGGATTTTCTGGAATCAGATGAGGCCACACAGGGCATTGGGATCATTGGCCCCGGAAAAGCGGGGGCAAAACTGGAGGGGAGCAAGGCATTTGCCAAGGAATTTATGCAGAAATATGGCATCCCTACTGCGGCTTACCGGAGTTTTTCAAAGGGGGAGAGTGCCAGAGCCAGTGATTTTCTCAGATCTCTGAAGCCCCCCTATGTGCTTAAGGCCGACGGCCTTGCTGCCGGTAAAGGGGTACTGATCCACACGGACCTGGAGATGGCCTGCAGGGAAGCTGAACTGATTCTGGAACAGGGTAAGTTTGGCGAAGCAGGAAACACGCTCGTTATTGAGGAGTTTTTGGAAGGGATTGAGATATCGGTGTTCATCCTTACCGATGGCAAAGGTTATGTAATGCTGCCGGAAGCCAAGGACTACAAACGGATCGGGGAGGGGAATACAGGGCTCAACACAGGAGGGATGGGTACTGTATCACCGGTTCCTTTTTACACGGAAGCATTGCGGAACCGGGTGGAGGAAAAGATTATACGGCCCACCTTATCGGGACTGGAATCGGAAGGCATTCCCTATCTTGGGTTTATCTTTTTCGGGCTGATGATCTGCGGGGATGACCCGTATGTGATCGAATACAATGTGAGGCTGGGTGATCCTGAGGCAGAATCTGTGCTGCCCAGGGTATCTTCAGATCTTGGAGACTTATTCCTGCAGGCGGCCCGGGGAAGACTTGGTTCCTCTGAGCTGAAAATCAGCCGGGAAGCGGCTGCAACCGTAATGCTTGTATCGGGTGGATATCCGGGTTCCTATCCAACGGGAATAGAGATCTCCGGTCTGGAGGGTGTTGAAGGGAGCCTTATTTTTCATGCCGGTACCAGACAGGAAGGTTCACAGATAAAAACCGCAGGAGGAAGGGTATTGGGAGTAACTTCCCTCGGAACAGATCTGCAGGAGGCTCTGAATAAGTCGTATCAGGCTATTGAGAGGATTGGTTTTGATGGAAGATACTTTCGCAGCGATATTGGATCTGATGTGCTGTAAAATGAAATACACCCACGAATGCTCATCAGGATCCTGAGAGGAAAATATCCCGCAGGGCAAACCGTCTGGCTGGTATTAATGCTGCTACTGCCATTACCGGCACTCCTTGTGCATGGTCTGGCTATTGTGCAACCGGAGGATTCATCGGTACTTTATAAAGGGATTTGCCGTGTACTGGAATCATTTCCCCTTTGGGGCAAAATGATGGTATGGTATCTTTTCATCCTCTTCCTGTTGTACCAGGGCTCTGTCCTATGGACCATCATGGCACCCGGAAGGCGTGCAAGACTGGTCCCCATGATTTCAGGTGCCATGATCCTGTTCCTGTTACCCCAAAACAATCTCTTTCACCCGGTTTTACCTGCACTGGGATTTCTCCTGCCAGGGGTGATCTCACTCATGAAAGCGTCGGTATCCCAGCGTACCCGTGTTTACCTGTTCAATGCCGGATTATTGATCTCCGTGGCATCTTTGCTGTATTACGGTTTCGTCTTGTTGCTTCCGTTTATCCTGATCGCTTTGCTTGTACTGCGGCTGTATGATCGTACCTTTTTTGCTGTGTTGCTCACCGGAATGGGCTTGCCTTGGTTGTATATTATTGTAATACAGTGGATTGCGAATATTTCATTCGATCCGGGAGGTTATGGGGTTGTGGGTATGTACATCTCCAACTTCCTTTACATGTCCACCTACCTGGCGGCCATCATGGGCACTGCAGAAATTATGCAGGTCATCCTGCTTATTCTGCTTCTCATTGTAGTGCTGCCATTTTCGATGAAAGGGATTGACCAGCAAATAATTGCCACAAGACAGCAGTACAAAGTCCTCTACTGGCTGCTGCTTCCATCCTTTCTGCTGCTGTTGGTATCTGGTGGTATGTTTTTTCCGGCACTGACACTGATTTCCGTGTTAATGGTACCTTTGATGTGCGATTTTCTGCTTCAGACGAAAAAACCAAAGGCTGTCAATGCAGCGTTATGGATTGTTTTGCTTAGTATTGCGGCATTCCGGATAGCCGGACTTCAATGATACAGATTATGGGAATTGACAGGGAGGTCTACACAGCGGGATGTGATGAAGCAGGGAGAGGATGCCTGGCAGGTCCGGTATATGCTGCCGCAGTGATATTTCCTGAGGGTTACCATCATGCGGAAATCACAGATTCAAAGAAGCTTACGGCAAATAAGAGGGAAAGGCTTGTACACGATATTGAACGGGATGCTTTAGCCTGGGGTATTGGCGTTGCAGATGCGGAGGAGATAGACAGGATCAATGTACTGCAGGCCTCCATCACGGCTATGCACAGGGCACTTGATGCGCTGAAACTGCAACCGGGTTTTATCATGGTCGATGGCAACCGTTTCAGAGGTTACCGGGATATTCCCCATACCTGTTACATTGGAGGTGATGCCTTACATCTGCCGATATCGGCTGCCAGCATTCTTGCCAAGGTATACCGCGATCACTATATGGAGAAAATCTCTGCTGAGTATCCCTCTTACGGGTGGATCAGTAACAAAGGATACCCAACCCCGGCCCATATCAGGGCCGTCAGATCTTTGGGGTTAACTCCCTATCACCGTAAGACTTTCAGAACAGACCATCAGTTATCTATGATTTTTGAATAAATGAACATCATCATCCCATGGAACCTGTGGAACCACCCAAAAAAAGGATAAACAGCAGATATCTGCGTATTGCGATGATGCTTACAGCCCTTGTCCTGCTGAGCTTTTTCGGGCGATACCTGTATCTTAAATTCAGGTATCCTGACCAGGAGATACTGAAGGGGGTTCCGCAAAGTGCCCTTATGGTGGCAGAAGGGGAGGGGATTGGAGCATTTCTGGACTCCCTCGTATCCCAACCGGTGTGGTTACAGGGTTTTCAGGTATCGGGAATGCCTGATCATTTAGGATTGATAGCCAGAGAGTTATCTGATTTCTCGAAGGAGGATGAGTCTATCGCCGGATGGGTTCAAAAGGAACCTTTTGCCTTAAGCCTTGTACCCCGCAAAGAGAATGGCCCGGCATTTCTGGTTACTGTAAGGCTTCCAAAGGGTTTAAGGCCTTCTGCGGTGCATCATTTCTTCAGAAAGCACTGGACCTCCTATCAGGAAAAGAAATTGCTGGAACTAAGGTTTTACGAAAGGGTGTTCCCTGACGGTGGGCAGCTCTTTCTGGCCATTAAGGATGGCATGCTCATCGGCGCAACCGACCGTGAAGCCTTTGAACTTGGCTATTATACCATTGGATCGGGCAACCACATTCTGAACGACAAGAATTTTATGGAGGTGAGGGAGCAGCTGGAAAAAAGCCAGAACCGGGCGGTGCGGGTCTTTATTTCATACGAGGGGATGTATACATGGATGAACCGGTTTATTCGTGAGGACAGAAAAGAACCCCTGGCTCTGATTCCTGATTTGGGGTACTGGGGGGGCTTCGATCTGAAAACAGCGGGTTCACTGCTTTGTTTTCAGGGATTTACAGGATCGGTTGCACCAGAAAGCAAACTGAGGGAGGTGCTTCCAGATGCCAACACCCAGCTAGACGACCCGGGCCAGGTAATGCCGGCTTCCGTGCTGTTTTATGACCAGATGCTGTTAAACTCCCTTGTTGAACACCGGAAGCAATATCTGGAACAATACCTTTACCTCCGCGAAGGGAAGGGGGGTGCAGCCTATCCGATAGCTGCCGATACCCTGCAGGAAATTATTGCACGGATCGATTCCTTTTTGCCTGCTTCCCTGGTGAACGCGCTTGTTTCTACCCGTGACACCACCGAAGGGGCCCAGCCGGTTTTATGGCTCCAGTCATACAGGGCAAATGAGCTACTGCTGAACCTGTCCCCCTTTATCGACACCCTGGGACGGCAGCAATATCAGGAATTTACCTACTATCCCCTCCGTATCGAATACCTGGTTCCTGCCCTTTTCGGGCCGGCCTACCGGCAGTTTATCGATCCATTCGTTTCGGTGTACAAAGATTATCTGGTGATTACACCCTCGCAGGAGGTAATGCTCTCCATACTCAATCAGTATTCATCCGGCAGAATCCTGGGCGTTCAGAATCCTTACAGGGAACTTTTTCAACAAGTGAAAGGACAGATGAGCCGAAGGATCTATTTCAACCGTACAGAAGGAGAGGGTTATCTGAAAGCCGTCATGCGGCCGGAGAAAGCGGATCGATTTCTGGCCACCCTGCCTTACCTTCCGGGCCGTATGATTGTGGGTATTGCAAAATCGGGAGGCACTCTGCTTACCGATATCGCCATCCATTCGGATGCTGAAGTTAGCCTGCCTGCCAGGGGGGGAGAGGTACTGGTGGATGCACCTCTGGTTACAGCACCCCTGATTATCCGCGATTACAGAGACAACACCAGAAAAGTGATTTGTGCCGATGAATCGGGCAGCCTCTATCTGCTGAATGAAAAGGCCGGCATCGAATGGAAGCTGAATGCCACGGAACCCCCCTTATCGGGATTGTATGCCATTGACCTTTACAAGAATGGCCGGCAGCAATGCCTCTTCATGAGCAAAAATATGCTTCACCTGGTTCAGATCGACGGAAAGTATGTTCCCGGGTTTCCTGTGCAGCTCTCTACTCCGTTTGCAGCAGGATTGTCGGTATTCGACTATGAGATGAACGGCAATTTTCGCTGTTTGTACTATGATAGCCGGGGGCATCTGGCCAATGTAGATCTATCGGGCCGGCAGGTGGCAGGCTGGAGTTACCCGGAATATGCCAGCGGGGGATTCAGGCCGGAATTCTTACGGGCCGGGGGTATCGACTTTCTGATGCATACAGGCCAGGAGGGGGATATTCATTTTCTTGACAGGCGCGGGAAGGAGAAATTTCAGTTAAAGCAACCGGCTGCAAGGAGTAAACAATCAGATATTGTGGTTGTTATCAAAGACGGCCAGCCTGCTTTTGCCTGGCTCGATGGATCCGGAGCATTGCAGGTGGTTGGACTCGACGGTAGCCCGGCAAAGGGTGCTCCATTGAAATTTGACCCTATGTCGTGGCTGGTGTTTGATGCCTCCGGTTCCGGAGCAATGGTGGTTGCCACACCCGGAGAGCTGGCAGTTTTTGATATCAGTCTGAAGCCGTTGCACAAATCACCTTTAACCATACCTTTGTCACTGGATGTCAAACCTGCCGTTTACCATTCAGGAGTTCTTCTCACAGGCAAAAGCAACGCTCACGAACCTTTGATGATCATCAGACCTGAAAACAAACAAAAGCAACCCGCTTCATACAGTGTCGATTATTTTTCGGTCTGGAGATCGGTTTCAGGAACAGAAGGATTTGGAGTGCTGGCAAAAGGGAGGGTGCTTCGTTTTGAAAGATTGTAGGTTTAACATACTTTTTACAAACAAGATTGAGTTTAAATTGTCATATCAGGACTTTACCCATGCAAATTTCTCCGGTCATGAAACAAACTGGCACTTCACGCAGCCCTGCAAAGGGAATTTATCCACTGGTGGTGATGTGTATGATGCTTTTCCTGGGATCGTGCGCGCCGGATCTTGAATTCGGAAAATTCAAAGCTCCTGAGTGGAACCCCAATCTGGCAGTGCCCCTGGCAACGGCAAAACTTACCATTGACGATCTGCTGAAGAAAACGGGTGAAATTGATTATCTGAAGCAAAATCCTGACAGTTCCCTCTCATTGTATCATCAGAGTCAGGTTTTGTCGGAATACGCAGGCGGTTTGATAACGTTTGGAGATCAGACCAAGGATACCACGGTAAATGTTTTATTTCCAGTGAGCTTACCTCCGGGAGACAGCATTACCCTGAGTTATTTCTTCAAGCAGAAGTTTGTGAATTCAAATGGCGATGAGGTAGACAGTATCCGGTTCAAGGGGGGGACCTTTAACCTCAGTATTGAAAGTATGATGCCCCACAATGCCAAGGTGATCATGACCACTCCGTATATCACCAAAGGGGGGATTCCGTTTCGCAGGGTATTTGACCTCATTTACACGGGAACTTTGCCGGTTATTTCCAGCGTACAGCTCAATCTTTCTGAATATACCTTTGTGTATGATAATGTTACCAATGAGAACAACCTCTTCTATTTCTTTGACGTAAGACTTTACGGTGACAACAATCCCAGTCCGGGACCATTTTCAATCAAACTGAATGTATCTCAGCACGATCTGGAATACAGTGCCTTGTTCGGGCTGATAAAGACCCGTTCCATGGCATTGCTTTCGGATACCATCAGCCTGAATATTTTTGAGAAGAGCCTGGGGGGCAACTTTTGGGTGAATGATCCGCGGATCGGAATTCACATCCGCAATTCCTTCGGCATTCCAATTGATCTGTCCATCGATCCGCTCATCGGGACCTCCACCATCACGCCCCCTTATACCGTTCAGCTTTCGGGGTCAGGCCTGCCGGTTCCGTTCTCCCTGAATGCCCCGAATTATACCCAGATCGGGCAGCATGTAAACACCGATCTGTATCTGGACAAAACCAATTCCAACCTGGCAGCTTTTCTGAACCTGTTGCCACAGAAAATCATCTATGGCGTTGAGGGGGTGCTGAATCCTTCGGGCCTCCCGCAGAATTTTGTACTGGATTCCAGCCATTTCGAAGTCAATCTCGAAGTGGAGATCCCACTGGAGGGGTATGCTTCAGGTTTCACCCTACAGGATACAGTTGAATTTGAGTTGAATGAGGAGATTGAATTTATCGACTGGGTGATGTTCAGAATCTTTGCTGAGAGCACCTTCCCGGTGGAAGCCGCCGTGCAGGTGGTATTCCTCGATTCCAATTTTACAGCCCTTGACAGCTTGTTCGCTGCCCCCACAGCCCTGATTCCCGGTGCTGCCCCGGGGCCACCCCCTTCGTATAAAAGTACGGTACCTAATCTGAAAACCATCGATATCAGCCTGCCTGCTTCACGCATTGCCAACATCAATGGAAAAACACGGTACCTGCAGCTTGGAGGAACCATCAACACTGGTGGCGGCGGCAACCAGGTGGTGAAAATCTATACGGATAATTACCTGAAAATGTCCGTTGGAGCCCAGGCAAAGTTAAAGGTTGATCCCAATAACCTGTAAACGGATCCTTCATGAGAAACAGACTCAATATACTGATACTTATTGCTCTGATGACATGCGGCACGCTGTCGGCGCAGCATTCCACCACCTTATACTATATGACCGGTGTTCCGCAACGTGCATTTGTTAATCCGGCCCTGCAACCTGATGCCAGGTTTTTCATGGGGATGCCCGGCTTCTCCATGGTGCAGCTTCAGGTTGGAAATACAGGATTTGCGTTTAACGATGTGGTAGTGCGGAGCGACACGACTTTTACCATTGATATGGACCGGATGCTGAAGCAGATGCCTCAGGTGGGGAGCCTCTACGCCAACCTGAATTATCAGCCCCTGGCATTCGGATTCAGGTTCCTGAAGCGGAATTACTTCACCTTTTCAATGAACCCCGTGGTAACACAGGAGTTCTACTATCCGAAAGACCTGTTCGGATTGATCTGGAAAGGCAACGGACATGAAGACTACCTCGGGAAGCGCATCAGCTTCAATGGAATGGGAATGGAGTTCAGCCTTACCAACGAGATATCGGTCGGGTATTCGCTTCAGCTCACCAAACGGCTGACCCTTGGTGCGAGGTACCGGCATATCAATGGATTGGTTAATATCCATACAGAGAAGTTCACGGCCGGCATCACGACCGATGCGACTACCTTTGCCATGGAGGTGGACCTGGATGCAAAAATCAGTGCCAGCGCCCCCTTTGTGAATTTCGATTCCATCACCTCTTTCGATGTCGGGCAGTACACCACACAGGAATGGATTGACAAGAGCCTTGAGTACCTCCTGAAAAACCAGGGGTATGCCATTGATGCAGGATTCAGCTATACCCTGCTGAAGAAGATATTCATCTCCGGGTCGGTAAACAACATCGGGAGCATCACCTGGGCAGGGAATCCCTTTTCCCTTCAGAGCAAAGGATCCTTCAATTTCAATGGCATCGACGTAACAGGGATGATCAACGGGGATTCCACGGAGACCTTTGACCCGCAGATGCTGCTCGATTCACTGACGAAGAGTTTCTCGGTTGATACCCTGAGGAACAGCTATACCCAGCGCCTCAACCCCTCGGCCAATCTGGGGGTAGCCCTATACATCACCAACGACGACGCAGTGGGATTTCTGTGGCGCAACTATTTTTATCAGGGACGCTGGTACCCGAAGATGACGTTATCCTACAACCACCGCTTCGGCAGAATCCTCAGCCTTACAGCCATATATGACATCGAACAGGGCAGTTACCGGAATTTCGGCGCCGGGATGGCACTGAAACTGGGCCCTGTGCAGTATTACCTGATGACTGACAATGCGCTGGCTTTTGCCTATCCTTTCGATGCCAAAAAGGTTACCCTCATGACCGGCATTAACTGGGTATTCGGTACCAAACCCAAAAAAGAGAGCGGTTCTTCCCTTTGATTTAAGTGGCTCTTTTAAATGGAGAGTCTGGGCAGAATATTTTTGATCTACTGTCATATTTACGTATAAATTTTGTATATTTGTACGTACAAAAATAAAGCGAAAAGGCGATGGATGCAAAGCTCACCCTGAAGCTGGACACCGAGATCATTGCAAAGGCAAAAGAATACGCGGCAAAGCGTAAAAAGAGCCTCTCAAAAATGATCGAGGCATATCTTCATGCACTTATAAATAAAGAGAAGGTTCAAACCGTAGAGGAACCGGAAATCACCCCCTTTGTAAAAAGTTTATCATCCGGTGTACATATCCCGGATGATCTTGATCCGAAGCAGGAATACAGAAAACACAAAGAGGAGAGGCATTCATGAAAGACCGTGTTTTTCTGGACACAAACGTGGTGCTGGATTTACTGGGCGAGCGTATCTCCTTCTATGCATCCATTGCCAGGATTGCATCTCTTGCGGACAGAAGCAAGGTCCAACTTGTTACTTCTGCCATTTCCTTCCCAACCTTGTATTATCTGTTGTCGAAGTATGAATCACCCAGGGTAGCTCTGGAGAAGCTCCGGAAATTCAGATTACTTACTGACATTGCGGAATTAACTGATCTGATCCTTGACAAGGCACTCAATTCGACCTTTACGGATTTTGAGGATGCACTTCAATACTATTGTGCTTTAAGCACGCATTGCAATATCATTCTGACAAGGGATTTCAATGGATTTAAAGGCTCAGCGCTGCCTGTGATGACGCCGGATGAATATCTGGCGGGTCGTTTGGGAAGGTAGTGATCTGTTGGGTAGGAATGCAGCGTTTTATCTGCCGGTTTATGGTTCACTGTGAAAACTTTCTCCCCTTTCAGGTTGTTTAGGGGATGATTTCCAATTGAAAAAAAACCTTTACTTTTCACACTGAAAATCCGGAGGAACCATACCAAACTAGCAAAAGGCTGATTAAATGGAGCATACAGATAAGGAACTAGTGGATAAATCTGATGGTCAGGTGGTTTTGAGTGCCACCACCATTAAGTCCCTGTGGGAGAAGACCTATAACACCTCCGGAAAACCGGACTGGTCACATATTTTGCCCTATTACGATGATGAAGTGATTTTTCGCGATTCCATTCAGGAAATCCGGGGTATTGAGTCGTTCCGTGAGATGACGGAACGACTTGCCAATCGCTCCAAAGCCCTGAATATGGAGGTGAAGAGAGCTGTGATGGAAGGTTTGTTTCTGTTCATTGAATGGGAGATGACGATCAGTTACAAGCGCAATCCCAGTTCGGTGCTTTACGGTGCCAGCAGGCTCACCCTGAACGAGTACGGAAAGATTGCCGAACAGCGCGATTATTATGATCTATGGGGGGATATTTTCGATAACATACCAAGGTTTGGGAAGGCGTACCGGAAATTCATGAAGCGAAAATTCGGCTGATTTTGATGATATGAAGCAAAATATCAGGAAGTACTTTAAGGAATACCAATGGCCGGATATCATGGCCATGATCAGGAATAACCGTTCTGCTCCTGCCATTTGCCGGGAGCGTTTTAACGGGAAACTTGTGGTGATTACAGGAGCAACCTCCGGGGTAGGCTATGTGACAGCCAAAAAATTTGCTGCACAGGGGGCTAACCTGTTGTGCATCAACCGGAATCAGGAAAAGTCTGAAAGGCTCCGGCAGGAGATTGAGGCGGATTTCGGGGTAAAGTGTGATTATCGTATAGCAGATCTCTCGAACCTTCAGGATGTTTTCCGGGTATCGGAAGAACTGCGGCAATGGCCCGCAGCCATCGATGTGATCATCCACAATGCCGGTGTATATCTCACCAAAAGGGAGCTGACCCCTGAGGGATTCGAGAAGACCTTCATGGTGCACTACCTGGCCTCATTTGTGCTGACCCACCGCCTGATGGAAAAGTTTAAGGCACAGGGAAGCGGACGGGTGATTCTGGTCGGCTCCGAAGGGCATCGGTTTGCGGTGTGGGGACTGGATACGGATGACCTGCACTGGGAGAAGCGACGTTACTCAGGCCTGAAAAGTTATGGATCAGCCAAGACTGCACAATTGCTATCGATGCTGATTTTCAACGATCAGTTTGAAGGTACAGGGGTCACCATCAACACCATGCATCCCGGAGAGGTGAAAACCGACACCGGTCAGGAGAATGGCAGATTGTACCGTTGGTTTAAAAAGCACATTTTCGACAAGACCCTTAAGCCGGCGGAGATTTCAGCTGATGCACTCTACTACCTGGGTGTGTCGGATGAAGTATCCCAGGTGAGCGGTAAGTTCTTTAACCTTACCACACGCGAGAACCCTGCGCCTCCTGCCGCAGACCGTGAGGTGGCCAAAAAACTCTGGAAAATCACCCTGGCCATGACTGGCCTGGATTCAGAAACGGGATTCAGCGGATCAGAATCAAATACGCTTCAAAACACCGGAAAATAATATGGCGGAAAACAGCTACAGCACCATTGTAGTCGGTGGCGGTATAGCCGGATTGACCGCTGCTGTATTTCAGGCCCAGGCGGGACGGAAGGTTTTGCTGATTGAGATGAATGAGAAGTGCGGTGGCCTGGTGAACACATTCAACCGGAACGGTTTCAGGTTTGATGCCGGTGTAAGGGCTTTGCTGGATGCCGGGATCATTTTCCCCATGCTGAAAAATCTGGGAGCTGAACTGGAAACCGTAAAAAGCTATGTTTCGCTGGGGATCGGACCGGACATCATCCACATAAAAACCATTGAAAACCTGAAGGATTATGCCGGTTTGTTAAAGAAGCATTTTCCGGAGGATGGTGCCGATATCGATGCGCTGATCAGGATTATCCGCCGTATCATGAAGCACATGGATGTGCTTTATGGCATTGAAAACCCGGTGTTTAAAGACCTGAAACATGACCTGGATTTCATCTTTAAAAAAATCCTCCCCTGGTTCCCGAAATTCCTGTTTACCGTACGGAAGATCAACCGGATGAAAACCCCGGTGGAGACCTATCTGGAGGATATCATTAAAAACCCGGCATTGCGGGATGTGGTTGCCCAGCATTTCTTCAAAAACACACCTGCTTTTTTTGCCCTGAGTTACTTTTCGCTCTATCTCGATTACTTCTACCCGAAGGGGGGAGTTGGAACCCTGGCAGAGACGCTGGCTGCAAAAACCGGCATGCTGGGAGGTGAGATTAAAACCGGCAGGAGAGTCACATCGGTGGACCCTGCAAGTCGTTTTGTAATGGATGACCTGGGAAATATTTACAGGTATGATAACCTGATCTGGGCAGCAGATCTGAAGAAGTTTTATGCGATTTCGAAGACTGACCATCTTGCACCTGAAGTCAGAAACAAGGCTGAAGAAACCAAAGCCAGGTTTTTACAACACAGGGGGGGAGATTCGATATTCACCCTGTTCCTGCAGGTTGATCTTCCTCCTGAATATTTTTCTGAGAAGGCCCACGGCCACTTCTTCTATACCCCTTTAGCCGAAGGGCTTGGTGAGACCCACCGCCGGGAGCTGGATGTGCTGCTGGAGCGGTTCACGGAGACCTCCCGCGAGGAGGTCCTGGATTGGCTTGACCGTTACATCCGGTTGAATACCTTTGAAATTTCCATCCCCTGCCTCAAAGATCCGGTAATGGCCCCTGGGGGGAAGACCGGAGTAATTATCAGCTTACTGGCTGAATACCTTCTGTTTAAAAAGGTGGAGGAGGCCGGATGGCTCCCGGAGTTTATTCAGGAAATTGAAGCAAGAATCATCCGTGTGATCAGCGGATCTGTGTATCCCGGGTTGGCCGGTCACATCCGTGGACAATTTTCCTTCACCCCTCTCAGCATTGAGCACCGGGTTGGGAGCTCAGAAGGGGGTATTACCGGATGGGCCTTTACCGAATCGATGCCTGTGATCGACAGGATCCAGATCGCCGACCGGTCGGTACAAACCCCCATTCCGCATGTTTATCAGGCAGGGCAGTGGGTCTACAGCCCGGGAGGGGTACCGATGTCGATCCTCACCGGGAAGCTGGCGTCAGATAAAGTCCTGAAGCAAAAGGCTGGCTGATAGCCACCTGATCCTCTGCTACCTTAAATGTAGAACAGTACCGGGTTCAGGAACTGCACCAGGATCAGAATGATTGAGGCGGATGAGGCTCTTCAGCCTGATGCCGTAAAGCTGTGATATGGAATGGAGGGTTTCCCCCGGCAGAACCGTGTGGGTCTCCACGGCGCCTTTTTTTCTCTTCGACTGGATAAACACCCTGTCGCCCGGGCGGATGTCCTGCTCCTTGCCCAGATCGTTGTATTTTCTAAGGGTCCAGACATTCACGGCCAGCGAATCGGCGAGCGACTGAAGGGTTTCGCCGGGGTTGGCTATCAGATATTCGGCTCCGTTCACCTTGTGTACGGTTCCGAAAGCTGTTTTTACGGACGCAGGGGGATCCGGAGCTGCCGGTTTCCCCTTTTTGAACAGCCGCTCCCACCACCGTTGTCTTTTTGCGCTATCGTAGTGGTACAGTTCGTACGTCTCAATCAACCCGATCAGTTTTTCGGCATAGGCAGGATTGGTAGCATAGCCGGCGGATTTGAGCCCTTTAGCCCACCCCTTGTAGTCGGTTTTATCCAGCTTGAAAAGATCGGCATACCGTTGCCGGGTGGTGAGGAAGAGGGCATGGTCCCTGAAGGATTCCTCAGGGTTTTTGTATTTCCGGAAGCATTCGTTTTTCGTATCATCATCCTTGTAAAAGGTGTCGCCGCTCCAGTCTTTATGGCATTTGATGCCGAAATGGTTGTTGGCTGTACGGGCAAGGTCGGAGGTGCCGGCACCCGATTCCAGCAGCCCCTGCGCCAGGGTGATACTGGCGGGTATGCCATATTCCCGCATATGTTTTACAGCAATGGGGGCATATTTGCGGATGTAGGCCTCATAGACGGCATGGGTGGTTTTTTCGGCCTGGCCCTGTCCGGGCAGCGGGAAGGCAAGGAGCAACAGCAAGGGGATGAGGAAACAGGGGTTTTTCATGACAACCACAAAGCTACAACTGCCAGGAGTGATGATTCGATGTAGCGGGGTGTTTTTTTTCACAGCCTGGTGTTGGTGCAATTTGGGTTTACACCTGTGCCGGTTTCACATTATTTAAGAAAAAAGCAGGAAAAGCAGGCCCAAGGGAATCGTAATTTTGCAGTCTTAAGATTTCAGTGAAATATTGTATTCAACAGTAACGTTACCAGACCATAACAACCAGGTGGCAGGCATGAAACTGAGGGGAACGCGCAAGAAGTCAAGGCTGCAGCTTCTGCATCAGTATTACAAGTATACCGGTTTCTACCGGTTTATCTGGATTACACTGAAGAACTCCATTCCGCCGATCCTGGGGCTCCTGCTGGCGATTTTTTTTGTTGACCGCTTCATCGTCGACCTGAACCTGCTGCTGGAGAATGCCACCGACACTTTTTCAGCGTTTCTGGTATATACCATTTTCTTCCTTTCCGAGTCGTTTCTGGGGCTTATCCCTCCGGAGCTGTTCATTGCCTGGGCATCACAGACGACGCACCCGTGGGTGGCCCTCACCGGGCTGGCACTCCTGGCGTATATGGGAGGCTCGGTATCGTATTATATCGGAAAACTGATCCTGTCCATCCCTTCGGTAACCCGGTACACCAAACTCACCATGGCAAAACACATTGCCAACCTGCGGCGGTGGGGGGCAGTACTCATTGTGTTTGCGGCATTTTTTCCGCTCCCCTTTTCCATGGCCAGCATGGCAGCCGGCATCATGGAATACGACTACAGGAAATACCTGTTTTGGGCCATCAGCCGCATCGTCCGGTTCTTCCTCTATGGGCTGGTGGTGTTTAAGGTGATATAGGTGAACCCTGGTATGACACAACAACAGGCAGATTCCACCGATTGGCGTGGAACAGATGAGGGAGGCAAATTGAATGAGTCGGGAACTTTACATTGGTTTACTCCCAACCTGGGTGTCACGAATTCCAGTGGATTTACAGCACTTCCAGGAGGTGGTCGTGGTGCCGACGATGGTTCATTTGCTTTCAGAGGTTATTATGGTTTATGGTGGTCGATTGACGAATATTCATTAATGGGCGCCTGGTATCGGAGCCTGGAGTACAACGGCAGTTATACCGGCAGAAACTGCGGAGATAAAGGCTGCAGATTTTCTGTGCGTTGTATAAAAAAACTAAGGCAGGTTACTGTTGAAGCAACAGGTTATGCTCGGGATAAAAAGGAGTTGAAGTTGCGGACGCCTCAATTCTTTGAAAGAGAGCATCTCTTTTGAGACACCCTCTTTCTCCTGATCTGAAATGAAGTGCGATTCCTGATCGATCTAACTATTGAAAACGCCCATGGCTAATTGCTGTTTAAAAAAGTATCAGTAATTGATTATCTCATGATCGGTCAACCCCAATCCTGCCTCTTTTTTAATTTTTGCCAAGAGATAAACCTTTGATGCAGGAACCAGAACGACTTTGATTTTTGTAACAGCCTCAGGTGTCCCACCTGACCAAGCAGAACCATCCGGATTTAGCATGTGGATTGTCAACTCATTATCCCCAATTGAATATCTGGTTTGCCATAAACCTAAAGGGCCCAATCCAGGTGAAAAATACCAATTTCCGGGATAGGTAACACCATACTGCAAATAAACCAGAACTATTCCATCGTTTCTTATACTGTCAGGAATGGTAAAGGTTGAATCATACAGCAGATGAATTGCATTGTTCTGCCACAACAATTTTATGGAATCAGATAAGATATAGCTTACGACATTGGCATTTCCATCTTTTCCATCAATACCATCCTTTCCATCAACGCCATCTTTACCACAACTAGCTATCGCAACAACAATGAATAAGATTGCAAAAAAAATATTTCTTTTCATATTATGATTTTATTAAATTGGGTTTTTGCATACGTAAAAACATAAGTCAATTAAAACCATTGTTAAAATATACTTAAAATGCCAATGGGCCATCTCTAATCATATCCTAGCATGACGTTATATAAAAATTCCAATCTTTTCTTACCACAAACCTTCATGATTTCCCGTTGAAAATCAAGTCACTGAAATATTCAGAACGATAATCCGAAGGTAAGTTCCAGCATGCCGAAGGGCTTAATATCGGAGCCTGAATTACCGTAGCCGTTGGAACTATCAGTGTAGTACCAGTTCCATTTTGACCGGTATACTCCCAGATAGGCACCGGTATTAACAAAGAAACCTGAAGAGAACAGGAAACGGTACCCCCCGTTAAAGGTGAATACGAAGATTTTTTCCTTCTCGGTCCATTCCCATGAATCACCCTGAAGGTATATTGCCGTTGATTTTTCATATTCCAGAAGCATTCCCACATAGGCTTTGCTCCTGTTTTCACCTGTAAAATAGATGAGTCCACCCCCAAATGCAATGCCTGACAATTCATCGACTCCTCCATCAGCCGACCGAATGGCATAGGAGAGCGCGCCAAGGGGTGAAAACCTCAGATGTCCGTTTAAAGCGATATGACTTTTTAAACCATACTCGAAGTTAAGAATTGGTCCGAACTGTATGAATCCCAGGGGGTTGAATGACAATGCCAATTTTCTGTCCTTTTCTCCACCCTGGATAGGACTGAATGCAAGTCCGCACATTGATGTGCTTCCGGACTTGGTGAAATGTTGAAATCCATAGTGATCCAAACTGCCATTTGTTGAAAGTCCATGAATAGTTAGGTTCTGACTTTCAGAAACGGATGAAGCGAGCACTAACAGCAAAACCATCATTGAGTTTCTCAGCATAAGTTTTGTCTTCATTTGGATTGTTTTTTAGGTTAGGTATTTTAGTTTTACGCAAAGAGACAGGATAAGCAGTGCTTGCATAAACTAAGGCCTTATTCCTGACTAATCTATTAGAAATGATACATCTACAAATATAATCCAGAATTCAGCCAAAGTCAAGCATGTGTTATGTTCAAACCATAGAAAAAGAACTGGAATAGTGCGTTGGTCTGCTAATCCTCAATACACCGGACCGAATACCCATTCGTGGCATCGGTGTATCCCCGGTATACGGTGTTATACAGAGTACTCAAACCTCGGTACCAAAGATTTGGGCTAGTCTGGTAAGAGGATGTCCACCATCGGCCTTCTCCATATATAGAAAACCAGGTTCCGGAGTTGGATCTGAATCCACCGGGGAGTGCCGTAAAACCGGAAAGGTTGGTTGCTCCGATATTGGGGCTTGCCCAATGGGCATAACCGGATTCTTTCATTTGTCCGCCCTGTGTGGTTCCACGCCAGCCAGTGGAAGAGGCCTGAGACGAAGACATCCCCAGATGCGTCTCCAGGGTTTGCCATTCCGAATCTGTTGGAACATGATATCCATAAGGACATACATTACCGTAGGTAATGACAAAACGGTTGTACAAAGCTCCATAAACATTTCCCATGGTGGCAGAATCATTTAAATACCAGCATCTTGCATTTGTGGCATTTGACCATGATGAATCTGCTGTGATGTTCGGGATATAAACTCCATTGGCAAAATGGGTTGTTTTAAGATTTTGCCTGAGCCAGGCCTGGGTGCCAATTTGCACAGTATCGTAGGCATTTCCATCGTAATCATATGCCTTGTAAGTTTGTGGGGTAGTAAGTGTTACCTGGTTTCCATAGGCCGTACCAGTTGAGTTTGTCGCATATCCTCTGAGGTAATAGGTTGTGTTCAATGCCAATCCGGTTACCACGGGAGAAAAAGATCCCGTGCCAGAACCATATGGAACAGAATTATTCAGAATGGTCGGATTAGGGCTGGTGCCATAGCATATTCCTCTTGATGTAACGGTTGTACCGCCTGAACTACTAACTTTACTATGAATTTTGAATGCCGAAGACGTTAACATGGTTGCGGAATCGGTTAAAACGATGGGCAATCTGTTCATCAGGCAACGAACCGAGAATCCATATTTTTTGCTATAACTGATTCTTGTAAATAGTGATGAACTATTACTTAAAGATCTTGTATAGGCATTTGAAGTACTCCCTTCCGTCTCAGCCCAAAGTACGCATAGTTCCCCCATGTTGCCGAAATTTCCTGTTGAGTACCCTCTCACTCCACCCGCAAGCGCCGTAAAACCCGTAGAATTCGTAGCAAGGGTATTCGGGCTGTTCCAATGGAGAGTTCCGATTTCTTTTAGGCTGCCACCCACGTTGCTTCCAATGATATCCGACAATTCATCATACTCAGCATCTTCCGGCACATGCCAGCCTGTGGGGCACAGATTTCCATTCTCTACGGCATACCAGTTGTACAAGGTTCCATAAATGCCTGCGTAGGCAGCGGAATCGTTGTTGTAATAGCATCTTCGGGGATAACTACCCGGCCATGAACCATTGGCTGTAATTTCAGGAATCAGATTCCCGTTTGCAAACCTCGAGGTCCTGAGATTTTGTTTCATCCATACCTGCGTACCAATATGGATCGTGTCATACCCATTCCCATCAACGTCATACACCGGGAATGTCTGCGGTGGTGCGCTTACCTGGATATAATTCTGTTTGATCAATGTGTTGGAACCTGCCGGATTTGTCACGGTGAGTACCACCGTGAACGTTCCGGCAAACTGATACACATGCTGGGGGTGTTGTATCTGGCTGCTATCACCGTCACCAAAGTACCATTTCCAGGAAGTGGGGTTGTTGAGTGACTGATCTGTAAAGAAGACAGTATCAATTACCATAACAGTGGTATCATTTGCAGTGAAAACTGAAGTAGGCGGAAGTGCTACCGGATCACCTTTGATGCAACGCACAGAGAACCCGTACGTCTTACTGTAGAAGTCCCTGGTGACATTGCTGCCAATGTAGTACAGTCTCCGGAACCAGGCGTACGTCGATAAGTAGGCCGAAGACGACCACCAGTAACCGTGGTAGCCAACGTGGTTGAAATGTCCATTGCCGTAGTTGCGGTAGCCTCCCGGAAGAGCAGTAAAACCGCTGGAGTTTGTGGCGCCGGTGTTGGGGCTGTTCCAATGCAATGTATCGGTTTCTTTCAGAGGTCCGCCGGCAACACTCTCTCCGCCAAGAAAATCTGTAAGGACAGTCCATTCAGCATCGGTAGGCACATGCCACCCCGTAGGACAAAGATTCCCGTTATTCACCGCATGCCAGTTATACAGGGAGCCATACGTTGCCGCATATGTTGCCGAGTCGTTGTTGTACCAGCAGCAGGCGCCAGTGCTCAGGCTTACCCAGGCAGTTGAGTCCGTCACAACCGGAATAGCGGTGCCGTTGTTGTAGCGTGAGGTTTTAAGGTTCTCTGCCATCCACGTCTGGGTTCCGATGGATACCACAGGGTAGTGGTTTCCATCCGTGTCTGTACAGGAAATGAATTCAAAGTTTACCGATTGGCTCTGGGTTGGAATTAGTGTCAGCACCCTTGCATGATTGCCCGAAATACCTTTAAGCAACAATCTGTCGCCGGAGTTGTACGGCATTGGTATTATTGCAGTTAAGGATGGCATTTTTTTTAAACCCTGAGCTGATGAAGAAGAGGAGGAGCGCTCCAGAATCGGAGACCCTCCATTTGAGCCGATAACAATCAGATTTCCGGTTTGAATGGAATAGTCTGATGTGATGCGCAAAGCTTGAGACCCATTGGGAAGACCCGTTGCGCGGAATAGGTGGTATCCCTCAGGGATGCCAAACGAGCTGCTAACGATCTGCTTTCCTGATATGTCCAGAATCTCAATCACTACTCTGCCATTGGTTGGATGATCATATCCAATCCAGAAGGTTCCGTCGGAAGGATTGGGCCAGACATGCAGACCGGCTTCCTGTCCTTTCCATTGTCCCTCCATCCCCACCGACGACTGCAGCTCAAGAATGTCACTTCCATTTATGGTCAAAGAAGTACCTTGTGTCAGGTTTTGCACCTCCACAGAAGTAACGGTCGTGCTCAGCCCCGAACCGGAAAAAGTAAGCTGAAATGGTTGGGCAGTTAACTCTGCCTGAAAAATAATCCAAAAACACAATGCGGCTGTTAGCAAAATTGATTTCATTCAGTTTGAATTTTTAGTTTCCATTAGCGGCATTACCTTTATCGCATTGATCTTTGTACATCTGCTAAATCATCCCTTACTGTGGGATGATTATTTGCAAAAACTGACTTTTACCTATGAGCAAGCCTTACAAATTTTTGTATGCATAGAAGATAGTTATATTCGATTGCCTGTTATCGTACAATCAAAATACCCGCCTCCATCAGGGAAAATGGTTACATTAAAATTCAATTGATTTTCAGCAACCCAGCCCCCACCAGAAATTTTAAATCCATCACAGCTTTGATACTTTATAACCAAATTGCCGGTGCTGGTCACTACTTCCCCACTTACGGTCTGTCCTGTATTCCAAATGTTTGTAACGTTTACGGCATTTTCAGAAGCTCCTGACGGAATAATGGTGATTGTATAATCTGCTTCATCCCCATCGCAATATTCATGTACTTTGAAGCTCCCAAGATACTTATCTCGCAAAGGGGGGTCTTCTTTACAGCCAACCCCCCACAATAGTAAGAACAGTATCAGTGCACTTCCAGCTTTCAGAATCCGGTTAGATAGCAGTTTCATGAGCAATAGGTGTTGATTATTGGTATTAGAATTTAATCCAATGGGATTAGATAAAGCAGGTATAGATAATGTCGATTTGGCAATGGAGCAATTCGGTAATCAAGGGCGCATACTGATTGGAGACAACGGATTATCTCTTTAAAAAGGTTCAGATAGTTTAAAGGAAGGTAAATATACTTTAAAAATGAAGAAATGTCAAGGAACCAGAAAAAAATAAATGAAGGCTGCTCCAATTGGCATACATAGAACCATCGTAGTTCTCAAAACGGTTAAATGCACCCGGGTAAGTTTTCTCAAGATAGCTTTGTTTTGGAAAGGTGTGATTCAATATTTATTTTGGACGGATGTGAATTGAAATATACCGTTAATTATTAAAGTATAAAAAGTAATACGCTTCTACGTTGTCGAGATATGCTCCGTCGAATCCAGCATTCAGGATTCGTTTCACGTAGGAGTCGTCATTCCCATAGATGATGTCCTGCCAATCTTTTTCCCAGAATTCAACCCAATATTCATCTTCATATCCTTCATACTTCTTTTTCAACCATGAGGGGTGATGCAAACTCCAGCCATCCTGCCAGTAGTACCGAAAGTTCTCTGCCGAACCCACACTCACATAGGCAATCACAAGCCGTTGGCCCCCATTGTTTTTTATTTTAAGCTGCTGAATTTCTGTGGAGTCCAGTGCTTCCCCGTCAAAGAAAAGGTCAATCAGAATAACGTCAAAGTTGGTGGCCTTGATGGCATTCAGCATGGCTTGTTTTGAGGCAAAGAGATCAGTACTTATCAGGTACAGGAAATTTTGGGCATCTGCAAGGGTTGAGATGTCTGAACTGTTCTCTCCAGGGACTGTATCAGGGATTTGCTGGTAATGATAATTGCCGGCAGTCCTGGCAAAGCAAATAAATCCCTCCTGTTGGTTCTTGGCGTAGGCATCCTTCAGGTGGGTACTGTTTGAAACATATTCTGAGACCAAGATTTTTTTTGAAGTCTGGCATTTCCGCAGCAGCCGGATCCGTTCCTCGTCTGGAGAATAATCCCCGTTATAAAACAACTCTTCGATCCCAAGTCCGTCAATTGATGATCTGTAGAGATTGTGAAACCCGCTGCTGCTGTCGGTGTGGTTGAAACACAATTCTACTCCGTTTTGTGGAATAATGATAAAATCAGGATCAAATTGTCTGGCGTATTCTGCAATATGAACCACAAAATCCTGCATCTGTGCTGAAGAGATGTCCGCCTTTTTTTCCCTGGAGCAACTGACAGGTAACATGATCAGGAAAGCCAAAGCCAGTGAAAGCCCCAGGCAATTTTGGCTTGCTGATCTAGAGTTTAATTTATTCATAGTTTGTTGTCAGTTTGATGCATGAAATCCCCGCACAAAACCAAAGATCTTTGATGGATCGTTGTCTCCTTTATCATTTCCCCGTTCATAACCCCCATTCCATGCCAATTGCATTCAGCCTTCCGGAGGGTTAAATCGGCATAAGTATATTTAAAGGAAGTTAGAAATTTGTTTTTTTCAGATCATCATTTCGATAAGAACTATTTTCAACGGAATAAAATATGCTAAGACAAACATACGCCAGGGAAGGGCAAATTCGATGGCATGGGTGTTTCCTCCATAAGGTGATAAAAAATTCAGTTTTTTATACAACGAACAGACATTCCACAAAGGATATAGGCCGAATTCAAACGACAATCATCAAAGAAGTTATCCATTGTTATGTGCCAGGCCATATCGGTAGAATTTAACGAAGAAGACCACCAGTTGCCATATTTTGTTATATTACCAAATACACCATCTGCGCCGTAACGTGAACCTCCAGGTAGTGCTGTAAAGCCCGTGGAATTGGAAGCGTTATTAGGGCTTGCCCAATGTTCTGTTCCGGCCTCCTTCAGATGGCTGGCAGGTTTCTCATCCTCATTCAGTTCACCAATAAGGGCATTCCACTCTCCGTATGAAGGGACATGCCATCCAGCCGGACACAACTTGCCAGTTTCAACCGCATACCAATTGTACAGGCAGCCGTAAACATTTTTGTTTAATTCAGAGTTCTCATACCAGCAAAATCCCCCCTCCGTCATGGCTTTCCAGTCATCTGTCTCCGTTATGAACGAAATGTCCGTTCCATCGTTGTACTTTGACGTCATCAGATTTTCGGCCATCCAGACCTGATTACCGATTATTACGGTCTGATAAGAGTTCCCTTCAATGTCCAGAACAGGAGTTCCATACGCGGGTTTTTGATCATCTTTCTTGCATCCGGATTCGAAAATCAGGCCTATCAAGCAGGAAGTAAATACTGCAAAAAGAGCGAATGGTTTAATAATGAAATGTAAATTATTCATAATCAAGTTATTATGAGATTATCAAACCTGATGGTTTCCTCGAAACCGTTTCTGCAACCGATATAAACATCACAGTAAAGATACGGTAGAATTTACCTTTTTCGACCTGGGTATTTGAAACATTCTGAGGATAGGTTTTGAAATGGCATTCCGGATCTGCATTCCCACAAAAATTACATTCCTTTGGAATGCCATTGGCAAAGGATAACACTTCATGGGCAAATCTTACAAATTCAGGATATTGCTGTTACAATAATAAATCCTTGTGCATGAAGTTTACGTTGCCGCAGGACAGCCTCAGCCGCATCGTCCGGTTTTTCCTGTATGCCCTGGTGGTGTTTAAGGTAGTATAAATACCACCTGGTTCATCAGGGAGTTGTTACCTGATTTAATCATCCTGAAAAAAAAACAACTCAGACACCTGTCCGGAGCTTTTTATTGTCATAACTACAATGGTTCTGCCCATATTCAGATAAAAATGACCGGGCACGTCATGCATTATGATTTCAATCCTGAAAAACCAGGTTGCCATGAAAACCTACACACTTCTTTTCGTGATGTTTCTTGCCTGTGTCGGTCAGGTATCAGGGCAAACCATCTTGCTCACATTCACGGCAACCCTGAACGGGAACCATCAACCGCTGGACAGCATTTCCATTGAAAACCTCACGCAGGGGGGTGATACCGCCCTCTATGGCAATGATACCGTGCTTATCCTCCAGCAAAGCATCGGAACAGAACATCCCTTTCAGGAATCTGCCGGGGAACTGGTCCTATGCCCCCCTTCCCCGAATCCCTTTGATGCATCGACAACAATTCAGTTCTATCTGGCCCGGCAGGAACTTGTGACTATCAGGGTGTCCGACCTGTCGGGGCGGGAAGTGGCGAGGTTCTCTGAACGGTTGGAGCCGGGGATTCATCATGCCCTCTTTCATGCCGGAGAGGCACACTGTTATGTTCTGTCGGTTGAAACACCCCGCCAAAGACAGGTGCAGAATCTCATTTCCATTGACCGGACCGGCGGCACATGCCAGCTTGAATATACCGGAGGGCAGTCAGGTGCTGCAGGGATGAAAAAAGAAAAGGGAACCTTCCCCTGGGCGACGGGGGATAACCTCAGGTTCATCGGCTTCACATCGAATGGAGCCGATACCATTGATGCCCAGCCCTTACAATCGACCCTGTACACCTTTCAGTATTTGCCTCAGTTACCACTACCCGTTGCCAATTTCTCTGCAAGCGATACGGTCATCCATCAAAATGATACCGTCCAATTCACAGATTTGTCACTGCATTCACCCACAACCTGGAAATGGTACTTCGGCGATGGTGACAGCAGTGTGTTACAGAACCCATCCCACATCTATATCTATATGACCACAGGTAATTTCAGCGTGAGTCTGATCGCAGGAAACGCATCAGGTTACGATACACTAACAAAGGCCAACCATATCAATGTGGTTTCCAGTACTTGCCCTCCGACAGTGACGGACATCAACGGAAATATCTACAATACCGTTCAGATAGGCACCCAGTGCTGGATGAAGGAGAACCTGAAAGTACAGAATTACAGGAATGGCACAACCATTCCCAATATTACAGATAGCTTAGCCTGGGTTGCGCTTTCAACCGGTGCCAGGTGTTGGTACAACAACGATTCAGCTATCTACGCAGCCACCTATGGTGCTTTGTACAACTGGCCCGCTGTGGATGATACCAACGGATTATGCCCCACAGGCTGGCATGTGCCAACCGATGCTGAATGGACGATTCTTACAGACTTTCTTGGCGGATTAAGTGTTGCCGGCGGGCCTTTAAAGGAAACAGGTACAATTCACTGGATCAGTCCCAACACCGGCGCCACCAACTCCACCGGTTTCACTGCTCTTCCGGGAGGCCACCGCGTCAGCTGCGATGGGTGTTTCGTCAGCATTGGCAGTTTCGGTGGCTGGTGGACGTCTACGGCCAAGGGTATGACACAATCCCATCTCCGGGAAATGTATTACAATTACAGCGCTGCCAACAAGTTTTTCCACGATAGGACGCACGGTTACTCTGTGCGTTGCCTCAGTGATAGTATGTGTTCTTCAGCCCCCACAATCTCTACCGATTCGGTCAGTGCAATAACGGCAACATCTGCGGTATCCGGAGGAAACGTATATGCTGATGGGGGTGCTGTGGTGACGGCACGCGGTGTGTGCTGGAGCACCAGCCCTTCGCCCGACATCTTTGACAACACCACCAGCAACGGAACCGGTACGGGATCATTCACATCCAATATAACATGTATCAGCCCATCAACTACTTACTATGTCAGGGCTTATGCCACCAACATTGCTGGAACGGCCTATGGGAACCAGGTGGTTTTTACCACACCAGGTTCTATACCAGCCTCACCCTGCCCTGGCATGCCCACGATGACTGACTACAACGGCAATATCTACAACACCATACAAATCGGCACTCAATGCTGGATGCAGGAGAACCTGAAGGCAAGAAACTACAAGAATGGCACTGTCATTCCGAACATAACCGATGACACTACCTGGGCAGGTCTTTCAACCGGTGCCATATGCTGGTATAATAATGATTCTGCCTCTTACGCCGCCACGTATGGCGCTTTGTACAACTGGTATGCTGTGGATGATGCCAACGGATTATGCCCCACAGGCTGGCATGTGCCAACCGATCCTGAGTGGCAGACACTGGAGATGTTTTTAGGTATGTCGCAAGCACAGGCAGGTTCGACAGGTTTGCGTGGTACAGACGAAGGGGGAAAAATGAAAGAGGCGGGCCTCGCTCATTGGTATTCTCCCAACACATGCGCCACAAATGTAAGTGGGTTTACTGCTCTTCCGGGAGGCGGCCGCAACCTCGATGGAAGTTTCGTCTTCCTTGTCCTCGCCGGTCACTGGTGGTCGTCTTCGGCCAACTCTACAACAATCGCCTGGTCCCGGCAGCTGAGCAACTATTACAGCCTTGTCAACAGGTTCTACATCAATAAGAAGAACGGGTACTCTGTGCGTTGCATGAGGGATTATTGATCATTTGACTCATTTTTTGCCCGGAGCGCATTGTTCTGAGAGAAGACGGGGTAAAATCATCCTTGTTTTTATTACGGGCAAAGAATTGCACTGCACCTAACCCAATTGCCAGAAAAATGAAGCCAAAAAAAAACAGCAGGCTCTTCATTGAAAAAGGCAATAAAAAAGCCCCGTAAACCGGGGCTTTTCGTAGTCCATACGGGATTTGAACCCGTGTTACCAGAATGAAAATCTGGCGTCCTGACCTGGCTAGACGAATGGACCGGGATGTAAAGAACCAGAATTGATTTTTGGGACTGCAAAGGTACACATAAAAACCATACGTGCAAGAAAAATTTCCGGTGGTCTGAAATTTTTTACCTGCTAGTCGCGGTCGGCTTCGAAGCGGAAGCCCAGGCGCTTGCCGGTCTTCAGGCTGAGCGCTGAGCTGTAGTTCATCATATCCTGCACGCTCACCTCCTTCACCTGGTCGAAGGCTGGCGTGAGCAGGTCGAAGTCGATGCTGTACAGCACCGCCGACTCTACAATCTGGCGTACCTTGGCGGCATCCAGAGGCTCTCCGCTGAAGTTGTTGAACAGAAATCCCAGCTCCCTTTTCCCTTCCACGAAGAAATGGTTGTCCTTGTTCACGAAAACTCTTCCAATAAGATAGCCTACGTCGTTGAAGCGGTTGTATTTAAAGCTGTCGGCCAGGTAGTTATAGATGTAGATCACCCCGCAGAATGAGCGGGTGGGGTCTTCCTTGATGTAGGAGGTCTGCATCAGGGCATGGTCGCGGGGGAACTGAAAAGTGTTGGTATGCATCGTGAAGAGGATGAGATCGGAGGCAATTTTCAGTTCAGCTTCAAAATCCCCTTTGTCGCGGAAAGCACACGACATATTGAAGTGTATGCCTGGAAGATCCTTTTTTACCTGCTGATACAGTTGACGTGCAGCGTTTTTAAATTCCCTGAATACCTTTTGGGTGTTTTCGTTCACCAGGAATTTCACCTGTGATTTTTCATGCAGAAGGGCAATGATTTTTTCCGTTTTGCCTGGAGTTTCCATCGTTGTGTATTTTTTGCTAAAGTAAGCCATTTTTCAACAGGATCATGCGGGCTGCATTCTGGCCATCGATGGCCGAGGACACGATGCCGCCGGCATATCCGGCCCCTTCGCCGCAGGGGAACAGGTTGCCGAACAACGGATAGTGCATGTCTGCTTGATGCCTCGGGATCCTGACGGGGGATGAGGTACGTGATTCGGTACCCACCACCACTGCCTCGTTTGTGACGAATCCTTTCATCATCTGGCCGAAGCGCTGAAACCCTTCTGTGAGCCTTGCGGTTACCTGTGCCGGTAGCAGTTCATGGAGCGGGGCACTTTGCAGTCCGGGGGTGTACGACGATTTGGGCAGGTCATGGGATAGTGTCCGGTTCAGGAAATCGGTAAGGCGCTGGGCGGGAGCTTTTTGTGAGTGGATGCCCCCGATTCGCATTTGTTCTTCCACCGTTTCCTGGTAGGCCAGTCCGGCCAGCGGGCCAAACCGGCTGAATGCGGCTGTTTCCTCGGCTCCGATCTCCGTTACGATCCCGGCATTGGCAAACGGGGAGTTCCGGCGCGAGTTCGACATACCGTTTACCACCACCTGCTCCTGTCGTGTGGCCGAGGGTACGATGATCCCTCCGGGGCACATGCAGAACGAAAACACCCCTTTACCCTGTGCCTGTGTTTTCAGGGTGTAGGTAGCAGCGGGCAGGTATGGATCGGGATTTTTCTGGTGGTACTGGATGGTATTGATGAGGGCCTGCGGATGTTCAACCCTTACACCCAAAGCAAACGGCTTAAACTCAACGGGCCAGTTGTACCCTGCAAAAAGCTGGTAGATATCGCGGGCAGAATGTCCGGTTGCCAGGATGAAGGCTGTTCCGGCAAACCGGTTTCCGTGCTGGTCGGTAAAGGCAGTTACCGCTCCCTGGTGGTGTTCGATACCGGCCACCCGGTGTCCGAAGTGAATCTCTCCACCGTGCCCGAGAATGGTATTCCGGATGGCGGTTATCAGGGGTAGCAGCCTGTCGCTTCCGATGTGGGGATGGGTATCGATAAGGATTTCGGGGTTGGCGCCATGGAACACCATTTTCCGGAGCACATCCTCCACGCTTCCCCGTTTGGTGGAGCGGGTATAGAGCTTTCCGTCGCTGAAGGTACCCGCACCCCCTTCGCCGAAGCAATAGTTTGAGTCGGGATTCACCTTGTGTTCGCGGTGGATGCGGGCGATGTCGGGTTTACGGTCCGAGACGTTCTTCCCCCGGTCGAGGATTACCGGTTTCATCCCCCCTTCGAGGAGCCGGAGTGCAGCAAACAGCCCGGCCGGCCCTGCGCCGGCGATGACCACTGCAGGAGCCTTTGACACATCGCGGTAGGCCGGTTTGTACAGCTGGGGTTCGGGGTGGTCTGGAAGGGTGTATGCCCGCAGCTTCAGCCTGATCCACACCGGGGATCGCCGGGCGTCGACCGATCTGCGGAGGATCTCCAGATGGCTCATTGCGTCCATCTCCAGGGAAAGGTGGCGGCATACAACCTTTTTAAGCGAGGTAAGGCTGGTTGCATCGGCCGGTCTTACGGCCATTTCAAATTCCTTCACCATAGGCAGAATCAGCCCTCGAAGGTGAAAGAGAGCTGGTAGATCTTGGAATTGACTTTTTTCATGCCGGAGGTGAATATGGTCTGCTCCCTCACCAGCAGATCATTCACGCCGAAGGCGCGTTTCAGTTCGATGCCGAATTTAAAGAAGGGAAGGTAGAAATCGACCCCCACACCCATCTCCATCGAAAACTCATGTTTTTTCAGCTTGATGATCAGTTCTTCGGTCTGCTCCTTTTTATCGGCCTGGGAAGCCAGATCGATGCCGTATTTGGCCCCTCCCAGTACATAGGCACTGAAATTACCCACCCGCCTGGAGGTGTATTTCAGCGACAGGGGAAACTCGAGGAAGGTGGACTCCACCATTTTGGTATTCACATAGGAACTGTCGAGGTATTTGATCCGGTAATCGAGTTCCCTGCTGCCAAAGGCAAGAACCGTAGAAAGCCTGCCATGCAGGTGGTTGCCAAGCCGTTTGTTGGCCAGAATCCCGAAGTGTACACCATACTCCGGCCTTGCAGTAACCGTATAGAGGGAGTCGTTGGTGTAGTATGCATTCTCAGGATGCACCATGAAATTCATGCTGTTAAACCCCACCACGAAACCAAAATAATAGGGGCGGTAAAGGAACGTTTCCAGATTTTCGGCCACGGCACGCTGCGCAACGGCACGGTGACTCAGCAACGACAACAGCAGGAGGGGAAGGTAATATCTGAGGGTTTTAAGACGCATAGAATCAGTTTCGGTTCAGTGTGCCAAACGGCATCTCTGCAAAAATATTTTTGCATGGATACGGTTTATCAAACGCCGGGCAAAAGTAATCATAAAATTTCTTTTTCCCTAACAAACAGGCTGTTTGATGCCGTTTGGCACACCGGAACCGCTGATTTCTCCCTGTCAGATCCGGATGAGGTTTTTAAACTGATCCTTTCCGGCTTCGAGGGTGGCAGCATTGC
>ERZ795054.145-NODE-145-length-113220-cov-19.805815_pt1 | contig 113220 bp, 80 predicted proteins | sample MGYA00375138_ERZ795054 | MGnify/ENA primary metagenome ERZ795054 (study PRJEB30183, sample SAMN05720215) | anaerobic digester metagenome | isolation source: active sludge of municipal wastewater-treating anaerobic digesters | place: USA | collected 2014-12-23 ... | reverse complement strand
TTACTGTTTATGAATATGTTGAAAATCAGTGCCTAAAAAAGTGTCGAAGTCAGGAATAGATGAAAAATCCCTTTATAGAATATGGGTGTCCAATGACTGTTCATACATCGCAGGATAAAGTGTCATCATGAAAACCCATCAGCATCAATTGCCGGGTGAGGGATTGCTTCTGTCTACATCAACCGCACGAAGGCGGAGAGAGCCCGGATTGCTTGAGCCGCCGACAGTCCTGACGCCAATGAAGGATGTTGCAGGAACGGCATGCAGGGGTTTTCCGGTAAGTGTAAATTAATATGGATGGCTGGGCACCGCTGGGTCCCCAAGCCTCATACCTGGTAAAAGACATCCGTTGCGGCCAATGCCGCAGCAGGGGTGGTTCCTGCCGTTGCATGACCGAAATCAGGGCAGGTGAGGTTGCCGAGATGCTGGAAAAGCGGAGAGCGGAAAGCGGAATTCTTGGGAATAGCAATTGCAATCCGGTATTCTTATTGTTTTCCCTGAATTGCTGATCCTGCACCTTTAAATTTGGAATTTCCAGGTACTTTGCCTTCGGGACCGCGTAATAAAAATGATGTCGTATAAATATTATGGATGCCTGAATACCTGAACCAACAGGTATTTTCCCAATGCACACCCATATATGGATTTTTGCCGGTCGGTGCCGGAGAAAGATACGTTTTATGATCCCCCCAACCCGGACAAAATACCCTGCATAATTCGAGAAACATTTCGCCGACAAATAACCACGGAGTCAAAGCTGCTGTCATGAATTTGTCGAGCATGAATTCAAAATTATCGATGGCCTCGTCGGGTTTGCGTGCCCAAAACCAATATCCCTCAAGCGTTACACACTTTGGTAAGACATTTTTGCCGAAAAACACATCTGTGCCGTCTTCACCGCTGATACCGCATCCCGGGTCATGGTCGACCATGGTCATGACTCCCCCGACAGCATCTTTCCTTGCCACTTCTTCTGCTTTGTCGGGATCTTCGCCCCTTACCAATTCTAAAAATTCAATTCCCGAGATCAGACTGATCACCATTCTCGGGCCGTAAGCGGTAGTGCGGGAAATTGCAGGCCTGTCGACACCCTGAATATGCGCGACCACCCTCAAATCAGCCGGTTCAACGGTATCCCTGCAATCGACCGGCCAGGCCATCAGTTCGGGCATCTCCGCCTCAATGTAACCATCTTCCCATTTAATAATATTAAGAAGCAACTTGGGTGGTTCATTCAATCCCTCTTTCTCACCTCTTGTATAAAGAATAAGTTCAACACGGCTTTTACCCTTTACTTCATCAAGAAAACCATGACCGTACAGTTTCACTTTTGCCCCGGGTGAAAGATGCATCTCCCTGTATGCCGGAGCCATCTGAAAATAAGAAAGATCTGCAAACCTCGCCTCAAAAGTAACAGAATGCCTCAGTGAATTTGACCAGCCTGCATGCTTCACAATAATAGTTGCTCTATAAGTACCGGGAACCAGTTCTTTTATGACCGGTATCCGCACCACAATGAAATCGTTAAACCAGCATTGCGACCAATCATCCGAATAGGGGTGGAGGCTAATATTCATTTTTGGCCATTCTGACGGATCAACAACCTCCAGTGCTCTTACTAATTCTAATGTAACTTCAGGATTTCCTTCAGGACAAAATCCAAGGTTTTTGCCATAGATAATGATATAATCACCTTCATAAACTTCGTTCTCAACCAAAGGCTGGTCAGTTTTCCTGAGCCCCTGGATTTTAAATATCTTGGGAGGCAGCATCATCAGGGACGGATCATGCGTTTTCAGTTTCTCTTCCTCGGATTTTATAAAAGTAATCCATGGAGTCGTAAATGGCTGTTTGCCGAATACGGCCAGTGGTTCCATCAATTTGGGTTTTCCTGCCATTGCTACATTCGGATTATGATATTGGCGTGAGTAAAAATCCATCATGCTCTTTTGCCTGTTGATCATTTCTTCCTGAGCCAATTGTATCCTGAGCTGCAGGTCTTCGCCAAGTTTTGCGGCGACCACCGACTTCCATTTAGTAGTGAATTCATGCTGTCGTTGCAATAATTGTTCAGGTGGTTGGTAATTAACATTAGGTTCCGCATATTCGATATTCTGAAATGGATTTATTTTTATTCCTGAAATACAGTTGTCATTAGTTACTGATTTCCCGCTGCCTGCTTTTTTGAGCCAACAGGCCGGTTCTTTGCCCTGCACCCCCGGGAGTACAAAAGTCCAGGCGTAACAATCGGGATCACCCTGGCAGGCCTTCATACATCTCAATGGCGTATAATCGGCATTGGTAAGGAAAAAGGACCTGTAGTCATTACCGGGGATGTCGGTGTTGGCTTTGATCTGGGGATCGGTTGCCGGCCAGTTAAAATTGTGATTTAACCTTGCCAAAGTAACCTTGCTAATTTTTGCAAGTGGACTTTCCTGGAGTTTGACAGCAGTGATACAATTTGTGTCTGCTCTTTTTTCCGGAACTCCGTACTTCAGCCAGCACATGGCGTTTTTACCCTGGACTCCGGGTTTCACATATGTGAAGGCTTTACAATTCGGGTCCTTGCTGCATTCATCCTCACAGATTTTACATGGTGCAAGTTCATCAATCTCAAAACTGCGTATATTCATCCCTGGGCGATCGGTACTTTCCTCGAGCTGATAAAATACCTCTGTCGGAGGTGCCTGCCAGTGTGCAACTGGTTGCAGTTTGGGGAGCTGGGCAGAGACTGTGCCTGGAATCAGGATCTGGATGAACATGCAAGCAAGGACAATGTTCATCAAAATGAAAAGTCCATCTTTTTTCATGGCATTTGGTTTAATGAATAATTGGGGATAAACTGGTTTTATCAATAAGGAGCGATAATCATTCCAATCATCAATTACAATGTATTCAAACTTCCCGCCTTCAAGGATTTCAAAATCTTCCACCTTGTTGCCTAAATGTTCATTACAATCACTTACAAACTTAGGTAATACTATGTATCTCATTTTCATTTAGATATGAAAATTTTATACAAATATACATCAAAAATGTTAAAAGTATCCACCCATTGGGTCAATTGTATAATAAATAAGAATAAGTTTCACTATATTATACTAAGTGAAACATCGAAAGATTTGTATATCAAAGATAATGAGTGTTATAAGTAGTATTTCTTTTTGAAATCAAAAATATAGTTTCACCTATTAAATATAATTAGTTTTTAGATGAAACTTTTTTTTATGTATATAGTTGTCTGTCAAATTTTAGCACCATGGGACTCCAGAGACAAAGTGACAAAATCAGATTTCATTGAGTGGAATAAACTTCAAAACCTCAATCTTCGACTGGAGAGAGCTGGAGACCTCAAATCCTCCTCCTCCAATCAATTGGGTCCTATTCAAAAAATATAAAATCCCCGAGTTTGATGTTCACCACTTCTTCAGAGATGACATTATTTTTTACGATATGACATGAGATAATCTCCTCCTTATTCGAAAGAGAAATCTGAAAATTCATGGTATCAAACTCCAGGAAACCTACATTATTTAATATATACATATAACTTTAACAATATTATATATGTATATATTTCGCAAACAGAGTCAAGATGAAAAAAACTCTCTGAAAGGTGGAGGTTTTTTATTCGAAATATTATGAAAGTTTGTTTGGATTGGACTGACAGACAGAAATCGTCAATAAAATTTAGAAACAGTATAAATAAAAATCATTAATGTACTGATAATCATGAAATTACTGATTTTACTAGTAGCTCCACCAAGAATCGAACTTGGATTTGATGTTTAGGAAACATCTGTTCTATCCATTGAACTATGGAGCCGGCAAAAATTTCCCTTTCAGAGGCGCAAAGGTACAAAATACTTCAAATTGGTTTCCTTGTCCTGATTTTTTAAGGAAACGCCTGCATGCGAGTGATTTCTGATTTTTTACCCGGCTTCCGGCATCAGAATATGATGCTGTACCGGGATAATAAAACAAAGAAGAGGGTGCCACACGACACCCTCCTCTCATGTTAAAGACAGCCGGCCTTCAGGGGGCGGCCACAAATTATTCGATGATGAACATCACGGTATCACTGAAAGTACCTGAATCTATCCGTAAGGTATACAGTCCTTTTTCTGCTTTGAAGATTTTCAGGTTTCTTTTCTCTCCCTCATTCACTCCGGAAAACTTTTCCTCATGGATTACGGACCCAAGAATATTCATCACCTTAAGATTCACATCTCCCTGAATGGCTGAGGGAAACAAGAGTGCACATGTACCCTGATTTGGGTTTGGACTGATGATCACTTTTGTCCGGGAGTTTTTCTCATGGATACCAACACAGGCATCGACAAAGATGTTATTGTTGTCTGAGTTGCTGCAGCCGTTGGCCGGATTGGTGTAGGTGTAGGTGATGGTATGGCTTCCCAGGCCGGCATTTGAGGGATTGAACTGATTATTGGACACGCCAGGTCCGGAATAAGTACCTCCCAGCGGCATTCCTCCCGTCAAAGCAAAGGCCGGCCAGTATATACAACAGGGGGTCAATGTCAGGGTAACGGTCGGAAGCGGATACACACCGACATACTTATAGGCGGTACTTCCTTCACAATAGGCAGTGGATGGTTTCACAGTCACATTGCCTGAGCTGGTTCCTGCAGTCAGGTTGACAGAGGGCGTATTCTGTCCCGACACGATTGTCCAGCCCGCAGGTACTCCCCACAAATAGGAGGTGGCTCCCGATGAACTGGCGGTACAGCTGAGACTGGCGCCTTCGCAGACACTCGATGAGGAGGAAATCGTTGCGGTTCCCGGCAAGGGGTGAACCGTAATGTTTTTGCTTGCGGTACTTCCTAAGCCGCAGTTGTTGACAGGCTTTACCGTTACATTGCCGGAGCCGGCACCTGCCATGATTACAGCACTGGGCGTATTCTGCCCCGATAGGATGGTCCAGCCCGAAGGCACTCCCCACACATAGGAGGTGGCTCCCGAAGCACTGGCCGTGCAGGTGAGTGAACTTCCCTCACATACGCTGGAGTTCGACGAAATCGTCGCATTACCGGGCAAAGGACAATAATACGTTACCTTGATTTCCGGACGATTAGTCGAGGAGTAACCGTAGAATGCCCCAAATTCGTCATTGTCTCCCTTGTTTCTGAAGCCCAGTGACCATTGAAAAGCGCCACTGGTCAGCGTACTTTCAAGATCACTGATGGCGGTGTTTCTCAGGCAAATGCTGTGTTCTCCGGTCTCTCGCATCATCACCTCTTCATCGGCAAAGTGCACACCGGAATTGTAGATGTCGTTGAAAATTGCTGATGCTCCTGCCGTCAGGGGATCTACTGTCATCTTTTTAATATACAGAATGTGGTCGGCGCCTCCTGCCGTTGAAGTGTTCGCCGTGAATTCCAGGTTCAGGATATCTGCAGAGGAAGGGATTTGATCAATATCAAACACTGCCCATCCGTTGTATACGGCTGGTGGCAGGAGCTGCTTGCCGGCTCTGGGATATCCCTCCGTTTTTATGGTACTCGTGCAATAGCCTGTCCAGTTACTGACATTTAATGGTTGTATGTATACTATTGTAGGTGGAGAAGACGTATAGGTGACCGTAATCGAAGGTCCTCCGTTGGCGTGACCTTCAATTGCCCCGTAGGCATCATTATCCCCCTTGTTTCTGAACCCTATGGCCCACCAGCCGGTTCCTGCAGATACTTTACTCTGGAGATCTGCAATGGCATTTGAATTTAAGGTGATGCTGTGCGATCCGGATGAGTTCATGATGATCTCCTCTTCGGCAAAATGAACACCGGAACTGTAAATGTCGCTGAAGATGACACCGGCGGTCGCATATTCAGGATCCACCGTCATTTTTTTCAGGAATAAAATGTGATCGCTTCCGCCGGCAGTGCTGGTTACACATGAAAATACAATGTTTACCACTGTGGCACTTGAAGGAATGGCGGCGATGTTAAAAACCGCCCAGCCATTGTAAACATAGGTAAAGGGCATAAGAGTATGTTCGCCGGCCCTGATCTCTCCGTCGTACTTGTTGCTGCTGGTACAGTAACCTGTCCAGTAGTTCGTGTTGTTTGGTGTACAGGTGACGGTGGACTGCGAAAACACAGTGTTTGATAATGATCCGGATATGATCAGGATCAGCAAGAGCAAAACGGATCCAAGGCCTGCATGCTTATGCCTGGCCGGGATCATCTTTGCTTTTAGGTTTGCCTGCAGGGTGTAATCTTTTTTCATGTTGTTTTGATTTAGGTGAATAAATATGCATGGAGACTTAATGATTCAAATGAGCTGGCCGTATCCTGATTGTTATCCCGGGTTATATACTCATACTTGGCAGGTTTGCGAATGCATAGCTGTTGAGTATGAGTAATGCCGTACACCCCTGGATCGAAATTTTCTCGCAAACTCATTCCGTGTCGGTATAACAAAGGTGAGCAAGCGCAGCAAATGATGGGCTGATGCTGTTTCATGACGGTGTACTGCTTTGAAAATGCAGGCTGGTAACAAAGTTACCCTTGTCATAAAGCCCTGTCAATCACACAAAAGTAGATTTATTGAAGCGGGGAAAACCGGGATACTCAGAGGCCTCTTGGGAAGATTTTATTGATCGCCTCTACCTTGGAGTGGACCTGGAGCTTTTCGTAGATTTTTCTCAGGTAGGTCCTGACGGTTTCTATGCTGATAAGCAGTTTTTCAGCGATTTCTTTATACTGGTACCCTTTTGCCAGGGAGACCAGGATTTCTTGTTCCCGCTGGCTGAAAGTATCCAGGAGTTCGGTGTTTTTACTCTTGTCCCTGAAGGTGAGCACGACCATGCGGGCAATTTGGGCCGACATGGGGGATCCGCCGTTGTAAATATCCCTTATCGCTTCGATCAGCCGGGAAGGTGGCGAATTTTTTGTGATGTATCCCGTGGCTCCGGCACACAATGATGCAAAGGTGCGCTCCTGGTCCTCGTGTATCGTGCACATCAGGTACTGTACCTGAGGCCTCAACGGCTTCACTGCTGCCACGCATTCGATACCGCTCATACCGGGCAGGCTTATATCCATTAGTACCACATCCAGAGAAAGGGATTCGAATTCAGCGATGAAATCCTCGGCACAGCAGTATAAGCCAACGACACTGATATCATCCGTCTTTCTTAAAAACAAATCCATCGAACGCCTGATCTCAGGATCATCTTCCACCAGGGCAATGTTGATAATTGACATTGGATTGTTTTCTTGCAAACTTACAAAAGGGTTTATACGCGAGCAATCACATAATAGTAGATTTACCTGCGGTTGCATTATTTGTTTTATACCGAAAGAACACAGGAATGCGATGTGTGCCTCCAGAGTCATCAGTATCGCAAACAGTGCGGCTTAAAGGGGTGTTATTCAGTCGCCCCGTGATGGGTGGGCGATGACGGAAGTTCTCGTGCCTTACCAGGGCTGAAAAAGCTGTTGATAAAAAATTCTGAGGTCCGGTATACAAAGAGGAGATCGTTTTATTTTCGCGGGCAAAATTTTCTAATGATGAAGCAAAACTGGACAACGAACAACATTCCTGACCTGAGCGGTAAAGTCATGGTGGTAACCGGGGGTGACAGTTCCCTTGGTTACGAGATCGCAAGGACCTTTGCCCTGAAGGGCAGTACGACGGTCATTGCCTGCCGCGACATTGAGACAGGCGAGCGGATCAGGAAAGAGATCATTTCACAAAAGGAAGACGCAATTGTAGTGGTGATGCCGCTTGAGCTGGGTGACCAGCTTTCGGTGGAGCAGTTTGCCGCGGCATTCAACAAGGCCTATGACCGCCTTGACGTGTTGATGAACATCAGCGATCAGCCGGGTCATATTGCGCTTACCAGGCTGTTGCTGGCCAGGCTGGCTTCCACGCCTGCTTCCAGGGTTGTGAACCTCAGCCTCGGGGAACATAAACTGAAGCAGAAGGATTTTAAGCGCATCCTCAGGAACAACAGCCTGTTCACTGCATCCAAAAAGAAAATAGGCGGATTCAGGTGGTCGAACATGGTCTTTACCTATGAGTTACAGCGCAGCTTTGACCAGGGTCAGGTGAATTGCAGGGCTGTGGCTGCCTATCCCGGACCAGCCAACAGAAACCTGATGCGCAGGGTTAAGAACCAGTGGTACTGGCGGCTGTTCAAACCAGTATATAAACTGTTCACCGGTCCCGACCCCAGGGAGTCCGCTTTACCCGGAATCAGGGCCGCCCTTGCCGGTAATGTGCAGGGTGGAGAATATTTCGGACCGGGAGGCTTCGTGGAGGTCAACGGCTACAAGAGCTATAATGCCGTGCTTCACTTCGTGGCATAACCGATGACTCTGGATGCACACATCGCATCTTGTGTTCTTACAGTATAAGACACTTCCTCGTCAGGGAAGGAAGGATCCGTCCACATCACCGGAACAAAGGGCACGGATATTTTTCGTTACGATGGTGCTGTTCGGGAGATTCACTACAGGGCTTTCAAATACCCAGTCACTCTGGCTGAACTTCGGGATGGCCTCTACAAAACGCTGCATGATATTCAGGGCATCGGTGGTGTTCACGTAATTGCTCACGTCATTGTCGGCCGCCTTCAGCTGCAGCGGGCTCATGGTATCAAGACCAACAAAGTACTTCATGATTTTCAGGGCATCCACCGCATTGTTTCCTCCCCAGGGCGCACTGTCATTACAACTCAGGTAGTAAGTGCCGGGCGCGATGCCAATAAAACTGTAATATCCCGTTGCACTGGTGCTTGTCTGGGCAACCACGCCTCCGCCAAGCCTTAGCTTTACTTTCACGCCCTGTAAAGGAGTGTTGATGTTGTTCTGGTAACGGACATACCCCTGTATTTTCGTGAAACCCATCGGTACCAGCTCATAATAGGTCCGCTTGTTCACCTGGAATACCTCTTTGGTGATACTGTCCTGCAAAAAGGCAATAATCTCGAAGTTCTCCTCTGTCCAGCCGGGTTCTTTTGTAAAACTCACGGGGATGTTCAACTGGACATGATTGACCAGATCGACCGGCAAACCGGCTGCCACGGGCAGTACCAGCCTGGTGACGTGGTTCACCTGGGTCTGTCCCTGCCAGTTGAACGCGATGGCAGATTCGGTCAGGATCACCCTCAGTACCAGGTTCGGATTCAATACCGGGGCCATACGGTCCAGGACAATGTTCAGCGCGTAATCATTTCCCGTATGCGTCCCGAAAATCCGGATGTCGTAGGGAGTGCCGATGGCGAAGCGCTGATTGTAGCGGCTGACGTATTCATTGTAAGCATTGTAATTACCGCCATAGGAGAGGACTCCGTCGAAATAGGCCGTGGGAAATCCCTGGATGTTATAGTATTGTAACCTTTTGTTGCTGCCTTCAGTGGAGAAAGGATCTCCCGGGGAAGAATGATACTCGGCCACGGCAATCTGCTTCCCATAATAGATCATGTCATGGATCGCCTGAACGGCGAGTGGACACTGCTGGCACCAGGTGGCCGTGGCCACTTCGGCAAGGACGAACCGACGAGGTATCAGCGACAGGGTGCTGATCACCTTGCTTGCCGTGTCATTACCTGCCACCAGGTCTGTATCCGCCTGTATCTCTGCTTCTATCCTGTAAAAGTCGTTCGTCAGGTTCAACACATAGCCGGGGTAGTAAAGGGTGTCGGACTGGTTAACAGCAATCAGACCGGTGATCAGCTGGGTGTTGAAGACTAAGTTGTTGTTCCCGTCAAAAATTCTGCAAATGACCGGTACCTGATCTGCTGCCTGTTGCCCGAGATTGCTGACAACAAAGGCAGGAGTCATCTGGGAATTGGGAAGGTAGTTGTCGGCGTTAAGGATGCCTGTCAGACTGAGGTCGTGCATGGGAGGCACCACGATGCGGACATCGTCAAGGTACCAGGCTGCGATATTGGTGGAGTTGCCCTGCAGAAAGAAAGCAAACTGGAACTGGGTGGTGTTGAACCCTGTATAATGGACACTTACCGTTTGTTCGTTTTCCACCATGTTGCCAAGGGGCACCGTCGACCATAATACCTGCCAGGGTCCGTTCCCGTTCCTGGCAGCCAGTCCGATGGTGTAACCCGGAAGAAGGTGTTCCACAGTGTGTCTGAAACTGAGGTCAAGCCTTCCGTAAGCGGATACATTCAGGATGGGTGAGATGAAATGGCTGATATTGAAGAAACCGGGCATCCCGGAAAAGCGGAGTTCCCCCGCATTCCCACCGGCAAAAGCAGTATTGGCGACAGACCAGTTTGCTGTCTGCAGATCGGCAGACCAGCCCGGAGGGATTGATAAACCGGAGAAATCTTCGTAAAATATTTCCTGCCCCTTTGCCTGGTAAGGAATACAAAGGGAGAAAGCCACCAAAATAGCAGCAAACATTGGAATCAGGAGATATTTGTATATAAGGAAGTACATATATTTTTTCAAGTGTGAAAGGTAACAAAATTTTTTTCCTTATGTTTACTCTCCGAAACTGAATTATTTTTTTTTTAACAGTCTGTTGATTATTTCCGGAGGATTCTCTCACAAAGGATTCCGGCGACAGGCAGGAACCATAAAACGAAAAGCTTTGTACAGAATTGTATCTCAGTTGAATACGCGTGATGAAAGCTACCAGAGGAACCTGGATCAGATGATGGGTATCCTCGGTACTTTCAAGTCGGAATTGCGGCGGGTCCGATCGGGAGCTCCTGCGGCAGCCATCACCAGACATAAGGAAAGAGGGAAATTGCTTGCCAGGGAGCGCATCGACCTGCTGCTGGATCCCAATACCCCTTTTCTGGAGCTTTCCCCAATGGCGGCCTATGGTTTGTATGACGACCAGTTTCCATCGGCAGGAGTGATCACCGGGGTAGGGGTTATTCACGGGCGTGAAACAGTGATTGTGGCCAACGATGCTACCGTAAAGGGTGGCACTTATGTGAAGGAATCCATCAAAAAGCATGTGAGGGCACAGGAAATCGCGCTGGAGAACAAGCTGCCCTGTGTGTACATGGTAGATTCCGGCGGGGTGTTTTTACCGGAACAGGCCAATGTGTTTCCCGATAAATATGATTTCGGCCGCTTTTTCTTTAACCAGGCCAGGCTTTCTGCCATGCGGATACCGCAGATTGCCATTGTAATGGGAAGCTGTACGGCAGGCGGGGCTTATGTGCCGGCCATGAGCGATGAGGTGATCATCGTCAGGAACCAGGGCACCATTTTTATCGGGGGTCCCCCCCTGGTGAAAGCCGCTACGGGTGAAGAAGTATCAGCCGAAGATCTCGGAGGGGCCATCGTCCATACCACGATGTCAGGTGTGGCCGATCACCTGGCCGATGATGACCATCATGCCCTCCAGATCTGCCGCAACATCTTTGAGAGCCTGGAGAAGCCTGATCGCCAGGAGCTTGATATCCGGCAGGCGGAAGAACCTTATTACGATCCGCGGGAACTTTACGGTCTGGCGCCGGTCGACCTGAAGAAACCCGTGGATGCCAGGGAGATCATTGCCCGTATCACCGACGGCAGCCGGTTTCATGAATTCAAGTCAGGCTATGCCACAACCCTGCTGACTGGTTTTGCCCATATCATGGGATTTCCTGTCGGCATCCTTGCCAATAACGGGGTGATCTTTTCAGAGACCTCCCTCAAAGGCGCCCATTTCATCGAGTTGTGCGTAAGCCGTAAGATACCCCTTTTGTTTTTGCAGAATATCACGGGTTTTATTGTCGGGAAAGAATACGAGCGGAGGGGAATCGCCCGCGACGGAGCCAAGTTGGTCCATGCCGTGGCCAATGCCGGCGTTCCCAAATTCACCGTGATCTTCGGCGGTTCCTTCGGTGCCGGGAATTATGCCATGGCCGGCAGGGCCTACGAGCCGCGGCTGCTGTTCATGTGGCCCAATGCCAAAATATCCGTGATGGGCGGTGAGCAGGCCTCAGGGGTGCTTATTCAGGTAAAGGAGGAACAGCTGAAGGCCAAAGGCAAAACCCTGGATCCCGGTGAAAGAGAACAATTGCGGCAGGAGATCCTTGAAAAATACGCGACTGAAGGTTCTGCCTATTTCAGTACGGCCAGGCTTTGGGACGACGGGATCATCGATCCGCTCGATACCCGAAAAATCATCGCCATGGGAATCGCGATGTCGCTCAATAACAAGTATCCCGAACCCAGGTTCGGCGTATTCAGAATGTAAATCCATGATTGACATGTACCAGACCATTACCATCGAATTTACCGGACCTGTTGCCACCGTATGGTTGAACCGTCCCGCTATCCATAATGCCTTCAATGAGTCCATGATCGCTGAAGTACTGCATTGTTTCCGGCAGATCAATGCCTGGAATCAGGTGAGGGCTGTCGTGCTCCGCGGAAGCGGAAAATCTTTCTGTGCGGGTGCCGACCTGAACTGGATGCGCGGTGTGGCCGGCTATTCCTACGAACAAAATCTTGCCGAAAGCCTGCAGTTGTCGGATTGCTTCCATGCCATTTATACCTGCAATAAACCCACCATCGCCTTTGTACATGGTGCAGCCATCGGAGGTGCCAACGGATTGCTCTCAGCCTGCGATTTCGCTTACTGTGACCATGAAACTGTTTTCAGTCTGAGCGAGGTGAAGATCGGCATCATCCCTGCCTGCATCTCACCCTATGTGATCAAACGGGTGGGAGAATACAACGCCAGGGAACTGATGCTTTCAGGGAAACGCTTCTACGGATCCGAAGCCGAACGGGTGGGTCTGGTGAATAAATCGCTTGATCCTGAGGAACTTCCCGCTTACGTGCAGTCTGTTATCGATATGTTGCTGACCAGCGGGCCCAAAGCCATGGAACATTGCAAGAACCTCATTCATGAAGTGACCAACAACCTCAGCCTGTCGCAGGCACTCGAATATACGGCCCGGATGATTGCAGATATCCGTGCTTCATCCGAAGGACAGGAAGGAATGGCAGCCTTTCTGGAAAAAAGAAAACCCAATTGGATATTAAACGAATAAAGCATGTTGATCGAAAAGCTGCTCATCGCAAACAGGGGTGAAATCGCCGTCCGTATCATACGGTCGGCCCGTAAGCTGGGAATACGAACCGTTGCGGTTTATGCTTCCAATGAGGAGAATGCCTTCCATGTCAGGATGGCCGACGAAGCCTATGGCCTGGGAGAAGGCGAACTGACGGACACCTATCTGAATATCTCCCGCATCGTGCATATTGCCCGGTCGGCACAATGCAATGCCATTCACCCGGGATATGGTTTCCTTTCCGAGAATGCCGTCTTTGCGGATGCCTGCCAGAAGGCCGGCCTGATCTTCGTAGGCCCTTCTCCGGATGCTATTCTGAGGATGGGAAACAAAGTGCTTTCGAGGGAGCTGGCCGTGAAAGCCGGCCTTCCGGTTACCCGGGGCGTCACGGGGGATCCTGCTGCCATCCTGGAGAAAGCCCGTGACCTGCCTTTCCCCGTGCTGGTGAAAGCTGCCTCCGGAGGCGGAGGTAAAGGAATGCGCATCGTGGAGGAGCCTTCACAACTCGCGGAAGCGCTCGAATCAACCGCCCGGGAAGCCAGAACCTATTTCGGAGACGGAACGGTCTATCTCGAACAGTATATCCTGGAACCCCGTCACATCGAAATCCAGGTGCTCGGCGACCATCACGGCAACCTGATTCACCTCTTCGAAAGAGAATGTTCTATTCAGAGACGGTACCAGAAAATCGTGGAAGAAAGTCCTTCAGCCACGCTGACTCCGGAAGTGCGGCAACGCATGGGTGAGGCGGCGGTGGATATCGCTAAAACCATCGGCTACAGCAGTGCAGGTACAGTGGAGTTCCTGGTGGACAGGAACCTGAATTTTTATTTTCTCGAAATGAACACCCGCATCCAGGTGGAACATCCTGTAACGGAAATGGTTACAGGTGTGGACCTGGTGCTGGAACAACTGCATATTGCCTCGGGAACGCCGCTGCGGATCAGCCAGGAAACGCTCACCCAGCAGGGGCATGCCATCGAGTGCAGAATTTACGCGGAAGATCCGGCAAACAATTTCATGCCCTCCCCGGGCGATATTACCCTTTACCGCGAACCCGCCGGGAAAGACATCCGCCTCGACAGCAGCATCGACGGGGCTGCTTCCATCCTAAGCCAGTACGATCCGATGATTTCAAAACTCATCGTATGGGGTGAAAACCGCGACCTGGCCATCCTTCAGATGCTCAGGGCTCTGGATCAGTATGTCATCCACGGCATTCATACCAACATTCCTTACCTAAAAGGAATCCTCAGAGAGGAGGACTTCAGGAAGAATCAAATCTCCACTGCTTTCTGCGCCACACATACTGATCTGATCCTCGCGAAAATGGAAGCGGACAAGGGTCATGTGCAACCCGAAATACCCCTGCTTGCAAGCCTGCTCTTTGCCATGGATCCCCTGCGTAAAGGAAGCGGCGGCAGTACCTGGGAAAGAACCGGCTTCTGGAGAATGATCAGCGACCTGGTCATCCGGCTTGATCAGCAGGATTTCACAGTCGAAATACTCAGAAATTACGGCCGGCATTTCCATTTTCTGGTTCGTGATGTGGAATATGAAACCAGCCTGCTCCAGTCCGCTTCCGGCAGACTGGAGTTTACGGCTAACGGTAAACACCATGTAGCCGATGTTTCAATGCAGCGTAATGGTCTGTACCAGGTCAGCATCCTTGGGCTCAGCTTCCGCTGTGAACGCCTCGGTGTCCTCAGCAGCGAGGATGTTTATATCCCCCATACAACAGGACTGGCTAACCAGGTCGTGTCTCCCATGCCCGGAAAGGTGGTCAAGGTGAATGTTACGGAAGGTCAGGCCGTCACTGCCGGGGAAGTCCTGCTGGTGGTAGAGGCCATGAAAATGGAAAACAATATCCTTGCTCCCCGTGACGGCGTGATCGGTCCGTTGAACCTCAAACCCGGCGACCTGATCGATGCACAGAAAGAACTGATCCAGATCTTAGATCTTCCCACTTCATGATAATAGTAACTAATTGATCTTTAACTAAATAATTTTGCTATGGATATTTTTTGTTCTGAAGAACATGACATGATACGGCAGACCGTCAGGGATTTTGCCGTGAAAGAAATTAAACCCCTGGCCAGGGAGCTCGACGAAAAAGCCGAATTCTCGGTGGAGCTGACCAGGAAAATGGGTGAGATCGGCCTGTTTGGCATGGTGGTAGACCCGGAATACGGAGGGCATGGCTTTGATACGCTTTCGTATATCATTGCCGTTGAAGAGCTTGCAAGGATCGACAGTTCCCAGGCGGCTACCGTGGCTGCTCATAACTCATTGGGAATAGGACCCTTATACGAATTCGGAAATGAGGAACAGAAACGCAGATACCTTCCTGATCTGTGTACCGGCGAAAGGCTGTGGGGATTTGGTCTTACGGAACCCAATGCGGGTTCTGATTCCAGGGGTACCAAAACCAGGGCGGTACTGGAAAACGGGCAATGGGTGATCAACGGGTCAAAAATCTTCATTACCAACGCGGCTTCGGTCATCACCCTGGGCTCCACCGTGCAGGTAGTGACCGGGGAGAAGAACGGAAACAAGGAATTCTCGACGATCATCGTGGAACAGCAAACACCCGGTTTCAGGGCCGTGGAAATGCACGACAAGATGATGTGGCGGGCTTCCAATACGGCTGAACTGTATTTTGATGATTGCCGTGTCCCGGAAGAAAACCTGCTCGGAAATATCGGCCAGGGCTCGAAGATCATGCTGCATACCCTGGACGGAGGAAGACTTTCCATTGCTGCGATGGGCCTGGGGCTGGCCCAGGGAGCCTTCGAAATGGCGCTGGAATACGCAAAGGACAGGAAACAGTTTGGCCAGCCTATCGGGAAATTCCAGGCCGTCAGCTTTAAACTTGCGGATATGGCTACCAAAATTGAACTCGCCCGAAGCCTGCTTTACAAAGCCTGCTGGCTCAAGGACAATAAAAAACCTTTCGCCAAAGAAGCCGCCATGTGTAAGCTGTACTGCTCAGAAATTGCCAGGGAAGTGGCCGATGAAGCCGTGCAAATCCACGGAGGTTACGGCCTGATGAAAGACTATCCCATCGAACGTTTCTACCGCGATCAACGACTGCTTCAGATTGGAGAAGGAACCTCCGAGATCCAGCGCATGGTTATCAGCAGGTTCCTCGATTTGTAGCAAAACCGAAGGGAAGTGCCAGATCTGCCTGCCTTAATGGCTGCAGGAATGCCCGTTTCCGCCATGGTCGTGATGTGCTTCGTGCGTATGGCATGAAACACCCGAATCGGCCACTTGTCCGGCCAGATAGCTTTCCACAAGCTGCCGCACATCCCCGCTGCAACCCCTGATCACCTGCATACCGTAGTATTGCAGCACATTCAGGGCACCTGCTCCCATATTGCCCGCAAGCATGATGCTTACACCCTTTTGCTGTAATATTTCCGCTATGTTGCTCCGGCATCCGCAACCATGGGGCGAAGTCAGCACCTCGGCCCCTGTAATCTTACCCTGCTCATCTATGTCGAATACCGTATAGCGCGCACATTGACCGAAATGGTCTTCAATCCTGTTTCCCTGGCCTGTCGGCACTGCAATTTTCATCCTTTGTTTTTTCTTTAATTGGTGTTATTGTAGTCTTGTGATCACCGGCCCTGAGTCGTTTCCCCTTCCCTTTGCCGCCCCCGCTCTGCCTTTTTTTACCCTGTCCCTTGCCCAGCGTTTCCAGCAATTCCTCCTCCGTCTGGGTTTTACTGCATTTGCCCAGTCCCCTTCCGGTCCGGGGTCCCTTCCTTTCAGGTCCGCTGTGATTTAAATGTGGCATTTTTTTTACAAAAATAATGAACTTTTGTTCAAATATACACTTTTTTCACTATATTTGTCAAAACATTGCGCTTGCATTGTATCAGTGTTGTCTGATGTAACGAAGAAGCAGGGATACTGATCATCATTAATCTATTGATTTTCAGCTTCTCAGTGTTTTCGGTCAATTCATACACTGGCCAGGCAGCTTCAGTGAATACATAGAAAATCAAAATTTCGACCCGTGAAAAAGAAAACGGTCCTTCTTTTATGGTTGCTGCCTCTGGCAATCTTCATCGATTACCTGCTGTTGGTGACTTTCGGCTGTTTTTCAGGCTACTGCAAGGCAGGGAACAGTTTTTTCTGTTCGGTGTATTGTATTGCAGGGATCACCTTGATCGTGGTTTCCCTTGTCATCGGAACCTGGTTGTTATTGAAAAACCGAAGGGAGAAATACCAGCATTAGGGGTTTTCAGCATCAGGGGTGATCGTCCGTTTGTGATGCCTCTTTCTTGAAAGTTGAGGTCAGCAGATCAATAATCTCTCCTATTGTTTTATTCGTGTCGGTGATCACCACCAATTGAATATGGTGTTCTTCGGTCAGGTTTCTGATCCGGTCGCCGAATTCTCCGGAAATGATCTTTTTCACTCCCTTTTCCGCAAGGAATGCAACTGCGGAAACACCGGCCTGTTCCGGAAGCTGGCGAAAGGGGTTTTCGTGGAAGGCCACATGGCCGCCGGCAGGATCCACCAGCACAAACCAGGCACAACGGGCAAAAGTTCCGGCAATCCGCGACGACATTGTATTTCCTTCTGCAGTAATAGCGGTAATCATGGCCATGGTGTCAGACATTGAATTGTTCGGTGTGAAGGCTGCCGCATACCGGACAGGCGGGCGCGGAAGGTGATTTTTCCGGATCGTTGAAGGTGCTGTTGCATATCAGGCAACGGTGCCAGTCCTGGTCGAAATACACCCTGCCTCCCTCCACAACCAGGGTCCTTGCTTCTGCAAAGGCCGTAGCCACCTTCTTCCGGGCCTGTTCGTAAACACGGGTCAGCGTCGGTCTCGAGATCATCATCAGACCGGCCGCTTCCTCCTGCGTCATTCCCAGATAATCAAGCAGCCGGATGACCTCCAGCTCTTCCATCAGCATGACCACCGCTTCCTTTTCCTGGCCATAATAGCCGTAAGGCTTGAATCCCTTGAAACGGGGTGGGGTGATGACTTTTCTTAAACGTTTCGGACGGGGCATGGCTTGCTGGTAAATGATAATGGATCTTTGACCGCTGGAAAAACTCCTTTCGCGTTCGTGGTAAAATTAATATATTTGAATCAAACCTCAGTATCTTTGAAAGGATGAACGCCAAAAGAAGATTATCGTCTGGCAGAAACAGGCACCGGCGGGCTTTGTTTGCCTTTTTAACTGTTTTACAATCCTGCCTGATTCCGTGCAACCTCTCTGCGCAATTTACTGCTTTCATTCACTACACCCCGGAGAACGGACTGCCGGCTTCAGAGATTCTCGACATGAACCAGGATGAAGACGGTTATATGTGGTTTGCATCTGCCTTTGGACTTTGCCGTTTCGACGGAAAGGAATTCAGGACTTTCACCACGGAAGACGGCCTTCCGGCACTTTCCAATACTGCCTGTTTCCGCTCTCCTCAGGGTCGGTTATGGTTCGGTTCCTATGAAGCCTTGTTGTGCTTTACCGAACAAGGGCAGGTTCACGCGTTCAGGGATAATGAGCAAGTCTCCGCCGCATTGTTGCAGGCACCGCTCGTAAACATTGCCTGGATAAACGACACTATCATGGTGGTCAAGTCGGGTAAACATCCCTGCAACCATATCCTGCTCAATGACAATCATATCAGGCTGTTCGGCAGGGACCTTTTTGACGGCAAGAATAAAGCCGACCTTTGTGTGATGCCTTGCGGACACTATCTGTTATGGAGTTTGAATCCCCGCCTGTTTCGTATCAGGGACCAGTCAGGGGACATGCCTCCGGCAAACCGGATACCCGCGCTTCCAACCTATTATTTTAATTTTAATGAAGACCTTCGGATTAAAATGCCGGGTGCGGAAAAAGATTATATGATAAAACTGGTCTATTGCTACAGTGCACCGGGAAAGTACTATTTTGGTTTGCAAAACCGGCTTTTTCTGCTGGAGCAAGGAAACCTCAGGCATCTGAAATCCTTCGACGGGCATATTACCAGAATTTTCATCGATACATCAGGTAAATTGTGGGTCTCCCTGGCAGATAAGGGAGTGATGGTTTTCGGACAGGAAAGGCCGGATCATCCGGATTTTCATTATCTGAAGGGCAAAACGGTAAGTGCAGTCTGCCAGGACCACCAGGGTGGGTACTGGTTTGCGGTTCTTGGAGAAGGTGTGTACTTTGTGCCCGGCTTTTCCTTTTCCTCATACAGCCATCTGGATCCCATATTCGAAAAACCGGTTGAGGCCATGATAAGCTTCCGGGATCAATTGACCATCTCCACGATAGATCCGCTTACCTATGTCTTTACGCCTGACAATTCACCGACAGCAGCATCCGGAAAATTAAGGTTTACCGATATCAGAGACAAAGTGACAGATATGACAGTTGCAGGGGACGGATCGCTCTGGTTTCTGGGTACCAATGCACTGCGGTATTCAAAGGAGCTGAAACCCATGCCTTTGAAAGAAAAACATTCACCATTTGCTTATCAGATACTGACTGGTCCGGATCACAATATCTGGGTGGTAAGCGACCAGGGGATGTTCCGTTATCACAGCGATCGTTTCATGGGACTGCATTGGAGTTTTCCGCCCGGAATTCATCCGAGAACAGCAGGAATTGACAGCCTGGGCAATCTGTGGATAGGTACGTTCAAAGGTTTATACCGGGCAGGGGACAGCCTGGAGTTTTATGGTGTTCATCATCCTTTGCTTAGAAAAAGGATCTCCTGTGTTGCCTTTACGGGGAGGAAGATGTGGATCGGGAGCCGTAGCGAAGGTGTTTTACTCAGCACCGCCGGCAGGATGTCCAGCTTTACTACGGCAGCAGGCTTGCCCTCAAACAGTGTAAATACGGTATGTCCGCAAGGGGACAGCATCCTCTGGGTTGGCAGTAACAGGGGTTTATGCAGGATATTGTCCGGAAATGACGGGAAAGACTTTGATATTCAGTCATTTGCTTTCTGGGAAGGACTTCCGGCGGCCGAGATCAGAAAAATCGTTGTCCTGAACGAAAGAATCTGGCTCGGCACAAACAGAGGGCTGTTTTCTTTTAAGCCTGCTGACCTGGAGAAAATTTCAATCAGCCCCCCCCGCCTGAATATTGAAAAGATCATCCTGAATGACCACGTTCCGGTTGGTTTAGGCAAACATGACTTCAAGCATTCGGAAAACACCCTTGAAATTTATTACAGGGGTATCAGTTTCAAACACAACCAGGACCTGGTGTACCGCTACCGGATCAGCGATGAGGACACTGCCTGGATCATCACCTCAAATCCCTCCATCCGGCTTGCCGGACTTGATCACGGTCAGTACTGCTTCACCATCCAGGCAGCCATCCCCGGTTCTGCATGGTCCGAACCTCCTGTCAGCTGGATGTTTACCATCGGGAAACCCTTCACGGCAACATGGTGGTTCATCCTTTCCCTGTTACTGGGCGTTGTTTTGGCCATAAGCGGGATTTTTCTGCTGCTGCTCCGTAACCAGCAGCGGAAAGAGAATACCCGGCGGGCTTTGCTGATTTCGGAGATTAAAGCCCTGCGTGCACAGATGAACCCCCATTTTATCTTTAATGCCCTGAACTCCATCCAGTATTTTATCCTTGAAAACGCTCACGGGAATGCCAATCTCTACCTGACGAATTTTGCACGCCTCATCCGAAGGATACTGGAACAGTCTCGCCATAACCTGATCAGCCTTGAAGATGAACTGATCACGATCAGGTTATATATCGAGCTCGAGAAAATGAGGTTCGAACATGCTTTTGAATATGTCGAACAGATCGACCCGGGTATCGATCAGGCCGATACCCGGATTCCTCCCATGCTCCTCCAACCCTTCCTCGAGAACAGTATCTGGCACGGCTTATCTCCCAGGCAGTCATCCGGCGTACTGAAACTGATAATCGATTTACCTGACGAAAACAGCTTGCGAATCATCATGGAAGATAACGGAGTGGGAAGGCAGGCCGCTTCAAAACTCGGAGACAGGCAGCCTGGTCATATTCCCATGGGCATCAGAAATGTGGAGGAAAGGATCGCATTGTTCAACCGTGTGAATCGTTCAGATATCAGGGTGATGGTAATCGATCTGTACGATCAGTCAGGACAGCCTGCCGGCACTAAGGTCGAGCTTCTGCTCACACGCCGGATGATGGCCTGATTTGCCATATTTCTGCAATGATTTGTACCTTTGAGTTTCATCCGGTCAATATGAAGGAAAAAATCACAACCGTCCTTGTGGATGATGAGAATAAAAGCCTGCTCACACTCAGAAAACTGATTGAGCAGTATTGTCCCGAACTGATCGTCCTTGGCACTGCAGGAAATGTACGCACCGCAGTGGAAGCTATCGACAGCCTGCACCCCGGCCTGGTGTTTCTCGATATCAGCCTGCCCGACGGTAATGGATTCGATATTCTGGAACAGGTTGAATACAAGAACTTTCATGTTATCTTCGTCACAGCATCTGACCGGTATGCGGTGAAAGCTTTCGAATTCTCAGCCATACATTACCTGCTCAAACCGGTGAACCACAGTGAACTGCAGGAAGCGGTGTCACGCTTTTTTCACCGTCAGGAAGATATCCTTAACGAAAACCGCCTGCATATCCTCCGGGAAAGTCTCAGCAACCGGCATGAAAAAATCATACTTCCCTGTGCAGAAGGGTTTTGTGTGGTTGAACTGAATCAGATCACCCGTATTGAGGCAGATGATAATTATTCCTGGTTTTATTTGCAAAATGGAGATAAAATATTGGTTTCCAAATCTTTGGGAAATTTTGAGCAGTTACTGAAAGATCTTCCCTTTATCCGGGTTCACAGCAAACACCTGATCAATATCCGCTATCTCGTGAAATATGTCAAAGGCAAGGGAGGCTATGTCATCATGCAGGATGGTTCCCACCTCGATGTTTCCGAAAGCAGGAAAAGGGAATTTCTCGACAAGATACGGGATTTTGCCAGGGGCCTGGGTTGATTTGATGCTGCCTGCGGCAATTACTCATTCAGAAGGCTGAGTTACTCATTGCAGCTTGAATCCGCCCTCAGGCCGGTCGTAGTTTTACCAGAAAATTACGACCATGAAAGCACCGGCATTTTTTCTCAGCACCTGGATCATCCTGATGACAGGATGGTCTGTTCCATTGGCAGTAAGAGCGCTGCCAGCACCAGATTCCATTCCCTTTACCTGCATGGCGCCCTGTACGGATCCATATGTAAATATCTTTACAGGGGCTGCCGGTATCGGAAACCCTGATCCCGGCTGGATAGTATCCGGTCCCGGAATCGCTCCCGCCCAGGCGGTGGGAACAGGCTTACCCGCCGGCTACGGCTGGCCCGATCCTTTTGCAGGAACTAACTGGATCTCGGTATCTCATCCTCCCAATGCGGGATACGGGCTTTATACCTTTGTCCATGAGTTCGAACTGAGCCCGAACTGTCAGAATCCCTGTCTGACGCTTTGTGTCCAGGTCGACGATTCAGCCGCGATCCATCTGAACGGCAACCTGATCGGCAGTATCGTCGAACCTGGCTCTGTCACTGTTTGTAATCCATCCTACTTCATTATCGGGGGATTAAACATCCTCACCATTGAGGTCATGAATAATCCTGCTATTTATATGGGCCTTGATGTGAGGGGATGGATTTGCTGTGAACCCGACACGACGCCCGAAATAAACCAGCTGAACTGTGGCGACAGTATCTGGGACGAAAACACTGCTTCCCCCCATATCAGTCAGTTTAACTCCTATGTTTGTGCTTCCGGACTGAATTACACGCCTCCGGATGTCTGTTACAACATTACCGTGAGTGGTCCGGCCTGGCTTCATGCCACACTTACCCCTTATGGTCCCAATGCTGACCTGGACCTATACCTGCTGCCCTTTCCCGGTGCCTCGGCTCCATGCCTTGATTTCTCAAACAGTTTAGGACTAGGGCCAGAAACCATCCACTACTATGTACCCGCAACCCAGAGCCTCTACCTTGTGGTGGACGGAAAACTCAGCCCTGCATACCAGGGAACTGGCGTATATAACCTGACAGTTCATTGCCAGCCGGTTACCATAGATTCATGCACCATTACCTGCAACAACCCGCTTGTACCCATCATGACCGGAACTCCGGGTATCGGGATTCCGGATCCGGCCTGGACGGTGACGCTTCCGGGCGGTTTGACCCAGACTGCCATCGGAACCATCCTCCCGCCGGGAATCGGCTGGCCTCCGCCATATGCCGGCACGAACTGGATCTCTGTCGGTCATCCGCCTTTCGCTCCTTCCGGTGTGTATGTCTTCCATCATCAATTTTTTATCGACAGCCTATGCCAGAATCCGTGTATCGAAATGTGTGTGCAGGTCGATGATACTGCGGTGGTTGTACTCAACGGAAATGTTATCGGTACCATCGCTCATTCCGGTTACCTGATGGTTTGCGAAAACTTCTTTTTCAACTTTACCGGTCCCAATAACCTCGATTTTCATGTGGTCAATAATCCGGCTGTTTATGTCGGACTGAATGTGAAAGCCTGGATTTGCTGTAACCCTTCTGTACCGGAAATCCCCATCCAGTGCGCTGAAGATCTTTGGGACGATAACACCAGCGACGGAGGAACCCTCAATCATTTCAACGGATACAACTGTGATCCCGGGATCGACCACAGTGCACCCGACAAGTGTTATGTGCTTACCGTCAACGGACCCTGTAAACTCGACATTTCACTTACCAATTACGGTGTAAACGCTGATCTTGACCTCTTTCTGCTGTCTGCTCCGAATGCCGCTGCCTGTATTACCACTTCCAACAGCTTCGGGCTCGGACCGGAAAACATTACCCACCTGGTTCCTGCAGGGCTTCAGACTTATTTTATCGTGGTCGACGGGAAAGTCAGTCCTTCTTTCCAAGGACAGGGACAGTTCCATCTTGTGGTGCTGTGTATGCCGCTCGAACTCGAAAACTGCCAGCTGCCATGTACCGATATCCTGGGTCACCTCAGTTCGGGATATGCGCCCGTCGGGGCAAATGATCCCCACTGGACCACCATGATTTACGGTCCCGGAACGCCGGTCTATGTTGTACCTCCTCCGGGATATTCCGGTGATGATCTGCCCTGGGAGGGAACACGGTGGATTTCACCCTTTTATTCCATGCCCATGGCGGTGGCAACCTATCAATTCTTTCACAGCTTTTCCATCAATGCCTGCATCCAGCCTTCCATCCACCTTTGCGTAAAAACGGATCCTCCTGAAAATGTCATCAGCATTTACCTCAACGGAAACCTGATTGCCGGCCCTGCTGCGGGTATCATCAGCCTCGACTATACTTCCACAGATTATTTCATCATGGGCGGAGACAATGTGCTTCAAATCGATATTGATAACCTCACCGAAACCTGGTCCCGCCTTAATGTACAGGGCTATGTATGTTGTGATTTCAGTCTGGCGGATATCATTGGCACCGTGACCTATGACAGCGAAACTGTATCCCCCGTCACACCTTCCGTCCTGATCCTGATGTCGGGCGATACCGGCATCGATACCACCTTCCTCAATGCAGGCGGAGGCTACCATTTTCCGGATGTATTGCCTGGTACCTACCATATCAGAACCATGACCGCCATGCCCTGGGGTGGCGTCAATGCCACTGATGCCCTGGCCATACTGCGGCATTTCACCAATGTCAATCCGTTGAGCGGACTCAAACTCCAGGCGGCCGATGTGAACGCCTCGGGCTACGTCAATACCTCCGATGCCCTGCTGGCTGCCAAGCGCTTTATCGGGCTGGTCTCTTCATTTCCCGCCGGGGATTGGATTTTTTCAGAGGAAACGTTTACCCTGGCCGTGGGTGAATCCCTGGTGCATAATATCCGGGGACTGTGTTATGGAGATGTGAATGCCTCTTATCAGTGCGGTATCCGTCAGACGCCGGCTTTTAACCTTGAATACAGCGATATCCCATGCGATATCGGAGAAACGCTAAGCATCCCCATTGAGGTCAGATCGGTCAGTGCCATCGGGGCATTGTCCCTGCTGATCAGTTTCAACCCTGACCTGATTGCCGTCACGGAAACCGGACTGACAGATGCACCTGCTGATGCGGAATGGATGTGCCATATCTGCGGGAATGAAATACGGATCAGTTATTATACCACTTCGGCGCTGGCAAAGGAAAAGCTGGTACTGAATATTACGGCACGCATCCTGTCACGCCCCACGGGAAGTGTCCGTCCTTTTGAAATCATTTACCAGGAAGTCAGTTCCGACGGGCACAACATCAGCCAGGGGGTGCAATATTTGTTGCCTTCACTCAGGGAGGAAGGGGATCTTCTGCTGATTTATCCGAACCCTGCCACCAATGAAGTAATCGTCGAATATCAGAAGGAAGGGATTACTGCAGGTGTCCTGAGCCTGTTTGACCATAGCGGCAGAATCATACTTGAGAAGCAGATTGAATATTCTGCTGATGCACCGGCAAAGGAAATTCTGGACCTGTCAGAAGTCCCCCCGGGGATCTGTTATGTCCGCTTCCTGACCTTGGGAGCAGACGGCAGCCGGTGCCGCACAGGCCGTTTCTCCCGGGTGAAGTAAAGACAGGAGACAGCCCTTCGGGGCGACCCTGTCGCAAGCTTCATCAGCGCCTCCGCAAGGGGGCGCTTTTTTTGTGCTGCTTCCTGGCAGCCAGGCGAAGCAATGGTTCACAGAACCCTTATGCCGTGCACCGTACCGTCGTCCTTTTTTCGCAAACCCATTCCGTGTCGGTATATTTCGGTCAGTGCAAAAGGCAGGAGTTTATCTTGCAATCTGCAACTCAAGGTTTCAATTTGCATGCAACATTCTTTGTTGGTCTGCTACCGTTTTGCTCCTTCGTTTTCTGCAGGATCATGATATATTGTTACGCTTTGGATTGAAAATGCCTGTTTTTGAGGGATATGCCTCTTGATTCTGTAGGGACATGCCATGGCATGTCCCTGCGGTTTCCACCCGGCATGATCCATTTTCAGACAGTCATACCCGCCTGCAGGAACTTTCGTATGTGACCCTTTCGGGCTCAGGACTGGCATAGGATAGCAGGGAACAGAGCGCATCGGGATGTCATCCTGGCGTTGATTTAAATCAACGTTAGGATGACATCCCTTTTGGGAGCCTCCATGATTCCACGTCGTCCAAACCTGCAAACACCGTATAGAAGGCCCGGTGGTTCTGCAGGGGCAAGATATATTGTGTCACTACAGATTCAAACCGTTATGACCTTTGCTGTTTCAAGCAGACTAAGACTGTGAAATCAGGGTTTTCTACTCAAACAACCATGCCGTTTCTTCCCTGCTGAGGTCTTTCAGGGGATTCCCGCTGGTGATGAAGGTTCCCGCCAATTGCAGCTTTTGTTGCTGCAGCCTGATGATCTTCTCCTCCACGGTTCCTTTCGTAATAAAACGGTAGGCAAACACCCCGTGCTGCACACCTATGCGGTGGGCCCTGTGGATGGCCTGTTCTTCGGCGGCCGGGTTCCACCAGGGGTCGGTCAGAAAAACATAGGAGGCCTGCTGCAGGTTGAGCCCTTTACCGCCTGCCTTGAGCGACATAAGAAATACTTTCCGTTCCGTATCCTGCTGAAATTCATGTACCACCTTCCCTCTGTCAGCAGTGCTGCCTGTAAGCAGCGACCATGACAGTCCCATTTCCGTCAGTTGCATGGCCAGGTAATCAAGATATCTTACGAAAGAAGAAAAAACAAGCACTTTATGGTTCTCTTCAGCCAGAGTCCTGATGTGGTCAAGGATTTCCGCCGTTTTCGTACTTGTTTCAATATATCCTTCCCTGACCAGTCCGGGATGAATGGCAATCTGCCGTAACCTCACGAGGGATCTGAGCAGGTGGATCGACCGGAAGTATTCACCGCTTTGGGTTTCCAGACCGATCAACAAGTTCCTGATGGCCGACTTCTCTTCATCATAGATCTGTTTCTGGGATGCTTCCATCTCGCAGTAGTGCCTGATATGGGTGAGCGGAGGCAGTTCCTTTTCAACCTCTTCCTTTCTTCTTCGTAAAATGAAAGGTGCGGTCAGTTTCTTCAGCCGCTTTTGTATGGCCTCCTCCGGGATATCTCCGTTTTTTCCGCCCAGGTTATTTTTGAACCAGGATTGCGTACCCAGCAGGCCCTCCTGGATGAAATTCATCTGCGACCACAGGTCGGTCAAGCTGTTCTCGATCGGGGTTCCGGTGACCACGATCTTCTGGACTGCCTGCAGGCGTTGGACTGCCTGCGTAATTTTAGCATCAGGATTTTTAATCAGCTGGCTTTCGTCCAGAATCACGGTCAGAAAGGGATAGTCCGCAAGCCATTCGATGTCGTTCCTGCAGGTTCCGTACGTTGTGAGGATGAGATTGAATGCGCCGAAGAATTGGGTGCTGCCGTGACGATCGGGACCGCTATGTACCAGCAGGGTCAGCTCAGGCGCAAAACTGTGGATTTGCTCAGTCCAGTGATGGATCAGCGATGCCGGCATCACCAGCAGCGATGGCTTGTCGCCGGGCGGTAAACTTAACAGGAATGCAAGCACCTGAACTGTTTTTCCCAGTCCCATGTCGTCGGCCAGACAGGCCCCCAACCCTGTCTGATGCTGGAATAACAACCATTGAAGCCCTTCTGCCTGGTAAGACCGTAAGGTGGTTTTCAGTCCGGGCGGCTGATTGAAAGTGTTGGTGGCCGCCAGGGCTTCCTCCCGCCTGAATCCCCTGACAGTATGAAACACCGCAGTATCTTCCAGCAGTGTAAAATGATGCTTCCTGATACGGATGCTGTCCTGCGCCGGAGTTCCAAACAGGAAAATATCCTGCAGCCGGGTGAACCAGGCTTGCGGGATGACGGCAATGCTGTTGTCAGGCAGGAGAAACTCCCGTTTTCCGGCAAGGATATTCGGCCGCAGTGCCAGGAAAGGAAATTCAAAATTGCCGAAACGGACACTTCCGTGTATATCAAACCAGTCGTTGCTGCTTACGGTATTTATTTTAAAATCACTACTGCCGGTGAAGTAAGGTTGTTCTTTCTCTGCCTGGATGATGAGTACCCGGTTTTCCTCCAGAAAAGTATCATGCGCATTGATCCAGCAGGCCAGTTCAGTCATCGTGATCGGCTCACCGGACAAATACGAACGAAGCGACAGGGTATTTTCATTCACGGATGTCAGTCCTTCCTCCTTCAACTTCCTGATAAATTCCTTTTCCAGTCCGGATTTTCGTTTGATCCTCGTAAAACACAGCTTTTCACCCTCGAAGTTGAGTTCCACAAAGGCCGGCCGAGTTTGTCCGGCCATGATACGTTTATTTCCATACCGGAACCAGACGATCAGTACGGCATGATCCTGCCAGTCCTTCTCGAATGACAGTTCCGCCACAGGGTCGATGTCAAGATCTTTCACATCAAAGCCTTCTGCGATGATGTCTCCGCTTTGTATGCTCTTCATCACAAAGGTTTCCAGGTATTGCCTTTCGCTGGCGGCGGGGATCCGGATCTCGGGTTTACTGAGGAAAGGAATCAGGCGGATGCCTTCAAATGTTTCAGGTAAACGGCAGAGGTATTCCCTGTAACGCAAAAGGCAGGGGTGTTGACTGATCAGGCTGATGCCGGGCGAGGGCAAGGGTATCTTTATCCCGTCCAATGACAGTTCGATCCGGTAGGCAATGCCTTCGGGAATACTGGTGAAATGGAAGACAGGGATGACAGTAGCTCCGGCCGGGGTCAGTTTATGGCACTCCCCGCCTGCTGCCCTGTCCTCCCGGATCCACAAAGGGTAATGATGTTCAAGTGCAATGCGGAGGGCTTTATGGATCTGCCGGTCGATATAAGGTCTGACGAAGCGTCTGAGGGTTTGTTCGTCCAGTTCCCTGATAAAGGTATTGGCGGATTGATTGCGTGCAAAGTGTTTACACAGCGCCGTATCACTGCAACTTTCGCTCAGATCGATGATCTCCAGGGCTTCCTTGTCAAGGAATCCGGCAAGGGAGCTTTGTTTGTCCAGCAATGCAGGCCCTTGTTCTGTCCGGCCGGTGTTTTTCGTCACTACCGCGCCCCCGAATATCATTCCCAGCTTCCGGTGACCGAAAAACAGCAGTACAAATGCAGGTCCTTCCTGCCTGCTGTCATTTTCTATTCCCGTTCCATTCATCTGTGGGGCTCTGTAAAGTGTTGAAAATGTGTATCCTTGGCATCAATGTACGGGTGAAGTGTTTCGACATCACCCGTATTTTCTTTATGAGAGCAAAGATGCGGAGATTGTATGATTGGAATCAGATATATCATTGCTTACTGACTTTTTTTTCGCAGCCTTGTTTCGTAAAGGGTAAAATTGGGGAACCCGCCTGCCGGAACTTTCGCATGTGACCCTTTCGGGCTCAGGACTGGCATAGGATAGCGGGGAACAGTGCGCATCGGGATGTCATCCTGGCGTTGATTTAAATCAACGTTAGGATGACATCCCTTTTGGGGGCCTGCATGATTCCACGCCGTCCAAACCTGCAAACATCGTATAAAAGACCCTAAACGGCATGCCCCTGCAGTGGATTCCGTTCCTCATAGTGGCAATATTGACGCTTTAAGACCGTTATCTTCAGGTCGTTTCACAAACTGTAATTCAAAACCCCAATCCGTCCGCATGCCGCATCATTTTACGCATGAACCCAAAACCAAAGCGTAATGAAAGCACAGACCTTCATGGCCGGCTGGATTTCAGTTTTCATGCTGGCAACGGGCGGTCGGGTGAACGCCCAGGACACCATCCACACCCGCGTCTTTTTCGGATATGACAGCCAAATACTGGAGGCTTCAGCCTGCCGGCGGCTCGACAGCCTGCTTGCCGTCGTGGGAAGCTGTCCCGTCAGGCAGCTCCGCATTACCGGGAACACAGACCACAAGGGAAGTGAAGATTACAACCTGCAGCTCTCTGAACAGCGGGCGGCTGCCGTGATGGATTATCTTGCATCGCACGGCATGGCTGCAGACCACCTTGAAGTGCTGTCGCAGGGAAAGTCACTTCCCCTGGTTCACAGTGAGGATGAGCATGCCATGGCCGCAAACCGCAGGGTGGATGTGGCCATGATCCTCTGGGAGGAGAACCCTCCCGTGGCATGGATGGAATCGCCACCGGCAGCGCAGAAACCGGCGGGTCTGCAAAAATTTACGGGCGATATCCGGGTGGAATACCCGGAATCCTTCTCAGCAGGAGGCGAAATGCCAGTGCCCAGGATGATTGGCAATGTGCAGGAGATGATGAAGCTGGGTTACATGACCATGAGCACCGGCGGAGAAGTCTTGTCTCCTGTTGCCCTTATCAGGTGGACGAGCCCGGGGTCGCGGGATCAGTTGCCGGAAAAGGATTTCAGCGAAGCACTCACGGTAATGGTCCCGTTCAAAAAGGGAAGCTGTACACCTGAAACGGTGAAGCTCTGGAAGGCGGTCTGCACCGGCGCTGACAGGGTGTTGTGGGTTGAAAGCGACGACAGTGTCGCGCTGGTGAAAGCGAAAACTGGCAAGTACTACAGCTTTCGTGCCCTGACATCCGGGCCGCTGGCCCTGATGTGCCGGCCGCAGACCAGGACCCTCAGCTTCCTGGTGAAAGATCTTAGCGCCAGAAAGATACTCCTTGTTTATTCCAGGGCAAAGATCATCGTGAGCGGAACAGAGGTGCTGCCCGGATATTTCGAGGTTCCGGCACCGGATGTTGAAGAAGTACCCAAACTGTATGCCAGTGCTTTGGCTGAGGGAGATGAAACCTATGAGATCAGGGGAATGCGCCTGGATGAATGCCGGCACAAACCATTCAGCGGATCATACATCCTGAAAAAGCAGGATTTCAGGAAACGCCCGCCTCAAAAGCTGAAAAGCGTCGACCGGGATGAGATCATTTTCGGGCTGATTGAACAATAAACGGATGTTATGAAAGCATTGGGATTTTTGCTGCCGGTGGTCTTATCCATCCTTTCCCCGGGGGAAAACGCAGCCAGAACGATCAGCCTTGCCGATGCCCTTGACAGGCAGCTTGTGAGTTGCATTCTGAGCGCAAAAGCCAGTCCCGACAGCCTGCGCTGGAAAGGCGGACACGGCCTTGAGCTTTGCCTGCAGAATAACAGCGGGGAAGCCCTGTCCTTAAATCTTGAAACCGGCAGGACTTTCCGGAGCCTGGATTCCTCATTTCAGCACCTGATCCTGACGGAAGGCAGGGTGATCGCGCTGCAAGCTGCAGAGAAGCGGGTGTTTCCGCTTACTGCCTATTGCCTTAACCAGAGCAGGAAGACTCCCGCGGGCAACCGTTACCAGCTTGGTAAGATGGCCGGCGGCATCTTGCTGAAGCTGGCCGGATTCCTGCACAGGCAGCGGATATATGCCGGCGGCGCCCAGGCCGCGATCTGGGTGGTGAGCGGGAATGCTTCCATCGACCAGGTTACGGGAAGGACAAAGCAGGAAACCAGGGCCTTGCGGAGCTATCTCTATGATCTTACCGGCCGGCCCAGGCCTCCCAGAAGTGTGGATCCCCTGGCCTGGCCACTGGTGTCCTTACAAGGAAGTATCGCCTGGGACATGCCGGCAGGGATGAGTGTAAGCCTCATGATTGTCAGCAGCGACAGCAGTTTCATGACTTTTCTGTTCCGTGACCGGGATTTCCCGCCCGGACCCCGTCAATATTCCTTTGAATTTACGGATGATGCCCTGGTAATGGAAAGTCCGTACCATATCCGGCTGATCGCCGGGAATGCCATCCTCGTGGATAAACAACTGATTAGCAGACAGTGATGATGCCCGGCTTCGGGAATGGCTGTTATCTCAACCGGCTGACTGAAATCAGGGCTGATAGCTGGCGTTCACATCCCCGGCGCAGAGGCCTTTGAGATTGAGCGTTTCCGGCTGGTTGACGGAGGGTGTGACGACGGCTTCCTCAAACAGCCAGTCGTTCAGGGGGAAACTGCCGAGCAGTCCGACGAAACGTTTCTGGGCCATCAGGGCATCCACCGAATTCACGCTGCCGCTCAGATTAAGGTCGGCGGCAGTGAGCCTGAGCCCCGTGAGCGTAGTCAGTCCCACGAAATGCTGCATAATCAGCAGGGCATCGATGCTGTTTACCCCGCCATGCGTGATTCCGCAGGACACGGGTTTCACTTCATATGCCTGGCTGGTAAGTCCGCAGAAACGGTACCTGCCAAGCCTGTCGGTCATGCAGGAATCCTGCAGTGCACCGTTCAGGTAAAGATGTACCATGGTGCCTCCAAGGGGTGAGGCTGTAGCGTTGTCATAGCTGACAATCCCGTTGACGGATGCGCCCGGCACTACGGTGACCTGGATGCTGGTGTCGAGATAAACCGTCTGATCCGCACCGCTCACCGTGATGCCGAATACGGCGTCCTGGGTGAGGAATCCGGATGAGAGCACCTGCTTGCCGGCAATGCTGATAAGGCTTGTGGACAGCAGGTTCCCGTCCTTGTAAAAACTCAGGCTTTGTCCGGGTGAGAGATTACAGATCTGGAACATGGCTTCCGTTCCATGACAAACATGATCATCTAAGCCACAGAGGATTGGCGCCGCGAAATTCCGGGTCAGGCTCAGGTTGAAGGCGCCGGTTTCCGTTCCTCCCTCAGCCGCAACCCATATGGTGTAAATGCCTGTTTTCGTGGTGGTGATATTTGGGATATCCACCTGCGACTGGCCTGAACTTCCCGATGCGATCATGAGCCCGTCGGGATCAAAAAACCTGATCCAGGGGTCGAATGCCTGATTCACTGCACTCACGGAAATGGTATAGATGTCATACTTGTGTGCGGCAAAGGAGATGGCGCTTGAAAATGCAACTTTACTGATATTCCCGTTGATGCTCGTATTTGGATCAATAAGATCAGGGGAGCCCGGTGATGAAACCCGCTGCAGGCTGAAGCCATACTGACCCCATCCGTTATCTGCGGAGGTGGTGATGATGGTGTACAGGCCTGATTGTGAGAGCCTGATGGTGTCTAACTTCAGCAGGCTGAAATCCCAGGGAACCCCGGCGATACATTCCATGGTCCCGTCTGGTGCATAGATCCTTAATTCCGGTGTGAAAGCCGCATTCCAGGATTTCATCTGGATGGTGAAAACGTCATTGGCACTAACATCCAGCTGGTAAGTGTTCATGTGGAAATAGCCTGTCAGGGTGTCCCATTTGTTGACATTGGGCGGGATTAATTCAGTAAGGATGGTGGGTGATATTTTTTGTATATTAAAGCAATACTCACCCCAGCCATTATCGGCTGAGGTGGTGATGATGGTGTACAGGCCTGATTGTGAGAGCCTGATGGTGTCTAATTTCAGCAGGCTGAAATCCCAGGGAACCCCGGCGATACATTCCATGGTACCGTCTGGTGCATAGATCCTTAATTCAGGTGTGAAAGCCGCATACGAGGATTTCATCTGGATGGTAAAAACATCATTGGCCATGACATCCAACTGATAAGCATTCATATGGAAATAACCTGTCAGGGTGTCCCATTTATTGACATTGGGCGGGATTAATTCAGTAAGGATGGTGGGTGATATTTTTTGTATATTAAAGCAATACTCACCCCAGCCATTATCGGCTGAGGTGGTGATGATGGTGTACAGGCCTGATTGTGAGAGCCTGATGGTGTCTAATTTCAGCAGGCTGAAATCCCAGGGAACCCCGGCGATACATTCCATGGTACCGTCTGGTGCATAGATCCTTAATTCAGGTGTGAAAGCCGCATACGAGGATTTCATCTGGATGGTAAAAACATCATTGGCCATGACATCCAACTGATAAGCATTCATATGGAAATAACCTGTCAGGGTGTCCCATTTATTGACATTGGGCGGGATTAATTCAGTAAGGATGGTGGGTGATATTTTTTGTATATTAAAGCAATACTCACCCCAGCCATTATCGGCTGAGGTGGTGATGATGGTGTACAGGCCTGATTGTGAGAGCCTGATGGTGTCTAATTTCAGCAGGCTGAAATCCCAGGGAACCCCGGCGATACATTCCATGGTACCGTCTGGTGCATAGATCCTTAATTCAGGTGTGAAAGCCGCATACGAGGATTTCATCTGGATGGTAAAAACATCATTGGCCATGACATCCAACTGATAAGCATTCATATGGAAATAACCTGTCAGGGTGTCCCATTTATTGACATTGGGCGGGATTAATTCAGTAAGGATGGTGGGTGATATTTTTTGTATATTAAAGCAATACTCACCCCAGCCATTATCGGCTGAGGTGGTGATGATGGTGTACAGGCCTGATTGTGAGAGCCTGATGGTGTCTAATTTCAGCAGGCTGAAATCCCAGGGAACCCCGGCGATACATTCCATGGTCCCGTCAGGCGCATAGATCCGTAACTCCGGTGTGAAAGCCGCATACGAGGATTTCAACTGTATTGTAAAGACGTCATTGGCCGTGACATCCAGCTGATAAGCGTTCATATAGCCGACATAGCCGAGGGTATCCCAATGGTTGGTGTTGGCCGGCAAAGGCGCTCCGGAACCCGGTGTGGAAACCTTGTGAAGGCTCAGGCTGTAACCCCCGGTGGCGTTGCCGCTACTGCTTGTGGCAACCAGTTTGTAGGTGCCGGATACCGGCAGATGGACTGTGTCCAGCACGGCCATGCTTCCGTTTGCCGTGACAAAGCGGATGACGCTGTCGCCCGGCATCAGGATTTGCATTTCAGGATCGAAGCTGCCATTCTGGACAGTCATTTTTGCCAGGATTACTTCGCCGGCAGTGCCGGTAAAAGTGTACTGGTGAACAGTGGCTCCTGAGGTGAGTGCGTTTGTCAGGTTGGTGCCATATGTGATGGTACCGGGCGTGAAGATTCCCGGCCCGGTGATCTCCAGGTCGTCAACGATGATATGACCCTTGTCGGGATTGGTGTACTGAACGCTCAGGATAAATTCTGCGGCACTAAAATCCTTAGCGGCAGTGATGGTCTGGGTCTGATAGGTGAAAGTGTTGCTGTTTACTTGGATATAGGCATTGTAAGGGGCATAGCCGCTGCCGCTCACCCTGCTGTCGTACAAACCGGTGCGGATGTTGCCGTGGCCCTTCACCCAGAAGCCGATGGTATAGGTGATCCCGGAATAGACAGTCACCGGGTGGGTGGTGAGCCGCCGGTGGCCGGACTCCCTGTTGATGAGCTGGCAGGCCCACATACCGTATGAGGCATTGGTCAGGAAGGGCTGGATACTGTCAGCTTCCAGGCTGGTTTTTGTACCGACCATACAGTCGGGAACATTGCCGGTCCAGGTTTCAAAATCGCAGGAATACACGGATGTCTGGCTCAGCGCGGGCAGAGAAGCGGCGATCAGTGTCAGGAAGATCAGGAAGTGTCTCATGATAAACATTGTTAAAGAAAAACTAGTGTTGAAATGACCCCATAAAAATAGTTAATATGTTTAATAATCATCAGGATGGATTGTGTGTTTTTCTGAAAATACCCGTCTGACTTCCTATATTTGCGCAATTGAATTGATTTGTCATACCGGCACGGACTGGGTTTGTGAATAAATTCCGATCCGGCGGGGTACGGCATTACTCACGCTAAACAGCCTTGCATTCGCAAACATATCATACATGAGAATAAACTTTATGGCAGGAACTGGAAGATGAAACAGGTTCAACCTGCCTGGCAGGTTTTCAGAACATTGTGTAAGGCGCCAGGCGCTTCTTTTTTTTCCTTCGCCCGGACAAGAATCGCCGGCAAAATCACGGTACTCTTGCTGATTGTCGCCTCCCTGCTGTTCCTTACTTTCCTGTTGCGGAACCAGGTTCTTCGGTACAGCCTGAACAAGCTTGGCAGTCGTTTCAATAATGCCTACCATGCAGAATTTCATTTGGATCATGCGGCGTTTCGGGGTTTTCGTTCTGTGGAAATCAGGGGTATCAGCCTCAGACCGGAGGGTGGCGATACGCTGCTTCGGGTCGGGGAAGCAAGGGCGAGCATCAGTTTCTGGAAACTGCTGGCTGGTAGGATTGCCCTGACGGATTTCAGCCTGCGGCAGGCGGATCTGCATTTTATCAAACGCGACAGCCTCACGAACTACATGTTCCTGCTCGACCGGAAGAGGGAGGGCAGTTCCGGGAATGATACCTCTGTCACCAAAAATTATGCGTTGCGGATGGATGCGATCCTCACGGCTGTCTTCGACAAGATCCCCGATGATCTGTTCATTGCCGGTTTTCATGTGCGAAGCGATTACAACGGGCACCTGCTTTCCTTCAGTGTCGATACCCTGAATATCACGGACCATACTTTCAATGCCAAAATCCTTGTCATGGAGGATGGGAAGAAGGAAACCTGGATCACCGGAGGAGAGATCCATCAATCGAGACACATCGCCCGTTTTTCCATGTACAATGAGGACGGGGCGAAAATCAGCATTCCTTTTCTTCAGTACCGCTGGAATGCCGAAGTGGCCTTTGATACGGTGCGTTTCAGCGTGGGTGAAAAGCCCGGAAGCGGCGGTGTCGTTTCTGTTGAAGGCTATGCGGCTTTGTCGGGCCTTGAAGTGAGACATGAACGTATCGCCGCCGAAAAGGTCAGGTTCGGCGACGGATCCGTGGATTACTGCATTCACGCCGGCAGCGGCTTTATTGAACTGGACAGCATCACCAGGCTTGTGTTCAACGGTCTTTCAGTCAATCCGTATTTAAGGTACCAGCCCAAACCATCCAGGCATGTGACCCTGGCCATCAGAAAACCGAATTTTCCCGCGCAGGAGCTGTTTTCGGCCCTGCCGCCGGGCTTGTTTCATAACCTTGAAGGCATAGAGACCAGGGGTAATTTAGATTTTCACCTGTATTTCGATGCGGATCTCCGGCAGCCTGATTCCCTGACTTTTGAATGTGAGCTGAACAGGAGGAATTTCAGCATCGCCCGTTACGGTAACACCTGCTTCGGCATGATCAATGATACTTTCACTTACACCGCCTTCGAGAGGGGCATTCCCGTGAGGAGTTTCTCAGTGGGGCCGGCCAATCCGGCATTCAGGCGGCTTGATCAGATCTCGCCGTATCTGCGGAATGCAGTGCTCAACTCGGAAGACGGCGGCTTTTTCCAGCACAGGGGATTCCTGGCAGATGCATTCAGAGAAAGTATCATCACCAACATCAAGGAAAGAAGGTTCGCCAGGGGAGGCAGTACGATCAGCATGCAACTGGTCAAAAATGTGTTTCTCAGCAGGAATAAGACCATCGTTCGCAAACTTGAAGAAGTACTCATTGTGTGGTTGATCGAGAGCCTTCAGTTATCCGGCAAGGAGCGGATGTTCGAGGTTTACCTGAATATCATCGAATGGGGGCCGCTGGTGTACGGCGCCCAGGAAGCCTCACAGTATTATTTCGCCAAGGATGCTTCCAGGCTGACACTGGCCGAAGCCATCTTTCTTGCTTCCGTTATCCCCAGGCCGAAGTACTTTATGTATAGTTTCGATAAGGAGAGCGGGCTATTCAGGGATTACCTGGTAAACTATTACCGGCTGATGGCAGATAAGATGCTCAGAAAAGAAATGATCTCACAGCAGGACTATGATGAATTGAAACCTGCGGTGGAATTGACAGGCCGGGCGAAAGAACTGCTGAGAACTGTAGATTCCGAACCTGACAGTACAGAAATTCCGGGCATCCGGATCAATGAACCGGAATAACGAAGGAATCCGGCCCGCTTGTCCTGCAATCCTTATTTTCTCTTGCCGGGCCTGATGATACTGGCGGTGCCTGTCCTGTCCACCGGGTAAACGATACTGGCCCCCAGACTGTTGGTCACCGTAAATGTACCAATGATGGTGACCTGTATGGGTCCCAGGTTAGCCAGGGCCTGTACCACCGGGCTGTTTTGAATTTCATTGCGGTCGAACTCGACAAATAGCATGTTGTCGATGGCGCAATAGGTAATGGAAGCCGAATTGGTGACAAAATCGCCTTCCATGAACATCTGTACGCTGTGTGCCGTTATCTGGTAACCGGAAGGGATTACCCAGCCATACTGGCATTGTACATACTCGAAATTGCCGGTTGCATTCAGGTTGATAACGTCAGGGGATACACTCATTGTCCCGGATTGGGAAAATGCTGAAAGTGTGAAGAGAAAAAGAGATGTGAATGCGGCAAACAGTTTTCTTTTCATAATGATTAATTTTGGTGTTAAGTTTTAATAAGGAGCAGTAAAGGTAATAAGCCCAAACTGTGATGTCAACAGAATAAGTGTAAATCAGGCGGAAAACTGATTAAAATCATGTTTGACATGCATGAAGATTTGACTTAGGAAATTCCCAATTCTGGAAAAAGGGGCTAAAAACGCAAAAAAGGATGTTATCACTCCCGCTTGTGGGGTGATTGCCTGTTTTCAAACAAGAAGCATGCAAACGGGATGTTCAGACTGATTTCTTTTCTTTCGGCTGCAAGGCGGTTGAGTTCATTCTCAATAAGTTGAAATACCATTGCTTGCATGGGTTCATCCAGTATTTCCAGCCACGAGGGCATGAAAGCCAGGCGGATGAAGGCATAATCCAGCAGGGCCGTTCCGCTTGCAAAACGGTAAGTGAATGTGTCGAAGCGGATGTCCTTCAACATGAATCCTGCTTCGGAAGCCATTGCTTTCCAGTCTTCAACGGGTCTCCGTTTTTGCCGGATATGGTGATGAATTGCGGGAATGTACGCGTGTAAGCCTGTCATGAGAAGTACTTTTTCATAGACATCGTAAAATTCTGTCATGGTTTCAGGCAGGTTGACCGTAAAGATGAGTTCCGCACCGGGTTTGGCCGTGCGCCGGCATTCCTGCATGACATGCAGGGGATCTGCGACATTGTTTATACCGTTGTTGGAGATGATCAAATCGAAGGTGTTGTCCTCAAAAGGGAGTTCTTCAGCTTTGCCGTGTATCACTTTCGCGTTTTCAATTCCCATGATTTTGATTTTTCGGCTAAGCCTGTCGAGGGCGGCTTTCCAGGGATCGATTCCCCATATGCTGCTGCCCGGCCCAAGGCGCTGTGCCACTTCCAGCATCGGGAAACCTGTTCCGCAACCGATATCAAGTACCCTGAGGTTTTGTTTCATGGGAATACGGTCCAGTAACAACAAACCAAAAGGGACTGACCACAGGGGTGCATCATCCAGGATCCCGGTGACATCGGGATCATCCGGATTCAGGAAACGGTCTGACAGGGATTTCATCACCTTAAATATTTTTCATACCCCAAATGTATACCCATTCCTCGAAGGTTTGCAAATGCTAATCCGCTGGGAGGGAATAACAGGGTGCCAGGTTTGATGAATTTGCTTCAAATCTGATCAGTGTCAGTATATTTGTTTATTTTCGGGCAAATTTATTTCTAAGATGGAGCAAAACATTGATGAGATCATGTTGCATGCCGGTATGGCTGCAGCCGAATTTCACCAGTTCAACCAGCAGCAGACCGATGCCATTGTGGAAGCAGTATACCGGGCAGCCTTCAACAAGCGGGTTCCCCTGGCAACAATGGCAATTGAAGAAACGGGCCTGGGGCGGTGGGAAGACAAGGTGATAAAAAACGTAGTGGCATCACAATACGTTTATGAGGAAATCATGCATGAGAAGACCGTGGGTGTCATTTCCGAAGATCACCTGAACGGTGTAACGGAGATTGCCCAACCCATGGGTCCGGTGCTGGCGATCATCCCGGTGACCAATCCCACTTCCACCACCATTTTTAAGATCCTGATCTGTTTGAAGACCCGCAATCCTGTGATCATCTGTCCGTCCAAAAAAGCCGCAAGATGCAGTATTGAAGCGGCAAGGATTTGTTATGAAGCGGCGCTTTCAGCAGGGGCTCCGGAAGGATGTATTCAATGGATCACCTCCGTCAGCCGGGATACCACGCATGCCCTGATGGCTCACCAGGGACTGTCGCTGATCCTGGCCACCGGGGGCGGAGGATTGGTCAAGGCGGCTTATAGTTCCGGAACCCCCAGCATTGGTGTGGGAGCAGGCAATGTGCCCGTTTTTATCGAGAAGTCGGCGGATGTTCCTTTTGCCGTGGATCAGATCATCCTTTCCAAGACTTTTGACAATGGCACGCTCTGTGCCAGTGAACAGGCGATCGTGGTGGAGAAATGCATTGCCGAAGCCGTTAAATCGGAATTTAAGAAGCACCAGGCATATTTTGTTCCGGAAGCGGATCTGAAAAAGCTTTCAGATACGGTTATTTATGCCGGGACCGGCCTGATGAACCCGGAAGTGGTCGGGCAAAGTGCGGTTAAAATAGCCGCCATGGCCGGGATTGCGGTCCCTGAGAATACATTGTTGCTGATTGCACCGCAACAGGAAGTGGGTGCAGCGCATCCGCTGTCATCCGAGATTCTGGCTCCCGTGCTTGCTTTTTATGAGGTGGACGACTTCGATGCTGCCATGAAGGTATGCATCAGACTGAATTTTCATGGCGGCATCGGCCATTCGGTCAGTATTTTTTCCAATGATGAAGCAAAGATCAGCTACTTCGCGGCTCATATGAATGCCGGGCGTATCGTGGTGAATGTCCCTTCATCCCATGGTGCTGTGGGTGGATTATTTACCAGAATCAGCACTTCATTCACCCTGGGTTGCGGAACCGGGGGGAAGAATATCACCACGGACAATGTAAGCGCCCGCCACCTGATCAATATCCAGCGGGTGCTCAAAAGGAGAGAGAATCAGAAATTCGTGCGTTTTGACGCCTCAGCCTACCTCGATGAATCCCTCACCATTGATGATATCTCCCCGATGTATCACCGCAATTATTTATAAAAAGCAGCATATGAACACATTTCGCGAAGAAAACGGAAAACTGATCTGTGCCTTGGAAGAAAGGCTGGACACCATCTCCAGCCAGAGCCTGGAATGGGAGATGGACATGAGAATCAAATCCCAGCATAACGAAGTGGTTTTTGACCTGGATAAGGTCGAATTTGTGTCTTCAACCTTTCTGAGACTTTGCCTGAAACTGGCCAAAATACTGGGAAAGGAAAAATTCAGCCTCATGAACGTCAGTCCGACGGTAATGAAGGTATTCCAGATTGCCAACCTGACGGAGCTTTGCAGGATCGCTTAGAAGCGGTCCGGCTTACCTTTTTCTAGGCTGGCTTTTCTGAAAACCCTGTACCTGCAGGGAGGGATCCTGGTTGGGGTTGTAATTCATGTTGTCGGTATAGATAATATCCCCCTGTTCGTTCTGCCAGCGGTAATTGTACTCATTGGTGCCAATCTCGGTTTCCCTGGTGAACGGATTCACGTATTCTTCTTTACCGGTCAGGTTGAGGTAGGCATCATTCATGATCTCGGAATTTGTCCGCTGGTGGCTGTTGTGGATTTCCTGTTCAATCCGCTGAAGTTCCGCCTGTGTCTGAACAACGAACCTCCCGGCTGATATCTGAAATTGAATTTCCCGCTTCACCCACTCAGGATTAAGTCTGACAGAGTTCAATATCAGGGAGAAGGGACCGCGCCACTGGTCAAACTCTGCAGCCGGGGCCCTGTAAACAAAACAATGCCTGTTTTTCCAGGTACCGGCCCCGTACATCCCGAAATCCATAATGCCACTGACCATGGCTTCCTTATAGGTGACCCCGTTTTCGGCATACTGAACCAGCAGGGAGGCAGCATCATACTGCAGGGGTATCTGTATGACCCAGTCTTCCCTTCTCATGATGTCCACAAGGCCCGGCGCCGGCTTTTCTTCCAGTATCTTCACTTCTGTTGCCGAAGGATGAAGATAGGGAAAAACCACGCGTTGCAGGTAGGATGAGGCATTCATTTTCGGCATCACGATCATGCCGTTGTTGGTGCTTCCGATGGGAAACATCCCCGCTGCCGGCTGCCCCGACATGTCGATATAAAATAAATCAGGCAGCCAGCGCGTCATGACCCTGCGCTGGGGATCTTTGCTGATGGTCATGTCAACTTTTGCCTCTATGGCCTGGGCCGGGCCTCCGGCCGCATTCGGATCAACCCTCAGGATGCCGCCCTCCACGATCCATCCTTTAGGAAGCAGAAAGGTGAAGGCCCTTTCCCTGGCTTCGGTGGTTTTTTGGAGGATGAGGGTGTTTCCCTCCTTCTTACCGGAAGTTGTATGTTGTTCAGAACCCTCCTGTTCTGATTTTCCTGAACAGCTGAATAACAAATAAAATGTCATTACTGCCATGATGTAAGCCTGTTTCATTGATTCAAATATTTGTTTGATAAATCCTTTGGTAAACAAATGCTAAAAATACTCTGGTAATGATTTACAGTCAAATGTAATAGTTTGATTGAGTACATATGTTCTTTCCGGGCTTAATCCTGTTTACGGCAGAAATATAGATGATGTGGCAGATTGAAGGGTGTATGCCTATCTTAGTGGTATACAATTAAATACAATAAGGATTAGAAAATTAGTTTTGAAAATTCCGGATTTGAAGCAAGTCTGGCAATTTAGAAATAGTATAAATATCTCTTTTCACTGGAACAACAGAAGTAAAAAAACTTAATTTTGGTCATCACCAAGCCAATGAACCATGACGCGATTAGTCTCTAAAGTACCTCCGGGCCCTCTTGAGGAGAAGTGGTCTTATTACAAATCACATCAAAACCTTGTCAATCCGGCCAATAAGCGCAAGCTTGACATCATTGTGGTGGGTACGGGTCTCGCCGGTGGCGCGGCTGCTGCCAGCCTTGGAGAGCTGGGTTTTAACGTGAAGAATTTTTGTTACCAGGACAGTCCGCGCCGTGCTCACAGCATTGCCGCACAGGGTGGGATCAATGCCGCAAAGAACTACCAGAACGACGGGGATAGCATCTACCGACTGTTTTATGATACCATCAAGGGAGGTGATTACCGGGCCCGGGAAGGCAATGTGTACCGTTTGGCTGAGGTCAGCAACCTGATCATAGACCAGTGCGTGGCCCAGGGTGTCCCTTTTGCCAGGGAGTACGGCGGTTTGCTGGATAACCGGTCATTCGGCGGGGCTCAGGTTTCCAGAACCTTCTATGCCCGCGGTCAGACGGGTCAGCAGTTGTTGCTGGGTGCTTACAGTTCGCTCAGCCGCCAGGTGAAGAAGGGTACGGTGAAGCTTTACCCCCGGGAGGAAATGCAGGACCTGGTGATCATCGACGGCAAGGCCCGGGGAATCATCACACGGGACCTGATCACAGGTGAACTCCACAGGCATTTTGCCCATGCGGTGGTGATTGCGACAGGTGGCTACGGCAATGTGTTTTTCCTTTCTACCAATGCCATGGGATCAAACGGAAGCGCCCTCTGGCAGATTTACAAAAGGGGTGCATATTTCGGGAATCCCTGCTTTACGCAGATCCATCCCACCTGCATCCCTGTGCACGGAGACTACCAGTCTAAGCTTACCCTGATGAGTGAGAGCCTTCGCAACGACGGGAGGATTTGGGTTCCAAAGCGGAAGGAAGATGCGGAGGCGCTTCGTCACGGTAAACTCAGGCCGACACAGATAAAGGAAGAAGACCGTGATTATTACCTCGAACGCCGTTATCCGGCTTTTGGTAATCTGGTGCCGAGAGATGTGGCCTCACGGGCCGCAAAAGAAAGGTGCGATGCCGGATTTGGCGTGGGTGAGACCGGCCTGGCCGTCTTCCTTGATTTCGCCGATGCCATTGGCAGGTTAGGGAAAAGCGCAATTGAGGAAAGGTACGGGAATCTTTTCCAGATGTACGAAAAGATCGTGGATGAAAATCCATATGAAAACCCGATGATGATCTATCCTGCCGTTCACTATACCATGGGCGGGATCTGGGTGGATTATGAGCTGATGAGCACCATTCCGGGCTGTTTCGTGCTGGGTGAAGCCAATTTCAGCGATCACGGCGCCAACCGCCTCGGGGCATCCGCGCTGATGCAGGGACTGGCCGACGGCTATTTCGTGATCCCATACACGATTCAGAATTACCTCAGTTCAGAAATACGGACTGCCCGCATCTCTACCGATAAGGAAGAATTCGCCGCTGCCGGGAAACAAGTGGCAGACAGGCTGGAAAAGCTTATGAGCATCAAGGGAAAACAAACCGTGGATGATTTTCACAAGCGGCTTGGCAGGATTATGTGGGAGTATGTGGGTATGGGCAGGAATGAAGCGGGTTTAAAGAAAGCCGTCGGGATGATACAGGAGCTCAGGCAGGAATTCTGGCAGGATGTGAGAATCCCCGGTACGATGCATGAATTGAATACAGAACTTGAAAAGGCGAACCGGGTAGCTGACTTCCTGGAACTGGGCGAACTGATGGCCCTGGATGCGCTCAACCGCAACGAAAGCTGCGGAGGTCATTTCAGGGAGGAATTTCAGACCGATGAAGGGGAAGCCCTGCGCGACGATGCCAATTATGCCTATGTCGCAGCCTGGGAGTACCAGGGCGACGGCAAACACGAGTTGCATAAGGAAGTACTTGAATATGAGTTTATTGAGGTGAAACAGCGGAACTACAAATAGGCTGGGCCGTTTTGTATTTGAAAGGCATGGTTTGATATGATTTAAAATGCTGAATATGGACTTGAAGCTGAAAATCTGGAGACAAAAGAATGCGAAGAGCGGAGGGCGGTTTGAGAAGTATCAGGTGAAGGGGATTTCGCCCAATTGTTCTTTTCTGGAGATGTTGGATATTCTGAATGAGCAGTTGGTCAGATCGGGGCAGGAGCCCGTGGCTTTTGACCATGACTGCCGGGAGGGTATCTGCGGGATGTGCAGTTTGTATATCAACGGCAAACCCCATGGGCCCGACAAGGCGATTACCACCTGTCAGTTACACATGCGAAAGTTTAAAGACGGGGATACCATTACCATCGAGCCCTGGCGGTCGCGGGCATTTCCTGTGATCCGCGACCTGATGGTGGATCGTTATGCCTTTGACAGGATCATACAGGCGGGTGGGTACATTTCTGTCAATGCCGGGGGGGCTCAGGATGCCAATGCCATGCCTGTTCCCAAGTACCAGGCCGATCTCTCGATGGACGCGGCTGCCTGTATCGGCTGTGGTGCCTGTGTGGCTGCCTGCAAGAATGCCTCCGCCATGCTCTTTGTCAGTGCCAAGGTTTCCCAGTTCGCACTCTTGCCACAGGGAAGACCGGAGGCGGTGGAAAGAGTCCGGAATATGGTGAAAAGCATGGATGAAGCCGGGTTTGGCAATTGTACCAACACCGGGGCCTGTGAAGCCGAATGTCCGAAAGAAATCAAACTCACCAATATCGCCCGGCTTAACCGGGAGTTCTTTAATTCAAAAGTGTGTGCAGAAACCCGCAAGGCTGCTGTTTTTGCCGGATAAGCGGACGATATAAACCATCTTTTACCAGTCGATGATCATGGGAGTGTACTGTGGATGACAAATTTTTTAAACAAACCTTACAGGTTCAATGATGACCTGAAGAGTAATGTAAAATCCATCATTGTTATTACCCTGGTCGTTTTCATTTTTCTGCTGGTTTTTCAGCCATTTAAACTCAATATTTTGGCTTATGCCGATAAGTTCTTGCTTATCAGTGCCATCGTTCTGATCACTTTCTTTTCACTCAGCATTAACCTTCTCGTGGTACCAAGTTACCTGCCGGGTATTTTCCTGAGAAAAGAATGGAAAGTCTGGAAGGAAATCCTCTGGGATCTCTGGATACTGGTTTTCATTGTGTTTTGCTACCTCGTCTTCTATAAGGCTTTCGTGTATTTCTTTCCTGAAAAACGGGATTGGATACCTGCCGTCAATGCCTTCTTCATTTTCAATATGATCCTGACAGCGGTCATTCCGATCACCATCCTGGTGACAATCAACAGGAACAGACTGTTGCGCCTGCATCTCCAGACTGCCAATGAACTGAACCGTAAATTAAAGGAAAGCAAAGAGTCGCATGAGAGGCTCGTGGTTTTTGAATCTGAGTACCAGAAAGAAAAACTGTCCATCAAAGCACGCCTGCTCGTTGTAATCAGGTCGGCCGATAATTATGTGGAGGTTTACTGGAAGGATGAAGGATTGGTAAAACGCCAACTGATCAGGAACAGCCTGAAAAACATTGAAGGCTTGCTTGCCGACTATGCCTTCCTGTATCGCTGTCACCGGTCTTATCTTATCAATATCAACTATATCGACAGGGTGGAGGGGCAGTCGCAGGGGTACAGACTTTATTTTGAGGGCCTTGATTTTGCTGTTCCAATCTCAAAGACTGCGGTTGATAAACTCGAGGAGTTGATTCGCCTGATGTAAGTCCACCCCTGCCGGGTACCTTTTCACCCCTGTATTCCGCTTTCACCCCTTTTCCGGATGATTGCAGCCCTAAGAAAGAAGGTTTCAGCATTGCGTCATTATCTTAGCCTCCCAAATGATGATACTATGATGAATCCACTGATAATAGGTGATTTGAAGGTTCCCCTGCCCATCGTCCAGGGAGGCATGGGTGTGGGGATTTCGTTGTCGGGACTGGCTTCTGCTGTAGCCCGTGAAGGTGGAATCGGGGTTATTTCGGCAGCCTGTATCGGGATGTCGATGGAAGGCTATGAGCGTAATCTCCGGCAGGCGAACAGAGAGGGATTGAGGAATGAGTTACGGAAGGCCAGATCGCTTACGAAAGGCGTTTTGGGCGTGAACCTGATGGTGGCTTTGACCGATTATGATGACCTGTTGAAGATTTCCATTGAAGAAGAAGCCGATGTGGTGTTCCTTTCGGCGGGGATGCCTCTGAAACTTCCTGAATTTGTGTTGGATACCGGCTTCCGGAACATTAAAACCAAATTTATTCCGAAAGTGTCCTCAGCCAAGGCTGCCAGAATAATCTTTCAATACTGGCAGTTAAGGTTTGGTCACATTCCCGATGCGGTCGCCGTGGAAGGACCCCTGGCAGGCGGGCATCTTGGTTTTTCCCGCCAGGAGTTGAACGATAAATCAAAGACATTGGAACAGATTACAAAGGAGATCGTTGAGGTTGTAAAGTCCTTTGAAACAACCCATCACCGGAAGATCCCCGTGATTGCCGGCGGCGGCATATATACAGGTGCTGACATATACCGGATCATGCGAATGGGTGTTCAGGCAGTCAAAATGGGTACCCGCTTTGTGACCACTTACGAATGTGATGCATCCGAAGCGTTTAAGATGAGTTATATCAACAGCAGAGAAGAAGATATCACCATTATCGACAGCCCGGTAGGTTTGCCCGGTAGGGTTATACGCAATGATTTCGTCGACCAGATCAACAAGGGAGAGACAAAACCGTTCACCTGTCCGTGGAAATGCCTGAAACCATGCGATTACGAGCAGGCCCCCTACTGTATTGCCCTTGCACTGCTGAATTCAGCCAGGGGTAAAATGGATGAAAGCTTTGCCTTCGCAGGAGCAAACGCTTACAGGGCAACCAAACTTCAGTCAGTAAAAGAGGTTTTCAGTGAACTGCTGGCCGGGTATGCACAGGAACATGAACTGCAGGAAGGACTGATTAAAGCCAGAAACGGTCCTCCTCCGGTACAATTGCCGGTATCTCTTTCATGCAGCGGAAATGCCCTTTAGGACAGGCCTTATAACCGATCTTACTGCATGGCCGGCAGTTTAATCCTTTCACTTCAAGAATTTTAGACCGCCCCTTGAAATCTGCGGGGTAGTAGGGAAACATGCCGAATTCCGGGATGGTGTTGCCCCAGACAGAGATGATGTCTTTTTTAAGGGCAGCCGCAATATGCATCAGGCCTGTATCGTGGGTGATCACCAGGTCTGCATTCCTGATCACCGCTGCTGATTCGTGCAGGCTCAGCACCCCGCAGGCATTCACCACGGCATTCACTCTTTCCGTGTATGCTGTCTGATCCCTCAGATGTTTGATCAGTTCCGGGCCTGACCATTGCCCGTTTCCCTTCAGGGCACCCGTGATAAAATCTCCTGTTTCCCTGTCTTCCGGCCCTCCGAGTAAAACAACCGGCTGCTTCAGGTTTTTGCACACTTCAAGCAGTTTTTCCCGGGGCAGCTGTTTGGTGGGGTGTTTCCCTCCGATCACCAGGGCGGTAAAGCCGGTTCGGGCCATTCCGGGAAGTGTCTTCCAGGGATCCGACCCTTCAGGTATATAATAATCCAGTCCCAGCCTGTCGTTGCTTACACCGAGTTTTTTGACGGCCATGAAATAGCGGTCAACGATATGAACGGGCGGCAGCAGGTTGATGTTGAACCTGCAGAGCAGGAATTTCCGGATATTGAGTTTCGAAAATGTACCGTAAGGTTTTCTCAGGCCCAGAATCACCTGCCACGACCTGAAATTTTTATGCAGATCGACCAGGAGATCATAGCGGTGGTTCCTGAGTTCCGGCATCACTTCCTTTACTTTATTCCGAATGGTAATTATCCTGTCGATGTAAGGATTGGCCTCGATTACCGGGCGGAATTGTTCCTTGGTCAGGTAATGGATCTCAGCTTTGGGCAATTGCTGTTTCAGGCAGCGCAGCACGGGAGAGGTAAGTACCATATCCCCGATGGAACTGAAACGGATCACCAATACCTTCATGCCGGTGTTTTTCGCAAAGGTAGGAATTTGCTCGTACCTTTGCTTCGGTGTGAAACAGCGAATACATGAAAGAAGTTGAATATATCGATACCCATGCACATCTTTACTTAAAGGAGTTTGATCACGACCGGCCTGAAATGCTTGCACGTGCCCTCGAAGCAGGTGTCGGAAAGATGCTGCTGCCCCATATCGACAGCCGGACCACCGGGGATCTTTTCGCCATGTGCGATACCTGGCCTGAATGCTGTATTCCGATGATGGGTCTGCATCCCACCAGCGTGAAGGAGAATTACCAGGAGGAACTGGCCTGGATTGAAAAGTTGTTGCAGCAAAGAAAGTGTTGTGCCATCGGCGAGGTGGGCATTGACCTTTACTGGGATAAGCGCTTTAAGGACGAACAGATCGATGCATTCCGCCGGCAGATCCTGTGGGCTGAGCAATACCATTTACCCCTGGTAATTCATACCCGGAATTCGCTGGAAGAGGCCATGGAAGTCGTTAGGAAGGAAATTTCGTCAGGAACTTTTCCAACGGGAATGGCCGGAGGCATGAGCGGCGTCTTTCACTGTTTCCCCGGTGATGCAGACCAGGCCTGGCGGGTCATAGAAATGGGCTTCTTTCTCGGGATCGGTGGGGTGGTCACGTATAAGAACTCCGCAATGGCCAGGGTGGTGGAGGCCATTCCATTGGATTACATCGTCCTAGAAACCGATGCGCCCTTTCTGCCGCCTCATCCCAAAAGAGGCCAAAGGAATGAACCTTCACTGATCCCGTTTATCGCACAAAAAATCGCCGAAATCAAAAAAATATCGCCTGAGACGGTGGCGGAAGTCACCACAAAAAATGCCAGGGCCTTGTTTTTATTTGAAGCGGACTGATATATGAGATATCACGATATATATACGATTCATCTGGTCAGAATTTGTCCAACAACGTCACTTCCTGGTTCAGAAAGTGGAGAAGATCCGTTACCTGGATGTTTATTCCAAGCCGGTACGGGACTTTCAGCTTAGGGATGATCAGGTAGTTCTTTTTCGTACCAATGGAGCTGATAAAACCGAGACATCGAGCGGGTTTTCAAGATCAAGGTAAAGCGATTCATGCGGTAAATCATTTTTAAGTGATTTCGCCAGTGTAGTTTTACTGACCTGCCTTGGCCCCAATATAGCTACTGCAGGAAAATTTTCGAGACTGCTGATTATTCTTGCTGTTAAATTTCTGATTATCATTTGTTTACAAATTAATCCCGCAAATTGAATATTTTTTCTTAAATTTACGGGGATAATTTTTAACCTCATACTTGACAGGTTTGCGCATGCAAAGCTGTTTTTAGTATGCGTAATGCCGTACACCGCATCAGAGCATTTTTCGCAAACCCATTCCGTGTCGGCATAAAACAGCTCAGGTTCTCAATTCCCGGCCTTCACCAGGGGCAGGGTGGACAGGATTCCCGATCGGTCGGAACAATGCAGCAGGTAATAGCCGTTTCTCAATCCGGAAAGTGAAAGGCGGGCCTGGTCGATTTCCGTCAATATGGTTTCTTGCAACACCCTGCCAGACAGATCGACGATCCTGATGTGTACCGGCAGGGATTGTCCGGAGGTTTCAATGAAAAGGTAGTCGCCCGCAGGATTTGGCCGGATGCTGATGCCGTCCTTTACTTCCCGGGGAAGTCCGGTCACCACCACCGGGATGCAATCCGAAGTGTCAATACAGTCGTCGTATGTGACTTCCACCGCATAAGAGCCGCTGACAGTGGCAGTGAAGCTTTGCTGGGTGGCACCGCTGATCTGTGCAAAGCCGTTGTTGCAGTCGAGCCACCGGTAAACCGCTCCTGCCTGCTGGGCGGTGATGGTGACCTGGTTGAGTGTAACCGCCGTGTTGACAATGGTGACGCTGAGATCGGTGATGATGATGCTGTCGCAGCCGTTGATGGCAGTCAGGTGGCTGGTCTGCACCATGGCCACGGAGGATGAGGTTCCATCCGGAAAAGTGTATACTTCCCCGTCGCAGATTGTTGCCTGTATATTCATCACATAAAAGGCCGGGGCTGCAAAAAATACCTTGTCCCCGCTGCTGCCGAATTCTCCCATAAAGGCATCGAGGTAAATATCGTTGTCGATCAGGCCGATGTCGAAGCCGTGGGAATAGGTGCCCGGCATGGGTGGCTGGTTCTGGTAGCAGAGGCTGAGGATGCACTCCCCGTCGTTGCTCCATACTTCGAGTCCATGGCTGCCGTAAGTGGAGACGAAAACATCGATATCGCCGTCGAAATCATAGTCGGCAAGGATCATATGCTTGTCATAATTACTGCTTGCGTAAGTACTGTCTACGACAAAGCTTGAACCACCCAGGTTTTTGATCACCGTGAGCGGGCAATACATGCCGCCGAACACCAGGTCGGCATCTCCGTCCTTGTCCATATCCCCGGCCTCGGCAGTATAGTATGAATCGGAGGTGTTTCCGATGGTGAGCCCGGCATCCGTGAAATTGCCGCTTCCGTCGTTCAGCAACAGTCTGCCGGCCGCATTGCTTGAAACCACCACGGCATCGATGTCAAAGTCCCCGTCCAGATCTCCCACGGCGATGTCATTGGCTTGTCCGAAGTTGGTGAGGGTGATGGAGGAAAACTGGGTGAAATAACCGTTTCCGTTGTTTTTAAAGACTTTGGTGGTAGCTGACATCCCGCCGGGCAGGATGACATCCCTGTCGCCGTCACCGTCCACATCGGCGATGCCTGCATAACGGCTGCCAAGGTTGGAGGAAACCGTCTGGTAAAGGGTGAAATTGCCGGTTCCGTCATTCTTGTAAATCTTCAATCCGGAAGAACTGTAAAAAGGCACCACGATGGCGTCGATGTCGTTGTCATTGTCCACATCAAACACATGGACGCCGAAATTATCCTCCTCGTCGGGAATGGGGATGATCTGCTGTGCCAGGGTAAACGTGCCGGCTCCGTTGTTGAAGTAGATTTCGATGTCTTCATAGGCATCGATGGTGAAGGCATCCTGGTCACCGTCCCCGTCGAAATCACCGAGCGCCACTCCAAAGGTAGGTGAGGTGCCAAGGCTCTGGCCCGAATCAAAATAATTGCAGCATTGGCCGGAGCAGGGCGTTGTGTTCAGCACCGCTGCTGCCGTCAGGGCCATGGAGGTGATAATCACTCCAGACACCCTGCTCAGGGAAGAAAAGCATTTGTTTCTCATGGGTATTCCGCTTTGTTGCCATAAAAATAGGCAATTCCTGCCGGGCGGGCAATTTTCATACAGTAAATCTGACTATTTTTGAAGGATATACGGGTCCTCATCCCGGAACAGTCCATGTTGGCCATTTCAAGGGATGATCAGGTACAGCAAGTTTAATGAAGTCTCCTAATAATATGTCATCAGTTCTTATTCTCTATACCGGCGGCACCATTGGCATGATGCAGGATCCTGACAGCGGTTCGCTACGCCCCTTCGACTTTGATCATTTGTATCAGCATATTCCCTTGCTGAAAAATTTCAATGTGCACTGTGATATTCACGCCTTTGACCCCCTGCTGGATTCTTCCAACATGAAACCTTCGTTCTGGGCTGAGATTGCAGAAGTGATTGCCCGGAAATATGAGTCTTATGAAGGATTCGTGGTGTTACATGGTTCCGATACCATGGCATACAGCGCTTCGGCATTGAGTTTTATGCTTGAGAACCTGAACAAGCCTGTGGTTTTCACCGGCTCTCAGTTACCCATGGGTGTGATCCGCAACGACGGAAGGGATAACTTCATCAATGCAGTGGAAATTGCCACCGCTTATGAGGAGGGGACGCCCCTGGTACCCGAAGTCAGCATCTGTTTCGAGAACAAACTTTACCGCGGGAACCGCACCAGCAAGGTAAATGCGGAACATTTCGAGGCTTTTCTTTCAGGGAACTATCCCTTGCTTGCACAGATCGGGGTGAATATCCGCTATAACAGGGAAAGCATCCTCAAACCGAACTTCAGGAAACTGAAAATCCATACCGCCCTCGACACCCATATTGCCATACTGAAGCTTTACCCGGGAATCAACCGGCAGTTTACCGAATCGGTACTTCAGACCGGGGATTTGAAGGCCGTGATCCTTGAGACATTCGGTTCCGGTAATGCCCCCACCGACCAATGGTTCCTCGATACGCTGCAGCGTGCCATTGACAGCGGAATCATCGTCTTTAACGTGACCCAGTGCAAGGGAGGTTCGGTGGATATCGGAAAGTACGAGACCAGTGCCGGACTGGGAAGAATCGGCGTCACAGGCGGTTACGACATCACGACCGAAGCCGCCCTGACCAAGCTGATGTACCTGCTGGGTGAAGGTTTTTCGAGAGAAGAAGTGATCAGACTGCTGGGAACACCGCTCAGGGGAGAGATGACGGTTTAAAACCAACATCAGATTCGGAACATTATGAAGGCAGCCATTCGATTAGATTCTAAGGATCAACGCATTGATTGAAACCGACTGAGGTGTTGTTGATTCGATGAAGTGGGCAGATGGGGCAACGATGACAAAAGATACGAGTCTTACTGAATTGGGAGAAAAATTACTTTCTTAGCATGATTTGAAATGATCAGGTTCCTGTTACTTTGCGTGCTGTTAAGCATATCTGGGAATGCTGCCGCGCAGTTGTACAATGCATTTCATGAAAACTTTGAGTTGCCGGGCCTGGCCGACAGTATGGTCAATTCCTCTGTTCCGGTTCCGGGATATGGTTTTTCCATCAACACCCGGCTGCATTCAGGAACGAATTCTTTGCGGTCTGATTCCTGCCAGGTGAAACCGGGGAATACGGTATATCTGACCGGCATTCCATTCAGTACTGCCGGCATGTCAACTGTCCGCCTGGTCTTCGACCATATCTGCAAGGTTGATTTCCTGGACAATGCCACCGTCGAAGTGTCGGCCAATGCAGGAGCCACCTGGACGCAACTGACTTATGTACAGTACCTTGGGTCAGGTCAGTTTGCAACCTCCGGCAACAGGTTCAATTCTGCAACCTATCCCCAGGCATGGCTGCCGGCCTCTCCGGCGGCGGTGCCTCAGGCTTCCTGGTGGAGGACAGAGACCTTTGACCTCTCGACCATCCTGGACAATTGTCCTTCAGCTATGGTACGTTTTAAGTTACAGGACGGAGGCACGTCCGGTCCCTCGGGAAATGCAGGCTGGTTTCTCGATAATGTCCGGGTTGAAGCCTCACCCTGGGAGTTGATCCCTCCCCAGATCGTAATCCTTCCGTCATCGCCAGTCGACCTGGTATGGAATACGGGACCTTTCCAGGTCAGTGCACTGATCACGGATTCCAGCGGGATCGACACTGCATTTATCGTTTATACCATCAATAATGGCTTACCGGATACTGCCGGAATGAGCCTTACAGGACAGGATACGATGACAGGCCTGATTCCTCAGGTGAACGACGGGGACCAGATTTGCTGGTTCATCGTTGCCATTGATGCCTCCCTCGCCGTGAACATTGCACTTGAACCGGAAACGGACTGTATCCTGTTCACCGCAAAAGAACCACTCTCCCTGCCGTATTTTGATTACTTCGATGCAGGAACAGTACTTTGGACTCCGGGCTTTGCAGGCACCAATCAGAATACGGCCTGGGAGCTGGGAACACCGTCTTACGGCGAGACGAACTCTGTCAAATCACTCCCAAATGCATGGGATGTGAACCTGAGTACGGCCTATGCAGCCTCCGCCAACTGTATCCTCACATCTCCCCTTTTCGATTTCAGTGATGTGGAGGATGCAACATTGCAGTTCTGGTTGAACTTTCGGACGGAAGCGAACTATGACGGTACCCGGATGGAATATACCACGGATGGTTCAAACTGGCAGATACTCGGAAGCGTCAATGACACCCTTGGCAGCAACTGGTATAGCAGTACTATGGTGATAAATGGCAAACCGGCATGGAACGGCAACTCCGGAGGATGGAAGAAATCCGCCTACAAGCTTGGATTTCTCAACCATGTTGCCGGTTCCGTCAGATTTCGCTACGTGTTTACATCAGACCAGACAAATCATCTGGCCGGAATCAGCCTTGATAATTTCAGCATTTCGGAACCCGCGGCAATGGAAGCTTCCCTGCAGCAAATATTGATTCCTCCCTCCGGATGTAATATGCTGGACATTGAAATGGGGATCAACATCAAAAATGAAGGGCAGGACAGCATACTGGGGGGATTGACCGCCAGTTACAGAATAAGCCCCTCCAGCCCTGTGATTACCGAAAACGTCCCCGGAACCATTGCTCCGGGCGAAACACTGACTTATTTTTTCGCCGCCACCCTCGATCTGCCGGTCGCCGGCCAAGACTCCACATACTTTCTGAAGGTTTGGATCAACCTTGCCGGCGATCCCATCCCATGGAACGATACCCTGGTCAAACAAGTGATCTCCCTGGTTATGCCTCCGCAACCGCTTGTTACACCAGCCTATATCGCTTACGGAGCCATGGCAAGCCTGACAGTGAGCACTACGGCCACATGTTACTGGTTCAGCGCTCCCGTCGGAGGAGTACAACTGGCGACAGGATTGACCTATACCACTCCGCCCCTGTATGAAACAACAGTATATTACATCAGGCCCATCTGGTCAAACGGCTGTGTCGGAGAGATAATCCCGGATACGGTGTTTGTTGCAACTCCTCCGCTTTTCGATGGCGCCATGCTTCAACATATTACACCGGTTTCCGGTGTTAACCTGGGAAACAGTGAAACAGTCAGAGTCAGGATTAAAAACTACGGTTCCCAGGCAATTTCCAACTTCCCCCTGTCGTATCAGATCAATAACCTTCCGGCGGTGACGGAAAACTTCACCGGAATCCTGCAGCCCGGCGACACGGCCGTCTACACTTTCATTGCTCCCGCCGACCTGAATATCCCTCAATATTATTATTTTAAAGACTGGATCAGTGTGCCGGGCGATACAGTTCCGGAGAATGATACAGTAGTTAAGCAGGTCGCAAGCAATATTCCTTCAATTTGTGTTTCTGCCGCCACTTCCACCGGTTATGAAGATATCGGCAATGTCAGCATCAGCAACCTGGATAACGGGATTGCCACCCCGGTATACAACAATCCGGCTTCCATGGCAACTTACACGGATAATACACTCAATGTGCCCCCTGTACACCTGGCTGCCGGAAATACATACCCGCTCAGTGTCAGTATTATATACCAGGGAAGTTTTTATTCCACCTGTTGCAAGGCCTTTGTCGACTGGAACCATGACGGACAATTTGACGAGGCTGCCGAAACGGTATTTACCGGAGGGCCCACCACATCTTCCAATAACATCATTTCAGGATCTGTGACCCTGCCGTACACCGCCCTGCCGGGTTACACCCGTTTCAGGGTGGTGGCTGTCGAGGCCTATACTCCTGTCAATATTCATGCCTGCGGAACATATACCTGGGGAGAGACCGAAGACTATACAGCCTTGATCCATCCTGGTCCGGTTGATGCCGGCGTATTGTCAGTTACACATCTTCCGGATACGGCAGAGGGTATGATGCAGGTGCATTGTATGGTGAAAAATTACGGTCCGGGACCGCTGTTTACCATCCCGCTCAGCTATTCCGTCGGAAACAACCCGCCGGTGAGTGAAATCCTTTCCATTCCGGGGCCATCCGGTCTGCCGGCCAACGGAACCGTCATGTTTCAGTTTCCGGTGAATTATATGATTCCTCAGAATATGTACACGCTTCAAGTGTACACCCAGCTCCCCCTAGACATTGATCTCACCAACGACACCTGCAGTATGGTGGTTTATGGTCTGGATTCATGCCAGCAGGTGATCCCGCAACTCTCCGCATCGAATCCGCCTCTTGTCGACAGCATCAATATCCTGATCTGTGCAAATGGAAGCGTTAGTTTCAATGCGACTGCCCTCTATCCGGAAAATGATACGTATTATCATCAGTCGGATTCTGCAAGCTTGTTTATCTGGGATTTCGGTGATGGAAACATAGCGCTTGGACAGGCAGTATCACATCAGTTTCCCGGGCAGGGAGGCTATGAAGTTTTCCTGACTGTAAAAGATTGCAATGGATGCAGCAGTCAGCCGAAACTGGTCGCAAGGGTCAACATCACCACTCCCGCCATCGAGGCATTCAACACGGGCGTGGGCTTTTGCACCGGGATTCCGGTAACCATCACTGCAGGGTCTGCCGAAACCGACCATGTTCAATTCCATTCATCCCTGGTATATCATACACTTCCCCAACTGATGACCTTTGATACGTCAAAATATATCCCTGACGGTGGTGCAGCATCGGGGATTACCATCGAATCTGTTTTAAATGTGAGCAATCCCGGAGGGAATATGGTGATCACGGATGCCGGTCAGGTAAGCATGCTTACTGTGAACATGGAGCATTCTGCCTCAGGAAACCTGGAAATAAGCATTGAATGTCCGAATGGCCAGTCGGTACTCCTGAAAAGCGCCTCACAAACCGATACCTGCTTTTTGGGTTTACCCCTGGGGATCACCAACCATACGCAGTTTGACTGCATTTCGCCTCCTTCCTGCCTGTCGGATCCGCTGCAAAATCCGCCCGGACAGGGATGGACATACCGCTTCTCCATGAATTCCCAGTATGATCCGATGCTTTTATATGCCAATACCGGTAATTGCATTCCACCGCCACCCGGAGGATTTCCTTTGCTCGACAGCGGCAGCTATCTCCCCTCGCAGGATTTTTCAAACCTTCTTGGTTGTCCTGTCAACGGGAACTGGACTTTAAAGCTGTCTGATGATACTCCCGGAGATAACGGCTGGGTTTTCTGGTGGCAGCTTGTGTTTGCCGACTCCCTCATGCCATATTCATGGGTGTATGAAGTGCTTACTGACTCCGTTACCTGGGTGGGACCGGGCATTTTATCCTCAAATAATCATGAAATGATTGTTTTTCAATCTAATCCGGGTATTTATACCTACACTGTGAATCTGACCAATACGGCAGGCTGCAGCTTCGACACGACTTTTACTCTTGAATTTCTGGAAGGACCTGTTGTGTCTTGCTCCCCCGATCAGACTTTCCTGCAAGCGGCAAGTACAATTGTTTCATGTACGGCCACCGGAGGACTTCCACCTTACAATTATTTATGGAGTTTCGGTGGGACGGGCATTTCGGAACCGGTGACAACCATTTCAACTACAACTTATTATGTCAGCGTCACCGATAGCAGGGGCTGTACCGGTATCGATTCCGTCAGGGTCACCATCGGCGGATGCCCTTACATTATGGGACAGGTTCTGTATGACAATCTGCAATTGACCCCGCTGAGCAATGTCACAGCCGTGCTTTCATCGGGCGGTTTGCCTCTTGCCGATACCCTTACAGGAAGTCAGGGTGATTATTTGTTTGCGGATATCTGTCAGCCGGGTAATTATAATATCAGTGTGAACTGCACCAAGCCGCACGGCGGCGTCAATGCCGTGGATGCACTTACTGCGATGAAGTCTTTCGTGGGGATGATCAGCCTCAGTCCCCTTCAGGAGGCAGCCGGCGATGTAGATGCATCCGGGTCGGTGAATGCCGTGGATGCCCTCAGCATCATGAAGCGTTTTACAGGGATGTCATCCCAATTTGCCATCCCCGACTGGGTGTTTGAGGATGGCGAGGTGCTCATGCAGCCTGGCATTCCGGCGGTGAAGAACCTGCATGCCTTGTGCGCCGGGGATCTTGATCGTTCTCATATCCCGGGAGCCAAAACAGCGATGCCATTCGAGCTGACTATGTCACCGGAAACGATGATTATCAGCAATGATATACCCATCCATCTTCCGGTATATACTGATATCAAGGAAAGGCTGCATGCGCTTTCCCTGGTTTTCGAGTTCGATTCTCAGGACATCCGGATTTGGGATGTCATCCCGGAATCGCTTGATTATGAGGATAATGTATTTTCCGATTTTCTGTACAAAGTGGATGGAAACCAGTTACGGATTGCCTGGTACAGTATCCGGGGTCTGGAGAATCCGGCAGACCAAGCGCTCTTCAGGATCTCTCTGACGGCACGTAAGGCAGACTGGCCGCCTTTCCGCATCGCAGCGGGCAGTGAGGCTGCCGGCTTTCTTGGAAACATCATCACTCCGGCTGCCCTGTTGATCCCGGAGCTGCTGCCGGACCCCGGGGAGCTTTCACTGAACGCCCATCCCAACCCTGCCGGCAGTGAGCTTGAGATCAGCTTTTTCCTGCCCCGGGCCGGCCGGGTTCAGCTCAGCCTTTTCGATGCCCTGGGACAGGAAACAAAGCTGACAGGAATTCTCGAAAAACCGGGTGGCCTGGCCTCCCAGCTTATTTCGTTGAGTAGGATGCGACCCGGAGTGTATACGTTGCGGCTGATGTTCTACTATCCGGGTCAGCCTGAGATGAAACTCCTGAAGGTAATAAAGCTTTAAGGTCGCACCCGGTTCCGGTTTTTAAGGTTATGATGCCGGATATCTGATGAATTCCCGGAAGTTATACACATACCTGAAAGGTTTGCGAATGCAAAACTGTTTCATAAGAGTAATGCCGACAATCGCAGACTTCCATCAATAAATCCATACATTTGCCTGAACAAAAGATCGTCGCATATGAAAAACAAAGCCGGTATTCAGTTTTCCTGCCTGACCCTTCTGCTTATTTTGTCTTTGCTGATAAAGCCTTTTTGGCTTGCGGCCCGGGAAAAAGACAGTTGCAAGCTTGAACTGAATGTGGCGGCTGAAGTCGTCAGCAGTTACCTTTGGCGCGGACTGGTAGGGGATCTCAGTCCGAATATCCAGCCGTCACTGAGCCTGGCATATGGCCAGTTCGAACTGGGTTTGTGGGGCTCTTCCAATTTTCACGGCACTTACCGCGAGGTGGACAGCTGGCTTTCGTACTCCTGGAAAAGCCTGACCTTTACCGTGAATGATTATTTCTATACGCCAAACGATACCCTTCGATTTTTCGAGTACAATTACGATAAAACCGGACACCTGATCGAAGGCATGCTGGGGTGGGATGGACCTGCATCCTTCCCGCTGAAACTGTCGGTTGCTACTTTTTTCATGGGACCCGACAATGAATTTGATTATTACGATACCACCAGCAAAATAGCCTACTACAGGAATAATTACTCCACCTATCTCGAGGTACGATATCCATTCTCTGTGAAGCAAACCGAATGTGAGGCATTTCTTGGCGGAACACCCATGGAAGGATATTACGGCAGCAGTCCGGGGATTATCAATCTCGGTATCAGGGCAAGCCGGAAGCTGAAGATCACAGAGCACTATACGTTGCCTGTGAACGGCAGCCTGATCCTGAATCCTCAACACGGTGCTGCCTACTTTGTCATCGGACTTGAAATCTGAGTAGCACTTTTATCTTCATTTCAATTTTTTACCTTCATTTTTCTCACTTGTTTCAAATACTCAACGTCTAAACCAATAAACACCTTTACTGTAAACTAGAATTAATTGAACCACATAGGACACATAGGGTAATTATCTATGTGATTCTATGTGTTGAAAATAAAGAGAATTAACACGGTCAGTATGATGGCTAAACTTCTAAACCGGCTTCCACCACCGGATTAAACAACTTCCCCCAGCAGGGTTGCCGAGGTGCAGGAGGTGATCTTGACCCTGGTGTAGTCACCAGGTTTCAGACCCTTGCCAGGGAAGACGACCATTTTGTTTTGGCTGGTTCTTCCTGACAGTTGCTCCCTGGATCGCTTGGAGTGACCTTCCACCAGCACCTCGAAAATGTTTCCCATATCGTTACGGTTACTCTCGAGTGAAAGCCGGTTTTGCAGCTGAATGATCTCGTTGAGTCTTCTGCTTTTGGTTTCACCGGGCACATCGTCTTTCTTCGTCTGAGCCGCGAGCGTCCCCGGCCGTTCGGAATAGCGGAACATATAGGCATGATCGAAGTGCACTTCACGCATCAGGCTGAGCGTATCCAGGTGGTCTGCTTCTGTTTCGCCGCAGAAGCCCGTGATGATATCCGTAGTGATGGTACAATCCGGTATGGCGGCACGGATGGCATGGATGCGGTCGAGGTACCATTCGCGCGTATAGTTGCGGTTCATTTCCCAGAGGATGAAGTTGCTGCCCGACTGTACGGGCAGGTGGACCGAGCGGCAGATATTCGGGTGTGCTGCGATGGTGTGGATGAGTTTATCGCTGAGGTCTTTGGGGTGTGAGGTGGCAAAGCGCAGCCTGAGCAGGGGGCTGATGCCGGCCACTTCGGCCAGGAGATATGGGAAATCAACTGGTTTACCGTGCATTTCCAAGTGGTAGGAATTGACGTTTTGTCCCAACAGCGTGATCTCCCTGTATCCCTGTTCGAAGAGACCACGGGCTTCCGACAGCACGGTTTCCGGATCGCGGCTTCTTTCTGTACCGCGTGTGTAAGGAACCACGCAGTAGGAGCAGAAGTTTTCGCATCCCCGCATGATCGAGATGAAGGCAGAAACTCCCTTGCCGTCGAGGCGGACGGGACTGATGTCTGCGTAGGTTTCATCAGCCGAAAGGATAAGGTTGATGGCTTTCTGACCTTCGGTGGCAGCATCCATCAGCCGGGGAAGATCGCGGTAGGCATCGGGACCGGCGATCAGATCAAGCAGTTGTTCCTGGTCGAAAAGCTGTTCCTTCACCCTTTCCGCCATGCAGCCCAGCAGGCCGATGATGAGGCCGGGTTTTTTCTTCTTCAGCGATTGCAGTTCCCTGAGTCTTTTCCTGACCCTTTGTTCCGCATTGTCGCGGATGGAACAGGTGTTGACAAACACCACATCGGCCGCCTGCAGGTCGGTGGTCAGTTCGTAGCCTGCATCCGTCATCACCGATCCAACGATCTCGCTGTCAGAGAAATTCATCTGGCAGCCGTAAGTTTCGATAAATAATCTGGATTTTTTTTCCACTTCGTCTAAAAAATGCATCTATACTAATGCCGATGCCTGTCGTTCTAAAACAATTCAGCGCAAAAATAGTTAATACAGGCTTAGCGGATCATTTTCATGAAGGGATTAACATCAGCTAAGGATACAGATATTCAGACGGACACCCGGCCCTGGGCAATGCCCTATACCATATAATAGAAAAATCCGGGTTTTTTGTTTTTGGAGAATGTTTTATTTTAATTTTGTGCCACTTTAAAAAGAGGGAAGATGCTTAAAAATCTTGTCATAGTTGAGTCTCCGGCCAAGGCCAGGACCATTGAGGGCTTTCTGGGGAAGGATTTTCTGGTGAAAAGCAGTTTCGGTCATGTCAGGGACTTATCGAAGAAGGCTTTGGGGGTGGATATTGAAAAAGGATTTCTGCCTTTATATGAAATATCATCCGATAAGAAAAAGGTTGTCACAGATTTAAGAAAGCTGTCGAAGGATGCCGAGACGGTCTGGCTTGCGACGGATGAAGACCGTGAGGGGGAAGCCATCAGCTGGCACCTGGCCGAGACCCTTGATCTTGAGGAAAAGAAAATCCGCCGGATTGTCTTTCACGAGATCACCAAAAATGCCATCCTGTCGGCCATAGAGCATCCCCGTTCGATTGACAGGAACCTGGTGATGGCTCAGCAGGCAAGGAGGGTACTCGACCGTCTGGTCGGTTTTGAGCTTTCACCCCTGCTTTGGAAGAAGGTGAAACCGGCATTGTCGGCTGGCCGGGTACAGTCGGTGGCCGTTCGACTGATCGTGGAAAGAGAGGAAGAGATCAGGCAGTTCAAGGCACAGTCCGCATTCAAAGTCACGGCCGACTTTCAGGTGGATACCCCCGACGGTCCTGTCGTTGTCGAAGCCGAACTAAGCCGGAAGTTCGACAATAAGGAGGAAGCCAGGCAATTTCTGGAAGCATGCAGGGAGGCGAAGTACCGGGTTGCATCCATTGAAACCAAACCCGCAAAGAAATCGCCTGCTCCGCCTTTTACCACCTCCACCCTGCAACAGGAGGCAAGCCGCAAGCTGGGGTTTTCTGTATCCAAGACCATGCTTGTCGCCCAGCAATTGTATGAATCGGGTAAGATCACCTATATGCGTACCGATTCGGTGAACCTGTCGAACCTCGCCCTCGGGATGGCAAAGGAGGAAATCACCGGGACCTATGGTGCCAATTATGTGAAGACCAGGAAATACACCACGCGCAGCAAGGGTGCACAGGAAGCCCACGAGGCGATCCGCCCCACATACATGAACCAGGCACAGATTGAAGGCGATGTGTCACAGCAACGGCTGTATGATCTGATATGGAAAAGGACCATCGCCTCCCAGATGGCAGACGCCCTGCTTGAGAAGACAACAGTGACCATCGACATCAGCAATTCAACGGAAAAGTTCATTGCCAGGGGAGAGGTCATTCGTTTCGACGGATTTCTTAAGGTATACAAGGAGTCGACGGATGATGAGGATAGTGAGGAGAAGGAAGACCTGCTGCCTCCCATGCAACAGGGTCAGGAAATGCACACCGATGACATCAAGGCGACACAGCGCTTCACCGTCATCCCTTTCCGCTATACCGAAGCCAGTCTGGTGAAAAAGCTCGAGGAACTGGGGATCGGCCGTCCTTCCACCTATGCTCCCACCATATCCACCATTCAGAAAAGGGAGTATGTGTTGAAAGGAGACAAAGAAGGATTTAAAAGAGATTACGTGATTCTCAGCCTGAAGAAAAACCAGCTGAAGGAGAGCGTAAAAACAGAGAAAGTCGGTTACGAGAAAGCGAAACTGATCCCGACGGATATCGGTATCCTGGTCAACCGCTTCCTGATGCAGTTTTTCGAGAATATCGTCGATTATAATTTTACGGCCAGTGTCGAGGAGGAGTTTGACAAGATAGCCGACGGGAAGCGGGTATGGCATGAGGTAATCCGTGATTTTTACCATCCATTTCACCAACAGATAGAGAACACCCAGACCGGTACCACCAAATTCACCGGAGAGAAATTGCTCGGAGTGGATCCGGAAAGCGGCAGAAATGTCTTCGTAAAAATCGGAAAATACGGGCCCATGGTGCAGCTCGGGGATACAGAAAGTGAGGATAAGCCTCGTTTTGCAAGGCTTGGGAAAGAGTTCACCATCGAAACCATCAGGCTTGACCAGGCCCTGGAGCTGTTCAAACTGCCAAAAGTCATTGGCGACTTTGAGAACGAGGATGTAACCATTGGTGTCGGCCGTTTTGGCCCGTATATCCGTCACAAGGGCATCTTTTATTCCCTGCCGAAAACCGATGATCCGCACAGCATCCTGCTTGCCAGGGCCGTGGAGATCATCGCGGAAAAAAGAGAGGCCAATGAAAAGAAGGTGATTAAGGAATTCGCTGAAGATACGGGAATAAGAGTGCTCAATGGCAGATATGGACCGTATATCCAGTCGGGTAAGAATAACTACAAGATTCCCAGGAATGTCAAGCCGGAATTGCTGAGCCTCGACGACTGCAGAAAAATCATTGCCGAGGCAGGTGAAACTAAAAATAATTCTTCACGTAGATTCATCAGGAAGAAGTCCTGATTTCTCTTGTTATGGACCTGTCACTGTATTTTGAACCCATCGAACTGTTCCAGTTCAGATATGCTGATGCAAACCAGCGGAAAAGGCTGGGGGATGTGATTTCCTCCTATCTGGTGGAGGGCAGCTTCCCGCTTACGGATGGAATGGACATTGCTTTCATTGGTGTAAAGGAAGACAGGTCCGCGGTAAACAACCCAGGCTGTTCCCTGGCTCCTGATATGATCAGGGATTACCTGTATATGTTGTTTCCGGGCAGCAATAATCCCAGGATCATCGACCTGGGGAATATCAAACAGGGCTATGACGTGGAAGACACCTATTTCGCCCTGAGTACCGTTATCACTGAGTTACTGAGGGAAGGGATCGTTCCTGTCATTCTCGGTGGAAGCCAGGACCTTACCTGGGCGAATTACAGGGCTTACGAAGACCTTGGTCAGATCATCAACCTGGTGTCGGTAGATTCCTGTTTCGATCTCGGAAAAACCGATACGGATTGCCATTCCCAATCTTACCTGAGCCGTATCATCCTTCATCAGCCGAATTACCTTTTCAATTATGCGAACATTGGTTATCAGACTTATTTTGTTGACCAGGAAGCGATTGCACTGATGAAGAACCTGCTGTTCGATACCTATCGCCTGGGTATTGTGAGAACCAACATCGAGGAGGTGGAACCCATCGTTCGCAATGCCGATATGGTGAGTATCGACATCAGCGCTGTCAGGCACTCCGATGCACCTGGCAATGGAAATGCCTCGCCACACGGTTTTTATGGAGAGGAGATGTGCCAGATCGTAAGGTATGCGGGGCTCAGCGATAAACTGACCTCCATCGGATTCTACGAAGTGAATCCTTCATTCGACCACAACGGGCAGACCACCCACCTGGTTGCCCAGATGATCTGGTATTTCATCGACGGTTTTTATAACCGGAAAAACGACCTGCCCCTTTCCGATAAAGAAAACTACATTAAGTACATGGTGTCTATTTCCGGTCACAAAGACGAAATGATCTTTTATAAAAGCAAAAAGAGTGACCGCTGGTGGATGGAAGTTCCCGTACAGACAAGCATGAAAAACAAGTATCAGCGTCATTACCTGGTTCCCTGTTCTTATCAGGATTACCAGACTGCCTGCAAGGATGACATCCCCAACCGATGGTGGCAGGTGTATCAGAAGTTAATGTAAATCTGGAAAATTCCACGTAATTTTGTGCATCGGGATTCTCCGTCCCAGACCTATCTCAGTTCATACTTCCTTTAATATCAGTTTTTTATGGCAAAATTAGCAAGAAAGATCGCCGCACTTCTGCTGGTGCTGTCCAGCTTTGGTTTGATGGCGACCGGGACAAAAATCTCCTTTGTCCATTACACCCTTCCCAATGGTCTGAATGTCATCCTGCATCAGGACAACAGCAAACCGGTGGTGGCCGTGACCATCCTGTATCATGTCGGTTCCAAGAATGAGAGTGCCGACCGGACCGGCTTTGCCCATTTCTTCGAACACCTGATGTTTGAAGGTTCAGAGAATATCCCCCGCGGGCAGTACGACAAAATAACCCAGAATGCCGGCGGAGTGAACAATGCCAACACCAGTCAGGACAGAACTTTCTATTATGAATTGCTTCCCTCCAACCAGCTTGAACTGGGTTTATGGCTTGAATCGGAAAGGTTGATGCACCTGAAAGTCGACAGTGTAGGAGTTGAAACCCAGCGGAAAGTGGTGAAGGAAGAGCGCAGCTCCCGTTATGACAATCAGCCTTATGGATCCATCATTGAAGAAACCTTTAAAAGAGCATTCAGGGTGCATCCCTACCACTGGATTCCGATCGGATCGGTTCAGTACATTGATGAGGCGAAACTCTCAGAATTCATGGACTTCTACCGTACGTATTATGTTCCTGACAATGCCACCCTTTCCATTGCAGGTGACATTGATATTGAAACAACCAAACAGCTGGTCAGTAAATATTTTGCCGGCATCCCAAAGGGAAAGATCCCGATCGTCAGACCTCAGGTGAAAGAACCTCCCCAGCAGGCGGAGATCAGGGATGTGGTTTACGACAACATCCAGCTGCCCGCCGTGATCCAGGCCTACCAGATGCCGGCCATGGGAACACCGGATTACTATGCCCTTGACATGCTGACACGCCTGCTTTCCTCCGGCGAAAGTTCCCGCCTGGTGAAAGCCGTGGTCGACCAGCAACAGAAAGCCCTCTTTGCCGGTGCATTCCCCTTCGCACTGGAGGATGCCGGCTTATTTATCGTTTTCAGCATTGCCAACATGGGAATCAGTCCTGAGGATGTGGAAGCTGCCATCAATACCGAAGTTGAAAAAGTAATCAGTGGAGATGTTACAGACAAGGATTTGCAGAAACTGAAAAACCAGGTTGAAAATGAATTCGTTAACCAGAATGCAAGCATGGCCGGAATCGCGGAGAACCTGGCTAATTACCATGTGTATTTCGGAGACGCCAACCTGATCAACACGGAGATCGAAAGATACAACAAAGTCACCCGTGAGGATCTGCTCCGGGTTGCCGGAAAATACCTGAGAAAGGAAAACAGGCTTGTGTTGTATTACCTTCCCAAATCTGAAAAAAAATAAGCCTTTAAAATATAAAATAATATCATATGAAAAGAAGTTTGATTCCCGTTTTATTGTCATTGTGGTTCATCCTTCCGGTTCATGCGCAGCTTGACCGCAGCAAACCCCCTCAACCCGGTCCTCCCCCCAGGATTGACATCGGTGAGTATCAGCGCAGCATCCTGGATAACGGGCTTACCCTCATCGTAGTAAGCAATCATAAACTCCCCAGGATCACCTGCAATATGCTGATCGATTATGATCCGGTGATGGAAGGGGAACACACGGGTTTTACCTCCATTACAGGCAGCTTGCTGGGAACCGGAACGCTTACCAGGACGAAGGACCAGATCAATGAGGAGATTGATTTCATGGGTGCCGGCGTGAACTTTACCGACCGGGGATTTTTTGCTTCCTGCCTGAAAAAACACAGCGAAAAGTGTTTCGAGATTATCGCGGATGCACTGATCAATGCAAAGTTCAACCAGGAGGAACTGGAAAAGATAAGGAAGCAGACCCTGTCGGGGCTCGCCATGGAGAAGACTTCGCCCGATGCCATTTCGGACCGTCTGAACCGCCAGCTAATTTACGGGACCGCTCATCCTTACGGGGAAAACGTAAGTGAACAAAGCGTGGAATCTGTTACACTGGAGCAATGCCAGCATTTTTACCAGGCGTATTTCAGGCCGAATATTGCATACCTGGCGATCGTTGGAGATATTACCATGGAAGAAGCCCTGCCGCTGGTGAAGAAGTATTTCGGATCCTGGCAGAAACAGGAAGTGCCGCGGCATGTCTATTCCACACCCGAACCACCGGAAAAGAATACCATCTCTCTGGTTGACCGTCCGGTTTCCGTTCAGTCCGTGATTAAAGTGTCTTATCCTGTCATGATCAAACCAGGGGACAAGAACTATATCACCGGAAAGTTAATGAATGTCATCCTCGGCGGGGGTACCTTCCGTTTATTCAATAATCTGAGAGAGACCCACGGTTACACTTACGGTGCATACAGTCAGCTGAACCACGACAAGCTTATCGGAAGCTTTATTGCCAGCACCGAAGTGCGGAATAGCGTCACCGACAGTGCCATCGTGCAGATCCTTTATGAGATGGAACGGCTGCGTACGGAAAAGGTGCCGGCGGAGGAACTCGACATGGTGAAGAATTATGTATCCGGAACCTTTGCCCTTTCGCTTGAAAAACCGGAGACCATAGCAGGGTTTGCCCTCAATATCGAGAGGTTTGGGTTACCCGCTGACTATTACAGGAATTACCTGAGTGCCATCAAGGCCGTCACCCCGGAAGATATCATGGAAGCCGCAAAGACCTTTCTTAAACCGCAGCAGGCTAATGTTGTAGTGGTCGGTAAGGCGGAAGAAATTGTCAAACCTCTGGCTGCACTCACTCCCGGGAAAAAGATCAGGTATTATGACAATGAAGGGAAGGAATATGACCCTGCCGTTCAGCTTAAACCCGCACCGGAAGGTGTGACGGCTGAAAGTGTGAACGAAAAATACCTGGAGGCCATCGGCGGAAGGAAGAAACTCGCAAAAATGAAAGACATTACCAGTTCGATGACCACCACGGTTCAGGGGATGACCCTTACGTTCAAGAATTACCGAAAGGCACCCGACAAATTGCTGGTGGAAATCTCCATGGGCGGAATGGTGATGTCGAAACAGGTATTCGACGGTGCCCGCGGCCTGGTCACTTCTCCGATGGGGAATGAGGAAGCCGAAGGGGAAGTGCTGGAAACACTGAAAGCAGAAGCTATTTTCTTTCCGGAACTGGATTACGCCAAACACAAGATTACGGCCACCTTACTGGGAATTGAAGAAATCAGCGGGACTCAGGCTTATAAAATCGAATACCGTTACCCCGGCGATAAGAGGACAAGCGTGTATTTCGACCTTGCAAGCGGCTTAAAAATCAGGGAGGTGTCGGATGAAGGGACGACCAATTATTCCGATTACCGAGACGTGAAGGGATTGTTGTTCCCTTACCAGATGGATGCTGAAATTCAGGGTCAGGCGCTGAAGTTGCAAGTGACAGATATTGAGATAAATAAGAAATTGAAAGACGAGCTTTTCAAGATTTAGGATCATGGAGCCATATCTTGTTTCGGCCAGAAAATACCGTCCGGCCACTTTTGAAACCGTTATTGGTCAGGCGGCGATCACCACCACGCTGAAAAATGCCATCCGGCAGAACCAGCTTGCACAGGCTTTCCTGTTCTGCGGGCCCAGGGGTGTGGGAAAAACCACCTGTGCAAGGATACTGGCCAAAACCATCAACTGCAGGAATATTACCGCGGAGGTTGAACCCTGCAATGCCTGCGAATCCTGCCTGACTTTCAACACCAATGCCTCATTCAATATTTTTGAGCTCGATGCTGCTTCCAATAATTCGGTGGATGATATCCGGAGCCTGATCGAACAGGTGAGGATACCGCCTCAGGCCGGGAAATACAAGGTGTATATCATCGATGAGGTACATATGCTGTCGCAGGCCGCTTTCAATGCCTTTTTGAAGACCCTGGAAGAACCACCGCCATACGCAAAATTTATTCTTGCAACCACAGAAAAGCACAAGGTGCTGCCCACCATCCTGTCTCGTTGTCAGGTGTTCGATTTCAGGAGGATCAGTATCGACAACATTACAAAACAGCTTAAATATGTGGCTGAACATCAGGAGGTTGAAACTGAAGACGATGCCCTGCATATCATTGCGCAAAAGTCCGATGGTTCCATGCGGGATGCGCTTTCCATTTTCGACCAGATCGTTTCCTTTTCAGGCCGCAAGGTGACGTATGCCATGGTGATCGAGAATCTGAATGTCCTCGACCATGATTATTACTTCAGACTGACCGACATGATCCTTCAGTCGGATTACGGTGCTGCACTGTTGCTGCTGAGTGATATCTATGAGCGGGGCTTTGAAGGTCAGCATTTTCTGAATGGTTTTTCGACCCATCTGCGTAACCTTCTGGTCGGACAGGATGCGGCCACCCTTCGCCTGCTTGAAGTAAGTGAAACCGTCAGGGGGAAATACCAGGCACAGGCAGCCCGCTGTCAACCGCAGTTTTTAATGAAATCGCTGGAAATCAGCAATCAGTTTGATCTGAATTACCGTATCTCCAACAACAAACGCCTGCACCTGGAGATCTTGCTGCTCCAGTTGTGTATGGTGGTAAAACAGGCAGAGAAGGGTGCTTCGGCGAGAAAATCCCCTGAAATGGTGGTATCCATCGATGCGGACGTTGCGAAAGCTCCCGTTAAAACCCCCGGGAAAGTTCTCAAGGCAGGGAATGGTCCTTCGGGTTTGGGAAGCTTGTCGATCAAAGCCCTGGAACATGATCTGAAAACGGAAAAAAAGGAACAGGCCGTGGAAGCGGATCCCTTCGAAGGCTTGTCCGAGCCATTCGGTCCCGCGGAATTGGAAGCATCCTGGAAGCAGTATGCGGAAGGGTTCAGAAATGACCAGCCCAGCCTGTTCTCTACGCTTTTGAAAAGAAAACCTGTTCTCTCAGACGACTGCCAGCTTACTTTCACTGTCGACAGCCGGCACCAGGAAGAACAGCTCACGGCAAGGAAAACTGAGATGGTGCATTATCTCAGGAAATCGCTCCGGAACGGGAAAATCGGTTTACAAATTCAGCTGACCTCCGAGAGCAGGGATGATAAGCCTTATACTGCGGTGGACAAATACCGGAAAATGGTATCCAATAATCCTTCTCTTCAGTATCTGAAGGATCAGCTGGATTTGGATCTGGAGTATTAGAAACCGTAAGAGCCCGACAGAAACTCTTTGGGATGGCTTACAAGTACCGGAAAGGGAGAGTTGTTGGTCAGTTGTTGCGTATAAGAACCCAGCCACCAGTTCTTGACGGATGTTTCCATTTCAGACATGATGGAGATCAGGTTGGCGTCCACGCTGGTTGCGAAGTTCAGAATATCATCCACCGGCTTCTTCACTTCCACGCCCACTACCTTAAATGGCACCTTGTTTTCTTTGAAGTACCTGGCCGACTGTTCCATGTATCCTTCCACCATTCTTCTGACGGCAGCCACTTTGGTGGAATACATGACCAGGATGTGGACTTCTGAGTGGAACATTTTTGCGATCATTGTAGTAAGGGGAACTTTTTGCCTGGTTTCAGAGGTGCTGTCGACCGGCATAACAATGGTTTTCAGATCTTTACCTATATTAATCACTCCCCTGATGGTGATCACCGGGCAGGGTGCATCCGAAACGATTTTATTGGCGTTGGATCCCATCCAGCGTTCTTCAAAACCGGAAACTCCGTGGGTTCCGGTAACAATGAGAAAAGCATTGCTTTCTTCCGCTTCGGAGATGATTTCCCTGGAGACCCTTCCTTCGCGGAGCTTAAACTCGATCACACTGTCGTTAAGCTGCGGCTGGTATTTTTCCACCAGGCGCCCGAATTCGGCTTTCACAACCGAGTCAACATTCTGGCCCGCTTCAGTCAGTAATGGCAAGGGATTCTGGGGCTGCTTAACCCAGACCATGGAAATGTCAATTCCTCCTTTTTTCGCAATTGAGAAGGCATGCTCCAATGCGTTCAGAGAGCAATCCGAGAAGTCGATGGGAACAATTATCGGTCTCATAATGGCAAATGGTATAAGATACTAGATTGTTAAATGGCTTTTCAAAGATATGGAATGAGTGGTTAAAAAACAAATCCTTATTCCAGTGCGGGGAAAAAAATCAGGTCTTTAACCGTATAGGCGTTCGGATAATCCTGTTTGATTATTTCCAGTACTCCGTCAGCCTGCAGTTTAAACCTGAAATCCCCGACCCGGATCTTGAAAAAGGGTTCCTGGAAGCTGAGGTAAGCCGGGATAGAAGGGAATTTTGAAGAAAATACAGATTTCACATCGAGTGCCCGTTTTTTGGAATCGGCCCCTGAATCAAAGAAAATCTGGATACGGTAGCCATCCATCACCCCTTGCTGGTGGGTGTTATATCTGATGTGTCTCTGAACCAGCAAAGGAATTCTGTCGTCCTGGTGGATGACCAGTGTTCCCTTTTCAGGTGATTCCTGGCACACGGCATCAGGGTTGACGATAAGCCGCAGCATGCATGTCAGCGTCAGGAACAAGGCCGGTAATGGAAAAGATTTCATCACATTCCTGCATGTATCTTCATGATTTCCCTGGCCTGCATGGTTAGTACAGGGATAGGCGAATTGTTGACCATCTGTTGTGCATAAGGTCCCAGCAGAATGTTGGCTGCGGTTGTTTCCTGTTCTGTCATGATGGCAATCAGATCGGCATCAACCGTTTCGGCGTAGTGAATGACCGAGGAGGTGATGTTGTCGGCCTGGACGGCCTCAACGACAAAGGGGACCTCGTGTTTACGGATAAACAGCGCTGTCTGCTGCACATAACTGTCCACTTTTCGCTGCACCGACTGAACGCTGGTGGAATACACGGCCAGGATATGGATTTCGCTCTGGAACAGTTTGGCGATCCTGACGGTGAAGGGTACTTTCTGCCTGGTTTCGAGGGTGCTGTCGATGGGCAAAATAATCCTGTTGACCCGGTCTTTGTAATTGAAATCCAGCCTGATCGTGATCACGGGGCAGGGCGCATAACTGACGATGCGATTGGCATTGCTTCCTATCCAGAATTTCTCATACCCTGAAACACCGTGGGATCCGGCGATAATCATACTGGCATCGTCATATTTCGCCTGGTTCGCAATTTCACGGAACACCTTCCCTTTTCTCAGTTTATAGGAGAGCTCCCCTCTTATGAGCATCGGCTGGTAATGTCTGATCACTTCATCGAACTGCTTTTTTATTTCATGCCGGTGTTCGCGCTGCTGTACAAACATCTCCTGGTCGCTGTTGTCAATATTGTCCACCCAAACCATGATGACATCGGCTTCCACATGATTGGCCATGTGAATGGCATATTCCAGTGCATGAAGGGAACACCTGGAAAAATCAATTGCAGCAATGATCTTTTTCATGATTTCTGGGTGTTTAATTGTTTGATTATCAGTGCGTAGTTTTGGTGTAGGCCGGCATTCCCGCTAATTTGTGGCTAAATTAGCACAAATATGCTAATAAGCAAGGAGAACGGGCGGCTTTCAAACGTTGAAACTCGTACTTTTGTGACATGAGATGTTTTTACATTGATATGTTTTTATTAAGGACAGTATGCCTCGTGAATAAGTTGTACTGTTTTAGCACAACAGTCGTTAATTACAAATGAACCAACACCTGGATCCGGATAAAGAACAACTGAGTTCCGTGGAACGTGAAATGGAGAAGGTGTTAAGGCCTTCCGACTTCACGGATTTCATGGGGCAGGAGAAACTGGTCGATAATCTGAAGATCTTCGTGAAAGCGGCCAGGCAAAGGGGTGAAGCGCTTGATCATGTTTTGTTCCATGGTCCGCCCGGGCTCGGGAAAACGACCCTCTCGTATATCATTGCCAATGAGATGGGAGTGAACATCCGGGTTACTTCCGGGCCTGTGCTGGACAAGCCGGGCGAGCTGGCCGGCCTGCTGACCAACCTGGAGCCCAATGATGTGTTGTTCATCGATGAAATCCACCGCCTGTCTCCTGTCGTGGAAGAGTATCTTTATTCTGCCATGGAAGACTACAGGATAGATATCATGATAGAATCGGGGCCCAATGCCAGGAGCATCCAGATCAAACTGAATCCTTTCACCCTGGTGGGTGCCACCACCCGTTCCGGGCTTCTGACCGCACCGCTTCGTTCCCGCTTTGGCATTAATGCCCGTTTGTCGTATTATACCGCTGCCGTATTGGAACAGATCATCAGGCGTTCTTCGGGTTTGCTGAATGTACCGGTGGAAGCGGATGCGGCCTGGGAGATTGCCAGACGCAGCAGGGGAACGCCCAGGATTGCCAACCTGTTGTTGCGCAGGGTCAGGGACTTTGCTCAGATCAAGGGAGACGGAACCATCACCATGGATATTGCCCGTCTTGCTCTCGGAGCGCTTAATGTTGATCAGAACGGACTCGATGAAATGGATATCCGCATCCTTTCCACCATTATTCACAAGTTCAAGGGCGGACCCGTGGGTCTTGGTACCATCGCAACGGCTGTCGGCGAAGATCCCGGCACCATCGAGGAGGTTTACGAACCCTTTCTGATTCAGGAGGGATACCTGATGCGGACCCCCCGAGGCAGGGAAGCCACTGAAGCATCTTATAGGCACCTTGGTGTCCACAAAGGTGGCGGACAACCTTCGCTCTTTCATGAATGAAACCGGCCATACTGACTCAAGCGGAGAATCAATCCGGATTACAGGGAAGGACCTCAGCAGGAAAATAAAAAAACTGGCTGAAGAAATCGGCTTCACCGCCTGCGGAATTGCCAGGGCTGCCCCGCTGGAGCATGAAAAAGAAATCCTGCTGCAATGGTTACAACAAGCCTTTCATGGTGAAATGGGCTACCTGGCCCGGGAAACCGCTAAAAGGCTGGATCCCCGCCTGCTCTTGGAGGGCGCATCATCAGTGATCTGCCTGGCAAGCTATTACAAACCACCCGATCATCTGGTTCCGTCATTCCCGTTCCGTATTGCCCGGTATGCGCTCGGGCAGGATTACCATGCCGTTATCAGTCACAAACTCACCATGCTTGCCAATGCAATCATGAAGATTACCGGACCCTTCCGGTTTAAGGTTTGCTGCGACACCTCTTCCATCATGGAAAAAGCCTGGGCCGTGAAGAGCGGTCTCGGCTGGACAGGTAAAAATACGCTGCTGATCATTCCCGGGAAAGGAAGCTACTTCCTTCTGGGGGAAATCATCACTGACCTTGAACTGCAGGCTGATGAACCATATGAAAAGGACCATTGCGGAAATTGCAGCCAATGCATGACCTCCTGTCCGGTGAAAGCGATCATCGCCCCGGGTTTGCTGGACGCATCCAAATGCCTTAGTTATCTTACGACATCCTTCAAAAAGACACACCTTCCCGGAACTGCGCTCCACGGACAGTTGTACGGTTGTGATATCTGCCAGGAAGTATGCCCGTATAACCGGATGACTCCCCCTGTTCCACGATCATGGCTTGAACCGAATCCTGCTTTATCTTTGTTGCCGGCCTCCGAATGGACAAAGATGCGGGAAGAAGATTTCAATGCGCTTTTTCAGGAAGGGGACATCAGGAGAAGGGGGTATGGTAAATTCCGCGAACAGATTATGTTGAACAATCAATATCTTCAAAACAATGATTAAGAATCGTATTGTACTTCTCGTATTATGGCTCATCCCCGCAGTGTTGGCTGCCCAGTCGCCCTGTACGGAAGCCATGTCGCCCCAGCGGTTCAGGAAAGTGTTTGAACGTCTCCGCGACATCCCCAGCCAAAATGTGTTGTGGAATGAAACCAATGCCCTGCTTTTCGACCAGTGTTTCAACAGCCACCAGGTGAAACAGATTGCCGAATTGTTTGCCCATGACTGGAATAAGATTGAATTCCTGCAATCGGCTTACAAGCGAACTACCGACCAGGAGAATTACTACGAAGTATATGACGCGCTTGCAAAGTTCAGTTCAGTCATCCGCCTGTATCACTACCTGCAGTCCTATCAGCCTGTTTCACCTCCTCCATTACACACCCCTGAACCGACCCGGGATCTTCATTTTCCTCCTTACAATTACCCGGCATATGTGTATTACCAGAGTTCCAACTTTTGCAATCCGCCGGTTTCGGATGATGATTTTATCAGGCAGGCAAGGGAGGTTTTTTTGCAGCAGAACGAGCCTTCACGATTCTTTCTGTTGAATGCAGGCCTGCAGGGAAACTGCTACACAGCAGCGCAGATCATGAAATTCGCCAGCCTGCTGGAACAGGAAAATAACCGGCTTACATTCGTCAAAAACGCCTTTACCAGCACGGCCGACACCGGCAACTATACTGCCCTGGTGCAGCTTTTCTCCCATTTGCCTTACAGAGAGTCTCTGCTGGATTTTATTAAGAAAAACAGGGTCCCGGCCAGCCCGCCTCCTCCGCCCCCCTGTTTGGTCAGCACGGAGGAATTCAACCTGGTGAAGGAAACGGTCAACAAGCAGTCGTTCAACGCGACAAAAGTCACTGTCGCCAAACAGGTCATCTCCGCAAAAAAATGCTTTACGGCTCAACAGATCAGGGAGATCATGAAATTATTCGGTTTTGAGGAATCAAAGCTGGAAATCGCCAAATATGCCTGGGACTTCTGTATCGACAAACAGAACTACTTCAGCGTGAATGATGCATTTACTTTCAGCAGCAGCATAGAAGAACTGAATAAATTCATCCAGTCAAAGCACTAGTCCGGCGAAGGCGGCTCCTGCCAGCGGTATCCCTTTATATCAAAACCCGCCAGTGTCAGAGCCCTCTCGACCACTGTCATGGCAAGTGCTTCGATATTGCCGGGTTTGCTGTAAAATGAGGGAGAAGCAGGACAGACAATGGCGCCGGCTTCCGTAAGTAACTGCATATTCTTCAGATGAATAAGGCTGTAAGGCATTTCTCTGACCACCAATACCAATCTTCCCCTTTCTTTCAGGACCACATCTGCTGCTCTCGTGATCAGGTCGTTGGCCAGTCCGGAGGCGATCCTCCCCGTAACACCCATGGTAGCCGGACAGATGATCATGGTCCGGTAAGCGGCAGATCCAGAGGCCATGGGAGCAAAATAATCACCGGGATCATACACCGGCCAGGGAAGTGGCGGGATACCTGCCTTGTCCAGCTCATAATCCCAGACACGGGTGGCACTGGACGAAAAGATCACACCGCAGGCATCGATCTGCTCATGGATTTGTAACAGTTTGTCAAATAATAACTTTGCATACAGGGCCCCACTTGCGCCCGTTACGCCCACCACCAGGCGGTGCTTTTTGATTTCAGTATCTGTCATAAACGATAAAACAAGGCAAAGACCAGAATGTCGTGAAATTGCCCCCATTGGGGAAGGATCCGTTTGACATTGCCTGCAAATTCTTCTTTGCGGATGGGAAGCAGGGAGTTATCGGTACGGAAAACAAACCGGTACCTGTCCTGAAATGAGTAGCTTATCCCGGCCACAAAAGACAGATTGGTAGACCGCATCGCGGGGAGCAGGCCTTTCAGGTTGATACCGTTCCCTTCCTCGTAATGCGAAACCAATGCCGCAAGGGCGAAGCCGGCCTCCGCGTCGATGTGGTTCGTGGCCTTGTATCTGAGCAGCAGTGGGACTTCGATGTAGTCGGTTCTGAAAAGGTAATCGATATCGTCGGGATTGTCCGGGTCATCATTGTGCCTGCTCCCTTTCTGGATATAGGCCATTTCCATCTGAAGCCGGAACTTTTCCTTAAGATGAAGTGAAATATAAGCGCCTCCGGTCAAGCCGGCCTTATTGTAGCCCGAATAGCGGTCGCCTCCCACCTGGCTGGCAACGAGTCCGCCAAGCAAACCGCCTTCAAACTGCTGGGCCAAAACCGGCGCAAACATCCCGGTGATGAGGAAGATGCACGTTAATGCCGCCTTCATTCTGCTTAATACCATCATTTGCCCTGAATTGAATGATTGATCTGATTGCCTGATGCGAAATTAAAGTTTTCTTAAAATTGGCGTTAATATTATTTTATATTTTTGTGCCTCAATATTTTATATGTTATGGGCAACGAAAGTTACAAGATCCTGCTGGTTGATGATGAAAAAGATGTGCTGGAATTCCTCGGGTATAATCTCAGAAAGGAAGGTTACCAGGTATTCACGGCAGTCAATGGCAAAGAAGGCCTGCAACTCGCCCGGGAAACAAAACCCCATTTGATTATCCTGGATGTGATGATGCCGGTGATGGACGGGATGGAAACCTGCGTCGAGATCAGGCAGATCCCTGATCTTCAGCATTCCATGGTGATCTTCCTTACGGCACGCGGGGAGGATTATTCCCAGATTGCTGGTTTTGACGCAGGCGCCGATGATTATATCACCAAACCGGTCAGACCAAAGGTGCTGGTCAGCCGGATAAAGGCCCTGCTCAGAAGGTATTCCGAATCCGGTCCGGATGCTAAGCAGATAATCCTTTCCGGCCTGGTAATCGACCGCGACCGTTACCTTGTCGTGAAAGACGGCAAAGAGATCATCCTGCCCAAAAAGGAATTCGAATTATTGGTGTTACTGACTTCCAGACCCGACAAGGTGTTTACGCGGGAGGAGATTTTCGAGAAAGTCTGGGGGAATGACGTCATCGTGGGTGACCGCACCATCGATGTACACGTGAGAAAAATACGTGAGAAGATCGGACTGGAAAACATCCGCACCGTAAAGGGAGTCGGATATAAATATGAAGCCTGATGAGGCAGTCTGACCCCTGGCGGCTGGCCTTGATCAATGCATTGATTGTAACCTCATTTTATGTAGGCATAGAGATCGTTTCCCTGCTCTTCTATCCTGTAAAGCCCGGGTTTTTGGTGATCTCCGCAATTGTGCTGTTGCTTTTCTGCCTGTTTATCTTTCATTTTACCCTCGAGAAATTCATTTATGCCCGTATCAGGATCATTTATAAGCTGATCCGCAGGCAGAAAGATCCGCGTTCTCTCAGGAAAAAAAACAAAGAGCCGCTGCTGCTCGAAAATGTGGAGAAAGAGGTGGAACAATGGACGGCCCATCACCGGGAGGAGATCGAGGAACTCAGGAGGATGGCAGCTTATCGCCGGGAATTCATGGGGAATGTGTCACATGAATTGAAAACCCCCATCTTTAATATTCAGGGTTATGTGCTGACACTGCTTGACGGAGGTCTGGATGACGTCAGTATCAACAGGGATTATCTGCTCCGCACTGAGAAGAGCATCAACAGGTTGATCGCCATCGTGGAAGATCTCGAGGCCATTTCCAAACTGGAAGCAGGTGAGGTGAAACTGAATATTGTCACTTTTGACATTGTTCAGCTCAGCCGTGAGGTTTTGGAAATGCTTGAACCCAAGGCCACCAGGATGGGCATTCACTTGTTTCTGAATTACCAGAACGGTAAACCCGTGCTGGTGGAAGCCGACAGGGAAAAGATCCGCCAGGTAATCACCAATCTGCTTGATAACAGCATTAAATATGCTGCTGAAAACGGCCGGACAAAAATCAGTTTTTATGATGTGGATGAGAGTATCCTGGTGGAAGTGGCCGACAACGGCATCGGGATCGAAGAACATAACCTTCCCAGGCTTTTTGAACGGTTTTACCGCACCGATAAGGCGCGTTCAAGGGATGAGGGGGGGTCGGGACTGGGGCTGGCCATCGTAAAACATATCATTGAAGCACACCAACAGACAGTTAATGTCCGAAGTACTGTCGGACTGGGTACGACCTTCGGCTTCACGCTGAAAAAAAGCAGGTAACCGGGCTTGATAACGGGCTGCATCCTGCAGAGGGCCCCGATCCGGCATTTCTGAAATTCAGAATCTTTTAATTACCGTCATCCAACTTCCGGTGTAACTGTCAACTTTTTATATATTTACGTGTTTAAAGCTGTTAAATCATTGCCTATGATTAAAAAAATCCTCATTGCAAACAGGGGTGAAATCGCTGTCCGTGTAATGCGTTCGTGCCGCGAACTGGGTATCAGAACCGTGGCGGTATACTCCGATGCCGACCGCACCTCCCTCCATGTGCGTTACGCAGATCAGGCAGTTCATATCGGGCCGGCGCCGTCGCGGGAAAGTTATCTTGTGATCGACAACATCATTGCTGCAGCCAAAGCCTGCCATGCCGATGCCATCCATCCCGGCTACGGTTTTTTATCGGAGAATGCGGCCTTTTCACAAAGATGTATCGATGAAGGGATTATCTTTATCGGGCCTTCCCCTCACGCCATCGCCACCATGGGCGACAAGATCACGGCACGCAGGACCATGACGGAAGCAGGAGTGCCGGTGGTTCCCGGAACAAAGGAAAAAGTCACCGACGAACAGCAAGCCCTGGAAGAGATCCGCAGGATAGGGCTGCCGGTCATGATCAAGGCCTCAGCCGGTGGAGGAGGAAAGGGAATGAGGCTCGTGAAGCAGGAAGCAGATATCCTGGGTGCGATCAGGGCTGCCCGGTCGGAGGCCATGGCTGCTTTCGGCGACGACTCAGTTTACATCGAGAAATACATTGAGTCGCCTCATCATATTGAGTTTCAGATTCTTGCAGATAGTCACGGGAATACTGTCCATCTGTTTGAAAGAGAGTGTTCTGTACAGCGACGACACCAGAAAGTAGTGGAAGAAACGCCTTCTCCCCTGCTGACTCCTGAAATCAGGGAAGAGATGGGGAAACATGCGGTGGCTGCTGCCAGGGCAGTACAGTATGAAGGTGCAGGGACGATAGAATTCATCGTGGGTGACGACCTGCAGTACTATTTCCTTGAAATGAACACCCGCCTGCAGGTGGAGCATCCCATCACCGAAAGGGTGGTAGGTGTTGATCTGGTGAAGGAACAGATCAATATTGCCAACGGAGCCAGGCTGCCTTTCAAACAGGAAGACCTTCAGCAGGTGGGGCATGCCATCGAGTGCCGCATCTATGCCGAAGATGTCAGGCATGATTTCATGCCAAGCCCGGGCCGTATCAGGTACATCTCAATTCCGCTCGGATTGGGGATCAGGCACGACGGTTACGTTTACGAAGGCTTCGACATCCCGATCTATTACGATCCGATGATCTCCAAGCTTATCGTTTGGGCAAAAACCAGGGAAGAAGCCATCCGGAAAATGAAAAGAGCCCTCTACGAATACAAGATCACCGGTGTGAAAACCAATATACAGTTCCTTGCAAAAATCATGCGTACGCCTGATTTTACCGATGGCAGGTATAATACGCACTTCATCGAGAAAAACCTGGAATTCCTGATGAAGGAAACCGATTGTGATGCCCTTTGCGAGGATATGGCCATCATTGCCGCCTATGTGGATTATCACGTGAAGAAGGAAATGAAAAAACCGGCCATCCTGACCAGGATCGCGCACAGTCCGTGGAAAACCTTTGGACGGAAACAGGGCATGAGCGGTTGGTAAGTCTTACAAAACGATCAGATACCATGGAAATTAAAATAGGAAAAAGAACAGCTCAGGTGAAATTTCTTGAGAAAAGAGAAAACCTGATGATCATAGAGGTGGATCAAAAAGTGTATGAGGTGGATGTCATGATGGTGGGAGATATGATTTATTCTCTGATATACCAGGGAGAGTCTTTCAATATTGAAATGATCCAGGGCAGCAGTCCCAATAAGTATGATGTGAATACATTATACAATTCCTACCAGATCGAAATCATCGACCAGGCTGCCAGGTTAAGGTCTGATCGCCATGCCGACGGGGAAGCAGGGGACGAAAACCATATTATTACCCCCATGCCCGCGAAAATTGTGAGCATTCCTGTCAGCGAAGGGCAGGAAGTTGCAAAAGGAACCACCCTGATCGTGGTTTCTGCCATGAAAATGGAAATTGAACATAAGGCACCCAGAGACTGTAAAATCAGGAAAATATTTGTAAAAGAAGAAGATACGGTCAATGTCAATGAGGTGCTTATTGAATTTGAGGGATAAAAATGTTTACTTTTCTTGACAACTTCATAAAGTTTTTTTATTTTTACTTGGTATTAAAATTTTTACAATGAATGCCCTATCATTGATTCCCGAGGACGAGGACAGGATTACCACTAATCCTACCAAAAAAAAGAATAAGCTGAAAGTCAAGATCATCCGCTACCTTCATCAGCACGGGAAACAGTCCATTCCCGATCTCTGTCCGGTGGTGCGGGTAAGTGCTCCGACGATGAAGCGATTATTGGAAGAACTGATGAAGGAAAATCTGGTGAAGGTGCTGGGATTGGGTGAATCCGTCGGTGGAAGACGCCCCTTCACGTATGATCTGAATCCTGATTCCAGGGTGGTGATCGGGCTCGATCTTGGCCGGTATGAGACTAAACTGGGGCTGTTCAATATGGCATGCATGCCATTGATTGAACCCTATGTTTTTCCGGAAGGACTGGAAACTGCGGATGATGTCGTGGACATGCTGGTGAAACAAATCGGCAAAATCCTGAAGATAAAAAAGATAAGCAAAGAGCTGGTGTTGGGTGTGGGTGTCTCGTTGCCGGGTTTGATCGATGTGAAGACAGGCATCAGCCACAGTTATCTGAATTATGGCCAGGAACCGCTTGCCAATGTGCTTTCCGGGAAATTCGGTTTACCGACCTTTATCGAACATGATACCAGGGCGCTTGCCAGGGGCGAACTGATGTTCGGACAGGCCAGGGGCAGGAGGAACGTGCTTTGTCTTAACCTGGGAGCCGGGATCGGTCTCAGCATTATCGTTGAGGGCCGGGTTTACCAGGGAACTAGCGGCTATGCCGGGGAATTCGGTCATATCAACGTTGATCCTGACGGAGAGCTGTGTTATTGCGGGAAAAAAGGCTGCCTGGAAACCCTTGCTTCAGGAAGAACCCTTCGTCAAAAGGTCATCGCCGATCTCAGGTCCGGGAAAAAGTCAATGCTTATGGATATGGCGGAGAATGATCCTTCCAGAGTGAAATTACCGATGATCCTTCAGGCGGCCCTTGATGGGGATCAGTATGCTTCTGAACTGATATCCGAAACTGCCGTTCACCTTGGCAAAGGCATAGCAACGCTCATTCATCTTTTTAACCCTGAATTAATCATCCTGGGTGGAATGATGGCGGCAGTGGGGAACCTGCTTTCGGATCCCATTCAGCAGGCGCTGAATACTTACTGCATGCCAAGGGTAAGACAGGACACGGATGTTGTGATTTCTTCCCTGGCCGACAGCGCCAGCCTGATGGGTGCAGTGGCCCTCGTTATTGATAATATTCTGGATAAGAAACCCTGATGGCATTCCGGGAATTCTTGCTGTCTGATCCCTGCAGTTTCCAATGAAAAAAAGAAGCGGTCTTGTTTACATCCTGCTAAGCGCTTGTTTACTGTTAAATGCCCAGATCAGGCCTTCAGCAGGCCGGATTGCGGGGGATGCGGAAAACCGGATCTATGTGCTCGAAAATGACCTGATTTCATTTCAGGTGCGGACATGGCAGGGAAAAATCATGGCCGACAGTCTGTTCGCTCTTGAATCATGGCAGGTGAAATTTCATTCGCGTACCTGGACCATGACTACCGACGGAGGTTTTGAACTGGAGGTCATGTGGACGGACTGGCGGGCACCCGGAAAGGCCGGAAACGGAGATAACCTCCTGCGTCTTGGGAAAGACGATTTCAAGGTGATAAGGCATAGTTACTCCATTGATGATGTTGGCAACAAAGGATTGAAACTGTTTCTTGCCAATCCCGGTATCCCTTTCAGGATTATCCTGTGCTACAGTGTGAATCCCGGCGCATGGTGGGTCAGGAAACACATCGAACTTAGTGATACAGCATCAGCAGTGCATTTTCTGCAATCCATGAGCCCGCTTCACGGTCGTGTGACCCTGCTCGGGAGCAGGGGGCAGATACCGCTTAGTCAGATCACTTTCGAAAACAAAGGGGGATTTGGGCAACCCATTGCCCTCAGCCATGCTGAAGGGGGGGCCTTTCTGGGGCTGGAATATCCTGCTTCAGAAAATATCTGCCACCCGGGCCTTGATTTTCTGGATGTGACACTTCAGCAACAGGCCGGATGGATCATTACAGCGGAACCAGGCAGCAGTCGGGCGGCAGTGCTGGCCCTTACTCCGCCCGCTGTCGTACAAAGCTGGTTTTATGATTATCTGGATGACATCCGCGTGGCCCCGGCTGACCCCTATACCCTTTATAATTCCTGGTACGACCTGCGATCGCCGGAATATCCCGGTGTCGGATCTGGGCATGTGATGAACGAAAAGAATGTGCTTTCCATAGCCGATATGTTATACAATCGGATGCAGAAACAATACGGGATCACTTTGGATGCCTTTGTGCTGGACGACGGGTGGGATGTGTATGAGAGCGACTGGCAACTGCGCAGTGAAAGTTTTCCGGACGGTTTGAAACCCCTTGCTGACCATTTGAAAAAAAGAGGTACGGCCCTCGGAATCTGGTACGGTCCCACCGGAGGATACTCCTTCAGGATGAAAAGGGTGGAATGGATGAAAAAACAGGGCTATGAAGTGGTGGGACAGGGCCGGAACCATGCCATGCTCTGTTTGGGGGGTAGCCGCTACGGAAAGCTTTTCAGCCAGCGGGTGACTTCCAACGTTTTGCATGACGGCGTTTCTTATTTTAAATGGGACGGGATACAGTTTTCCTGCAGCGAAACAGATCACGGCCATCCGCCTGGGATTTATTCCAGGACAGCCATTCTTAATTCCCTTATTGGCCAATGCAGGGCAGTCCGCAGCCTCAATCCGGCCACCTACCTTAATATCACTTCGGGTACCTGGCTGAGCCCCTGGTGGCTCGCCCATGCAAACCAGATATGGATGGACGGAGGGGACTATGGTTTCTCTTCTCTTCCATCGCTGACCCGCAGGGAGGCTTCAGTCACATACAGAGACGGGGTTCTTTTTGATAACTTCCACAGGAAAAACCTTTGGTTTCCGGTTTCTAACCTGATGACCCACGGCATTATCAAAGGCAAAGTGGAAAGTGTCGGGGGGGAATACGATCCTTTGCACAAATTTGCCGATGATGTGGTGATGTACGTGGGCAGGGGAATCAGTATGTACGAACTGTATGTATCGCCCGGACTTGTATCCGATGCCGAATGGAAAGTGATGGCGGATGCCCTCCGCTGGGGGCGGGACAACCATCATCTTATGAGAAAAACCTTCATGCGGGGAGGTGACCCTGCAGCCGGGGAATCATATGCATATCTTCACTTCAGTGGAAAGCAGGGAATTATTGCAGCGAGGAACCCCGGGATTTCTTCAGAAATGATGCCTGTGAAACTTGATCCCTGCTGCGGACTGGATCCTGATGCCCGGGGCCTCGTTCTGGAAAAAATCTATCCCTGGCACGAGGTTCATCACTCACTTCTCAATGCAGGCGACACGGCCATGCTTGTCCTCGATGCACTGGAAACTGCCGTTTACCGGATTTATCCTTTGTCTGATGCGCCCTATCCCCTGCCGGCCGGATTGCGGTTCGATATTCATGCCACTGAATCAGGAAATTGGTTAATGAAAGTTCATACCCCAAATCCTCACGCACACTTTCTGAACCCCGGAACCCTGAAATCAATGCAATGGAACGGGAAGACGCTGGCATCCCTTCGTGATCTGCCCATGCCAAGAGAAGTTCCTGACCTGCTACTGACAGAATCCCCAGGGGATGGGAGCAAACTGAATATGGGAACCTGGCGTTACCGGCTCAGAGAGGATGCCGGGGAAAGTGTGATGAGCCTGCTTTTTATTCCCGACACCAGCCTCCACCTTCCGGAACTCGTGATTTCCGTTGACGGGATGCCGGTCGATTGCAGGATTGAATCTGAAAAGGGTGCGTGGGACTGGGTCAGCTTTGTGATCCCACCCGGCGAACACAAGCTGGGCCTGGCATTAAAACAGGATGGAATGGAACAGGTATGGCAGGGACAGGTATCCGTTTGGGGATCGGTTCAATATCCGGCTTATTTTCAGGAAATTACGATGAACCCGGTGATTCCTGCAAAGGCTGCGGCAAGCCTGCCCGACAGGAATGCAAGCGGTTTTCATTCAGCGTTTATCTTTTGCGGCAAAACAAACGGCTTTATTCATTAAGTATTGATTCAAATAAACTCTCTGAATGTGATGACTGAAAAACGCAATTACATCATTTCTATCGGGATCATCGGAGCCTTGTTTTTCATTTTTGGTTTTGTGACCTGGTTGAACGGCATCCTGATCCCCTATCTGAAGATAGCCTGTGAACTGACCAACTTTGAGGCCCTGTTTGTAGCTTTCGCATTTTATATCAGTTACACGGTGATGGCCTTGCCTTCGTCCTGGGTATTGAAAAAGACAGGCTTTAAGAATGGTATGACCCTTGGTTTAATCGTGATGGCGGCTGGAACGTTGATGTTTATTCCCGCAGCCATGACCAGAACCTATTTCACTTTTCTTGCAGGACTTTTCGTAATGGGAACCGGACTTGCCATTTTGCAGACTGCTTCAAATCCGTATATCACCATCATCGGACCGGTTGAAAGTGCTGCAAAGCGGATCAGCATTATGGGAATTTGCAACAAAGTGGCCGGGGCCATTGCACCGCTCATACTGGCATTTTTTATCCTGAGCGACGGAGATGAGTTTGTGAAAAGTCTTGACGCCATGGACGTGATGCAAAAGCAGCTTGCCCTGGATGCACTGGCGTCCAGGGTGATAGTACCCTATCTTGTGATGACGGCCATCCTGGTTTTCCTCGGGCTGATGATCCGCTTCTCCCCCCTGCCTGAAGTTGAGTTGGAACAGGACAGCACGGAGCATGGAGCCAGTCTGGAAGGGAAGGGCAGCATATTCGGGTTCCCGCACCTGATCCTTGGTGCGCTTGCGTTGTTCTTTTACGTAGGGGCAGAGGTGATTGCCGGGGATACGATTATTACCTACGGAAAATCCCTCGGCATACCGCTTGCCACGGCACGGGCATTTACCACGTATACGTTGATCGCCATGGTGGTCGGTTACGCCCTGGGCATTATTCTCATTCCACGCATCATCAGCCAGCGGCGGGCCCTGGTGTATTCTGCCCTGCTTGGCATGCTGCTTTCAGTGATGGTTCTGGCTGTCCCCGGGAAGACCTCCGTGATCTTCATTGCCCTGCTTGGACTTGCCAATGCGCTCGTCTGGCCTGCCATCTGGCCCCTTGCCATTCATCAACTCGGCCGCTTCATCAAAACCGGTTCGGCTATCCTCATCATGGCCATCGCAGGAGGAGCCCTGCTTCCGCTGCTGTGGGGCAAAATTGCCGATCTTTACAGTCCGCAGACAGCCTACATGATCTTATTACCCTGTTATCTTATGATCCTGTTATACGCCACCTGGTGGTACCGCCTGAAAAGTTGGAGGAATCAGGCATGAAACCGGAACTGGTGATACTTGCCGCCGGCCTGGGAAGCAGGTACGGAGGGCTCAAACAGGTGGATGCCGTGGGCCCTTCCGGAGAAACAATTATGGAATATTCTGTGTACGATGCTCTGAGGGCGGGTTTTGGAAAGGTGGTGTTCGTCATCCGAAAGAATATCGCCGATGATTTCAGGAAAACCTTCACTGACAAGCTTGCCGTAAATGTTCCCTTCGAGTTTGCTTACCAGGAACTGGATATGATTCCCGATGGTCTGGTACCTCCCAGCGGAAGGGTAAAACCATGGGGGACAGGGCATGCGGTAATGGTAGCCGAAGATTTTATTCATGCACCCTTTGCCGTGATCAACGCCGATGATTATTACGGACCCGAAGCATACCAGTCCATGGCGGCTTTTCTCAGTAATGAAGGGAATGATACAAGTTACGCAATGGCAGGCTATGCCCTCGGAAACACGCTTTCGCCTCACGGATTCGTCTCACGCGGCATCTGTGAGGCAGATGATGATAATAAACTGCTTGGCATTACAGAACGGACCAAAATCCGCTTCTCGGAAGGCCGCATCATTGCAGGGGAAGGTGAAAACCAGATACCTCTTTCTGAAAATGCAATCGTGTCTATGAATTTCTGGGGTTTCAGACCCTTTTTCTTCACCCGGCTGAAGGAGCTTTTCACGGAATTCATGAAAACCGGGAAAGATCAGCTAACAGCGGAGTTCTATCTCTCCACTGCCATTGATACCCTGATACAGCATGGTCAGGCCACCGTGGAAGTACTGAAAACGAATGCGTCCTGGTTTGGTGTTACATATCAGGAAGACAGGGCCGCTGTGATAAACAACATCAGGAATCTGATCGGCCAAGGGCTATACCCTGAAAGACTCTGGCATTGAATTGATGATGGAATCGCTTGACCATATCGTATCTCAGTTCAGGACAAAGGGACACAGCCACCTGATTAGCCCGGTGAATTGCGGACATATCCATGAGACTTTCCTGGCTGAAGGGGAGGAAAGTTATATCATACAGCGGATTAACCACGACGTTTTTCCTGACATTTCCGGCCTCATGCATAACATCCATCTGGTAACCACTCACCTGCAGAAGCGAGGCAATGCCTATCCCTATCTGATCCCCATGCTGGTTCCATTGAAGAACGGTGGCTTGTATTTCGTTGATGGCAATGGTGGATACTGGCGAATGATGCGGTTTATTCCGGGCAGCCTGGTGTACGATAAACCGCAGAGTACTGAAATGGCCGGGGAGTTTGGAAAAGCGCTCGGGAGTTTTATCCTGGCGTTGTCGGATTTGGAAGCCGGCCTGCTCGAAGTGCTGCTGCCGGGTTTCCATGACCTGGAATTCAGGTGGGAACAATACACTGCCGCCCTGAAATCAGCCTCTCCTGAACGGCTGAAGGAGACGGGACAGGAGGTCCGGACCGCTGACAGGTTTAATCAGGCCATGCATGCCTATTCCCGGATGGTTCGTGAGGCCGGACTGCCGGTACGCATTATTCACAACGACACAAAATTTAACAACCTCCTTTTCAACGGGGACCAGCGGGCTTTGGCCCTGATAGATCTGGATACCGTTATGCCCGGCTACCTGCTGTATGATTTCGGGGATGCAGTGCGAACATTGGCCAATAAAGCCGGTGAAGACGAAAAAGACACCTGCCTGGTGCGGTTTAATCTGAAAATGTATAAAGCATTTGCCAATCAATTTATTGAAAGTGTCTCACCGGTACTGCAGGAAGCTGAACGGACATCGCTTACCTATGCTCCCCTGTATATCACTTTCCTGCAGGGATTGCGTTTCCTGACAGATCATCTTAACGGGGATCATTATTATCATTGCGATTATTTCGGTCATAACCTGGTCAGGGCTGCCACCCAGTTCGTGCTGCTGAAGGATATGGAAGCCAAGCTGTGCCTGATGAGGGAAGTGGTGGAGGGAAACCATTGCTGACCCTTATTCAAATGTCAGCGTAAACTGAAATATTTTGGAATTCAGCTTCTGAATGTTGGAAGTAAAAACATTGGCTTCGTGTTTCAGGATGTCCCTGAGCCCGTATGACATCTTTATCTCTGTTCCGAATTTGAAGTAGGTGGTGTAGAAATCAAAGCCCACCCCGAATTCAAAGGCCACATCGTTTTTCTTGAGTTTAATCCTGATCTCTTCATCCTGTTCCTTCTTTTTTGCCTGTGAAGCAAGGTCGACGGAATACTTGAAGCCGCTGATCACATATGCCCTGGCGTTGTGGAGCCGCTTGGATTTGTATTTCAGGTAGAATGGGAAGTCGAGATAGGTGGATTCCACTTTCTTACGGGTGTCGAAAAACACGGTATCCTTGATGGCCCTGGTAAATACCATCGATCTTTCACCGAAGGCCAGGGAAGGGATAAAACGCAGATCCCAGTAATCTCCAAGCCTGAGGTTGCTGACAATCCCGATATGAAAACCCATTTCGGGTTCGGCAAGCACTGCATACACAGAATCCTGCCTTTCAAAATCCTTGACATTCTTTACCGTGAAATGCATCTGGTTCAGCCCCAAAATAAATCCGAAATGATAGGGGGCAAGGTCATATTTAGGCAGATTCTCCGGAGTTCTTCTCTGGGCTGCAACGTCACTCCAGGATGAGATCAGCAGGATGATGAGAAGAATGGGACTGATCTTGTGGATTTTCACGGGTGGAATGGCTTGGTGTGCAAGTTCAACGGCCGGGAAGGTGTTTTATTTTCCGGAAAAAGGAGTGCAAAATTACGAAACTATTTCTTATCTCCCGAATAGATACTTGCGATTCCACCTGTCAGCCTTTGCTGGCAAGTGTTTTCAAAACCCGTTTCTGTGAGGATAGCGAGAAATGCCTGGTCGTGGGGAAATGTTTCAACAGAAGAAGGCAGGTAGTGGTAAGCGGATGCATGCTTTGATACCAGTCTTCCGATCAGCGGGAGGATGATGCGGAAATATGCATGGTATAATGCACGCAGCAAAGGATTCCGGACACGGGAAAATTCGAGGATGATGATCTGACCGCCTGGCTTCAGAACCCGGTACATCTCCCGGATCCCTTGTTGCAGGTTCTCGAAGTTTCTTACGCCGAATGCGGCTGTTGCCAGGTCAAAAGTGTTGCTGTCGAAGGGAAGTGATTCGGAATCACCAGTTTGCAGTGAGATCAGTTGATCCAGGCTTTTTTTCCGGATCTTTTCTCTGCCGATGGCAAGCATTTTGTCTGAAATATCAAGCCCACAGATACGCTCAGGGTGGCAGGCTGCCAGCGCAATGGCCAGATCGGCGGTCCCTGTGGCAACATCAAGAATGCCGGCAGGTTTGCGTTCCTGTGCCAGGTTCACGACCCTTCTCCGCCACCGGATGTCAATCCCCATCGACAAGAAGTGATTCAGGAAATCATAGCGGGGTGCAATGTCGTTGAACATATGCCTCACCCTTTCTTTTTTTCCGGGCGATACCCTGTGCCCGTTGCTCATAGCGCTTGTTTTTCGTCCAGTAATCCAGCTTCATTCAACAGGCGGGATTTGTCGATGGGAACCACCCCCACTGCTTCGCAGACCAGTCCGCCGGCCAGATTTGACAACACCGCCAGTTGTTCCGGAGTGGAACCGGACGCCAGGCACAGGGCTGCCACACTGATCACGGTATCACCCGCACCCGACACATCGGCGATCGCCCGCTTGTGAGCGGGTATGATGAAGCTGGCATGAGATCCTGCCGTTTCCCTGTATCTGAGGAAAACTCCCTCTTCCGAAAGGGTGAGCAACACCATATCCGGTTGTTGCCTGTCCTGAAGGACACTGACGGCTGATTCAAGCTGAACCGAATCACGATGGTCGAAGTCAAGTTTAAGTCCTTCCTTCAACTCCTTCAGGTTGGGCTTGAACAGGGTCACGCTGCGGTACAAATCGAAGTTTTTTTTCTTCGGATCAACACAGACCGGGATATTGCTGTTCGCGGCCGCATCAATAAGCCTGCTGATCAGGGAAGGTGTCAGCACGCCCTTGTTATAATCCTGGAAAAGGATCACTTCGATGCGATGCTCTCTCAGTATCCTTTCAATACCGGCAATAAACAGGGCTTCCTCACCGGCGCTCAGGTCATGCGTGTGTTCTTCGTCCACCCGTAGCATCTGGGTGTTATTTCCGATCACCCTGAATTTGGTGGTGGTGATCCTTTCCCGGCTTTGGAGGATGCCGTCGGCTGTCAGCCCGCTTTCCTCCATCAGCTCCCTGAATACCTCTCCCTGACGGTCGTTTCCAATCACCGCACAGAGTATGGGCTGAGCATCCAGGGCTAGAAGGTTGAGCGCCACATTGGCCGCTCCTCCGAGCCTGCTTTCACGGCGGTGAAGGGCAACCACCGGAACCGGCGCTTCCGGCGAAATCCTTTCCACACGGCCCCAGAGGTAGGCATCTATCATCACATCTCCCAAAACCAAAACCTTTCTGTTTCGGAAACTTTCCAGAAGTTGCCTGTAATTCATGTTTCCCATGATCCCTGTTGATGAATTTTCCGCAAAGTTATAAATTGCATGAACCCACCGAATATTCTTTTGTTATCTTTGTTGGTTGACACAATGGCAAGCTTTTGGTATTTAGCTTTATGCGAATTTATTTCCTCTCTCTGTTCATGGTCCTGCTTACTATCCTGTCGCTGAAAGGCCAGCCGACGCTTACAGGATCATCCCAGATCAATACCGTATGCAACGGATTCGGCTGTAATTACAACGGCCCCAGTATCCTGATCAATGAAGTGATGATCCGGCCCACCACCGGAAACGGATCCATTGCCGGAAACAATGCCACCCAGCGGGCTGAATGGATAGAACTCTACAATCCGGATCTCTGCAAACCGGTGGATATCAGTTGTTATTTTCTTGGAAACCGTTCCCCCGACGGAACTCCCACCCAGTATTACGGAGGCGGTTTCGAACTTCCACAGGGAACGGTTGTACCCCCGCGAGGTTTCGTCATCGTCAGAGGGGTCAATGCAGCTGCAGTTCCTGCCAATCTCCTTGTACAGAATGGCGGCAGAACGCTGGAAGTGGTGGTTACGCCAGGATCCAGCAGCGTTTGTTATGGCGGCGGTTCCCGTTTGTGGTTCCCGGATGCAGGGGGTTGGTTTGCCTTTTATGATCAAAACGGGGTCCCGCAAGATGCCATTACCTGGAACAATCCGAATGCACAGGCATTAAGCGGATCGCCCTGCAATCCTCCGGGTAATTGCCCCTTTACCGGAACACTTGCTTCTTACAATAATATTCCCGCTAACCGCAAGACACAAATTTTTAACGGCACCCCTTCCATTGGCTTGTCAATCCGCAGGTTTCCCGATGGAGGGAATTGGGCGGTAAACAGCCAGGCAGCAGCTACTTATGGTACCTGTAATACAGTATGTGCCCCTCCTCCGGTGATCACCTGCAACGGTTCTGCCACGGTAAATGTCAGCGGTGGTACACCACCATATACATATCTGTGGGACGACGGCCAGACCCAGATGACGGCCACGGCAAGCGGATTATGTGCAGGAACATATTGTGTCACGGTAACCGATGCCGGCGGTTTGTCGGCCACTACCTGTGTAACGGTGAACGACTTTGAGCCTATCGTGGAAATGTCGCCGATACCGGATATGTGTATCGATGCAGGCGCAGTCAACCTGACGCAGGGCTCTCCTCCCGGGGGTTATTACTCGGGCTCAGGTGTTTTTACCGATGTGTTTCTCCCCGCTGCTGCCGGCACTGGAACGCATACCATAAAGTATATATATTATACGGCAGATTCCTGTATGAGTCTCGATTCCACCGATATAACCGTATTTCCGGCCCCAAACGTCTTTCTCCCGCCACTCCCCAGTCTGTGTTCAGGTATCCCGCCACTTCCGCTCAATACAGGTTTCCCTGCAGGCGGTACTTATTCGGGTACAGGTGTCATCGGCAACACTTTTGATCCTTCGGTTTCAGGTAACGGCACCTTTCCGATCACATACATCCTGGCCAATGCCTATGGCTGTGATGATACGGCAGTATCCAACATTACCGTCTATCCCGCTCCGGCCGTAAACCTCCAGCCCTTTGCAGGTATTTGCGTAAATGCACCTCCTTTGCCGCTGAGTGGGGGAACACCTGCAGGAGGTACTTACTCCGGCCCGGGCGTCACAGGAAATGTTTTCAATCCTTCCGCCGTGGGCAGCGGCAGTTTCAATATCACCTATTCCTACACTGATATGTTTAACTGCCAGGGCAGCAATACACAGCCCATTCAGGTATTCAACCTGCCTTCCGTCACTTTTCTGCCTCCCGCACCTGTCTGTGTAAACAGTGCACCGGTGGTCATTTCCGGTGGCTCACCTGCCGGTGGGACTTACAGCGGACCAGGTCTCAGCGGCGGCTTATTCAACCCGGCAATTACTGGACCCGGTACCTTTACCCTGACTTATTCCTATACAGATAATAACGGTTGTACCGCGGCATCCGGTCAGAGTATTACCGTATTTCCCGTTCCTGCAGTGAATCTGGCTAACCTTGCATCACTTTGTGTAAATGCCGGGATTGTTTCGCTTACAGGCGGCAGTCCTCCCGGCGGTACCTATTCCGGAACTGCCGTGACCAATGGCAATTTCAATACGCTGATCTCCGGAACCGGAACCTTTGCCATCACATACTCCTATACCGATCCCAACGGTTGCACCAATGCGGCCACTCAGAACCTTACGGTTCACGATCTACCCCTTGTCAGCCTTGATCCGCTCGCGGATGTTTGTCTGAACGCCTCACCGCTTACGCTTTCAGGCGGCCTGCCGGCGGGCGGGACTTACAGCGGTACCGCAGTAAGCGGGTCTGAATTTGACCCTGCAAGCGCCGGCGCCGGAACGCATGTGATCTCATACACCTGGCAGGATGGCAACGGTTGCAGCAACACGGCCTTTCAGAATATCAATGTCCTGAACCTCCCCCTGGTGCAGTTCAGCCCGCTTTCCGACCTATGCCTCAACAGCGACCCGGCTGTCCTCAGCGGCGGAACACCCGTCGGAGGAACCTATGCAGGAAACGGAGTTCTTGCCGGCAGCTTTGATCCTTCCGTGACAGGTGTCGGTTCTTTTCAACTTGAATACATGTATACTGATGCAAACGGCTGTACCGACACAGCCTTGCAGACCATCACCGTCAGACCCCTGCCTGCCGTCAGCCTGCAGAATCTTCCCGACGTCTGCCTGAATGATCCACCCGTGAACCTCAGCGGCGGGAGTCCGGCCGGCGGAACCTACTCCGGACCCGGTGTCCTGGCCAACAGCTTTGATCCTGCCGTGACCGGTGCCGGTATTTTTAATCTTTTCTATACGTACACCGATGCTTACAATTGCAGCAATACAGATAGTTCCACGCTGACCGTCAATACTTTACCCGAAGTGTTTTCTGTCACCGGGGGAGGCATTGTTTGCGAAGGCAGCGGCGGGAGTCCGGTCGGACTGAGCGGATCAGAAAGCGGTGTGGAATACCGGCTGCTGATTAACGGGGTGTTTTATGGTTTTCCGTTTAGCGGTTCCGGCGACAGCCTGTCATTAGGCAAGTTTGAAACTGCTGGTTATTACACCGTAATTGCCAGCAACCTTGCTACCGGGTGTTATGCAAAAATGGGAGATTCCGTGCAGATCAGCACCATGCCCAGGCCTGCTGTGGATCTGGGTGATACCCTGTATCTTTGCGATATTCCCGAACTGCAACTGGATGCCGGCACCGGAACGGACACCCTCACTTACGAATGGCAGAACGGAAGCAGTGAACAATATTACATTGTTACTGAGCCGGGAGTCTATTGGGTTAAAGTCGGCCTGGGCAGTTGCTTTAATACCGACAGCGTGATGGTGGCTGAATGCAGCGAGCTGGAGATACCGAATGTCTTCACTCCGAACGATGATCAAAAAAATGACCGCTTCAAACCCAGGGTTAAAGGAGAGATATTGGATTACAATGTAAATATTTTCAACCGCTGGGGAAAACAGGTCTATACATCCGATGATCTGGAGGAAGGCTGGGATGGAACCCTTGAGAACAAGGGCTCACCTTGTGCCGATGGAACCTACTTCTTTGTGATCACATACAGGGCCTTTGCTTACCCGCAACCCCCCATCGACAGGAAGGTCAGCGGTACGGTCACCCTGTTGCGGTGAACCTTCCCTGCTTTCACTCGTTATGTTTAGAAAATGCGATTAAAATAATTTAATTCTTATGACTGAGAAATTATCATCATTTGTTGGTCCCGGGGTTGCAACCGGGACTGAAGTGCAGGAAATCTTCAAGTTTGCCAAAAAACACAAGTATGCGCTTCCTGCCGTGAACGTGGTGGGTACCCATTCAGCCAACGCCGTCATGGAAGCGGGAAAATCTGTGAATTCTCCGGTTATCATCCAGATATCCAATGGTGGCGCCATTTTCTTTGCAGGCAAGTCATTATCCAATGCCTCGGAACAGGCTGCCATTGCCGGTGGGATTGCCGCCGCTGTACATGTGCACCAGATTGCTGAACTGTACGGCATTCCGGTGATCCTGCATACCGACCATGCCGCAAGGAAACTCCTGCCCTGGATAGACGGACTGCTGGATGCCGGGGAAAAACATTACGAGCGTTACGGCAAACCGCTTTACAGCTCGCATATGCTCGATTTGTCGGAGGAAGAACTGATCGAAAATATCGACATCTGTAAAAGATATCTCGAAAGAATGTCGCGGATCGGCATGACCCTGGAAATTGAACTGGGTGTGACCGGTGGGGAAGAAGACGGGGTCGACAATACCGGTATCGACAGTTCGAGGTTGTATACACAGCCTGAAGATGTGGCACTGGCCTACCGCGAACTGAATAAGATCAGCACACATTTCACCATTGCAGCTTCCTTTGGTAATGTGCACGGTGTTTATAAACCGGGCAATGTCCGCCTTGAACCTGTTATCCTGCGCAATTCGCAGCAATATATTAAAGAGAAGTTAGGTACAGGTGACAACCCGGTGAATTTTGTTTTCCACGGCGGGTCAGGCAGTGAAGTGGAGAAGATCAGGGAAGCCATTTCCTACGGAGTGGTCAAGATGAATATCGATACAGATACACAATGGGCTTTCTGGGAAGGTGTACTGGGTTTTTACCGGAAAAATGAAGCCTACCTGCAGGCTCAGCTCGGCAATCCGGAAGGTGAGGATAAACCCAACAAGAAGTACTATGATCCCCGTGCCTGGATCAGAGAGGGGGAGAAGACCATGGTCGACAGGCTGAAGCAGGCTTTTGAAGATCTGAACTGCCTGAACCGTTACGAATAGCCATGAGGCGCATTGCCCGCCTGATCCTCCGCCTGTCAGGCTGGAAGATCAAAGGTGAATTCCCTTTTCAGTACAAAAAGTCAGTGGTGATTGAAGCGCCGCATACCAGTATGTGGGATTTCGTCTTCGGCTGGCTGGCTCTGCGGACGCTGGGTATACAGGTGAAGTTTCTGATCAAGAAAGAAATGTTCGTCTGGCCTTTGGGGTACCCGCTCCGTAAGCTCGGAGGCATCCCTATAGACCGGCATCGTAACAACAGGATGGTATCATATATCTCAGAACTGTTCGATAAGCATGAGTCGCTGTATATTACCATTACGCCCGAAGGAACCCGTAAAAAGGTGGAGCACTGGAAGAAAGGATTCTACTACATCGCCATGCATGCCAGGGTACCTGTGGTTTTAACCTATCTTGACTATGGAAAAAAGGAGGGCGGTGTGGGTCCCGTGTTGTGGCCTTCAGGCGATTTTCAGTCCGACTGGCAGATCATAGAGACATTTTACCGCGGGAAAAAAGCCCGGCACCCCGAAAGGTTTAACCTTTCGACGGGATGACATCCCAATTCAATTAGATTACCTTTGTGGCGGTTCACTTCCATGCAGCAAAGCATTTTGAAATTATTGCTCAGATTCCATGCAATTGCATGGATAACAATCTTTTTTGGCATCTTTAGCCCAACAACTGATGCTCAGACATTGCAACTGCGCTTTACCGGAAGGTTTTTGCACCAGTTGATTCAACAATACATCCAGTTGGACAGTATCCGTATTGAGAATCTCACCCAGGCCTGCGATACTTTGTTGTATTGGCCTGATACGGTGCTTCTCCTGCCTTTTTCCGGTATCAGTAACCAGCAGTTTACAAGCAAGGATTTTGGTTTTAGCCGGCCCTTTCCGCCACCCTTTCCGGGATGAATGTTCTTTTGATCTTCATTTGCCGGCCTCCGGGCAGGTAACGATATCTGTTTATGATCAGAATGGAAGCGCAAGCTACACCTTCACGGATTATTTGCCGGCGGGAACGCACAGTTTCCGCTTTCATTCCGGCAACGCGCTGGTATATTTTGTGCATGCTGTCTGGCGATCCCAGTCCAGGGTACTGCAGCTTGTGAGTACGGGATGGGAGAGCAAGCGGGGCAGCAGTCTTCGCTATCTGGGTCAGACCGGCAACGGCCCCTTACTTAGAAATGATGTTTCAACAAAAAGTTACTTTTATTTTTCACCTGGCGATACCTTGCTGTATCTGGGATATGCTTCCGGGTATATAGCGGGTTTTACCGGCGTGCCGACGACAGATACAATCCATACTTTTATTTTCGGAGTGGGGCATCCCTGCCTTCAAAACCCGCTGCTATCCTATGGAGGACAACTGTATCAGACTGTGCAGATTGGTACCCAGTGCTGGATGCGGGAAAACCTGAATATCGGTACCATGGTAATTTCAGCCAACACAGGATCGGCCCATTCCGATTGCAGCAACAACGGGATTATCGAAAAGTACTGTTACAACAATGAAGCCGCTAACTGTTCAGTTTACGGCGGATTATACGACTGGGATGAAATGACGGGCTATACCGGCGGTGCTGGAGTTCAGGGCATCTGTCCGCCCGGCTGGCATATTCCCACCGATGCTGAATGGTGTACTTTGACAAAATACCTGGACTTATCTGTCAATTGCAACGGCTGGAGCTGGTCCGGAACCAATGCCGGAGGAAAGATGAAAGAAAGCGGATTCGCGCATTGGCACGCACCCAATACAGCTGCCACCAACCTGAGCGGCTTCACGGCTCTTGGGGCAGGATTCCGCGATAATATTGGTTTCTTCGATGGGCTCAAATTAGATGCCTACTTCTGGTCCTCTTCCGAGTACGCGCTCACACTCAGTATTTACAGGGAGTTGTTCTGTAGCTATGCTCAGGTAAACCGCTACCACCTCAATAAAAACACCGGCTTCTCTGTTCGATGTCTCAGGGATTGAGCTTGTGCAGACCAGGCAGTGTCATGCCCTGTCTATTCTACATTTGCCTATGTGTTCCGGGAAGGTTTTCGCTGTCAGCCTCTAATAAGTGTGAGCACAGATCCTAGCGTGCGTGCACCTTAAGCGTTTCCATGAACCTCCTGTTCTCTTGCCTTACTCATGATGCCACCACAGCAGGTCGCCGCTTCTTTCTGAGGATGGCCATCGTTCCCGCATATAACAGAAGGACTCCCAGTATGGCCAACACCCATTCCTGCAGGGTTGGAATGGATGCCGGACATGCTACCGGAAAGGGGGGAGATAAATACACCTGCCCATCTGTGTCCACGATAAGTACTTCATAAATACCTGTCATTGATACCGCGTGAAAAGTGGTGTCTGCACCCTCAATGATCGAATCATTGACAAACCACTGGATGTAGTCGATATTGGTGATGGGAGATTCCGTTACGGCATACAGATCCAGTGTTTCGCCCGGACAAAAATAACCCGTACCATTGGATGCGGTAATCGTGACTTTGTTGCCCACACAAATGCAGTAGTAGGATCCTCCCACCGTAATGGAACACCAGTGCTGGCCGGCGGTGTCAGTACTGCATATTTCCGAATAAACGGAAGGAGGATTGTTGATGACAACCTGGCATTCTGCCTGATTGGGACAGGCTTTGCGGACACAGACGTGTGCGGCTGAATCCGTGCATTTGATTTTATAGTCTTTGATCAGCTTCGTTTTTGCATTCGATTGTTCGATATTCAGGATGCATTCGCTTCCGTAACAATTTGCCGAAGGAATCGTGAAAGTAAGGGCGATGCCGAAAGTCGGACCTACACAGTTATTCTGACTGAAAGTGAGAACCGGATTGAAAGATGAAGCAATAATGCCCCCGGTAATCAGCAGTAACAGGCTCCTGATGGTTTTCATAAAGCAAATCTCCTTATATTAAATTGTTGTATATATAAAGAAAAGGGATCAGGGCGTATTACTCATCTCAAATATAAGCATTCCTCCGTTCATAATGACATCGTGAGGCAATAAAAAACTTTCAAGAGGTTTGCCGTTCACAAGCACCCGTTTCACATAGATGTTTTCCCTGCTTTGATTAATGACATTGATACTAAGCGTTTTGTTGCCCTGAAGCCTGATCACCGCGTTCTTTACCGACGGACTCCCAAGGACATAATCCGGTAAACCCGGACAGACCGGGTAAAATCCCAGGCTGCTGAAAATGTACCAGGCACTCATCTGTCCGGCATCGTCATTCCCGCAGAGACCGTCGGGACCGGAACCGTACATGCTGTTGATGATCATCCTGACCCGGGCCTGGGTTTTCCAGGGATACGCGGCATAATTGTACAAATAGGGGATATGATGTCCTGGTTCGTTACCGTGAACGTAAGCACCGATGATGCCATCACGGGTAATATCCTCGTTTTTTTCAATATACCTGTCGTCGAGCCTGGTTTCGAAAATGCTGTCCAGACAGCGCGTAAAGCGTTTCCTGCCACCCATCAACCGAATCAGTTCGGGAATGTTATGAGGAACATAAAGTCCGTAGTTCCATGCATTTCCCTCAATAAATCCCTGTCCGTGCGTGTCCAGCGGATCGAAAGGGATGCGCCAGCTTCCGTCCGCCATGCGCGGCCTCATATACAGGGAAACGGGATCGAAAACATGGCGATAGTTGGCAGCACGCTGCATATAGCGTTCATATGACTTACGATCTCCCGCGATGCCGGCGATCTGAGCAATGCACCAGTCGTCATAGGCAAATTCCAGTGTTTTGGATACCGAATTCCCGCTGACGTCTTCCGGTACATATCCTTTTCGCTGATAATCCCCCAGACCGTCGAAATAAGGGACGGAAGAGGTATTGATGCAGGCTTGTAACGCCCTTTTCGTATCCACTCCGGTCAAGCCTTTTACCAGGGCATCGGCAATGACAGATACCGCATGATACCCGATCATACACCAGTTCTCATTGGCATGGTGGCTCCAGACGGGCAGCATATGGTGCACGCTCTGGTCGTGATGGGCCAGCATGGATGCAATCATGTCCCTGTTGCGGTCAGGATGGATGAGGTTGAACAGGGGATGCAGCGCCCGGTAGGTGTCCCAGAGCGAGAAGACCGTGTAATTAGTAAAGCCTTCAGAATGATGAACTTCCTGGTCGAGACCGCGATAGGTACCGTCCCTGTCCTCGAAAAGCACAGGAGCAAGCATGGTATGATACAGCGCTGTGTAGAAAACAACCCGGTCATCATCCGTCAGCGTTTCCACGGAAATTCTTGCAAGCTCCCGATTCCACCGCTGCCGCGCTTCGGCTCTGACCATTTCGAAATCGCCATGCGGTATCTCAGCTTCCAGGTTGCGCAGGGCTCCCGCACTGCTTACTGACGATAAAGCCACTCTGACGCCGATCTGTTCGCCTTCAGCAGTCTGAAACCTGAACCAGGCCCGGATGTCACGCCCGGCCATCTCGGGGAAGTTCCGGCTTTCGTCGAAACGGCGGTAAAATCCTTTATAAGGAACAGTGTCGTACTTCCTGTGCCCATATTCGCTGAATGCCTTGCTGAACCGGATGGCAAAGTACAGGGTCCGTGTCCTTGCCCAGCCGCTGGTCTGCCGGTAACCGGTAATGGTGCTGTCGTTTTCTATCCTGACGAAGGTCCAGATGTTCTTGCCTTCATAGGTATAAATGTTGTAAACCAGGTCCAGCAGGATGTTGGCTGAATCGGAACGCGGAAAAGTGTAGCTGTGAAATCCCACCCTTTCGCTGGCGGTCAGCTCAGCCAGGATGCCACTGGTGGCAAGCTTCACGCGGTAATAACCGGGTTCTGCAGCTTCATCACGGTGAGAGAAAACCGAAAACGTACTGCTTCGCGTGAGGTCATTGTTCCGGAGCCAGGAGTCGACTGATCCTGTGGTTGGTAAGAGGAGGAAATCGCCCAGGTCGGAATGTCCGGTGCCACTGAAATGTGTGTGACTGAAACCGTAAATCACTGTGTCTTCGTACTGGTAACCGGAACAGTAGCGGTATACTTCCGGATTGTATTTTCCATGTATATACATCGGAAGGTAATTCGTTTCAGGGCTGAGCTGTACCATCCCAAACGGTAGGGTGGCACCCGGGTAGGTATGCCCCATGCGATGGGTGCCGATGAAAGGATTCACCCATCGGCTCAGATCATCCTCCTGTGAATAACCCGGTCCCGAAAACAGCAGCAGGACAAAGAGAAGCAAAATAAACGAGCTTGTAATTGTTTTCTGATCCATGATTGGTAAAGAATAATCCGGATTCCTGATCGCTGCAGGAAGCTCAATGTCCTGCATTTACCATCGAAAGATTCAAAAATACACCTAATTTCTCATTTCCCAGACGCAGATATTTTCTTTACACCGAAAGAACAAAGGAATGCGAAAAATGGATTTCAGCATTTATAGATTTAATGAATCTAAACGAAAATAGCTCCGCATTTTATTAAGATTCAGTGTACCTTTGCGTGAATGAGAAAGCTTCCTATATATTTAATTGTGATCTTGACCTGTTGTTGTACTTCAGTTCAGGTCTTTCCACAGCAACTGACGGCTTCTGAAATTATCCGCAGGGCCGACGAAAAATTCAACGGCGAAAAAACAAGCCAGGGGGAAATGAGTGTCCAGATAGTCAGGCCTTCGTGGGAGCGGACCATCGTCTGCAAATACTGGGCTAAAGGAAGGGACTACAGCCTTACGCTGGTCACTTCACCCGCCAGGGAAAAGGGACAGAGTTTTCTGAAGCTGAAGAATGAACTCTGGACCTGGAATCCGACCATCTCCCGCCTGATCAAGCTGCCTCCTTCCATGCTTTCACAAGGCTGGATGAACTCGGATTATTCCAACGACGACATCCTGAAGGAGTCGTCCCTGCTGTTGGATTACAGTCACCAGCTGGCCGGGGAGGGCTTGCATGACGGGACTGCCTGCTGGAAGATACTGCTGATACCGAAGGAAAATGCGGCCGTGGTCTGGGGAAAGATCATCAAATGGGTATCCAGGGATGAGTTTCTGATGCTGAAATCGGAATATTACGATGAGGACGGAGTCCTGGTGAAGACGGAATCGGCTTACGACATCAGGATGATGGACGACCGCCGCCTTCCCACCCGGATAGAGATCGTCCCTGCCAGGGAAAAGGGAAATAAAACCATCGTTCGCATGCTTTCCGTGAAATTCAACAGGGAACTCGGCGACGCCTTTTTCAGCCAGCAGAACATGAAAACGGTCAAATAAAGCTGTCAGTGATACTGATCCTTGCCTGGAGAAACATCTGGAGAAACAGGAGGCGGACGCTGATCACCATTGCCTCGGTGTTCTTTGCCCTGCTTTTTGCCCTGCTGATGCGGGCTTTGCAGGTCGGAACCTATGATCACATGCTTCGCAGCATGCTGGATGCTTACACAGGCTATATCCAGGTGTACAGTACGGATTATTATTACGACCGTTCGATTGACCACCTGTTTGAGCAGGATGAGGCTGTAATGGCGGGTATCAGCGAAATACCGGGTGTGAAGGCGGCCATTCCCCGCCTGGAGACTTTTGCCCTGGCAATAACCGCCCGGCAAACCAAAGGGGTGATGCTGCTGGGCATTGACCCGGAACGCGAAAAGCTGCTTTCCAATCCCGCCGGACGCATTACACAAGGGAGATACTACAGGGCGGGGGAGGGAGGACTGCTGCTTGCCGGACGACTGGCTGCTTATCTTGGTGTCGAACCTGGCGACACCCTTACCCTGATGGGCATGGGCTGCCAGGGTGCTTCCGCAGCAGGCCTCTTTGTGGTCAGGGGAATCCTCAAACTACCCAATCCCGATCTTGACCGGAGGCTGATCTACATCGACCTGCCCTCTGTCAGGGAATACACCGGCTGCAGCAATATGCTCAGTTCCATTGTAATCAACCTTGATGATGTAAATCAGACGGCAGCTATCAGGGACAGGATCAGCCACATGTTTAGCGATAAGACCTTCAGGGTGCTGACGTATGAGGAAAATTCCCCGGAACTGATACAGCAGATCGATTCCGACAAGGCAAGCGGGTACATTTTCCTCGGACTTTTGTACCTGATCGTGGGATTCGGAGTTTTTGGGACAGTATTGATGATGATCAGCGAACGAAGGAAGGAAACGGGGGTGATGGCGGCTATCGGGATGCAACGCTTAAAGCTGGCCCTGGTGGTAGTGACGGAAATGTTGTGGATGGGTTTGCTGGGCATTGCAAGCAGTTATGTCGTAAGTATTCCTTTGGTCTGGTACCTGCAGGAATTTCCCATCCGCTTTACCGGTGAGATGGGTGAGATCTACCTGAACTACGGACTTGAACCCATCATGCCTGCCCGGCTCGACCTGATGGTGAACCTTTGGCAGGCCCTCATCGTACTGCTGATTATCTTCATCTCTGTGATCTATCCGGTTATCAGTATTTTTAAAATGAAGGAAACAGAAGCTTTACGAAGCTGACAAAATATCAAGCCAATGATCCTGGTCATTGCATGGAAGAATATCTGGAGAAGCAAAACCCGCAGCCTGGTGGTGATGGCGGCATTCGCCCTGGGGGTGTTCAGCGTGGTGTTCGGGGCGGCGGTCATGATCGGGCTCATGGACCGCCGGATGTATAATGCCATCCATAACGAGGTTTCCCATCTGCAGGTGCATCATCCGCAATTTGCAGATAATGAAGACATTCATCTGGGAATTAGGCATTCCGATGCCGCTGCTGACAGCCTGGCCCGTCTGCGCGGCATCAAATCCGTTTCCACCAGAATTCTCGTGCAGGGTATGGCCGGAACGGCGGAGAAAACGGCCGGGGTGATGATATGCGGTATCAATCCGGAAATCGAGAAACATGTGACAGACATTCACCGGGTCATCCCGCACAAGGGCGGGGACTACCTTAGCGGAGACTGCCGCGGGGAGATCCTGATCGGGGAGAAACTCGCCAGGGAACTCAACCTGGCCTACTACAGCCTGCACGATACCCTGCCCCGGGAACTGCTTTCACTGGCGAAGGAAAAGGCATCACCTGCGCTTGACAGCCTTAAGGGAATAAGGTTTGTGTCTGACAAGGCTTTTGAGGACGCGCTGAACCAGGCCTGCGGCAGCACGCTCAGTGCAAAATCACTTTACCGTATCAAACGTCAGAGCCTGCAATACAGCCTCCGGAAGAAGGTAGTACTGACCTTTCAGTCTTACGACGGGGAACTCACGGGAGCGGCTTTCAGGGTTTGCGGAATATTCAGAACCAAGAATGCCATGGTTGACGGCGTCCGCGTCTTTGTGAACAAAGATGAAATTGCTGAACTGGCAGCCATCCCGAAGGGCTTTGCACATGAAGTGGCCGTATTGCTTGAGGACGGCACCCGGCCGGATGAGGTGAAAGCAGCGGTCAGCGGCAACTTTCCGGGCATGCTCACTGAAACATGGAAAGAACTACAGCCTGATGTGGCCTATATGAAGACCATGGTAGACAACATCATGTATATTTACCTTTCCATCATTTTGCTGGCGCTTGTTTTCGGACTGGTCAACACCATGCTGATGGCCGTGCTTGAACGGACAAGGGAACTGGGGATGCTCAGAGCCGTGGGGATGAACAATAAAAGGGTTTTCCGCATGATCATGCTGGAAACGGTTTTGCTGGCCATATCCGGTACCGTGGCAGGAATCCTGATCGCGGGTATCCTGATTGCCTGGAAAGCAAAGACCGGTATCGACCTGTCGTATCTGTACGGAGAAGGCTATGAAGCATGGGGCTTCGATACCTTTCTATATCCGGTCATCCGATGGAAGGAGATTGCTGAGGCGATGATGCTGGTGATCCTTGCCGGGGTGCTGGCTTCAGTCATGCCGGCCAGAAGGGCCTTGCGGATGAAACCGGTGGATGCACTGAAAACAGAATGAGCGAATGTTGCCGACCAAAGATTTTGAAAACATAAAAACAGGCTTATGAATGTTTTGGAAACCAGGTCCATTACCCGGATATACAAAGAAGCGGCCGGGGAGATCCGCGCCGTGGACGGCATTTCCTTGACTTTTCAGAAAGGTGAGTTTGCCGCCATCGTGGGTCCTTCCGGATCGGGAAAGACTACGCTGCTGAACCTGATGGGTGGCCTGGACAGGCCGGATACGGGGTCCATCCTGGTGGATGCGGTGGATATCTGCGGACTCAACGCCAGGCAACTGGTCGATTTTCGCCTGTATAACATCGGCTTTGTTTTCCAGGCATATAATCTGATCCCGGTACTGACGGCCGAAGAGAATGTGGAATTCATCATGCAGTTGCAGAAAAGACCCAGGGCAGAACGCAGGCAACGAACCCATGAAGTGTTGGCTGCCGTGGGCCTGGCTGACAGAATGAAAAGCCGTCCGGCCAAACTCTCCGGCGGTCAGCAACAAAGGGTGGCGGTTGCCAGGGCCCTGGCTTCAAAACCCAAATTCGTACTGGCCGATGAACCCACGGCCAACCTCGATTCCAAATCGGCGGAAAACCTGCTGGAGATCATGGAAAAACTCAATCGCGAAGAATCTATTACCTTTATCTTCTCCACCCACGATCCCCGGGTTGTGGCCAGGGCAAGAAGGGTGATTACCCTGGTGGACGGCAAAGTGATCAGGGATGAAACCGCTTAGCCATGCATACCGGCAAATCAGCCTGGTTGCCGGCATCCTTTTCCTGCTGTTTTCTCTTCCTTATCAAGCTGAGGCACAGGACAGTGCAGGAAAGTTACCTTATCAGTTATCCGGCTACCTCAGCGATATGCAGTCAGGAATGTTTTCGCACTGGCGAGACGGATGGATTACAGACCAGTTGCTGCAGAACCGCCTCAATGTTTCCTGCTCTCCCGGTTCATCCTTCACCCTTGTACTGGAAGCAAGAAACCGCCTGATGTTTGGAGAAAGCATGGATACCGACACTGCCTATGCTCAAAGAATGGGAACCGATCCCGGATATATGGAATTTCTGACCAACAACCTGGCCACGGGAGAAAGCTATGTGTTGAACAGCAGCGTCGACAGGTTTCATGTCCGCTTTGCACGGAAACATACGGAAGTGACCCTGGGCAGGCAGCGGATTAACTCGGGACAGTCATTCGTCTGGAATCCCAATGATCTTTTCAATGTCTATTCTTTTTTCGATTTTGATTATCCTGAGAGACCCGGCTGTGATGCACTCAGGCTTGAACATTATCTCTCGGCAACCTCCGGCCTGGAAGCGGTGGCAAGCCTCGACGCTGCCGGGAAGCTCACCCTGGCTTCATTATTCCGGGCGAATCGCTTTGGCTATGATATTCAGCTGCTTGCGTCTTATTTCAGAGAAGAAGATGCCGTATTTGGCCTGGGTTGGTCGGGAAATCTCGGCAAGGCCGGTTTCAATGGGGAGATCAGTCATTTCATCCCTTTCAAACGGAGTGCCGGGGAGAAAAATCTGGTACTGCTCAGTGCGGGAACCGGCTATATGTTTCCGAATGCGCTGTACCTGCAGGGCGAAGTTTTATATAGTTCTGAGTCTCCCGACCTGCAGGAGGGAGGACTGATGGAATACTACAGGGGTGATCTGAATGTAAAGAAACTGGCACTTTCTGAGTGGAATGTTTTCACCCAGGTCAGTTTTCCGCCCACACCCCTGCTGAATGTCAGCATCGCCTGGATGTGGCTGCCGGGCCTGAAAGGCTGGTACGCAGGCCCGTCAATAACCTGGGGATTAACTTCCGATCTCGATGTGTCACTTGTCGGACAGTACTTTTACCTGAAAGACGGTGTAAAAGATGTCATGTACACCGAAGACCTCAAACTCGGGCTTGCCTTTCTCCGCTTGAAATGGGTGTTTTGAGGGGGAGGAAGAGAATAACAGCTTCCATCCAGTCGATATGCTTATCCTTGAGTCAACTTTTCCTGAAGTGTATCACTGTGCTTTCGCAGACCTGGCAAATGTGCAGACAAAAATGCTGCCCCTGCAGCAACGATTGTACCCAATGCTGCCAGGGCCATGTCTTTCTGGGCGTCCCAGCGATCACCCTGCTGCCCGTTGTAGTTTTCCGCATCCCAGGGATCCATCAGGTAGATCAGCGACCATTCAAAAAGCTCATACACGGCCCCGGATGCCACAATGAAACAACATGCGGTAAAGCTGGCCTGGGACAGCCTGTAGGAAAACCGTTTCATCAGGATTTCACGGATGGGAATGAAAAGCAACAACCCATAAGCGAAATGCACCAAGCGGTCGTAATGATTTCTTTCCCAGCCGAATACCTCATTGATGCGCATTCCGCTCACCGTATGTATCCAGGATTCATAGGGGACATAGGTATAAATCCAGCGTGCACCCAGCGTATGTAACGACATAAACAGGGCGAACAGCAGAAAGGAACGGTCACTCAGCCAGGGATGAAGGATGAACCAGAGCATGATGAGCGTGGCTGCCAAAGATGCCGTATGTTGCAGCCATTGTTCGTCAGGATACACCGGGTGGATCAGGGATAGGATCAGCAAAACCCAGTAAATTCCGGTGATCAGCAGTTTTTTAGCCCTTCCGTGGAAGTTCATGATTCAGATATTGGATGTCATGACAAGGTTTCTAATTACCGCTGAAAATGTAGGAGGCATCCACATCCCCCGCACAAATGCCCCTGATCTGCTGCGTTAAGGGTATGCTGCCGTCAAGGATCACCTGTGGTTTTTCAAAGACCCAGTTACCTATGGGGAAGCTGTTAATGATCCCCACAAAACGTTTCTGGGTGGCCATGGCATCGTTGGAGTTGATAAAGTTGTTTCCGTCAACGTCGCCTGCCTTGAACCTGAGTCCGCTAAGCTGAAGCATTCCTACGAAATGCCGCATGGTGATCAGTCCGTCTATGGCATTCACACCACCCCATTGAAGGCTGCTGCTTACTTCCAGGGTATAGGTCCCGAAAGTGTAATCGCTGAAACTGTAATATCCGCTCTGATCTGTGGTGGTCGTTTGTACGATGCTGTCACCCTGCTTCAGTTTCACCAATGCATTGGGTATGGGGGTCTGATTGTTGTTGTCATAGCGCACATAACCGCCAAAGCTGCCATAACCTACCTGCAGCATCAATGTGTCACTTGCCTGGCATTGGTTGTCTGTGGAGACTGTTACAGCATACAGCCCTGTTTCTGATGCAAGGATGGTTTGAGTGGTCTGGCCGTTGTTCCACAGATAGGAAGCGAAGCCGGGCCCTGCATCAAGCAGCATGCTTTGGTTTAGACCGATAGTGGTGTCATTCCCGAGGTTGACTACCGGAAGCGCCTCGACAACCGGATTCATCGTGTTCGAAACAACCGGGTTGTTCATAACACAAAGCAGGGAGGAAGTTAGGGTGCACCAGACCATGTCTGTATCCTGGGGTTGGTAGGTGAATACCTGGCTGTTGCCGCCAACCGCTAAGCCGTTCACCATCCACTGATATGCAGGATTGCTTCCCCCATTCTGGATATTGGCAAAGAAATTCACAGCATTCCCTTCGCATATAACTCCTGAGGGATACTGCAGAATTTGAATACCGGCATTCACATATGCCTGGACATTCATTACAATGACATTGGAGGTTGCCGGGTTGTTCTGGGCACAGGCAGCATTGCTGGTCAGGACGGCATAAATCACATCATTTTGCTGGCAGCCTGATGTGCTGAAACTAATCCCGCTGGTTATGTAAGTTCCTCCCTTATACCACTGGATCAAAGGATTGCTGCCTCCGTTCTGGTAACTCGCCGTGAATGTTACAAGTTGTCCCTGACAAATCTGATTGGAAGGGCTTACCTGAACGGAAATCGAAACCGGGGCAAGGGGGGTAACGGAAATAACCAGGGTATTTGAAATGGCTGGATTGTTTGAAGTACAGCTAAGCGAGGAAGTCAGCTCACAATGCACCTGGTCCCCATCTTCTGGAATATAGGTGAGTGTAATACTGTTGGTTCCGATTTCCAGCCCATTGACTTTCCACTGATAAATTGGAGATGGACCGGGATTGACCGGCGAGGCGGTAAATGTGACACTTTGTCCCGCGCAGACCGAACCAGAAGCACTGGAGGCAATGGTAACCGATACAGCTGAAATCGAATTGACCAATCCCACAATGATGTTGGAGGTGGCGGGGTTGTTGGAAGTACAACTCAGGGAGGAGGTCAAAATACACTGTACCTGGTCGCCGTCCTGGGGAGTAAAGGTGAAAGAACTATTGTTTGTACCCGCAATGAGACCGTTCACTTTCCACTGATAGACAGGGGATTGACCGGGATTTGTAGGGGTGGCGGTATATGTGACACTTGCTCCGGCACAGACTGTTCCGGAAGGATTGGCCGCTATCGAGACTGCCACGGCTGAGATCGGAGTTACGGCCGAGACCAGGGTGTTGGAGGTGGCGGGGTTGTTGGAAGTGCAACTTAGTGAGGAGGTCAATATACACTGCACCTGGTCGCCATCCTGGGGAGTGAAAGTGAAAGTACTGCTGTTTGTTCCTGCCTCCAGACCGTTCACTTTCCACTGATAGACTGGGGATTGACCGGGGTTAGAGGGTGTGGCGGTATATGTGACACTTGCTCCGGCACAGACCGCTCCGGAAGGATTGGCCTCGATAGCGACTGCCACGGCTGAGATCGGAGTCACGGCCGCAATCAGGGTGTTGGAGGTGGCGGGGTTGTTGGAAGTACAACTCAGGGAGGAGGTCAAAATACACTGTACCTGGTCGCCGTCCTGGGGAGTGAAGGTGAAGGTACTACTATTTGTTCCCGCATCAAGACCGTTCACTTTCCACTGATAAACAGGGGATTGACCGGGGTTAGAGGGTGTGGCGGTATATGTGACACTTGCTCCGGCACAGACCGCTCCGGAAGGATTGGCCTCAATGGAGACTGCCACGGCGGCAATGGGGGTCACGACTGCGTTCAGGGTATTGGAGCTTGCCGGGTTGTTTGAGGTACAGCTCAGAGAGGAAGTCAGGATACACTGCACCTGGTCGCCATCCTGGGGTGCGTAGGTGAAGGTGCTGCTGTTTGTTCCCGAGTCAAAACCGTTCACTTTCCACTGATAGACAGGGGATTGGCCCGGATTGGCAGGAGTGGCGCTGTATGTTACACTTGCTCCGGCACAGACTGCCCCGGAAGGATTGGCCGCTATGCTTACTGCAACGGCTGAGATCGGGGTCACGGTTGCGCTCAGGGTGTTGGAGGTGGCGGGGTTGTTGGAGGTACAACTCAGCGAGGAGGTTAAAATACATTGCACCTGGTCGCCATCCTGGGGAGTGTAGGTGAAGGTGCTACTATTTGTTCCCGAGTCAAAACCGTTCACTTTCCACTGATAGACAGGGGATTGGCCGGGGTTCGTGGGGTTGGCGGTGAATGTGACACTTGCTCCGGCACAGACTGCCCCGGAAGGATTGGCCTCGATAGCGACTGCCACGGCTGAGATCGGAGTCACGGCCGCAATCAGGGTGTTGGAGGCGGCGGGGTTGTTGGAAGTACAGCTCAGCGAGGAGGTTAAAATGCACTGCACCTGGTCGCCATCCTGGGGAGTAAAAGTGAAAGTACTATCGTTTGTACCCGCATTTAGGCCGTTCACTTTCCACTGATAGACAGGGGATTGGCCGGGATTTGTAGGGGTACCGGTGAATGTGACACTTGCTCCGGCACAGACCGCTCCGGAAGGATTGGCCGCTATAGAGACTGCCACGGCGGCAATGGGGGTCACGGCCGCACTCAGGGTGTTGGAGGTGGCGGGGTTGTTGGAGGTACAACTCAGCGAGGAGGTTAAAATACATTGCACCTGGTCACCATCCTGGGGTGCGTAGGTGAAGGTGCTGCTGTTTGTTCCTGCATCCAGACCGTTCACTTTCCACTGATAGACAGGAGATTGGCCGGGATTTATCGGGGTAGCAGTGTATGTGACACTTGCTCCGGCACAGACTGCCCCGGAAGGATTGGCCTCGATAGCGACTGCCACGGCTGAGATCGGAGTCACGGCCGCAATCAGGGTGTTGGAGGTGGCGGGGTTGTTGGAAGTACAACTCAGGGAGGAGGTCAAAATACACTGTACCTGGTCGCCGTCCTGGGGAGTGAAAGTGAAAGTACTGCTGTTTGACCCTGCATCCAGGCCGTTCACTTTCCACTGATAGACAGGAGTTTGGCCGGGATTTATCGGGGTAGCAGTGTATGTGACACTTGCTCCGGCACAGACCGCTCCGGAAGGATTGGCCTCAATGCTTACTGCTACGTCAGAAATGGGCGTCACGGATGCGATGAGGGCGTTGGAGGTGGCGGGGTTGTTGGAAGTGCAACTCAGTGAGGAGGTTAAGATGCATTGGACCTGGTCACCATCCTGGGGAGTGAAAGTGAAAGTACTGCTGTTTGTTCCTGCCTCCAGACCGTTCACTTTCCACTGATAGACAGGGGATTGGCCGGGATTTGTAGGGGTGGCGGTATATGTGACACTTGCTCCGGCACAGACCGCTCCGGAAGGATTGGCCTCGATGGAGACTGCCACGGCGGCAATGGGGGTCACGACTGCGTTCAGGGTATTGGAGCTTGCCGGGTTGTTTGAGGTACAGCTCAGAGAGGAAGTCAGGATGCACTGCACCTGGTCGCCGTCCTGGGGAGTGAAAGTGAAAGTACTGCTGTTTGTCCCTGCATCCAGGCCGTTCACTTTCCACTGATAGACAGGGGATTGGCCGGGGTTAGAGGGTGTGGCGGTATATGTGACACTTGCTCCGGCACAGACCGCTCCGGAAGGATTGGCCTCGATAGCGACTGCCACGGCTGAGATCGGAGTCACGACTGCGTTCAGGGTATTGGAGCTTGCCGGGTTGTTTGAGGTACAGCTCAGAGAGGAAGTCAGGATACACTGCACCTGGTCGCCATCCTGGGGAGCAAAAGTGAAAGTACTGCTGTTTGTCCCAACATCGAGACCGTTCACTTTCCACTGATAGACAGGGGATTGGCCCGGATTGGCAGGGGTGGCGGTATATGTGACACTTGCTCCGGCACAGACTGCTCCGGAAGGGTTGGCCTCGATTGAGACTGCCACATCTGAGATCGGAGTTACGGCCGCACTCAGGGTGTTGGAGGTGTCGGGGTTGTTGGAGGTACAACTCAGCGAGGAGGTTAAAATACATTGCACCTGGTCACCATCCTGGGGTGCGTAGGTGAAGGTGCTGCTGTTTGTTCCTGCATCCAGACCGTTCACTTTCCACTGATAGACAAGAGATTGGCCGGGATTTATCGGGGTTGCAGTGTATGTGACACTTGCTCCGGCACAGACCGCTCCGGAAGGATTGGGCTCTATCGAGACTGCCACGGCTGAGATCGGAGTTACGGCCGCGCTCAGGGTGTTGGAGGCGGCGGGGTTGTTGGAAGTGCAACTCAGCGAGGAGGTTAAAATGCACTGCACCTGGTCGACATCCTGGGGAGTAAAAGTGAAAGTACTGCTGTTTGTCCCTGCATCCAGGCCGTTCACTTTCCACTGATAGACAGGAGTTTGGCCGGGATTTATCGGGGTAGCAGTGTATGTGACACTTGCTCCGGCACAGACCGCCCCGGAAGGATTGGCCTCAATGGAGACTGCCACGGCGGCAATGGGGGTCACGGCCGCAATCAGGGTGTTGGAAGTGGCGGGGTTGTTGGAGGTACAGCTCAGCGAGGAGGTCAAAATGCACTGTACCTGGTCGCCATCCTGGGGAGCAAAAGTGAAAGTACTGCTGTTTGTCCCTGCATCCAGGCCGTTCATTTTCCACTGATAGACAGGAGTTTGGCCGGGATTTATCGGGGTAGCAGTGTATGTGACACTTGCTCCGGCACAGACCGCCCCGGAAGGATTGGCCGCTATAGAGACTGCCACGGCGGCAATGGGGGTCACGACTGCGTTGAGGGTATTGGAGCTTGCCGGGTTGTTTGAGGTACAGCTCAGAGAGGAAGTCAGGATACACAGCACCTGGTCGCCATCCTGGGGAGTGAAAGTGAAAGTACTGCTGTTTGTTCCTGCCTCCAGACCGTTCACTTTCCACTGATAGACTGGGGATTGACCGGGGTTAGAGGGTGTGGCGGTATATGTGACACTTGCTCCGGCACAGACTGCCCCTGAAGGATTGGCCTCGATAGAGACAGACACGGCGGCAATGGGGGTCACGGATGCGATGAGGGTGTTGGAGGCGGCGGGGTTGTTGGAAGTACAGCTCAGCGAGGAGGTTAAAATGCACTGCACCTGGTCGCCATCCTGGGGAGTGTAGGTGAAGGTGCTACTATTTGTTCCTGCATCCAGACCGTTCACTTTCCACTGA